>Ga0209212_1003904_pt1 | contig 19036 bp, 19 predicted proteins | sample RifGroC2_FD_183996 | JGI IMG/M metagenome (GOLD analysis project Ga0209212, IMG submission 183996) | Groundwater microbial communities from Rifle, Colorado, USA - Groundwater C2 (SPAdes) (version 2) | ecosystem: Environmental > Aquatic > Deep subsurface > Groundwater | place: Rifle, Colorado... | reverse complement strand
TGATGGCCGAGGCCCGCGGCGCACTCCGGCCCTTCGGGCCGGCGGCCGAGGCGCTCCAGGCGCTGGGTCAGTTCGTTCTCGACCGGAGGGCCTGATGCCCGCCCGATTGACGTCGCCAGACGTCGTTCTCGGTCGCCGCGGATCCTCGGCGTACACCCACGTACGCCTCCGGTCCGCGGCTTCCTCGGGCCTCGTCTGGCTCGTCACTCGGCCGGGCATGATGGCGCAGCAGTCCGTCTTAGCGCGGAGGGCCTGAACCGTGTCAGAGATCCGCACGCTCCACGCTCGCGAGATCCTCGACTCCCGCGGCAATCCCACGGTGGAGGTCGAGGTCTGGCTCGACTCCGGCGCCTTCGGCCGCGCCATGGTCCCCTCCGGAGCCTCCACCGGCAAGCGCGAGGCCGTGGAGCTGCGCGATGGCGACAGCTCCCGCTACCTCGGCCGGGGGGTGCGCCGCGCCGTGCAGAACGTCATCGAGGTGATCGCCCCCGAGGTCGAGGGCATGGAGGCCTCCGAGCAGGCCGCCCTGGACCGTGCCCTGCTCGAGCTGGACGGCACGCCCAACAAGTCCGCGCTGGGCGCCAACGCGCTGCTCGGCGTCTCCCTGGCCGTGGCCCGGGCGGCGGCCGATGAGGCCGGGCTGCCGCTCTACCAGTACCTCGGCGGCCCCGGCGCGCGCGTGCTGCCGGTGCCGTTCATGAACGTGCTGAACGGCGGCGCGCATGCCGACAACGGCCTCGACGTGCAGGAGTTCATGCTGGTGCCCGCGGGGGCGGGTTCCTTCACCGAGGCGCTTCGCACGGGCGCCGAGATCTTCCACACCCTCCGCACGCTCCTCAAGGACCAGGGGCTCTCCACGGGCGTGGGCGACGAGGGCGGCTTCGCCCCGGCCCTCGGCGGCACCGTGGAGGCGCTGGATTTCGTGCTGCGCGCCATCGAGCGCGCGGGGTACCGCCCCGGCGAGGACGTGCTGCTGGCGCTGGACGTGGCCGCCAGCGAGCTGGGCGCGCACGGTCGCTACCGCCTGCGCGGCGACCGGGCCGAGAAGAGCAGCGACGAGATGATCGCGCTCTACGAGACCTGGCTCGGGCGCTATCCGATTTGCTCCGTCGAGGACGGGCTGGGCGAGGACGACTGGGAGGGCTGGCGGGCGCTCACCCGCCGGCTCGGGTCGCGGATCCAGCTCGTGGGCGACGACGTCTTCGTCACCAACCCCGCCATCCTCCAGCAGGGCATCCGCGAGGGGCTCGCCAACGCCATCCTCGTCAAGGTGAACCAGATCGGCACGCTCACCGAGACGCTGGAGGCCATCGAGCTGGCCAAGCGCGCGGGCTACGGCACCATGATCTCCCACCGGTCCGGCGAGACCGAGGACAGCTTCGTCGCCGACCTCGCCGTCGCCGTCAACGCGGGGCAGATCAAGACCGGCTCGCTGGCGCGCGGCGAGCGCATCGCCAAGTACAACCAGCTCCTGCGCATCGAGGAGGAGCTGGGCGCGGCGGCCGTGTGGCCGGGCCGGGCGGCCTTCCGGGGCGGCGCGCGGTGACCGGGCGGGTGGCCGTCGCGGGGTGCCTGGTCGCGGGCGCGTTGCTCCTCCTCGCCTACGGGGGCTCGAGCCTCGCGCGCGCGTGGCAGATGACGCAGGAGGTGGAGCGTCTGGAGCGCGACATCGCCTCGCTCCGCGCCGAGGCGGGTCGCCTCTCGGCGGCCGTCGATCGCCTGCGCAGCGACCCCGACTACATCGAGCAGCTCGCCCGGGAATTTCTCGGGCTCGTCAAGCCCGGCGAGAAGGTCCTCAAGCTGCCCCCCACGCCCGGAGGCTGAGTCCCCCTCATGGAGCTCCTGATCCCCGCGTTCTTCTTCGTCGCGCTCCTCTTCAACGTCCGGGCGGCCTTCAAGCTCGCCCTGGACTGGAAGGGCATGCTCACCACGGTGCGCTTCGTGCGCGAGGCCTATGCCCGGCTCCCGGACCTGCCCACCGAGGAGGCCCTCGAGCGCGCCCCCGCGGCGCCCGTGTTCCTGCACCTCGTGCCCGCCTACCAGGAGCCCGAGATCGCGGGCACGGTGGGCGCGCTGGTCGCCTCCCGCTACCCGCACGGGCGGCTTCACGTCGTGGTCGTCACCAGGGAGGAGGAGGAGCGCACCCCCCACCCGGCCATGGGCGTGAGCACCGGCGAGCTGGTGCGGCGGCTGCGCGAGAGGCTCCCGCCCTATCAGCAGAAGCGGCTCTCGCAGCTGGCGATGCCCGGGTCCGGGCGCAAGGCCGACCAGCTCAACTGGGCGCTGCGTCCCGGGGCGCTGCGGGAGATCCTCGGCGAGGACGCGCCCCCCGAGCGCGTCTTCGTGGGCGTGAGCGACGCCGACTCGATGCCGGATCCGGACACCTACCGCTGGATTGCTCAGCACGAGCTGGGCGGCGCGGGCGCGCTCGCGTACCAGGGCGTGACGCTCTCCCTCGCCAACCACGACCGGCTCGACATCCGGGGGAAGATCTGCGCCATCCAGCAGTCCTCGATCTTCATCCGGGTCTCCATCGCGCGGCTCATCAACGAGGTCCGGCGCGTGCGCGTCTTCGCGCGGCTGCACGCGCGGGCTCCGCGGCTCGGGCGGCTGCTCCGCCCGGCCTTCGAGCTCCTCTTTCGCCGCTCCCAGATCTGCCTCGGCCACAACCAGTTCGTCCGCCTGGACACGCTTGAGGCCCTCGGCGGCTTCCCCACCTCGGGGGCCACCGAGGACTCCACGCTCGGCTACGCGCTCGGCCAGCGCGGAATCCTCATCCGGGCGATGCCCATGGTCGAGCTGACCGACCTGCCCGAGACCGCCGAGAAGGTGATCCGCCAGAACGCCCGCTGGTACCTCGGCGTGCTCGACGACATCGCCTTCCTCCGCCGCGCCTGGCGCGAGCGGCCGACGCCGTTCAACCTGGCCCAGCTCGTGCGGCATGTGGGCAACAAGGTCGTCGAGTGGCCCGTGGCCGCGCTGGTCTACCCCGTCACCGGCTGGCTGGGCTGGTACCTGGCGTACACCTACCGGCAGGAGCACCCGGTCCTCTTCTATGCGGCCGTCGGCGCGCCCACGCTCTCGCTGCTCCTGACCATTTGGGTGGGCGGCATCGTCACGCAGACCCTCATCGAGGAGCTCCACCCCTATCTGCCCAAGCGCGTGGAGCTCCGTCGGAAGAGCTTCCGGGAGAAGTTCCTCGGCACCTTCCGCTGTCAGACCTACTGGCTCCTCGCCACCCGCGCGGCGTGGCGCGTCCTCTGGGCGCTCTGGCGGGCCGGGCGTTACGAGGCGGCCAAGACCGACCGCGTCTCCGGGCGCCGGGCGCCCGCGGCCCTCCGGACCGGAGAACGCGCCAGGTAAGGGAGGGTCGATTCACATGCGCCGGCTGCTCGTCCTGATCGGCCTCGTGACCGCGACCGTGGCCACGGCTACGCCGGGGCATGCCGCCGGCCCGATGCAGCAGCTGCAGCAGTACACCGACCGCCTCATCGCCATCCTCGAGGACCCGAAGGTCCAGGGCCCGGACCGGCGCCTCGCGCGCCGGGCCGCCGTCCGCGCCGCCGCGCTGGAGATGTTCGACGCCGCGGAGGCCAGCCGCCGGGCGCTCGGGGTGCACTGGGCGAAGCTCACGGCGGACGAGCAGCAGAGCTTCGTGCGGCTCTTCCTCGATCTGCTCGAGCTCGCCTACGCGACCAAGGTCGACCTCTACGGCGGGCAGCGCGTCAAGTACCTGGGGGAGGCCGTGGACGGCGACTACGCCACCGTGCGAGCCAAGGTGCTCACGAGGAGGGGCACGGAGGTGCCCGCCGACACGAAGATGGTCCGCCGCGCGGAGCGCTGGCTCGTCTATGACGTCCTCGTGGAGAACATCGGGCTGATCGCGAACTACCGGGCCCAGTTCGACCGCATCATCCGCACCTCGTCCTACCAGGCGCTCGTTCGGCGCATGCAGAAGGCCCGCGAGGAGTGAGGCCCCCGGGACGAGCCCGCGGGAGGGGACGGGCGGGAGAGCAGCAGGAGGAGAGCGGATCGTGAAGACCATTCTGATCACGGGCGGCGCCGGCTACGTCGGCACGGTGCTGACGCCGCAGTTGCTGGACGCCGGCTACAACGTCGTGGTCTACGACACGATGTACTACGGCTGTCACCTCCCCCCGCGGCCCCACCTGCGGATCATCGAGGCTGACATCCGCGACACGGGACGCTTCCGCGACGCCTGTCGGGGGGTGGATGCGGTCCTCCACCTGGCGTGCATCTCGAACGACCCCAGCTTCGAGCTCGACGAGGAACTGAGCCGGACCATCAACTATGACTGCTTCGAGCCCATGGTGGTGGCGGCCAGGGACCAGGGGGTCCGGCGGTTCGTCTACGCCTCCACCAGCTCGGTCTACGGGGTGTCCACCGCCCCCGAGGTCACGGAGGATCATCCGCTCGTCCCCCTGACGCTCTACAACACGTACAAGGGGATGTGCGAGCCCCTGCTCTTCAGGCACCAGTCGGAGCGCTTCGTGTGCGTCACCATCCGCCCGGCGACCATCTGCGGCTACAGCCCGCGCATGCGCCTCGACCTCACCGTGAACATCCTGACGAATCACGCGGTGAACGCGGGGCGGATCACCGTCTTCGGCGGGGAGCAGCTCAGGCCCAACCTGCACATCCAGGACATGTGCGACCTGTACCGGCTCCTGCTCGAGGTGCCGGACGAGACGATCGCGGGGGAGACCTTCAACGCCGGCTACCAGAATCGATCCGTGAGGGACATCGCGTGGACGGTCCGCGCGGTCGTCCAGCAGGAGTTCCCCGGCACGGGCGAGATCGAGATCCTCACGACGCCCACGAACGACATCCGCTCGTACCACATCAACTCGGACAAGATCGCCGCCCGCCTGGGCTTCTGCCCGAAACGGGGGATCGAGGACGCGGTGCGGGACCTCTGCCACGCCTTCAAGGCCGGGCTGCTGCCCGACAGCATGGCGGCCGACCGCTACGTCAACGTGAGGGTGCTCAAGGGCAGCCGGGCCCCCTGATGGCGGGCCGATCGCTGGCGGTCGTCACCGGCGGGGCCGGGTTCATCGGCAGCCACATGGTGGACCTGCTCCTCGACCGTGGGTGGCGCGTGCATGTCGTCGACAACCTGGTGGGCGGACGGGAGGCCAACCTCGCGCCCCATCGGACGAGCCCCGACCTCGTCCTCGACCGGCGCGATGTGCGCACCCTCGAGCCGGACGACGCCCTCTTCGCCGGCGCCAGCTGGGTATTCCATTTCGCCGGGATCGGCGACATCGTCCCGTCCATCGAGCGTCCGGCCGAGTACCTGTCGGTGAACGTCCACGGGACGGTGCGCGTGCTGGAGGCGGCGCGGCACGCCGGGGTGCGCAAGCTGGTGTACGCGGCCTCGTCCTCCTGCTATGGCCTGGCGGTCGTGCCCACCGGCGAGGATCATCCCATCGCCCCGCAGTATCCCTACGCGCTCAGCAAGTACATGGGCGAGCTTGCCGTGCTGCACTGGCACCGCGTCTATGGCCTGCCCGTCAACTCCATCCGGATCTTCAACGCGTACGGCACGCGCTCGCGGACCTCCGGCGCCTATGGCGCCGTCTTCGGCGTCTTCCTCCGGCAGAAGCTCGCGGGCGTGCCGTTCACGGTGGTGGGCGACGGCACCCAGCGGCGCGACTTCGTCTACGTGACGGACGTGGTCCGCGGCTTCCTGCTGGCTGCCGAGATGGCCCCCGTGGGCGAGGTCTACAACCTGGGCGCCGGCCACCCGCAGTCCATCAACCATCTCGTCGAGCTCCTGGGAGGGGCGGTCGTCCACGTCCCGCGCCGCCCCGGCGAGCCCGATTGCACCTGGGCCGACATCGGAAGGATCACGCGCGAACTGGGCTGGACGCCGGGCGTGTCGTTCGAGGAAGGGGTGCGGCGCGTCGTGGCCGACATCGAGTACTGGCGGGAGGCCCCGCTGTGGGACCCGGACTCGATCACGCGGGCGACCCAGACCTGGTTCGAGATCCTCGGCCGGGGGGGGGCGATGATGGACCCGACCGCCGACCAGGCGCTCGTTCGGCGCATGCAGAAGGCGCGCGACGAGTGACGGCGCCGGAGGAGAGGACCTCGCCCCCGGGAGCCGCGCGCTCGGTGCTCTTCTGGGATATCGACGGCACGCTCCTCTCGACGGGAGGGGCGGGCCGGCTGGCCTGGGCCCGGGCCGCCGCGGAGGTGTGGGGGCGCGACCTGGACCCCGCCTCGGTGACGACCGCGGGGCGCACCGACGTGGAGATCGCCGTCGCCATCGGGCGGCGTCTGTCGAGCGAGCCGCGAGAAGCCGAGGCGCTCCGGCTCATCCGCCGCTACGAGGAGCTGCTCCCGGAGCAGATCCGCGGGGGCGCGGGCCTCGTGCTGCCGGGGGCGCGCGAGATCCTCGAGGATCTCGCAGCCCGCCCCGAGGTCACGTCGATGCTGCTGACGGGCAACACGGAGGCCGGCGCGAGGGTGAAGCTCCGGCAGTACGGGCTGGACCGCTACTTCGCCGTCGGGGCCTTTGCCGACGAGACCGCGGACAGGATCGCGATCGCCCGGAAGGGCTGGGCGCTGGCGACCCGGCTGCTGGGGGCCCCTCCCGCCCGGGACCGCTCGTTCGTGATCGGTGACACCCCCCACGACATCCGGTGCGCTCGGGCCATCGGCGTGCGCGCCGTGGCCGTGGCGACGGGCCCCTATTCGGCGGCCCAGCTCGGAGCCCACCAGCCATGGTGGGTCGTCGAGCAGCTGCCGCCGCCCGGCACGTTCGCGGCGCGGCTCGGGCTGGGATCTCTCGCGCTCGACGCTCGCGACGCGGCGCGATGAGCGCCCCCGGGGGGGGCCTCCGCCTGGAGGGGGCCTGCGACGGTCGGCGAGGGGCCCGTCCTGGGCGGCCCGTCGGCATGAGCGCCCGCGGGGTGGGTCCTGGACAGCGCCCAGAGAATTTGACATGCGCGGGCGCAGTAGGATACGGTGCGCCCTGAAACCTGGGGACCGGCCTGGATCGACGCTCGGCAGGTTGTTCGTCCGCCGGCCGGTGTGACTGACGGGGCGAAGCCTTGTCCGCGCGCTGGAATGGTGGCCAAGATGCGCGCGTCGTGCCCCGATGAGCGCCCCGTGTGTCTCTCGGGCGCGTCCCCAGGATCCCCTTCGTCCCCGCCAGCGCTTCCTGGGCACGGTGGTCTCCATTTCGGAGGCGAGCGTCTAGGGAGCAACCCTCGGACGGGAGTGGTCCGATGTGATGTGGCCAGGACAGGGGGGGAACCGCTCCACATTTTCTTCAGTGAGCTGGCGATTTTCGCTCGCGTTCGGCTTCAGTGTTCCCGAGTTCCGGTTCCCCTATGGGTTGGGGTCATCCGGGCCTGCCATGCGCTGAGTCAGCACGTTGTGAGAAGGAAGGAGTGTGCAGCATGAGTCTCCCACAGCAAATCCTCGTTACGGGGTTGAGGCTCGTAGACGCGGAGCTGTCCGACGGGACGTCGGGCAACATCAGTGTTAGATGCGATGATGGTGCGACGATCCTCATCACTCCTTCGTCTCGCAACTACCACCTGTTGGCCGAGCAAGACCTGGTCCGTGTTCATCTGGGATCGGGAAGCGCGGAAGGCCGTTGGCCACCATCGAGCGAGTGGCGGCTCCACGCACGGATCTATGAAGCCCGTCCGGAGGTCAACGCTGTCATACACCACCATGGGACGTGGTCGTCTGCCGTGGCCGTAGCGAGAAAGACCATTCCCGTCCTGGTCGACGAAGCCGCGGACATCGGCCCGATCCCGACAGCTCCGTATGCGCCGTCCGCCAGTGAAGAGCTCGCCGGGGTTGCGTCGGAACAGCTGACGCGGCAGACGAACGCCGTCCTTCTTGCGAATCACGGAGCGGTTGTCGTGGGCAGGGATCTCCGCGAAGCGCTACGGCGGGCCCTCGAAGTGGAACGGCTGGCGAAGATCTACTGTGTCGCGGAGCTTCTCGGCGGGGCGAACGGCCTCGATGAGGTAGCGATCGCGAGGAGCCGGGGATTCTTCGACAAGTACCGGACGCGACAGCACGAGATGGAGGAAGTCCCGGCGGTTCTGCTCCCTAGCATCGCGGGTCCTGTGAGCGTCGCCGATCTCGTTGTGTACAGCTTCCAGGCCGGGACAACATTCGCCTCGCTCCTCCAGCACTTGATCCTTCAGAAGCTCCACAAGAGTAGGCGCGCAGCCTAGTCCAGGACGCCTTGGCCGACCAAGGGCTGATCACCACCGTGCCCTTCGGGGCGCTCGATCGTCGGCCGTTGCAGTTGCTCGCGCGCGACCGCTCGTTCGTGATCGGAGACACTCCTCACGACATCCGGTGCGCCCGAACCATCGGCGTGCGGGCCGTGGCGGTGGCGACGGGCGCCTACACGGCGACCGAGCTCGCGGCCCACCAGGCATGGTGGGTCGTCGAGGGGTTGCCGTCCCCCGACGAGTTCGCAGCGAGGCTCGGGCTGCTGGGGTCCCCCGCGCTGGACGCCCGGGAGGCGGCGCAATGAGTGCCCCCGGCGGCGCATCCGCCTGGAGGGGGCGTGCGACGGTCGGCGAGGGGCCCGTCCTGGGGGGCCCGTCGGCATGAGCGGCCGCGCTGGCGGTCCTGGACGGCGCCCGGCGAATTTGACATGCCCGGGCGCAGTAGGATACGGTGTGCCCTGAAACCCGTGGGCCGGTCGGGACCGGCGCTTCCAAGGCCACTGGTCTGCGGTGCGGTGTGAGTGACGGGGCGAAGCTGTGTCCGCGTGCGAAGTCGGCAGGTGGCGCGCATCGGTCGGCGCCGCGAGCGCATCGCCTTCATTGAGAAGCCAGATCGTTCACATGGACTTGCACGCTTGCAGCCCGCGACCACCGAGCGCAGCGTCCTCCGTGGCGGGTCGCGGACCCGCAGGAGCCGCGGCGGCGCGGTGATATTCTCACGCGCGCCGCTCCGCATCTCGCTCGGGGGCGGGGGGACCGACCTGCCCTCCTACTACGCGCAGCACGGCGGCTTCGTCTGCAGCGCCGCCATCGACAAGTACGTCTACATCTACGTCAACCGCCCCGCGGCGGACAGCCTCCTGCGCGTGAAGTACTCCCGGTACGAGCAGGCGACGAGCGCGGACGACATCCAGCACGATCTGGTGCGTCCCGCCCTGAGGCTCCTCGGCCTCCGCGACAACCTCGAGATCGTCTCCATGGCGGACGTGCCGGACGGGACCGGGATGGGCTCCTCCGGCAGCTACCTCGTTGCTCTGCTCACTGCCCTGTTCGAGCTCAAGAAGGAAAGGGTTCCGCGGCAGGCCCTCGCCGAGCTCGCGGTGCACATCGAGATGGACCTCGCCGGCCACCCGGTCGGAAAGCACGACCACTACATGGCCACCTACGGCGGCTTCACCTGCCTCGAGATCGGACGCGACGGCCAGGTCGAGGTCCGCCCCCTGGCCCTGTCCGTGGACACGGTCGAGCAGCTCCGGAGCAACGTGCTGCTCTTCTACACCGGCAAGGTCCGCCGGAGCGGCGACATCCTGTCCGACCAGAAGCGCGAGACGGAGGCGGGGAGCGCCGAGACGCTGGAGAGCCTCCACCGCACCGCGGAGCTGGGCCAGCAGATCCGGAAGACGCTGGAGGCCGGCGACGTGGACCAGTTCGGCACGCTCCTGGGGGCCCACTGGGAGAACAAGAAGCGGCGCTCCGCCAAGATCAGCGACACGGCCATCGACCGGTGGTACGACCTGGCGCGGGCGCAGGGGGCCCTGGGGGGCAAGGTGATCGGGGCCGGGGGCGGCGGCTTCCTGATGCTCTACTGCCCGGTGCCCGCGCGGGCGGCGGTCCGGGAGGCGCTGGCCGGGGCCGGGCTGCGGGAGATGCCGTTCGACTTCGACCTGGAGGGCGCCAAGGTCGTGGTGAACTTCTGAGGCCGCCCCCCGTGGGGACCTCCTTCGCGTCCGTGTACCTGGCCGAGGCCGCCGAGATCTGCGGGAAGCTGGACGCCGATGCCATCGAGCGGCTGGCCGGCGAGCTCGCGGCGCTGCGCGCCCGCGGCGGGCGTCTCTTCCTCCTTGGCGTGGGCGGTGGGGCGGGGCACGCCTCCCACGCCGCCTGCGACTTCCGGAAGATCGCGGGGATCGAGAGCTACACACCGACCGACAACGTGTCGGAGCTGACGGCCCGGATCAACGACGACGGCTGGGACAGCGCTCTCGCGGAATGGCTCCGGGGGAGCCGGCTGTCCGGTCGGGACGCGGTGCTGGTCTTCTCGGTCGGGGGCGGGGACCTCGAGCGCAAGGTGAGCGTGAGCGTGGTCCGCGCCGTCGAGTACGCGCGCCAGGTCGGCGCCGTCGTGTGCGGGGTCGTGGGTCGCAGCGACGGCTACACCGCGCGCGTGGCCGACGCCTGCGTGGTCGTCCCCGCCGTGAACCCCTCCCGGCTCACTCCGCATGCCGAGGCATTCCAGGCCGTGATCTGGCACCTGCTCGTGGCTCACCCCCTGCTGCAGCGGGCGCCCATGAAGTGGGAGTCGCTCGACCCCGGCGCGCCCGGGACCGGCGATGCGGCGGGGGGGAACGCAGGGCCGGGCGGGGGCGCGCTGTGACCCTGACTGACGGAGGTGCCGGGTGGGCCGAGCAGGCCGGCAGATAAAGGTCTTCGCCGACGGGGCGGCGCTGGAGCAGATGGTGGCCGCCCACCGGTCGGGCCGCGTCGACGGCTTCACGACCAACCCCACGCTGATGCGAAAAGCCGGGGTGGCGGACTACAAGACCTTCGCGCAGGCGGTGCTGGCAGAGATCCGGGACGTGCCCGTGTGCTTCGAGGTGCTCGCCGACGACCTGACGGAGATGGCCTGGCAGGCCCGCACCATCGCCTGCTGGGGCCAGAACGTGTACGTCAAGGTTCCTGTCACGACCACCGCCGGCGAGCCGGCCGCGGGAATCATCCGGGAGCTGGCGCGGGAGGGCGTGCCCCTGAACGTCACCGCCGTGCTGACGCTGGAGCAGGTGCGGACCGTCGTCGACGCCCTCGACGAGCCCACCCCGGCCATCGTGTCCGTGTTCGCGGGGCGCGTCGCCGACACGGGGCGCGACCCGGTCCCGCACATGCGCGCGGCGCTGGACATCGTGCGCCGGCGGCCCCGCGCCGAGCTCCTGTGGGCCAGCCCGAGGGAGATCCTGAACCTCTACCAGGCCGAGGCCATGGGCTGTCACATCATCACCCTCACCCAGGATCTCCTCGCCAAGGCCGCCCTGGGCGGTCGCCCGCTGGAGGCGGTGTCCCTCGACACGGTGCGGATGTTCCGGGACGATGCGGCGGCGGCGGGATACACGCTGTAGGGCGCGCGGCGGCCGTGCCGCCCGCGCCTCGAGCCGCCCGCGATGCTGAGGATCCGCACGGACTTCTCCGGCGCCTCCCTCGGCGAGCACTCCGTGGCCGGCAGCCGGGTCAGCGCGCGGCTCAGGGAGGAAGCGCTGGTCCGCGTCGACGGGTTCTGCTACGACTACAACCGGCACTTCGCCTTCGGGGTCGAGAACTGCTCGGATCGGCCCGCTGAGGCCGAGGTGCTGATCAACGCGGCCGGCCGCGAGGCCTCGCTGCAGGAGCCGGCCCTCATCTACCGCGGCGAGTCTCCGGAGGGGGACTTCGCCCCGGCCGGCGGCGAGGCGCGCAGCGACGGCCGGCGAGCCTATCGCCTCCAGGTCCCGATCGAGCCCGGCCGCACAGTCTATCTCGCCAACTACTACTTCCGCCCCTACGAGCGGCTGCGGGGGCTGTTCGACGCCCTCGCAGACCGGGCCGGAGCCAGGCGGCGGCCCATCGGGGCCACGGTGGAGGGGCGCGAGCTCGTCTGCCACCGCTTCGCGCCCACGGCGGCCGGCGGCAGGCCGCTCCCGGCGGTACTCATCACCTCGGGCTTCCACCCGCCGGAGTCGGACACCGTCGCCTCCGAGGCCCTCATGGAGTACCTCGGGTCGTCCGACGCCGCGCCGTTCCGCAGGGGATTCGACATCTACGTCGTGCCCCTGGCCAACCCCGACGGGTTCGTCAGGGGGTACAACGGGTGCAACGCCGCCGAGGTGAACCTCTTCTGGCAGTTCGAGGAGCGGGACCGGCAGCGGTGCCCCGAGGCGGTGGCCCTCTGGGAGCTGATCCGGGAGATCCGTCCCGTCGTCTACGTGGACTTCCACGGCTACACGTTCCAGACGCGCGGGCGCTACGCCTCGCCCTACATGAAGCCGGTGATCTTTTACGAGGGGCAGGAGGTGCGCCGTCTCGCGCGGGCCCTGAACCGGCGCCTCCTCTCCCTCTCTCGCGGCCACGCCACGCGGGGGATCCTGACGTACTCCCCCTCCATGCTCGCCTCGAAGATCACCCGGGAGTACAACACCATTACCTATGCCAAGTACCACCTCCACCTCCGGGACGGGATCGAGCGGAACAGGCGGCTCGCGGTGGACGTGATGACGCGGATCCTGGACGGCCTCCAGACCGCAGGGATGAGCGATCCCGGGCGGATCCTCAAGCAGCCCCACGGCGGCGTCCGGGGGGATTACTGGCTCGCGGCGGCGCGACGGCTGGCGCTCCTGTGGGGCCTGCGGGTGCGTCCCGCGCTGGGGCGCGCGAAGCGGTGGACGCTCAAGGAGGAGCCCGTGTGAGCGCGCCGGCAGGCCGCGGCCTCGCCGTGCCGCTGGTGGCAGCCGACTGGGGCCCCGTGGCGGCGGGACCCCGGGCCGACGTCCTGGCCCGGCGACTCGACAAGGCCCGCCGCCGCCTGGCCTCCTTCGAGCGGAAGGTCGCGATGCTCGAGTCCCGGATCCGGTCGCGGGCCGGGGCGGGGGCGCACGTGCTGGAGGTGGCGTGCGGGACGGGGTTCACAACGCTCGAGCTCGCGAACCGGGGGCTGAGCGCCGTGGGGGTGGACGCCAGCCCTGAGCTGTGCGTCCTGACCAATGCCGCCGCCGCCCATTTCGGTGTGGATGCCCGCGCGGTGGCGGGGGACGGCTGCGCCCTGCCGTTCGCCGACGGTCGGTTCGACGCGGTGTTCTCGGAGTCGTTCTTCGAGCATGTCTACGATGTGGATCTCACGCTGCGGGAGCAGACCCGCGTCCTCCGGCCGGGCGGGCTCCTGCTGCTGCTGGACGGCAACCTGCTCAACCCGCTGACGCTGCTGGACCTGCTGGTGTTCTACCCGATCCGGACCCGCGGCCGGCACGGCGGCCTCCGATGGCTCCTCACCAAGCGGCGCGTCCACCGGAACCTCTACGGCTACCTGGCGCAGGGGCGGGACGAGGATGTCAAGACCCTGTGGTGGTGGCGGCGTCGCCTCCGCCGGCACCCGGAGCTGCGCGTGCTGGAGATCGGCACCTCGGCCCCCGACGCGCACCCCGGCGTTCCGCGCATCCTCCACCCCTTCGTGGGCGCCTGCAAGGTCGTCGCGGAGAAGGCCTGAAGGGGCCGGGGGCGGCAGGGCCATGACGCCGGGCCGGGCGCGGCCATCCGGGATCCTGGTGATCGCGGAGATCGGATCCACTCACGACGGCAGCCTGGGGATCGCGCGGAACAGCGTCGAGGTGGCGGCCGGGTGCGGGGTGGACCTGGTCAAGTTCCAGACGCACCTGGCGGAGGCCGAGACGACCCGGTCTGCCCCGCCGCCCCCGTTCTTCGATGCCGAGAGTCGCGTGGAGTACTTCCGCCGCACGGGCTTCAGCCGCGGGCAGTGGCAAGCGCTCCGGGAGCATGCGCGGCAGTGCGGGGTCGGGTTCGTGTCCTCTCCCTTCTCCGTCGAGGCCGTGGCGCTCCTGGAGGAGGTCGGGGTCGAGCGCTACAAGGTGCCCTCGGGGGAGGTGACGAACCGGCCGCTCCTCGAGGAGATCGCGCGGACCGGCAAGCCCGTCCTGCTCTCCTCGGGGATGAGCGACTGGCGCGAGCTCGACGCGGCCGTCGAGGCCATCCGCCGGCACCACGACCGGCTCACCGTGCTGCAGTGCACGTCCCTCTACCCGTGCCCCTACGAGCGCGTCGGGCTGGAGGTGATGCTGGCCATGGCCGAGCGGTACGGGAGCCCAGTGGGCTTCTCGGACCACACGCTGACGAACTTCGCCGCCCTGGCCGCGGCGACCCTCGGGGCGGCGGTGATCGAGAAGCACTTCACGCTGAGCCGGCATCTCTACGGCAGCGACGCCCGGCACTCGGCGGAGCCGCCGCAATTCCGCGAGCTGGTGGAGGGGGTGCGCGCCATCGAGGCCATGCTGGCGGCCCCCGTGGACAAGGACGACCTGGCGCCGTTCGCCGAGATGAAGCGGGTGTTCGAGAAGAGCGTGGTGTCGGTGGCGGACATCCCGCGCGGGGCGACCATCACCCGCGGCATGCTGGGGATCAAGAAGCCGGGCACCGGCATCCGTCCGGATCGCCTCGGCCAGGTGGTGGGCCGGCGGGCGGCCCGGGACATCCCGACCGACACGGTCGTGACGGACAGCGACCTGCTCTGAGGAGGAGCCGTGGCGCGAAAGGTGTGCGTCTTCGTCGGGAGCCGCGCGAACTACAGCAGCATCAAGACGGCCATGCGGGCCATCCAGGCCCACCCGGGCCTGGAGCTGCAGACCGTCGTAGGGGCCTCCGCGGTGCTGGACCGGTTCGGCCGCGTGGTGGACCTGGTCCGCGCGGACGGGTTCCCCGTGTCGCACACCTTCCACATGATCATCGAGGGCGAGACGCCCACGACCATGGCCAAGTCCACGGGCCTGGGTCTCATGGAGATCGCGACCATCCTCGAGAACCTCCGCCCCGACTTCGTGGTGGTGGTCGGGGACCGGTTCGAGATCCCCGCCGTGGCGCTCGCCGCGGCCTACATGAACATCCCCGTCGCGCACACCATGGGCGGCGAGGTGACCGGGACCATCGATGAGAGCATCCGCCACGCGGTGACCAAGCTGGCGCACGTCCACTTCCCGGCCAATGCGGGGAGCGCCGAGCGCATCGTCCGGATGGGCGAGCCGGCCGAGAACGTGTTCGTCGTCGGCTGCCCGCGCATCGACCTGGTGCTGGAGATCCTGGCGACCCCGGAGCCCGAGACCGACCTCTTCGACCGGTTCAAGGGGGTGGGACCTCGCCTGGACCTCGCCGACGGGTTCCTCCTCGTCTCCCAGCACCCGGTGACCACCGAGTACGGCCGGGCGCGGGCGCAGATCGAGCAGACGCTCTTCGCACTGGAGAAGCTCGCGATGCCCACGGTGATGCTCTGGCCCAACGTGGATGCGGGCTCCGAGGCCATCGTCAAGGGGATCCGCACCTTCCGGGAGCGGCGCGCCCCCGACTGGCTGCACCTCTTCATCAACCTGCCCATGGAGGCGTATGTCCGGCTCATGCGGCGCACCGCCTGCCTCATCGGCAACTCCAGCAGCGCGATCCGCGAGGGCGCCACGATCGGCGTCCCGGCCGTGAACATCGGGACGCGGCAGCACTCCCGCGAGCGCGGGCGGAATGTGCTGGATGTCCCCCACGACGTCGACGCCATCGTCGAGGCCGTGGGGCGCCAGGTCAGGCACGGCCCGTACCCCTCGGACCCGATCTACGGCGACGGGCGCGCCGGGACCCGCATCGCCGACGTCCTCGCCACCGTGGACGTCGCCGTCCAGAAGCGCCTGACCTACTGATGGCCGAGGTCCTGGGCGTCATCCCGGCCCGCGGGGGCTCCAAGACCGTGCCGCGCAAGAACCTGCAGCCCCTCGCCGGACGCCCGCTCGTCGCCTGGACGTTCCAGGCCGCGCGGCAGAGCGCACGCCTTGCGCGCACCGTCTGCTCCACCGACGATCTGGAGATCGCGGCGCTGGCCCGCGAGGCGGGTATCGAGGTCCCGTTCCTGCGGCCGGCCGAGCTGGCCGGGGACGACACGCCCTCGCTCCCGGTGGCGCAGCACGCGGTGCGCGCGCTGGAGCAGCAGGGCTACCGCCCCGACGTCGTGGTGCTCCTGCAGCCGACGAGCCCCCTGCGCCGGGCCGAGCACATCGACGCCGCCGTGGACCTGCTCGAGGCCAGCGGCGCCGACTCCATCGTGAGCGTGGTCCAGGTGCCGCACAATTTCAACCCGGTGTCGCTCCTGCGCCTGGAGAACGGGCGGCTGGTCCCGTACCTGCCCGGCGAAGGCGTGCGCGTGCTCCGCCGCCAGGACAAGCCGGAGGTCTGGGCGCGCAACGGCGCCGCCGTCTACGTCACGCGGCGGGACGTCCTGATGGACGAGGACAGCTTCTTCGGTCGCGACTGCCGCCCGCTGGTGATGACCCGCGAGGAGTCGGTGGACATCGACGACGAGACGGACCTGGTCGTGGCCGCAGCCCTGCTGGAGCGCCGCGGCCGGCCGGCGGGGGCGTGACCGGCATGGCGGGGCCCCTCTCCCGCGCCTTCTGGCGGCCCCGCGTCGTCCGGTGGCTCGCCACGCGTCCCGACCGGGGCGGGATCCGCTTCCTCCTGCGGTTCCACGACCGGCTCTACTACTTCACGCTGGGAGTGATCAAGGCGAGCGAGGCGGGGATCCATCCCCGCCACCGGCTCACCGACGCCCACCAGTTCTTCCTCGACCACGTGGGCCCTGGCGACCGCATCCTCGACGTGGGGTCGGCCTACGGCCACATCGCGGCAGCGCTGGCGGCGAAGGCCAAGGCCGTCACGGGGCTCGAGCGGCGTCCCGAGGCCGTGGCCCGGGCGCGGGCCGAGTTCCCGGCGGGGAACCTCGTCTTCGAGGCGGGGGACTTCTTCGACTTCCGGTCGGCGGAGCGCTACGACGTGATCGTCGCCGCCAATGTCCTGGAACACATCCGGGACCGCCAGGCGTTCCTGCGGAAGTGCGCGACGCTCGCGGACCGGCTGCTCGTGCGGGTGCCGGCCGTGGACCGCGACTGGCTGGTCCCGTACCGCCGGGAGCTGGGCCTCGAGTGGCGGCTGCACCCGGACCACGAGATCGAGTACACGCACGAGACCCTCCGCGCGGAGCTGGAGGCGGCCGGCTACGTCGTGCGACACACCTCGACGAGCTACGGGGCCATCCACGGGGTCGCGGAGATCCAGCGGAAGGGGCAGGGATGAACGCGATCTTCGTGACGCAGGCCCTGGGCCTCAAGCTCCACCACCAGCTGATGCGGGCGCTGGCGGAGCCGCTGCGCTTGCGGCAGGTCGGGTTCTACCTCAGCGACTCGATGTTCTTCCGCGGGTTCCTGCGCCAGAACCCGACCTTCGCCTCGGCGGGATTTCACCTCCTCAAGGAGTGGGAGATCATGGCCGCCGCCCGCGCCGTGGCGGTCGATCCCGGGTACCTGCGGAAGATCGAGACGGAGCTGAACGGCGGCCCGCTCTGGGAGGCCCTGGTCTGCGACCGGAGGATCATGCAGGGCCGGTGGTGCAAGGAGCGCCAGGACTACCGCCCGCGCTTCTCGCACGACCGGCTGCTCGGCATCCTGCAGGCCGGTCTCCAGGGCATCGAGCGGCTGTTCGAGCAGGTTCAGCCCGACGTGGTCTTCTCCCTGGTGCCCGTGACGTTCGGCGAATACCTGGCCTCCATGGTCGCCCGGGCGAAGGGCGTTCCGGCGCTCTACCTGTACCCGACCAAGATCAGGAACTACATGGCCTGGATGTCGAGCTTCTTCGGCAAGCCGGATCACATCGTCACCGCCTTCCGGGAGTACGAGCAGACCGGCCGGCGCGACCGGTGGGTGGAGGAGGCGGAGCGGTACCTGGCCTCCGTCGGCGACGGAGAGGTGAGGCACGAGGGGATGATTCCCATCCCCGGGCGGATCAAGGCGGCGAGGCCCGGGCGGCCGCTCCTCGGGCGTCTCGCCTCGCTCCTCACGGGAGAGCTGGAATACCGGTTCACGGACTCGAGAGACGATAACCACGTGACCGATCCGGTCCTGACGTTCCTGCACCGCCGGCTCCTGTTCAGGATCCGGGCGCGTGTGGTCAACGCACGGCTGGGTCCACGCTATGTCCGGCCGGACCACCTGGACCGGATGGACTTCGCCTTCTATCCCCTCCATGCCGAGCCGGAGGTCGCGCTGGCGATTCACGGCAGGCCGTACCAGAACCAGATCGAGACCGTGCGCAACCTCGCGCGGAGCCTCCCGGTGGGCATGAAGCTCGTCGTGAAGGAGCATCCGCGCTGCATCGGCTACAGGCCGTTCGGCTACTACGAGAAGCTCCTGCGGATCCCGAATGTCGAGCTGGCGGACCCCTTCACCGAGTCGAGGGTCATCGTCAGGCGGGCGCGGCTCGTGGCGGCCGTGTGGTCCTTCGTCGGGTTCGAGGGCGTCATCCAGAAGAAGCCGGTGGTCCTGCTGGGGACGCCCCCGTTCTGCATCCTTCCCGACTCCATGGTGCGCTGGGTCGGCGACCTGAGTCGCCTGCACGCGGAGATCGCCGACGTGCTCCGCCGGTACGAGTACCGGGAGCGCTCCGTCGCGCATTACGTGGCGGCGAACATGAAGGGCGCCGTCCCCATGGACTTCTATGCCCGGTTCCTGGAAAAGCGCGGTCGGTACGCGGACGCCAGCGCCGAGGCCGGCGGGGGCGAGTTCGCGGCGTTCGTGGACTACACGCTGACGCGCGTCCGGGAGGTCTGCCGGGGCGCCGAGCGGGGCTGACCCGGGCCTCGGGTGACGCCTCTGGCGGCGAGGGCGGCGGTGCGATGCGGGCGATAGTCCTGACGAGTACGGCTCCACGCCACAGGTTCGTGATCGATCACGTCGCGTCCCGGGCCGACCTCGTGGGGGTCTGGCAAGAGGCGAAATCGTTCCGGCCCGAGGCCTACGCGCGGACGGAGACGGACAGGGACGTGATCGCCGGGCACATCGCCGCGCGAGACGCGGCGGAGCGGCGGCACTTCGGGGAGCCCGTGGCGCGGGCCATCCCGCCGCATGTCATGCACCGGACGGTCGGTGCCGGTGAGATCAACGACCCGTCGGAAGTCGCGCTGATGCGGCAGACGGCGCCCGACGTCGTGCTCGTGTACGGCACGGGCTTGTTGCGGGAGGGGATCATCGGCGGGT
>Ga0209212_1003899_pt1 | contig 19060 bp, 15 predicted proteins | sample RifGroC2_FD_183996 | JGI IMG/M metagenome (GOLD analysis project Ga0209212, IMG submission 183996) | Groundwater microbial communities from Rifle, Colorado, USA - Groundwater C2 (SPAdes) (version 2) | ecosystem: Environmental > Aquatic > Deep subsurface > Groundwater | place: Rifle, Colorado... | reverse complement strand
CGGCCAGAGCTACATCGAAATCTTCACCGGAACCTACAACGCCGCCGAGTGCCTCTCCGCCATGAACGACTGGATGACCCTCAGCACCACCCCGGTGAACCTGGGCACCTTCCAGGGCGACACCAAAGGGTGCGTCGGCGCCGGCAACAGCGCCTACAACGCGGTCAACATCTGGAACCACATCCTGCACGACTGCTACAACGGCATGCTGGGCAAGGCCCAGGGCTACGCCACCAACCTGAGCTCGCTGCAAAACGAGTGCAAGTCGGCCTACGCCTCGATCGCCCCCGGGGACATCGCCGACAGCAATTCCGGCATCGCCATCTGCTCCAGCGCCCTGTCCTACACCGATGCCGGCGGCACCTCCAGGACCGGTTACCTGGGCGCCTGCTACAACAGCTCGACCGGGGCCTTCGACGCCGACTGCTCACTGACCCAGATGACCAACTTCTGCACCCTGAACGTCAACACCAATCCGGTGGTGGACCCCTCGAGCACCACCATGCAGGCTTCCACCGTGGCCGCTCCCGGCTTCATCCTGGAACAGGGGCTGATGAACACGGTCAACGTCGGCACCTTCCCGGTCCGGATCTCGTCCGGCTCCCCTTCGGGGCTGATCGACAAGTACAGCGACCGTATCCGTTTCGGCGCCATGACCTTCCAGAACAACGGCTCCGGCACCGAATGCGGCAGCAACGGGGTCCCCTGCGCCAAGCATTGTTCAACCACGACCACGCGCCTTTGCTACCTCGCTTCGGACTGCCCTTCGGGGGAGAGCTGCGTGTCGCTCCCCAAGACCGACGGGGCCGAGCTGCTCTACCCGGTGGGGAAGGGTTCCTGTTCGGTCACCAGCACCACGGCGTGCGACGTCGACTCCGACTGCGCCGGGCTAAGCCCGAGCGACCAGTACTGCCGGCCCGCGATCGGCAGCCACGCCACCGCACTGAGTCTGATCAGGAAGATCGACGACATCGTCGCCGTTTCCTGGACCCCGTTCGCCGAGGCCTTGTACAATGCCATAGGCTATTACGCGCGCACCAACACCTATGCGGAGACGCCGCCGGCCAGCAGGGGGGGGGCATTCGCCACCTTGCCGGCACCCAACACGGCGGCGAGCTATGCCGCCGACATCAACCCGTCGCAGTTTCGCTGCCAGTCCAACAACATCCTGCTGATAACCGACGGCATGTCGACGGCGGACCGGCACGCCTCATCCGAGGCCCTGGCGACGCTTTACGCCGGACAGGTGCCCTACACCATAGCGGGCACTACCCACAAGCCGACAGACTTGAGCGGCTACGACCCGGACAACAACCACAGCTTCAGCGCGTCGAGTTCCTGCCCCCCCTTCGGCGGCAGCAGGAGCGTCAGCAACCTGGCCTGGGTGGCGAAAAACCGCAACATCAAGACCCTGGCCACCTCAGGCACGGCCAGCACCACCGCGCCCCAGTCCTCCAGCGAATCGGTCTCCACCTACGTGGTCTACTCGGGCCCGCAGACCAGCGGCCAGCCCGGGCTCTGCGACCCGAAGACGCTGATGAGCAACACTGCGGCCAACGGCGGCACCACGCTCTATTCGGCGAGCGACCCCGCCAGCCTTCATGCCCAGATTGAAGCGGCCTTCTCCACGGTCGCCGCCAGGGCGGCCTCCGGGACCGCGGCCTCCATCCTCTCCAACAGCGAGGGGAGCGGCGCCAACATCCTGCAGGCGGTGTTCTACCCCAAGAAGATCTTCGACAGCAACACCTCGGTCAACTGGGTGGGGGAGATGCAGAACCTGTGGTACTACGTGGACCCCTTCGTGCAGAACAGCACCATCCGCGAGGACACCGACATCGACCGCAGGCTCAACCTGCAAAACGACCGGGTGATCAGGTTCACCTTCGACAACACCCAGGACCGCACCATGGTGCAGCGCCTCTCCGACGCCGACGGCGACAGCGTGGTCACCGACGCCGACAAGGTGGGGGGGTTGGTCGATCCGGATTACGTGAGCAGCATCTGGCGCGCCGGCATGAAGCTCTGGAAGCGAGACGACAGCAGGGCCACTTTGCCCGACGGGCAGCCCAATCCCCGCTATCTGCCCCGGACCATCTACACCGGCTACAACTCCAACTCGGCCACCGGAGTGCTGCAGAAGTTCAGCAATCTGCCGGCCGACGGCTACCTGAACACCTGGCCCAACGTCTGGAACGCGCTGCAGATCCCCGCGGGCTCCGACGCCGAGCGTGAGGCGCTGGCCACCAAGCTGATCAGCTACATCCGCGGCACCGACCAAGGCAACGACACGACCGGCCCCTGCCTCAACCCCGCTCCCGACTCCGACTGCAGCTACCGCAAGCGCAAGGTGACCATGGGCTACTGCTCCAACAACGACCAGATGCGCTGCACCACGACGGCCGACTGCCCCGCCGACCCCGACACGCCGCCAAGCTGCGTCCCCCTGACCAGCGAATGGAAGTTGGGGGACATCGTCTCCTCCACCCCGAGGGTGCAGTCCTCGGTGCGGCTCAACTCCTACAACTTCCCGGCCCCGGCGGGGTACAACGACCGCTCCTACGAGAAGTTCATCGGCACCTCGGACTACGCGGGGCGCGGCATGGTCTACGTGGGGGCCAACGACGGCATGCTGCACGCCTTCAAGCTGGGGACGTTGTCGGTCAAGGGGAGCGGCTTCGAGAAGGCCAGCCTGGGCGGCAGCGCTGCCGAACTCGGCATGGAGCGCTGGGCCTTCATCCCCAAGAACGCCTTGCCCTACCTGAAGTACAACACCGACAAGAACTACTCCCACCTGTACTATGTCGACGGCAGGACCAACCTGTTCGACGCCAGCATTGGCGACAACAACTCCGGGACCTGCGTGGCCGGGACCTACTGGGACTGCCCCAAACCGAGCAACGGCAGCAGCTTCGACACCTGGCGCACCGTGGTCATCGGCGGCATGGGGCTTGGCGGCGCCTCGCGCAACGTCACCGAGGTCTGCACCGAGGGGGCGGCGGGCAACTGCGTCAAGACGCCGCTGGACGGCATGGGCTACTCCTCTTACTTCGCCCTGGACGTGACCAATCCCGAAGCCCCCAAGTTCCTCTGGGAGTTCAGCAACAACCGGCTGGGGTACGCCACCACGGCGCCGGCCATCGTGCGCATCGGCGCCAAGGACAAGAACGGCCGCTGGTTCGCCATCTTCGGCAACGGACCCTTCGGCCCCATCGACCCCGGCTCGAACCAGTTCAAAGGGGAATCGGACCGGCGGATGCGGCTCTTCGTGGTCGACCTGCGTAACGGCACCCTGGTCAGGACCATCGTGATGAACGGCACTGACGGCCCCTCGATCGACAACGCCTTCGTCGGCACCCTGTCCGGGGGGGCCATCGACACGGACCGGCGCAACCCCTCCCTGGCCGGCAACTACCAGGACGACGCGGTCTACGCCGGCTACGTCAGGCAGGGCGCGGACCTCAAGTGGACCCAGGGGGGGGTGCTGAGGATCATGACCAAGGAGGACAGCAACCCGGCCAACTGGGTGGTGAGCAAGGTGGTCGACGGCATCGGCCCGGTCACCACCTCCATCGCCCGGGTCCAGGACACCAGGGAACTGGAGAAGAAGCTCTGGCTCTACTTCGGCACCGGCCGCTACTACTTCCGCGACGCCACCACCGTGGACGACAACGGCAGCCGCAGGGCGCTGTTCGGCATCCAGGAGCCGTGTTACAACACCGCAGCCCGGCCGGGGAACGTGCTGGACGGCAACTGCACCGTCACGCTGAACACGGCCAGCCTGGTGAACCAGACCAACTCGGTAACGGCGCTCGGGGGTACCAGCAAGGGGTGGCTCATCGACCTGGACGACGACACCAGCGCCGAGGGGGCTGAGCGGGTGGTGACCGACACCGTGGCGCTCACCAACGGCACCGTGTTCTTCACCTCCTTCAAGCCGACCCTGGACATCTGCGGCTACGGCGGCAACTCCTACCTGTGGGGGGTGAAGTACGACACCGGGGGGCAGGCGCCCGAAAAGTCGCTCAAGGGGAAGGCGTTGATCCAGCTCTCCACCGGCGAGTTCAAGGAGGTCGATCTGGCTACCGCCTTCACCGACAAGCTGAACCGGCGCATGGCGCAGCCCATGACCGGGAAACCCCCCGCCGACGCGCCGCCGATCGTGACCAACAGCTCGAACCGGCCGGTGAAGAAGATCCTGCACATTCGGGAACACTGACATGAACCAGCGCGGTTTTACCCTTGTCGAATTGATGGTCGTGGTCGGGATAGCCGGCATCCTGTTTGCCATCGCCACCATGAACTGGAACCAGATGCAGGTGAAGTCCGGGATCGAGACCGAGATCAAGACCATGCACGCCGACCTGATGGAAGTGCGCCAGCAGGCGCTCTACACCAAGCAGAAGCGCAAGGTGGTGATCTCCGGGCAGTCCTACAAAGCCTACCCCGGGACAGTGACGACCGTGACCCCGGTGCTCAGCAAGCAGCTCAGGTTCCCGGTGCTTTGGAGCGGCAGTGGCGCACTGGAACTGGAGTTCGACACCCAGGGGATGGCCGGAAGCCCCGGAACCGAATACTTCATCTGTGTAGCCCCCACCGGGAGCCTCACGCAACTGAACTCGGCGTCCGTGGACAGCCTGGTCGTTTCAGCGGCCCAAATAAATCTGGGACTGAGGACCGGAGGAGCTTGCGACAGTGACAATATCCAGAAAAAATAACGCCGGGTTCACCCTGACTGAGGTGGTAGTCGCCATTTTGATCATCATGGTGGGGATGCTGGGACTGCTGCAGGCGGTGGGCGTCGCCACGGATCACAACCTGAAGAACCAGCTGCGCGACGAGGCGGTCCAGGTGGGTGAGAAGTACATGAACATCCAAAGGGCCAAGCCCTTCGACCTGCTGTCCACCCCCGCCAAGGGGGGATACCACACCCGCTACGAACCGAGCAGGGTCAGGGGGGGGAACAAACCGTACAGCGTGGACCTGACGGTGGACGAACTCTCCACCAGCACCTTCGCCCCTTCCCGCCAGTTGAGCGTCAAGGTTTCCTGGACCTACAAGGGGGTGACCTACGAGAACAGGGTAACCGCCCCGGTCTCGATACTGCGGTGAACCATTCGAGGAACGGTATGAATCTTTTACACGACAGGCGCGGGCTAACCCTGATCGAGCTGATCGTGGTCATGGGGATCTTTCTGGGCGTCATCCTGATCACCACCAACGCCTTCAATACCATAGTGGTGAGGTCCGCGCAGCAGACCAAGGTGGCCGAGACCCAGATCCAGGGGGCGGTCGGTCTGGAGCTTTTGCGCGGAGACCTGGAGCGCGCCGGATTCGGGCTCCCCTGGACCTTCAGCACCCCCATCACCTACGCGGAGGCCACCTTCACCAACGCCTCCACCGCCAGCCTGTTCAACGATGCGCCCAGCGGAGCCCCCCGCGCCATCGTCAGCGGCACTACGACCTTCAACGGCGGCTCGGACTACCTGGTCATCAAGTCGACCCTGGCCGACGCCAACGAGACCGCCAAGAAGTGGACCACCGTGGCGTTCGACACCGGCGGCAAGAGCATCAGGGTGTGGGATGACGCTGACCGCGACTTCGTCACTGCTGAGCTGGTGACCGTGATCAAGAACGATCTGATCACCACTCCGCCCACTCGCAGACTGATGGCCTCCTCGGCCACCTCCTTTTCCAGCACCTTCGGGCTTTATTCCACCCTGACGCTGCCCCACCAAAACGGCGATACCTTCGAGGTGTACGGGGTGCACCCGAGCACCGCCTTGCGCATGCCGTTCAACCGGGTGGATTACTACCTCAAAAGACCCGCCAAGATACCCCAAACCTGTGCCCCCAACACCGGGATACTGTACCGCTCCACGGTCAGTCAGGCCAACGGCGCCCAGAGCGCAGGTGTGCCGCTACTTGACTGCGTAGCGGACATGCAGGTGGTGTACGGTCTGGACAGCGGCAACAATGGCTTCGTAAATGCCCACAGAAGCGCGGGGTGGGGGGCCGGGTTGGCGGACGACCTAAGGAACGAACTCAAGGAGGTCAGGGTCTACATCCTGGCCCAGGAGGGGAAGAGGGATCGCCTGTACAACTATCCCTCCAGCACCATCGAGGTCGGGGAGTCCTTCGACAACGGCGAGACCCTCGAAGGCAGAGAATTCAATTTGGAGGGAGTGATCGGTCCGGACTACAAGTACTACCGGTGGAAGGTCTACACCATCGTGGTTCGCCCCAAGAACCTGGTCCAATAACGACGGCGGTGATTTTATGAGATACCTGCGAAACGAAGACGGTGTAGCGCTGATCACCGCGTTGATGTTCACTTTGCTTGCCCTGGGCATGATCATGATGCTGCTTTACTATGTGCTGACCGGGACCAGGATGTCGGCCAGCCAGAAGCGCTACCGCAACAGCGTGGAAGCCTCCTACGGCGGGACCGAGTTCGTCACCAAGACCATCATCCCGCGCCTTTTGATACTCGACAACTACTCGACGCAGAAGCTCGACATGCAGGACGATTTTGACGAAAGCCTGGGACTTTCCTTCGTCGCCAAGTCAGGTGCGGTAGATCCGCTCAAGGAGAAGCTGTTCAAGGGGACCGCCGCCTGGCCCTCCGGCGTTTCCAAGACGGTCAATCCCAAGGACGCTCCCGATATGACCTTCGTCCTCAAGGGGACCGGCGGTACCGGAGAGTTCAAGGTCTACTCCAAGATCGTGGACACCGTGCCGGGAGTGGGGATGCTGGATGAGAGCGGCATCGACTACCTTGACGGCGGGCTCGGGGTGGCCGGGACCAGTACCACCACCGCGACGCTCAGGACGCCCAACATCTATTCCATCGAGGTCCAGGGGGAGCGCGCCGCGGGCTCGCAGGAAAAGGCCGCCCTGTCTGTCCTTTACGCCTACTAGCATGGGGGGCAGGCCAGCCTCCGGCCGGGGCCGCCTGCCGCCGGACAGCATTACACCCACCCGTCACGTGCAGTTTCCCTTCGCAGGTTGCTTTGCCCGCGCCGGCAGGTAGGGCGAATGATGATTCGCCCCTACCGCCTTGCCCCCTGCCGCAACAGATCGACACCAGCCGGGTCCCGGATTAACAGCCCGATCCCATAGATTCATGTGCAGCTGCACCCCCTCCCGATAGCACTCCCCGGTTCGCTCGCTCCCATTAATACCCGGCAGATCCTCCCTTTATATTTCTCCCGACGATGCTAAGCTTAGAAAGTTGTAATTTAGGGGGCGGGTTATGAAGGCGCGCGGCTATTCGCTGGTGGAGATGATGGTGGTGATCGGCATCACGTCAGTCCTGCTCGCCATCGGCACGCTGCAGTTCAACACCTACCTGAAGCGCTATCGCAGCGAAGCCCAGACCAGATTGATCCACGCCGAACTGCTGAAGACTCGGCTCAACGCCGTTTACCAGAGAAGGACCGCCAGGCTGAAGCTCTACCCCGGCCGGTTCGAGGTCTACTCCTCCGGTTTGGACGATAGCGCCGGTGTCGCTCCCGTCCGTACCCGGACCCTCGAGTTTCCGGTTACCTCCAGCGCCGGCGGCAGTGATGGCTCCGGGTATCGCATCGACTTCGACGCCAAGGGGCTGGCAACTAAACGGGGCTCCATCTGCATACAGCAGGCAGACGATGCTGTGGCTGTAGACAGCGTGGTGGTCTCGGCCAGCATGGTGAGAGTCGGCAAAAAGGACAAGGGAGATGAGTGCAAATCGGAAAACATCACTCTGCGCTGAGAGCGGCTTCACCCTGATCGAGGTGATGATGGCGATGCTCGTTCTGACGGTTGGGCTGCTGGGCCTCTTGCAGTCGGTCAGCATCTCCTATGAGCATAACCTGCGCAACAGGTTGAGAGAGGAGGCCGTGGGGCTCGCTGAAGAGCAGCTTAACGCCATGCTGAGCCATGGCACGCTGACGCCTGTGACCACGGCCCGCCGGGTGATCGGCGGGGTGGACAAGCAGTTTGTCGTCACCAGGAGGTCAGAGGCCGCGGGCGGCGACTCCGACAAGCTGACGGTGGCGGTCTCCTGGGGCTTTAAAAACATCTCCACGACGCATGAGATCTACACCATAAGGAAAGGCGACTAAGGCCACTCGCCGTCCTCCTTCCGAACCGATGGTGGCGGTGCGAGATGGGGCCTGGCGTAAGAGACCAAGTGAAGGTGGGCGATGGAAAGGCACGAAGATGGGTACACGCTGGTGGAGCTGGTGGTGGTGATGTTGATCTTCTCGATCGTGATGGTCCTGATCTCGGTCTCCTTCAACCGGATCGTGGCGGGCTCCAGCCGGATAACCAAAACGGTGGAGACCGACATCGGAGGACTGATCGGGTTGGAACTGCTGCGCTACGATCTGGAACTGGCCGGCTTCGGCCTCCCCTGGTCCCTCTCCGGTGCGACTTACCAGGAGACCGATCGGGGGGCGATGGTCGCCGGCCACCCCAAGACGGCCGCCGTGTCGTTCAACGACGAGCCCCCAGCTGCGCCCATGGCGTTTAAATCGGGTAACGACGTGGGGTACAACGGTTCGGACTACCTGGTCCTGAAGGGGACAGCGCTCGGTATGAGCGGCACCTCACGGAGTTGGTGCTACCTGAATTACAGCGCAGGCAAGACCGTCATCATGCCGAGCAAGTCGGGGACTGAATTGACGCCTGGAGAGCGCGAAAGAACCATCGTAGTGAGGAACAGCGTGCGCTCCGGGTCGGTCAGGCGCGAGTTGGTGACGGTCGGTTCAACCTTCACCCTTTTTTTCGATGCCGAGCTCAATGAGGCATTCCTGCCCAAGAACGGGGAGGACCAGTACCTGGTCTACGGCGTCGCCCTGCCCAAGGATAACAACGCGCTGGCCTATCCCTTCAACAGGTCCGACTACTACATAAGCAGGACCGACGACATGACGCCGAGCTGTGCACCGTACACCGGGATACTTTACAAAACCACCATCGATCACGACGGCGGGGCGACGGGTACCACCCCGTATCCCATACTCGATTGCGTGGCCGACCTGCAGGTGGTCTTCATGATGGCGACGAGCAGTGACGGAAGCCTGGTCGCCCATAACGACATCAGCGGGTTTGAGGTGGAGGAACTGAGGGACCTTCTGAAGGAGGTCCGGGTCTTCGTCCTGGTGCAGCAGGGGAAGAAAGAGCCGGGATACAGCTATCCGGTCAGCGACCCCGAGAAGGCCATGGTAGTGGGAGACCGGGTCTGGAAAAAGGACGATCTCCTGCGCAACGGTTGGCTAGACTACCGCTGGAAGATCTACACCATCGTGGTGCAGCCGAAGAACCTCTAGCCTAAGAGGGCATTATGTGTCTTGTCCGAAACCAGGAAGGAGCGGCGCTGGTGACTGCGCTCATGCTGACCATGCTGTCCCTGGTGATCGCCATGGCGCTGCTCTCCACTGTGATCAGCGGCATCGGGGTCACCGCCAGCCAGAAGCGCTACCGGAGCGCTCTCTCGGCGGCGCACGGCGGGGTGGAGCTCCTGGGGCGCGAACTGATACCGAGGCTTTTTGAGGTCGGTGCCAGCGAGGATGGCATAGAGGACGCCTTTTCCAGCATCGACCTGCAACTGCCGCAATACAACTGCCTGAGGCAAAAGCTCAGCAACCAGTCGGCGCACTGGGGTGCCTGCAGCGCGGAGCAGGCCTCGTCCGACCCCGGGCGTTCCCCGGACGTCACCTTCAGGCTGGCCAGCAACGGGCGCAAGGGGTTCAGCGTCGCCGGAAAGATCGTGGACACCATACCGGGCAACTCGGACAAGAGCGGCGTCATCGATTACCTGGACGCGGGGGGCTCGACCTCCAGCAGGGAGGAGGTGATCCGCCCCCGGCATGTCCCAGGCCTCTACAACCTGTCGGTGCAAGGAGAGAGGGAAGGGGGGGCGGACCGGGAAAAGGCCCGGCTCTCGGTGCTCTTCGCTTACTGAAGCCGTGAAAGGTGAATGGTGAATGGTGAATGGTGAATGGTGAATGGTGAATGGTGAATGGGCACCCTCGACGGGTGCCTTTTTTTGACAGGTGCCCTAAGCCACCCTGGGCCAAGGTCGATTTCCCCTTATAATTAGAGGAGATCCGGCATCTTCTCATTCAGACAGCGACTTGCGCAGTCTCATTGCAACCCCGCCTTTTGTTGGTACTATCTGTTAATGTCCCCTTCAGACTGTCTTAATTTGAGGTATAAGAAGACATAATTATGCATAATTTAAAATAATAGGTTGACATTCTTATCATTTGGTGCAAATCTCTGCCAAAATTTGCCCTCTCTGATATGCGGTGCCCTATGATCATGAACAGTGTGAAGAAATTGCGGGAAGAGCGTCTGATGAGCAAAGCCGAACTGGCGCGGATGGCTGGGGTCTCGCCCATTACCATAGATCGGATCGAGCGGGGTGAGGAATGCAGGATGGAGACCAAGCGCAAGGTCCTGCTTGCCCTGGGCTTCTCCCTGTCCGAGAAGGACAAGGTATTTCAGGACTAACCGGGAATAGGACCACGCGATGCTTTTCTCCAAGAAGAAGGACATAGTAGGGGTCGACATAGGCTCGAGCGCGGTGAAGCTGGTGCAACTGCGCCAGATCAAGGGGGGGTACCAGCTGGCCCACGTCGGCATCCTGCCGCTCCCCGCCGAGGCCATCGTCGACAACACCCTGATGGACAGCTCTTCCATCGTCGAAACGGTGAAGAACCTCCTGGGCAGCCTGAACGTCAAGGCTAAGGAGGCGGTCTGCTCGATATCCGGCAACTCCGTGATCATCAGGAAGATCTCGCTGCCGGTGATGCCGGTAGAGGAGCTGGAGGACCAGATCCACTGGGAGGCCGAGCAGTACATCCCGTTCGACATAAACGACGTCAACGTGGACTTCGAGATCCTCTCCCCCGACGATCAGGACCCCTCCAAGATGAACGTCCTTTTGGTGGCCAGCAAAAAGGATATCATCAACGATTACCTGGCGGTCTTCGCCGAGGCGGGGCTCAAGCTGGTGGTGGTGGACGTCGACTCCTTCGCCGTCCAGAACGCCTACGAGACCAACTACCCGGACGAGGGGAACGAGGTGGTGGCCCTGGTCAACATAGGGGCCAGCATCATCAACCTCAACATCGTGCGGGGGGGATACTCCCTTTTCACCCGCGACGTGCAGATGGGGGGAAACCTGTTCACCGAGGAGATCCAGAAGCAGTTCGGCCTGAACAGCGAGGACGCCGAGGTGATGAAGCTCACCGCTGCCTCCTCCGAGGACCCGCGCCTGAAGGACGTGCTGCAGCGGGTGAACGAAACCCTGGCCAACGAGATGCGCCGCTCCCTGGACTTCTACAATTCGACCGCCGGCGAGGAGCGCATCGCCAAGGTCTACCTGAGCGGCGGGGCGGCCAAGACGGCGCAGCTCATGGAGACCGTGCAGCAGCGGCTCGTGCTGCCGGTGGAGATGCTGAATCCGTTTCAAAGGGTCGTGGTGAACGAGAAGCAGTTCGACCGCGAGTACCTTGAGGAGATCGCCCCGCTGGTGACCGTCGCCGTAGGGCTTGCGACCAGGAGGCTCGGGGATAAATGATAAAGATAAACCTGCTTCCCTTAAGGGCATCCAAGAAGAAGGAAACCATCAGACAGCAGGTCTCCATCCTGGTGCTCTCGGTCATCGGGGTGCTGGTGATCGGGCTCAGCGTTTACGCCCTGCTGCTCAACAAGATCAACACCACCAAGGCCCAGATCGCGAGCTCCGAGACCGAGCTCCAGTCCCTCAAGGCCAAGATCGGCGCCATCGACAACATCAAGAAGCTGCAGGAGGACGTCAAGAAGAAGCTGGACGTCCTGAACAAGTTGAGACGCGAGAAGAGCGGGCCGGCTTCCAGGCTTGCCGCCCTCTCCGACGCCGTACCCGAAAAGCTCTGGCTCACCCGCTATGCCGAAAGCGGCGGCAACGTCTCGGTATCCGGGGTCGCCGTGAACGAGGAGCTGATCGCGCTGTTCATGAGGAACCTGCAGGCCTCGGGCGCCTTCGCCAACGTCGATCTGCAGGTCTCCGAGCAGACCGACCTGTCGGGGATGAAGGCCAAGCGTTTCGACCTGGTGTTCCAGATCAAGGAGCAAGCCCCCTAGCAAGGTCGGTAGACTGTCTCCGCTAAGGGGTGCCATTTCTGTCGAACCGGAATCAAGCTGGACCTGAAGACTCTCAATCTCGATCTTAACCTTAGTCTTAGTCCCAACCAAAGGCGTTGCTATGGATCCACAGATAGAAAAGATACTGAAGCTTCCGACCAAACAGAAGGTCTTGCTGCTCATCCTGGTTCTCATCCTGGAGGGTGCGGCGCTCTTCTACGCCCTGTACCAGCCGCGCATGAAGGAGTACAAGGAGTTGCAGGGCAAGCACCAGGACCTGCAGAGGCAGATCCAGGAGAGCAGCAGCATCGCCAACAACCTGCCCCGCTTCAAGGCGGAATACGAGCAGCTCAAGAAGGATCTGGACGCCGCGCTGACCGAGCTTCCCAACCAGAAGGAGATCCCTTCGCTTCTGACCAGCATAACCAGCGTCGGGCGCGGCGCCGGTCTGGATTTCCTGCTGTTCAGGCCCAAGCCGGAGGTGCCCAAGGACTTCTACGCCGAGGTGCCGGTTGACATCGCCGTTTCGGGAACCTTCTACAACGTCGCCGACTTCTTCGTGGCGGTGGCCAAACTCCCCCGCATCGTCAATATCAACAATGTGAGCTTTGGCGACATCAGGACCGCCGGCGGCCGCACCAGCCTCAAGGTCAACTGCCTCGCCACCACCTTCCGATTCCTCGATAAAAAAGAGATCAAGTGATGAAAAGAAACCGTAGCACCCAATATGCCGTTTCTTTGCTGCTGCTTGCGCTCGTCTTCGGCTGCTCCAAGAAGGAGGAGCAGCCACCGCCCGCACCCGCCCCGCCGCCCAAGCCGGCCGCACCGGCCGCACCGGCCGCGGTGCAGCAGCAGCTCTCCAGCGCGCAGGGGAAGGTGGACCCCCTGGATTTCAGGAAGCGCACCGACCCCTTCAAACCCTACGCCCCCGTGGTGGCGGCTCCGGCACCAGGGGCGGCCCGGGCGCGCTCCGAGGAGCTTTTGCCGATCCAAAGCTTCGAGGTGTCGAGCTTCAAGGTGTCCGGGATCATAGCGGGACTCACCGAGAACCGGGCGCTTTTGATAGACCCGAAGGGGAAGGGGTACGTGGTGCGGCAGGGGATGCAGATCGGCCCCAACGACGGCCGCATCACCAGGATCACCTCCACCTCGGTCGAGGTGGTGGAGAGTTTCAGGGAAGACAGCGGCCGTGTGGTCAAGAGAAAGATAGTGCTTACGCTGGCCAAGAAAAGGTAAGGAGCGTTTCAGATGAGAATGTACCCGACGAGAATCCTTTGCTATGCAATGGCACTCCTCGCTTTGTCTACGGTTCCTACCGGCTGCGTGAAGAGGATGTCCGCAGCGGGCGAGCCGGCTCGGACAGAGGTCTCCCCCTTTGCGACGTTGCGCTCGGTGACCGTGTCTGCCGATGCCTCCCGCATCGAGCTGACCAGCGACAAGCCCTTCACCTACACCTCCTACAAGGCCGGGGAACCGGCCAAGATCGTGGTGGACGTCTCCCAGACCGAGCCGGGTCCGGTGGCGAGCCCGATCGAGGTGAACCGGGGTAACGTAAGGCGCATCGAACTGGTGCGCCAGCCGGTGGGTGGGGGGGTGCTGACCCGGGTCGAGGTGGCGCTGGCCAAGGATGTCGACTTCAGCGTGGCGACCGACCCCTCCGACAAGAGCAGGCTGATCATCGCGCTGGCGGCCGCCGAGCCCGAGGCGCCTCTTGCCGTCGAGAACCGGGAGGCGCCGCTGGCCGAGGCCAGGATCGAGGAGAAGAACCTGGCTCCGGAGAGCCCCGCTGCGGACGAGACCCGGGCCGCCGAGCAGGCCCAGGCGCCTGCGCAGCCAGAAGTGGCGCCGCAAGCCGCTCCCGCTCCCGAGCCTGCGGTCAACCCCGCCACCGTGGCCGCGCCGAGCGCACCGGCCGCTGCGTCCCTGCCGGCCGAAGGCCCCGCTGCCGCCGGCAACCCCGGGCAGGGGGGCAAGAACTCCCCCTCGTCCGTGCCCAGGCTGAGCGCGGTACTCCCCGCAAGCGACGGCGTCGAACTCTCCATAGACGGGCAGGTGCAGACCTTCAACTCCTTCAGACTGACCAAGCCGGACCGCATGGTCCTGGACCTGTTCGGCGCCAAGAGCGCCGTGGTCAAGAACGTGGTCCCCATCGGGGCCTTCGGCATCGCCAACGCCCGGGTTGGCTCCACGCCGGACAAGGTGCGGGTGGTGCTCGATGCCGAGCAGCAGACCCTGCCTCAGTTCGAGGTGGTGCCCAGCAACCTGGGATTGAAGATCAGGCCCAAGGGAGCCGCCGGCGCGGTCGCCTCCGTGCGCCCCGCTCCCGCTCCCGTCCCTGCTCCGGTTGCCGCGCCCGTTGCGCCCATTGCGCCCGTACCGGCCGCAGCCGCGGCACGGGAAGTCCCTGCCGTACCTGCGCCCTCCGCCGTCAAGACCGAGGTGCCCGCGGCGCGCCAGAGTAAGGGTGCCCTGGAAACGCTGGACTTCGAGGTCGTGGACGGCGTCTCCAGGATCACCATGAAGCTGCATGGTACCTGTGATCCGGGTCGGCCGGTCCAGGGAGTGCAGGGGCTTTCGCTCACCATCAAAAACTGCGAGGTTCCCAAGGCGCTGCAGCGCTCGGTGGACACCTCCAAGTTCGGCTCTCCTGTCCTCTCCGTCACCCCGTACCAGGTGAAGGTGAAGGGGGCGCCGGTAGCCAAGCTTCTGGTGCGGCTGCGCGGCAATCCCCCGTACAGCATGAAACGCAACGGCGAGGTGCTGGTCTGGGATATCACCAACCCCGGTCCGCTCCCCACCCCCCAGCTGCCGCCCGCGCCGGCGCCGGCAACCGCTGCCGCGCCTGTGGCTGCGCCGGTGGCAGCGCTAGTCGCGCCCGTGGCCGCTGCTGCGCCCAAAAGGGCGCCCGCGCCCAGGGTGGAGGAGGAACTGGCCGCGCCGCGCAGCGACGAGATGATGACCGAGATTCCGGTCACTGAAAGGACGGTCCCCAAGAAGGTGTACAGGGGCAGGCGGGTCACCCTCGAGTTCTCCGACGCCGACATCAGGAAGATCTTCCAGCTGATCGCGGAGGTGAGCAACCTGAACTTCCTGATCGCCGACGACGTCTCCGGGACCATCACCATCAAGCTGGTGAACGTCCCCTGGGACCAGGCGCTGGACGTGATCCTCGATGCCAAGGGGCTGGGGATGCAGCGCGAGGGGAACATCGTGCAGATCAAGCCGAGGTCGAAGATCCAGACCCAGGCCGAGGAAGAGATGGCCGCCAAGCGCGCCGCCGAACGAGCCATGGAGCTTCGGACCGCGGTGTTCGAGGTGAACTACGCCGCTGTGGGCGAGGTGGCCGGCCAGTTCGCCGCATTGAAGAGCGAGCGGGGCACCATAACCCAGGACGCCCGCACCAGCCGGGTGATCGTGAAGGACATCCAGCCCGCGCTGGACGACATGCGGGTGCTGCTGAAGACCCTGGACGCCCCGGAAAAGCAGGTGATGATCGAGGCGCGCATCGTCGAGGCGACCTCCACCTTCACCCGCGACCTCGGGGTGCAGTGGGGGCTCAACTACCGTGACGCCTCGGCCTCCTTGCTAGGCATAAACTCGGTGGACACCGGCTTCGGCGGCGTGGTCTCCCCGGGAGGCCCGGGAACAACCGGTTCGGGCGGCCTGGGGCTGGGGATGTCCTTCGGCAAGCTGACCAGCAACGTGCAGCTCGACATGCGCCTGGCCGCGGCGGCCACCATCGGGCAGGTCAAGATCATCTCCACCCCCAAGGTGGTGACCCTGAACAACAAGGCGGCCAAGATCTCCCAGGGGCAATCTATCCCCTACCAGACCTTCTCGGCCGAAGGGACCAAGACCGAGTTCGTCGAGGCGGCGCTCACCCTTGAGGTCACCCCGCACATCACGGCGGACGGCGCAGTCAGCATGAAGATCAAGGCCAGCAACAACTCGCCAGGCACCGGAACCCCCCCTCCCATCAACAAGAAGGAGGCCACCACCGAACTGGTCGTGGCCAACGGGGAGACCACGGTGATCGGCGGCATCTATGTCGACAGCGACACCGAGTCCGATACCGGGGTCCCCTTCCTGGCGGACATCCCGCTTCTGGGCTGGCTTTTCAAATCCAACACCAAGCTGAAGACCAAGACCGAGCTCCTGATCTTCATAACACCGAAGCTGATCCTGTAACGTTTCGATAAACCGTCAGAAAAGGCTAAAGCTGCGCCTGTCACTGTCGATACAACTTGGCAAATGGAGAAAATATGAAATTGAAACACCTTTTTTTTGCGATGCTCATGATTTTCAGCGCCGGGCTTAGCGCTTGCGGCAGCAGCGGCAGCGAGGGGCTGAACGGCGGCATCGCAGTGACTGCAGAGGCCACCGGCTCCGTCATCAGCGCCACCGCCACCTATACCAACCCCACCCAGACCAACCTGATCGGGGTGCCGATCAACTTCTCGGTCCGGATCGGCCTCGTCACCCAGGACCTGGGGACCTTCAGCACCAACAACACCGGCTCGGTCGGCTTGGCCTTCTCTCCCCCCGCATTCAACGGCTCCCAGACCATCACCGTCATAGCACGAACCGACAACCTGACCAACTTCGACTCGCTGGTGATGTCAGGGAGGTCGCTCACCGTCAACGCGCCGGCCAACCTGAGCCTGACCACCGGCGCCGCCCCGGGGACCTCGGTAGCCTTCACCATACCCCCGGTGACCAACTTCGTCACCATCACCGACCCGTTCACCAACTCGATAAACGGACACCCGATCAGCATCTCGTCTACCGTCGTTTCCAGCAATCCCGGGGACACGCTCTCCGTGCCCGTCGCCACCACCACAGGCTCCGGCGGCGTGGCCGCTTTCCCCGGTGCCACCGGTACCCTGGTGGTCCCCGCTGCGGTCGGAGGGGTGGAGACCATGACCATAACCTGGACCGTCAACGACACCATTACCGGTCAGTCGGGCAACGCCATAACCACTGTCACCTTGACCAAGACTTCCTAGGACCCCGGCACAAGAATGCTCCAAATGATGAGGTACGAGATGAAATTGAACAGGATGTTAAGCTGGACACTGCTGCTTTTTTTCTGCGCCGCGATGTTCGGCTGTGCCGGGAAGGACAAGAGTGACGCGCCGACGGGTGCCACCGGCGTGAAGCAGGTCGGCAAGGTGCTTACCGACGATTTCCAGGTGACCGCTGACCCGGAGGATCAGTCCCAGCCGGCGATAGCCTACGACAGCGTGAACCACAACCGCTACCTCACCGTCTTCGTGGACAACAGGGCCGGCTCCCAGATCAGGGCCACCCTCTCCGTTGGTGCGGACGCCCCGGGGCAGGGACAGCCGGGCAACGTCACCAGCATCACCAACGCTGTGGTCGATATCCCCATCACCAGCGTCGCCGGCAACAAGGCTCAGCCCAAGGTCGCCTTCTTTCCGAACGCTGCCGCCCCGGGGCTCAGCAGATACCTGGTGGTCTGGACCGACTCGCGCGGTGGCTTCGGGCAGATCTTCGGGCAGCTTTTGGACGCCGACGGCGCCCTGGTCGGGGCCAACTTCGCGATCTCGACCCATACTGACGGCGTGGACATCAATCAGAGCGATCCCGACCTGATTTACAACGCGGTCACCGGCAGGTTCGTGGTCTCCTGGGTGGACATCACCACCTTCGACACCCCGACCAACCCTGCCAACTTCAACGATTACATCGCAGCGGCGGCCACCAATCCGGCTAACAGCGTAAGGGTCCGCTTCATCCCGCTCCCCTTTTCCGACAACAACATGATCCGCACCGCGGAAATTGACCCCGCCACCGGCGTTGTCTCCAATATCCAGGATATCTCCGCGCTGGTGTCGAACGGCATCGGTGACAGCGGCTCCGCCATCACAGAAAGCTGGACCGTTCATCTGAGCGAGGCGCATCCCAAGCTCGCCTACAGCCCCATCTCCGGTGAGGTCTTCACCGCCTGGAGCGGAACCGCCAGCACAGTCACCCTGACAATTAACTACACCCTGGTCAGCGCTGCCGGGCCTCCGCCGACAGTCACCGCAACCTATCTGAGCGCCACCTTCACCTCGACAAATCTGGATGGCGGCTCGCCCCAGATCAAGATCCGCAGGAATTCCGGACTCGGGCTGGTGAAGGATTTCAGTTTCGGTACCGAAAACCCCGCGGGTGGCCTTTTCAGCGCCACCTATCCTGCACTTGCGGTCGACCCCAACTCAAACCGCATGCTGCTGGCCTGGGAGGACAACAACGGTGGTGCCGCCACAGGGAAGAACATCCAGGGGCAACTCATCGACCTGACCGGCTTCACCGCCTATGGCAGCCGCATCGCCATCTCAAGCGCCGTTGGAGACCAGTCCTCCCCCGTGGCCGCATACGACAACGTGAACCAGCGCTTCCTTTTGGCCTGGGAAGACGCCAGGAACCAGAGCGCCAATCTGAGCAACATCGACGTGTACAGCCAATTTGTCGATCCTCAGGGGAATCTTTCCGGCGGCAACGCCATCGTCACCGTGGCGACCGGCAACCAGCTCGCCCCCGCCGTCGCCTTCGGCGACGTCAATTTCAGGAAGTTTTTCGTGGTCTGGAAGGACGGCAGGGCTCTGGCCAACGCGGACATCTTCGGCCAGATGCTGGAGTTCTCCTCCGCGCCGCAGCTGGTACTGACCGACGCCGACGACAACCCGCTTTTCAGCGGCGCGCTAGACTTCGGCAATGTGGCCGTCGGCTCCACCAGGGATATCCCCATCAAGATCCGCAACGACGGCAACAGCCCGCTGCTCATCGAGCAGCCGGTCCAGCTGCCTGATGCTCCCTTCTCCTTCCAGACGCCGCCCCCCACCTCCATCAATCCGGGAACGGCGTACAACATGACCATCCGGTTCGCACCGATCGCGGCCGGCTCCTACGGCGGCACCGAGAGCAACAACTACAAGCT
>Ga0209212_1003898_pt1 | contig 19063 bp, 13 predicted proteins | sample RifGroC2_FD_183996 | JGI IMG/M metagenome (GOLD analysis project Ga0209212, IMG submission 183996) | Groundwater microbial communities from Rifle, Colorado, USA - Groundwater C2 (SPAdes) (version 2) | ecosystem: Environmental > Aquatic > Deep subsurface > Groundwater | place: Rifle, Colorado... | reverse complement strand
ATGTGGCCGCGATGTTGAGGCCGATTTTTTTGGCGATAGCGGCTATAACGGCAGCGTTTATTTTTGCGGGAGTGATGATCTAATGGCAATACCAATTGCACCATGGTTAATATCGATGGCTGGACCACTCGCCGTTCGGGCGGTGGCCGCGCTCGGTTTTACGGCTGTCACATTTGCTGGCGTTACCGTTGCCAGCAACCAGCTGATTTCGATGGCTCAATCAAACTGGTCTAGCATGCCTGTGACTGTCTTGCAGATTGCTTCCCTTACCGGCATTCCGGAAGGCGTTGGCATGATTGCTGGCGCGTATGTTGCGCGCTTGGCTGTGTGGTCTGCGATCAATGGCACAAAGTGGGTGCTTAAATGATTCAGCTCTTTACAGGTATTCCAGGTTCTGGAAAAACGCTGTCGAATGTGATGATTTTGCATTCGATGATCGAGGGCTGGAAAAAAATTCAAAACTTCGATAGTGCTCGACCGATTTTTGTGCATAACATTCCTGATCTGCTCATTTCTCACGCCAAAATGCCGCTGAAAGAGTATCAGCCAAACGGCAAGGGCGATGTTATTTTAGTGCCTGACTGGGACGCCATGCCCGATACGTCGATTGTGCTGATCGACGAGTGTGCCGAGATGTTCCCCCCGCGCTCTAGTGCATCTGCCATGCCTCCGCATGTGCTGTTTTTGACTGTCCACCGCAAACGTGGTTTTGATATTTGGTTTACTACGCAAAATCCAAAATTCATCGATCACAGCCTCCGTGCCCTGGTCGCCAAGCATCAGCACTATCGTCGCGTTTTTGGCATGAACCGATCAATTGTGTATGAGTGGGACGGTTGCTCTGATAACTTGGGCGGCCTGAGGTCTGCCGTTAAAACCTACTTTCCTTTTCCGCGCGACATTTACAAGCTCTACAAGTCTGCCGAGGTTCACACCAAACAAAAATTTAAGCTGCCGCTGTGGATGTATATCCCGTTGGTTGGCCTGGCGATGTCGCTGTTTTTTATCCCGCGCGCGTATGGCGTCCTATCCGGCGCGATTGGCGGTAAAGGTATTGATGCGTCGGTTAGCGAAGGCGAGATTAAACGCGCAGGTGTGCAATCGTCTGCACCACCGGCCAGCGTGGGAGGCGCACTCGCGCCTCCCACGCTGGCCGGTGGTGCTGAGGCATTCACGCCTCCGAAAGCGCAGTTGATTAGTGCGTGTGTCGCATCAGAACAAAGATGTGTTTGCTACACGCACCACGGCGTGAAAGTGCATTTGTCAGATACGGCCTGCCGCGAGTCTGCTGCTGAACTAAATGATCGTTTTCGCCTCGATGCGCCGGAAGCGCGCTTTGTTCAACAGCCTGTGGCTCCTGTTGTTCCGCTGTCGAATATGGAAACTTTGCGTTAAATTTAATCAGCTCTATTTTGTGCTGTGCTGTTGTTGGATTCGCGCACTTTCGTCAACAGCTTTACCCACAAATTTTGTGCATAAAAAAACCCTCCGAAGAGGGCTTTTTTTCCGGTCACGATATTTAAGGTTTTGATTTGACATTGTCGATGTGATGCCAGCTATATAGCCATCGCCCGTTTTTCCATACGAAGGCAAGACCTGGTTCTTTTGCCAGTTCCTGTATACGTTCCAAGCTGATACGAATTTCGTCCATGTTATTTTTCCTTTCTTTGGTTTGGTTGTTGTTTGCGTCTTTCATGGCACCACCTCTTAAAGTTTGCCCGCTTTTGAATTCCTCGCGGTGCAGGTTTTTCCGCGCGCTTTTTTGCTCCGCCCCTCAACGTCTCGCCCTGCCGTAACTGCTCACAGCGAAAAACCAATGTGCGGAAGTGGTGCGGCCAGCACGGAAGGCGGCTTTATCGCCTGAGTACTGCCACGGTTCCGTGCAAGCGCAAAAATGTTTTTCACAAAAGGCTTTTAAAAGGCGCGTTTGGTTTTTCGCTGTGAGAAGTTCGGCGTTTTGGGCGAGACGTTGCGGGGCTGAGAAATTGCGGAATGCTGCACAGTGAGGCAAAAAAAATGCCGCGCAGCGACAACCGCGCAAGGCGCGCGCCTTTCGCACTTAAAAAGGGCTTTTGACTTTGCGCAGTTAAAAAAGGCTTTTGACTTTGGCGGCGTTAGCTCGCAAAGCGCTTTTGATTCAAAGCCAAATTTCAGCGTAGGAAACGAGCGAAGAACTGCACAGGCAGGGCGAAAAAAAACCGCTCTATTCAGGCGGCTTTATTGTAAAACTCGCCATGTTCGGCGTGTCATAACTAGGCATTATGCGTATTCAAAGAATCAGAATAGGCCGAACGGCATATTGTTAATCCGGGCAATCCTTCTTAAATTCGCGGCTTCGTTTTTCCCTCCCCATGCCGCCGATGTCGCAACCGCTATTCGTTGACCAGATCCCCGTTTCAGAATCCGAGGTTCAGGAATGGCTGGACGGTGTGCAAAAAAGCCTACAACGTCGAGGATAAAATCCGCGCCGCCAAGCTAGCCGGCGCCTGGTCAATCAGCCCCGAAAGTCAAAAGCCCTTTGCAGGCTAACGCCGCCAAGTCAAAAGCCTTTTATTAAACCATCCCAACCAGTGAGCAAAAGCGCTCACTGCATGGGCAAAACAAGGCACAGACTGTTAGCCAAAAACCGCTAACAGACTGCAAGTCAACAGCCCTTTTTTAACTGCGAAAATCAACAGCCCTAATTTTGAGCCAAATTAGATATCCGTAAAAAGTCAAAAACCCAAATTTTGCTCCGCAAAATTCGGCGCTCGCCAAGGGTACCCCTTGGAGCCGCTCGGGCTCGGGGGATAAATCCCCCCGCCATCCCAAAACCAAAACCGCCCATTCTGGATATTTGTAAAACTGCATGGCGCGATTCTAACGGCAAATCAACAGCCTTTTTTTAACTGCGAAAATCAACAGCCCTTTTGAACTGCGAAAAGCTCGCGCCTTGCGCGATTGTCGCTGCGCGGCCTGTTTTTTTGCCTCACTGTGCAGCATTCCGCAAATGCTCCGCCCCTCAACGTCTCGCCCAAAACGCCGAACTTCTCACAGCGAAAAAACCAAACGCGCCTTTTAAAAGCCTTTTGTGAAAAACATTTTTGCGCTTGCACGGAACCGTGGCAGTGCTCGGCGATAAAGCCGCCTGTGCGCTGGCCGCACCACTTCCGCACATTGGTTTTTCGCTGTGAGCAGTTGCGGCAGGGCGAGACGTTGAGGGGCGGAGCAAAAAAGCGCGCGGAAAAACCTGCACCGCGAGGAATTCAAAAGCGGGCAAACATTAAGAGGTGGTGCCATGAAAAACGCAAACGACAACCAAACCCAAGACCTTTTGAAAGGACAAGCCATGCAAGCCATTCAGTTCATAGACGAAGTAAAAGATGCGCCGATCGATGCCGACAGCATCCTAACCGACGACCAGCTAGGCCGCGCCGGCCTGGTTAAGATCGAAGCATTTGTAAGAACCAAAACCAGCGCGGCAGCTGCGCGCAAGGCAAAGCAGCGCGCCAAGGAAAAAGCAGAAGGCATCCAGACCGTGACGCTCACCGTTCCGACCGCAGCAAAAGAACAATTGAAAGCAGTTGCGGCAGAGGTTGCCAGCGGAAAAAGTCTGGTCGAAGCTGTGCAAAGTGTGACAAGTCACGGACAAGTCACAAAAAGCCAGGCGCAAATGATTGGTGAGCGCGTTTTGGCACTGACTGGCTGGAAGCTGATAATTGCCAAAGCCATCGGAATCCTTTAATCTTGACCAACTTTGAAAGGAAACATCATGGATATGGACAACATTGTACTAGAACATCTTGTGGCACTACGCAACGAGCTAAAGGAATTCAGGCAAGAAGCTCGGGAAGAATTACAGATTATCAGAATGCGCCTAAATTCAGTTGAACGCACGGTATCCGGTGCGCACGATGACAACATGATCGTACAAATGCGGCTCGACAAAGTGGACGAGAAAATCGACAAGATCGAAAAACGGCTAGAGCTGGCCGCAGCATAATTTAGATATCCGACAAAACAAAACCGCCTGAGCATGGCGGTTTTGTTTTTGGCACTAGCCCGCATGGGCTGTCTGCGCTTCGTCTCCCTTCTGCCACGGCGCTTGCGCCGCCGTTCGACCTTCCCCCCCTTTCTCCCTCTGCAAAGCCGCTTTTGATTCAAAGCCAAATTGCAGCGTGGTGAACGAGCGAAGAACTATGTAAGTATTTGGTTGCGGTTTTGGTTTTGGTTTTGGTTTTGGGATGGCGGGGGGATTTATCCCCCGGGCCCGAGCGGCTCCAAGGGGTACCCTTGGCGAGCGCCGAATTTTGCGGAGCAAAATTTGGGTTTTTGACTTTTTTTATTGTAAAACTCGGAAGTTTTCAATTTCCATAATTAGGCATTATGCGTATTTCAGGGATGGGCAAGGCGGAACGGTTCGCGGCATAGTTTCGCGTTTTAAATTTAATCCGACTCTGCTTCAATTTTGCGGGCATTATCTTCAAGCAAGTGCTCAATCAATGATCTGAATTTGGCTGGCCTGACCGGCTTGTGCAGTAAATAATGCCCGCTTACGCTGGCCAGTTTCAAAACTGTCGGGCTGGTATCTCCGCTGATTAAAATGCAGGGAATTTGTTGATTTTGATGCTGGCGTACCAAGTCAATAACCTCGATGCCGTTCGTGTTGTTTCCAAGCTGGTAGTCGCTGACAATCAAATCCCATTTCATCCCGTCGCGTAAAAATTGCTCTACCTGCGCTACCGATGCAGCCGCGCTTACCTGGCAACCCCACGAGGTCAGAATACCGGTTGTGCTGGTTAGCACCGCTGCGTCATCATCGACGATCAGTAACTTTTTCCCTGCTAAAAGCGATTTTTCAACCTCCTGATTGAGATTGGCTGAAACCTGTTCAGCTGCCGCAGGTGATCTGTCGGCATTGGACACAATCGGCACTTCCAGGGCGAACACGGATCCCTTGCCGGGCGCGGAGCGCAATTCGATACGGTGTCCGAGCAATTTTACCAGGCGATCCACAATGGCCAACCCCAATCCCAGCCCCTTGCCGGCATCCAGTTGCGGTTGCACCAATTGGAAAAACTCGCGGAATATATTGCCCTGATCGGCTTTTGAAATGCCGACACCGTTGTCGCGCACCTCGATGCGCAAAAAATCTCCACGGCGGCGGCACGCAATCATGACGCTGCCGTTCTGGTAGGTGTAGCGTATCGCATTGCTTACCAGATTCGCCAGGATGCGCTCCAGCAGCAGCGGATCGCTGGTGACATATCCGGCGCATGGCCGGACAATCAGGCGAATATTTTTGACGCTGGCGAGCATTTGGTAATCTGCCGCAATACGCCCCAACATGGCATCCACAGCACAAGTTTGCATCTGTGGGATCACCGCCCCCGCGTCCAGCTTGGAAATGTCGAGCAAGGCATTCAACAGGGTCGAAAGCGCCTCGATGGAACGCTCCACCTGGTCGACCAGATGCCGCTGTTCGGCATTGGATACCTTGCGCTGGAGTTCGGCGACGTATAAGCCCAAGGCATGCAGCGGCTGGCGCAAGTCGTGGCTGGCCACTGCCAGAAAATGGCTCTTGTCATGGTTGGCGTGTTCCGCTTCTTCTTTTTTGACCAGCAAAGCCTGTGTCGCTTCCTCTACTCGCCGTTGCATGGTTGCATGTTCCTGTTGCAGCTGCGCGGTCATGTCATTCATGCCTTGCGCCAACGTATTCAGTTCGCTGACATGAGTTTGCAGCGAAATACGTGTAGCGAGATTTCCCCTGCCTATCGCCTGCACGGCATCACTGAGCTTGCCAATCGGATGGGTAATGCTGCGGCTGCCGAGATATACCAAATAAAAAAACAACCCCAGGAGCAAAGAAGTTATAGCCACAGTAACCCTGAGCATGCGCATCTTGGTTTCCTCGATACGGCGTTTGCTCATTTCCACGATAACCGCACCTATCTTCTGTGTGGTGACCGGCTTTTTGTTGTTCAAATTGTTCGGGGCGATCTGTGTCAAATCGTCCAGAGGTATCTGTAACAAATCGTCCAGAGTGATCTGTATAGGAATAATCGGCTGGTAAATCCATACACTCTCCTCATTACTGCGCACCGGCGTCAGCAAATTTATTTCTTCGCCGGCTGCAGCCTGTTCCAGATTGGTTTGGCCAGCAAGATAATCGCTAGCCGCCAGGCTCAAATCGGCAAACACGCTTTGGGGGGTAAGGGAAAATTCCCCTGCGTTAACTAAAGTCTCCAGGGACGGATTCAAAACGATCACGCCGCGCACATCCGGCTGCAGCAAAACTCCATTGACAATATGCTGCAAAAACACCTGATTGTTTGAAAATACGCCGTATTCGCTGCTTGAAGCAAGTTGGCGCGCAATGGATCTGCCGCGCTCCAGCAGGTTTTGGTCCAGATCGGAGAAGCGTCCATGCAGGAAAAATGCTTCCAGGCTGACCGCCATAATGAATAATGGGATAAGCGTCAACCAGGCGACCTGCTGACGGATGCTGAATTGTTTCACTGTCTCCCCTCCCCGGCTTTAGTCATGCGTTCGCGTATGGCTTCCGGCGAGTCCAGCACAATCCCTAACGAGCGCGCAACTTGTTGATTCAATGAAATACTGAACAACAAGGGATACTGCGGTTCGGGCAATCGCCGGTTTTTTGCAAAGGAAACAACCGTCTCTCCGGTTTGCCCGGCCAGTTGTTCGGGCAGGGAGAAAATGGCGCCAAGCGCGCCGGCATTCACGTAGGCCTGCGAGATGCCGATTAACGGAACCTGATGCCGATAGCTGGTCAGCAAAATATTGCGCACGTTGCTGCTACTGTAAATTTCGCTGTCAGGAATAACCAGTAGCACATCGCTGTTGGTCAAAACGCTTTCCAGAGTGGCAAACAAGTTTTCGGCGGGTCGGGTCGATTGGGCGTTAAGCGACATCCCTCGTGGCAAGCGAGGAAGGGTGATATGAGTATTTGGCGAATACAGCAGGCCGACTGTTTTGTGCTCGGGAAGAGCCGCCTGGATAAAATTTAGCTGCCGATCCCAAGGCTGGTCGAGATAAATAGCCGATATCGCTTTGAATCGATGGTGTGCGGGGTGATTTTCGAGCAACGCCTCATAACCCATTCTGGGGATCATCACACCCAGTACCGGCGCATCGAATCTGGCAATGGCAAATTCCATTGCTTTCATACCCACGGCGATAACCAAGTCAGCATGGATGCCTGCGCCGGATTGGGGGGAGATGCCGGCCTGGGATTCAACCACAGCCACATCGGCCTTGCTTGCGGCAAGCGCCTGGTTGAGTGCGGTTGAAAATTGCCGGTAAGGCGGTGTGTTGTCGCTTAACACCAGGCGAACATTCAGTGTTTCTGCCTGAGCCAAAGTTGTCAGCAGCGCGATTGCGCTTGCTAACAACAGAATGGTGAATTGGCGAAACACCATGGTCAGCCTCAGAACTCCAGCGTTGCGGTCAGATAGGCGCGCCGCTTGTGTCTGGTTTGCGAACTGTAGTCGAAATAATGGTCGCTCAGCGCGTTTTGTACCACCAGGGCGATTTCGCCATTGCCGGATCCTCTGCTCCGCTTTGCGCCAAAGCGTTGAGCCACCCGCAAATCAAGATAGCGTGTCAACGGTTGCAGGGTTCCCGCATCCAGAGAGCGAACCGGGTCTATATGGTAAACCCCCGCTCCCAGTTGCATTCCACCCGAAAAATCATGCGAGAACAACAGGCTGCCGCTGTTCAGCGGTACGGTCTGCGAGTATTTGTTAGCATAACTTATCAGCGCCGCATTGATCGTGGGCGAAACACGCGACGGTGTTGCACCGGCAACTTGGTGCGAGTAATTCACGGTCAGATTGCTGCGTGGTCCAAACTTATATTTGAGCGTGCCTTCCAGCCCGCTATAAAAGGCGTTGAAATCGCTCTTGAAGCTTTTCGGGGTTACGGTCGAATTGGGGTCGGCGACGAGATCTACCCAGATGATGTTGCTGATCTGGTCGTGATAGACCCTGACATCAAGGCTTGAGCCGGCTTCGTCCAGCTGCCCGACATAGCCAATCTCCCGTGAAATCGATTTTTCTGGCCCCAATCCGCCCGCCGCCGAAATGTTGTGCCATGTCCATTGTTTGCCGGCCACATTGTTTAACCGGACAGATTGATTTCCCAGCTCTTCAACCATTTCAGGATTGCGATAGGCGACCGAAACACTGGCACGCAGCGTATCCCGCGGAGTCAGGTGGTGGTTATATGAAATGCGCGGCGAGACACGCGCTTGCCCCAGCGCATTTTTTTCCGCCATCGCCCCGATATTGATAAGGCTGGCCGGCGTGATGCGCCACTCGTCGTGCGCAAACAGGCGGTGCTCCCGCCACGTTGGCGAATACCGCAAATTGTTTGGGGCAGTTGCCGAGTCATTGCGCGTTCCCATTCCCCACACGACACGATTAGTGGACGAAGTATGCAGCGTATGCTGAATTTCGAGATCGTGGCGGTGAATGACGGCATCATCGAAAACCGGGTAACTACCGGAAGCGATCAAATTCAAGGCGGGAGAACAAATAACGCAGGGCGCACTGTATCGCTCGTCTTTGGTATCCCGGCCTATGTGGTAGTAATTGAGCTGGAGGTCACTATCTCCACCAAAAGTATGCAGCCAGGTAAGCTGTTCAAAATCAGAACTGACTTTCTGGTCGCGTAATGTGGAAAATATCCCGGTAGATGACGGTGCCGGGAACTGGTCTCCAAGTTGTCGTGAGGAATCGCTGTAGCCGAGCTGAATATCAAGGCTGTCGCTGCCGGTCGGGCGATAGTTGATTCTGGTGTTGATCAATTGCGTGCGACTGTTATCGTTCAGCGGGATTGTGTGGACACTTGGCATAGGATCAAAGCCGCTATCGGCACGCGAAGCCAGTGTCACCCGATAATCCCAGTTTTCTCCCACTCCGCCAAAACGAGCCGAAACGTCCGAGACACCGGCATCTCCCTTGCTGACAGACGCCTGCACCCCGGGGACACCCGAAGCCTGGCGTGTGAGAATGTTGATCACACCCTGTACAGAATTTGAACCGTGCGAAGCGGCGGACGGGCCGCGCACCACCTCGATCCGGTCTATATCGCCGATATCCACAGGGAGCTCTGCCCAGTCCACCTGCCCGAATATCGGCAGGTAAATCGAACGGCCATCGACCAAAACCTGCATTCTGCGCGCGTATCCATCGGTAATGCCGCGGTATGACACGATGGGCGTGTGCCCGTTCTCATATCCCACATACATCGAGGGAACCAGCTTGAACACATCGGCGATATTGCGCGCGCCGGAGGCCACGATCATGTCGCGGTCAATCACTGTCATGGCGTTGGGTGTTTCCGAAATCGGCTGAGACAGCCGCGAAGCGCTGAGCACGACGGGCAATTCCCGAAGATAATCCTGCTCGCTTGGATAGTCGGCAGCCCAAGCGCTTCCGCAGCTCATGCCCGCCAGCAATACGGCCATGAATGATCGATGCCGGAATTTCTGCGTATTCAAAATACCCCCTGTTTTTTGTTATTTGACGCAGCTCGCATGGTTTGCGCGCGATTATACGGTGAAGGATTGGCAATCTGCCAACCCGTGCATTTGAAAATGCTGGTGCATGCAAAAACTCAGGCGGGCTATCGTTCCCACGCTCCAGCGTGGGAGCGCAGTTGCATCGCTACTCCGAGCGCCCCAATACCTTCAAATACACCGCGCGGTAAGCCTCGGCGCTGCGCTGCCAACTGAAATCCTTGGTCATGCAATTCTTGCGCAGCACTTTCCATTTAGCCTGATCATGGTAGAGGCCGATCGCGCGCTGGATCGCGTTATACAGGTTTGCGGCAGTCATGCCGTGGAATATGAAGCCGCTGGCGCTGCCGTCCTTGAGCGTTTCCGGCGTACAGTCCAGCACCGAATCGGCCAGGCCGCCGGTGGCATGGACGATGGGTGGGGTGCCGTAGCGTTGGCTGTAAAACTGGTTCAGGCCGCAGGGTTCGAAGCGCGACGGCATGACGAACAGATCCGCTCCGGCTTCGATCTGGTGCGAGAGGTCTTCGCTGAAACCGATATGCGCGCCGATTCTGCCCGGATAACGGCGCGACAGGTCGCGTGCGGCTTTTTCCATTGGCGCCTCGCCGGTGCCGAGCATGACCAGTTGCGCCGGTAACTCAATCAGGAGCGGCGCGATTTCCAGTAGCAGATCCAGCCCCTTCTGGTGGGTGAGGCGGCTGACCACGCCGAGCAGCGGCACATCCGGCTCGAGGTTCAGCCCCATCCTGCTTTGCAGCGCTTCCTTGTTGGCGGCCTTGCCGGTCATGCGCGCGCGGCTGTATTTTTTGGCGAGATGCGGGTCGGTCGCCGGATTCCATTCATCGGTGTCGATGCCGTTGAGGATGCCGGTAAGGTCGTCGCGGCGCGTGGTCAGCAGGCCTTGCATGCCGAAGCCGAGCGGCTCCTGCTGGATTTCCTGCGCGTAGTTCGGGCTGACGGTGGTGATGTGGTCGGCGTAGAACAGCCCCGCCTTGAGGAACGACAGATTGCCGTAATACTCCACGCCGTCGATGCCGAAACAGGAGGGCGGCAAATGCAGTTCATCCACCGTTGTGGGCGGAAAAATTCCCTGAAAAAGCAGGTTATGGATGGCGAGTATGCTCGGCGCTGCGCCGCTCGCAAAGTGCAGGTAGGCGGGCGTCAGGCCGGTCTGCCAGTCATTGCAATGCACCAGGTCGGGACGCCAGTCGAGCGGCGACTCGTTGCAGCCCAGCACGGCGGCAATTTTTGAGAGCAGGCCGAAACGCAGTGCATTGTCTGCCCAGTCGTGTCCGCTGGCGTTCTGGTAAGGCCCGCCGTCACGCTGGTATAAAACCGGGCAGTCGAGCACCAGCAGCGGCACGTCGTGTACCATCGTGCCGGATAACAGCCGCGCCGGCGGGAAGCCCGGCAAGGTGTCGAAGGTGGCGACGACCTGGTGTTGCGCCAGTTGCGCGAGGACTTGATTGTATCCCGGCAGCAGGATGCGCACGTCCACGCCGATGGCGCGCAACGCGGCGGGCAGCGCGCCGCTGACATCGGCCAACCCGCCGGTTTTGATCAACGGGGCGACTTCCGAAGTCGCAAACAGGACTTTCAATTCGGGCATTTCAAGCTTTCTATTTAACGGGCATGGCAGCAGCCACCCCGAATAATGCATCGTTCCCACGGTCTCCGTGGGAACGCATCACGGGACGCTCTGCGTCCCGTGCCGCCGGAGCGGCACACAACTGCATTCCCACGCTGGAGCGTGGGAGCGATAGTCAAATATTGCAGGGTGCATTCCATGCACCATTACTATTGGTGCATGGAATGCACCCTACATGGTTATTGCCGTTTTGGAAGATAAATAGAATTACAACCAGCGCATCATGCCCAGCTCGAACGGATGAGTCAGCATCTCATGGTACGGGTAGGCGCGAACGCGGTATTCCAGTTTGCCGCATTTCTCCGGTTGTATTTCCAGGGCGAATACGGTTTCGTCCGCTTCGGTCATCGCGCCGGTGGCTTCAAAACGGTAGCGTTGCGAGTTCTGCAATTTTTCGCGTTTGGTAAACAAGCCCAGCAACATTTCCACGACCACGTCGCCGGGCTGGAGGCCGTCCAGCTTGATCGCCACTTCAAAACGCAGGCTTTCGCCATAGTTGATTTCCCCCTGCCCGCTATCCAGGCGGCGCAACGCGACATCCGACCAGGCGTGGCGGATGCGCGCCTTCCAGTCGGCGATGATCTGCGCATTTTCGTAGTGATTTTTCTGGTACAGGCTGTGCTGCTTGCTGGCCGGCAGGTAGCATTTGGCGAGATATTCGCCCACCATGCGCTTGGCGTTGAAACGCGGCATGATGGTGGCCATCGAGTGCTTGGACATCTTCACCCAGTCCGGCGACAAGCCCATCTTGCTATGCTCGTAGTACAACGGCACAACCTGGTCTTGCAGCAATTCGTAGAGGGTGCCGGTTTCTTCGCGCGTGCGGACTTCTTCGCTCAGCGATTCCGATACCGGTTTGATCGCCCAGCCGTTTTTGCCGTCATAGCTCTCGCCCCACCAGCCATCCAGTACGGACAGATTGATGGTGCCGTTCATGCCTGCCTTCATGCCGGACGTGCCGCTGGCTTCCAACGGATAGAGCGGATTGTTCAACCAGACATCCACACCGGAAACCAGTTTGCGCGCCAAGGCCAGGTCATAGCCTTCCACCATCAATATCTTGCCGACGAATTCGGGCATCTTGGAGATGTGGGTGATGTGGCGGATCAGATCCTGGCCGGGAATGTCCGCCGGATGCGCCTTGCCGGCAAAGATGAACACCACGGGACGCTCCGGGTTGTTCAGGATTTCGCGCAGCCAATCCAGGTCGCCGAACAGCATGGTTGCGCGTTTATAGGTCGCAAAGCGGCGCGCGAAGCCGATGGTGAGAATGTTGGGATTTTCCGGATTGACGTATTTGAGCAGGCGATCCAGGTGCGCCTCGGAGCCGTGATTGCGGAAATGCTGCGCGCTGATGCGTTCGCGCACCATGTTCAGCATCTTCGCCTTCAGCGATTGGCGCGCGCTCCAGAACAAGTGATCCGGGATGCGCTTGACGCCTTCCCAGAATTCCATGTCGTTCATGCGCGCGCTCCACTCCAGCCCGAGCTGACGCTCGAATACCTCGATCCACTCGGTCGCCAGGAAAGTCGGCGCATGCACACCGTTGGTGACGTAAGTCATCGGATTTTCCTTGTGCTCGATTTCCGGCCACATGTCGCCGCAGATGGCCGACGACACGTCGCCGTGGATGCGCGATACGCCGTTGTTGAAACGCGTGCAGCGGATCGCCAGCGCCGTCATGTTGAAGTCGGGGCTGTCCTTGGCGCGGCCAAGCGCCAGAAACTCCTCGCGGCTCAGTTTGAGTTCCGGGTAATAGTGTTCGAAGTACGCCTGCACCAGCCCTTCGTTGAAATGGTCATGCCCGGCCGGCACTGGGGTATGCGTGGTGAAGACGGTGTTGACCGCCACACATTCGAGCGCGGTCGCGAAATCCAGCCCTTCGAGGGCGATTTTCTGGCGAATCCGTTCCAGCACCAGAAAGGCCGCATGCCCCTCATTGATATGCCATACCGTCGGATTGATCCCCAATTCCTGCAAGGCAAGCACGCCACCGATGCCGAGCACGATTTCCTGCTCGATACGCATCACCTTGTCGCCGCCATACAGGCGGTGCGTGATGTCGCGGTCATGCGCATTATTGCTTTCCAGATCGGTGTCCAGCAGGTATAGCGTGATGTGCCCGATCCTGGCCTGCCAGATTTTGATGTCGAGCTTGCGACCGGGCAGGTTCACCGAGATGTGAGCTTCCGAACCGTCGGCGCGCCTGGCCGGAACGATAGGCAGGTCCTCGAAACGGGAGTCGTGGTTGGTGGCGATCTGGTTGCCGTCGCCGTCTACGGTCTGGTGAAAATAGCCCTGGCGATACAGCAAGCCGATGCCGACGAACGGCAGGCGCAGATCGCTCGCCGCCTTGCAGTGGTCGCCCGCCAGAATCCCCAGGCCACCCGAATAAATCGGCAGGCTTTCGTGAAAACCGAATTCGGCACAGAAGTAAGCGACCAGATCATCTTTGTGCAACAAGTCGGAACCGGCCGGCGGCTGACGGTAATTATGGTAAGTATCGTAGGCCGCCAGCACACGGTTGAAATTGCCGATGAACACCTGATCCTCAACCGCATCCAGCAGGCGTTGTTCATCGACGCGCTTCAGGAATGCTTTCGGGCTTTGCCCGGTGGCCTTCCACAACCCCGGATGCAGACGTGCGAACAGCGCGCGGGTAGGACGATCCCAGCTATACCAGAGATTGTTGGCGAGCTCTTCGAGGCGTGCCAGACGCGCGGGAATTTTTGGGCGAACTTGCAGAATATATGCGGTGCTTTTTTGCATGGTTTTATACCCAGTCAAAAGTCGGAATTGCATTTGTGCGGAGGTGCGGATTATAACGTAACTGCCCTGCTCTCCAGAGTTACCCGGTGATTGTTATCATCCCGGCAAGGCCGCGCGGTCGAGATGCCACCCGGCGGCGGAGATGCGCGCCGCAGGCAGCGATTCCCCCCGCAATATCTGCTCCAGCGCAGCGCGCTTCCCCGCCCCGGCCACCAGGAAGATCCGCTGCCGTGCCGCATTCAATGTGCCCAAACCCAGCGAGACCCGCTCGGCGGGCGGCTTGGGGGCGTCGAATACCGGCACGACTGCCGCCGTGCTGCCGGTGGCCGGATTGCCCGGAAACAGGCTGGCGGTATGCCCGTCCTCGCCCATGCCCAGCAGCACCAGGTCCAACGGTGCGGCATGCTCCAGTGTTGCTGCGTAAGCAGCGGCAGCAGCAAATGCGCCCAATTCGGCCGGAATGGCGTGGACGTTGCCCGGCGGAATGGCGACATGCTTCAGCAAGGCCTCGCGGGCCATGCGGTCATTGCGCCCGACATCTCCGGCTGGCAGGCAACGCTCGTCGCCGAAATAAACCTGCACATGCGTCCAATCGACGGGCAGATGGCGCAGCTTTTCATAACAACGGCGCGGCGTTTCGCCGCCGGCCAGTACAAGATGAAACACGCCGCGCGCCGCAATCGCCTGCGCGGCCAATTCGGCAACACGTTGCGCGACTGCGGCGCTCAACCCTTCCGGGTCATCATGCACAAAAACGGCCTGCGCGTTGGGCAAATTGGCGATGTTCATTATCCTAAGCCGGACAAGCCGGAACCAAAAAGGTAGCGGTTTTCGTAGGTCGGATGAGCGCAGCGTTATCCGACATGGAGATGTCGGAAGGCGCTACGCTTTTCCGACCTACAACGGCACAATTCTTGTCACGTTTTGACATGATTTAACTGGTAAGTGACTAAAAAACCCAGCTGAACGTTTCTATTTCAGTTGAAACTCACGTGATGCTTAACTTTATCGCTATTGATGCGATTCACCTTTTGGGTGAGTCCAAGAATAGATACTGTCCGCCTGCGGGCTGGAAGCCCGCGTTCCAATCAAACCGTGGCTTGAACTTTATGCGTCACCCGCCAGTTGTGCGGCGCGCAACGCCGCGCCGAACAGCGCGGCGCGCTCGTTCAGGATCACCTTGACCGGCATGGCTTCGAGCAATGGGCGCATCCGGCCTTTGTTCAGAAATGCATCGAGGAACGCGCCCTCCTGCAACAGCGGCAAAATTTTCGGCGCGATCCCGCCGCCCAGATACAGGCCGCCTTTGCTCATCACCTTGAGCGCGAGATTGCCCGCTTCCGCCCCGTACAGACGCACGAACCAATCCAGCGTTTTGATGCATATCTTATCGCGGCCGGACAAGGCTGCACCGGCAATGACGGCTGCCGCATCGCCGCCGCGCATTTCTTCGGCCAGCCATTGCGGTGCGGCAACGCGATGATAAAGGCACAGGAATTCATACAGACTGAGCAAACCCGTGCCGGATACCACGCGCTCCCAACTGATGTGCCGATGCCGTTGCTGCAGGTAGCGCAGCAAGGACATTTCCAGTTCATCGCCGGGGCTGAAACTGGCATGCCCGCCTTCCGTGGCAAACGGCTGGTGGCATTGCCCGTCCCAAAACAAGCCCGCCTCGCCCAAGCCGGTACCTGCGGCAATCACGGCGGCATTGCCGCCGGCATCCGGCGCGCCGGCCTGCAAAGTCAGCAAATCGTCCGCGCCCAATGCCGGCAAGCCATAGGCAGTCGCCTCCAAGTCGTTGAGCAGGGTGCAATGCGCAAAGCCGAATTGCCGTTGCAATGCATCGGCATCGATGCGCCAGGGCAAATTGGTGATTTGCGCCACCCTACCCCGCACCGGGCCGGCGATGCCGAAAACCGCGTGTGCTGGCGTATCAAGAGAGGCCAGAAACTCGCCCAACAAGGCCTCAAAAGTAGAGTGGTCGCGGCTCGGATAACTGGCCTCGTGCGCAATTTTGACACGCACACCGCCTACTTCGACGAGCGCCAGATGCGTCTTGGTACCGCCGATGTCGCCCGCGAGAAAATAATTCATGGTTGCTGATGGTATCTGGTTTCTGTGGTCGATCAGTGAAAGCCGGGCAATCCCCAACTTCGCTAAATTTTTTCTTTCAGCCGTTGCCGCGCAGCGCAGTTTTTCAGGTGAGGTGACAGGTCAATTCCCAGGCTTTTTTCGACAATTTGCTCCGCCACATCGATCACTTTTTTACGGTTACTGCGGCAGTAGGCGCGCAACGCATCAAAAGCTTCATCCGATCCGATTCCAAATTGCTGCATCAATAAGCCGATTGCCATGCTGATCGTGCGGCTTGTTTTTATTGCGTTGCATAAATCAATCTCGGTTTGTTGCAGCTTCTGGATTTCCTCTGCGCGTTGCAGTGCGGTTCTGATGGAAGGCAGTATTTGCGGGATGTCGAGTGGCTTGACCAAATACCCCAATGCGCCAAGCGCTGCGGCATCCGTAACAATTTCCGTGTCGTTATATGCGGAAAGAAACAGGAATGGAACGTTCCATGTTTCTTTCAACCACCGCGCAAAATCAATGCCGGACATGCCGGTCAGACGCATATCCAGCAGCGCCAGATCGGGGCGGCTTTCCTCCGTGCATAGCTGCATGGCGCTCTCGCCGGAGCCGGCCTCCAGAATATGGTAACCCGCACCGCGTAATCCTCTCGCGATGGTATGCAGTATCAACCGGTCGTCTTCGACCAGCAGGATGGTAAATTGGGTCATTGGCGGTCTCGCTTGCCGAAATTTATGCGGCTGTCAAATATTACAACGGACTGGTATTACAACGGACTGGTATTACAACGGGTCCGGTAAGTTTCAATTCTACCGAAAAAACATTTCCGGCACGCATGATCAGAAGGCTGGCGGATTCTTTGGGCAATAATGACTTGACCAGATGCAGCCCTTGCCCGCCTTCTGTCATTGCAGGATAGGTGCTATCAAAATGGTTGCTAATGGTGATGACGGTATAGAGCCCATCCACACCGAGATTGATGGCAACAGGGTCGCCCCCGGAGCGGTGCTTGCACGCATTGGCGACCAGCTCGTTCAGCACCAGTGCAATCGGGACAGCCTCGTCCTTATTCAGCAGAACAAGGCACGGCAGTTCATTCGCGCAGGCGACGGAACACGCCGACGCATTGATGATGCTTTCCATCAGGCTTGCCAGCTCAACTTCTTCCGTCAAGGTTTGGGCTTGAAGCCCATGAATAATGGCGATCGAGTGAATCTTGCCGGCCGCCGTATCGATCACCTCAGCCATTGCGGGATGGTCGAGCCCAAATTGCCGGAGCAAGCCTATAACACCCTGCAAGCTGTTCTTGATGCGATGATGAACTTCGCGCACCAGCATGTCTTTTTGCTCCTTGACTTCGGTCAGGCGAAGCGTTTCCCGTTCAACCCGTTCGGTAATATCCTTGACAATCCCCATGATGTAGCGCGTTTGCGGAATGTCACCCTTGACTTCGGTCGCAACAATATGCCCCCAGAACGTTCCGCCGTCCTTGCGCAGATACTTTTTGTCGAAGGAATAAACAGGAATGTCGCCTTCGAGGACACTGGTCGCCAGATGCCGGGTCTGGTCACGATATTCCGGATGCGTCAGATCGCTAATGGTCAGATGGCGCAATTCCTCCTGCGTGTAACCGTACATCCTGCTGAAAGCTTCATTGGCGATGAAAATTTTTTGATCTTGCTTTGCCATAGCGATGCCGATGGGTGCTTTTTCAAACAGCTGCCGGAATCTTTCTTCGCTATCGCGCAGTTCGGCCTCGGTTCGTTTGCGCTCGGTAATATCCTGCATGATGGCGACAAAATGCTGAATCGTTCCATCTGCGCCGATGACCGGGGTGATGACGAGTGCCCCGTCATAGAGGGAGCCATCCTTGCGCCGATTGACGATCTCGCCGTGCCACTCCTGTCCGGACAGAATGGTTTCCCAGAGGTTTTGGTAGAACGCCAGGTCATGCTTGCCGGACTTGATCAACTCGCTTGGATTGCGTCCCAGAGATTCTTCCAGCGAAAACCCTGTCAGCTGCGTAAAGGCCGGATTGACCCACTGAATATGGGCATCAACGTCGGTGATGACGATACCGTTGGCGGCCGCATTGAGCGCCACCTCGAACAGCCGCAAGCGTGATTCGAGCGCTTTGCGCACCAGTGCATTACGCACCGTGCGACTCAGCGCGCCATGATCGTAATGCCCCTTGACCAGATAACCCTGGACACCGGCTCGCAGGACTGCGGCGACAAGAGCCTTGTCGTCGTGCCCCGTCAGCACCACGATGGGTACGCCGGGCAAGGCGGCGCGCATCGCCTGCACCGTGGCAAGTCCCGCCGAGTCGGGGAGCGACAGATCGAGCAGCACGACATCGGGCTTGTTGCTCCGGGCTGAGGCGATGCCATCGGCCAGTGTTCTCGCCCATGTCGCAGGCTTTTTGTAGTCACTGGCATCAAGGCCTGACAACATCAGATGCTTCCGGATCAGGCTGAAATCACCGGCATCATCCTCGACTACCAGAATTGATATGGACTGCTGAATATCCTCACTCATAAACGATAGATCTTCCCGGTTTTGTGGCTCACATTTAGTTGAGGAAACACTGAATAAGTCCGTTCCGTGCTTATCCGGTTGTTTCCCAAAATAACACCTACAAGGGCGGAAAATGAGCGTAGCGAAGTTTCGAGCTTGCGGCCAAAGCGTAGCGACTTCCGCCGCATGAGGATCCCATTCGGCGGATAGCTTTTGCATAGCCATCTGACCAGGCCGTCAAGAAACGACGCCCAAGTCATTGGTTAACGCCTGCGGCTCATCCGCCCGAGGATGCGCGTAGATTCAAAATGATGTTTCGTAATTTACGATTTACAATACTAGTGTCGCGTCACGCATGATTTGCCGTACGCGTGGCGCCATTCACCCATCCCCCTCCTAACCTCCCCCTTGACGGGGGAGGAACTTGGCTCCCTCCCCTTCAAGGGGAGGGTTGGACGAAGCCGCTACGCGGAGAAATGCCATACCCACTATCCGCTCCAAAATTAAAATATGACCTCGCC
>Ga0209212_1003895_pt1 | contig 19074 bp, 21 predicted proteins | sample RifGroC2_FD_183996 | JGI IMG/M metagenome (GOLD analysis project Ga0209212, IMG submission 183996) | Groundwater microbial communities from Rifle, Colorado, USA - Groundwater C2 (SPAdes) (version 2) | ecosystem: Environmental > Aquatic > Deep subsurface > Groundwater | place: Rifle, Colorado... | reverse complement strand
ACAATATGGTGCCTCCTTTTGTCATACATTTTTTCATTGACACCCATCACAATTGTTATGTCCGGGTTTTTTGCAGGGGCGCTTATCAGCACTTTTTTAGCGCCCGCATTAAGATGCGATTGGGCGCTTTCCCTGTCCGTAAACCTGCCTGTGCTCTCTACAACAACGTCTATTTTCATGTCTTTCCATGGCAATTTTGAAGGCTCCAGAACCGAGAGGACTTTTATTTTCCTGCCGTCGATAATTAATGAGCCATCTGCTGCTTCAATTTTGCCTTCATATTTTCCGTGCACAGAATCATAATTGAAAAGATGCGCCAAAGTTTTTGCGTCTGTTACGTCGTTTATGGCAGCCCAGTTTATTGCCTTGTCTTTTATCCCTGCCCTTAGAACAAGCCTTCCAATCCTGCCAAAGCCGTTTATGGCAACATTTATCATGCTAAAACCCAGTTATAACTTATATAAAAAGATTGCGGGCTTACCCAAGCCTTATGATTACAGAGCCGTTGATTTTTGTTGCGTAGTCTGTTTATATCTCCAGAATTTTTGCTATTCTTTACTTTTGCATTCTTTAAGAATCCTCTTAATTTTCTTTTTTAAGCCTGGCAAGTCCTTTTTCACAATATTCCAAACAATATTTAAGTCCACCCCGAAATAGTGGTGTGTAACTTTGTCTCTTGTACGGATAATATCGCTCCATTCAATTTCCGGGTATTTGTTTCTAAAGTCAGTTGGAAGGTTTTTAGCTGCTTCCCCAACTATCTCAATTCTTCTGATTATTGCATCCTGAAGCTTCATATTTTTTGTTAATCTTTCTTTTGTTAAGTCTTTTGCGTATGATTCGATTCTTTTTATGCTCTCTAAAATATGTTCAATGAAAATTAGAGGCTCCTTTTTCATAATATTTTTACCTCTTCCTTCAGAATTCTGCTTTTAAGCAGCGGATGAATTGAATTATAGGTAAGCAAATCCACCTTTTTCTTTAGCTTCTTTTCCAATTCCAATTCTATGCCAGCAAACCCAAATCCTATCCCTTTTGGGGGTTGTATCACTATATCTATATCGGATTTCTTGGTAAATTCCCCTCGTGCATAAGAGCCGAATATGCCCGCCCTTACAACTCCGTTCCTTTTTAGGGTAGGAACAACCTTGCTTTGGATGCTTCTTATAATTCTAGTTTTTTTAGGTTGCATTTTGCATTCTTCAAAATTTAAAACATTTTAAAGTTTAAATAATTAACTGATTTTTACCCAATCCTTATGATTACAGAGCCGTTTACCTCGCTGATTCTTGTGAAAGGCTGCTGCAGCAATGGCTGCTGTGTTGATGTTTGTGCTTCTTCACTTCCATGCCACCCCGGGCTTAAAACAATCAGTATCTTAGGGGTAGCATTGCTTTCAATCTCCTTAGCCTCTTTTTCCAATTCATCCACTTCCTCAAACACCTCTTCAGCAACTGCATTGCCGGTTATCAGATTGTCTCCTGCCAATAATCCTTCCAAATCCTCTTTTGTTTCTATATTGTCAATTTCGCTTTCATTCCCAATAACCTCTTTAGCCTTCTCTTTAAGCTTCTTAACACCTTCATCCCTTAATCTTCTGGCCTTAAACTGCTCTGTTTTAGTTCCCTCTAATTCAATTGGCTTCTTGCCTTCATCATAATCTTCCAAAGCAAAGCCAATAATCCTTCCTGATTGGGTGGCTTTCATTGCATACCCTTCCTTTGAGGAGGCAGCCAAGGCATCCCCTCTCTTAATAGCTCCATTCTCTAATGAAACTTTGACAGCAACCCTTCCCAACAAAGCAACAGCATACCCGTCAAACCCACCCCTCCAGTTGCCAATAACTAAAGAAGCATTCGGGCTAACAACTCCAACAACATTCTGGTAAGGCTTATTGGACTTCAGAACATGATTGTCCAATGTTTCATCAGCAACAACCAAATCTCCTTCTTCCAATAATTGAGTTGACGGAATCTTTTCTGCAATGTCTGGGTTGGTGTATGCAGATGTGCCCTTGTATAAAGTGCCAGTAATGTTGGCGTTGCCTACTACAACCAAAGCTTCTGTTGGGGCTGTGTGTTTTATGCCTATGTTGCCTGATGGATTAAAATATACAGTTCCAAATGCGTCCAAGTGTATTGTTGTTGAAGATTGGTCCCCTATATTAAGCTCGGCGTTATTGCCACTGGTTGATTCAATGCGCACCAAAACATTATTTGATGTGCCTTTAAAAAGTGCTGTGGGAATGCCAGATGCCCTAACACTAAAGTTCCCTCCATTGACACTCAATAATTCTGCCGGACTCGTCGTCCCGATGCCGACGTTGCCTGAACTATCAACATATAAACCTGGACCCGTTGAACTTCCAGAAGCATTGAATGTACCAGCAACTGTTAATTTGCTTCCAGGGCTCGTCGTCCCGATGCCGACGTTGCCGTTATAGTCAATGCGCATCCTTTCGTGCATGTCATAATCTTGACCACCAGCAACCCTTCTCGTCCAAAAAGTTAAATCCCCACCTTGCCAGTCTGCGTTTACAGCCTCTCCCCTCTGTTGCCCGGCGATAATTGCGTATTGAGAATTGTAAATATTGGGAGTCTCAGTATCTTCCCTAGATGAGAAAGCAATATAAGGCGAATATGTGTTTGGCAGTGTATCACCCGTTCCATGTTTGTTATAAAGAGATATGCCTGTCTGAGATGGGGCATCAGTAGCAGTAATATCACTTGAAATAGATAATAAAGGATTTTGACTTTGGTATAATTCCTGATTACCAGTTCCAAATCCACCTAATTCATGCCCGGGGGTGGTACCATTCCGCCCACCAATATCTAAATCGGTACTTGGAGCTGCCGTGTTGATGCCGACATTTCCACTTGAGCCATTCACATACAGCACATTGCTTAAATTAACGCTTCTTCCGTCTGTGCCAGATGCAACTTGCAATAGATAATTTGGAGCAGTCGTCCCAATCCCTACATTCCCAGAACCGTCAATAAATAGCCGGGCGGTATTATTTGTGTCCAGCTGCAACCCATGGGCTGTATCAGTCCCTATCTCAAAGGTATTGTTTGACATAATGATGCCGCTGCGGGAGCTGATGTCCAATTCCTCAGTCGATCCAGAACGGGTGATTCTCAAGCCGTTAAATGCATCTGCATTAGCCATCTGGATATGCAGCTTTGTCTGTGGACTCGCCGTCCAAATCCCAACCCTACTGTTAGTGCTGTCAGCAAACAATGTGGAATTTCCAATGCTAACATTGCCATCAACACTAAGATTGCCCCTAATCGAAACATTGCCAGCATTGATTAAATTATTCCCTGATAAATTCAAGTTCCCAAAAACATTGATGAAATTGCCAGTTGTCAGTTCAATAGAGGTTGCTGCGTAAGCTAAAGTAGTCAAAACTAAGATAAATAAAAATAATAAGAATATAGGAAGTATGACTTTGCCAAAAAACGAAACATTTTTATAGTTATTACCCCTATTATCCTTTACAGTGTGAGATTCGGCAGTTTCCGAATCCAAACAGAATTCATGTGAAACTCCTCTTAGCCAAAAAGGTGTTTTGTCCAGACTACGTGTCTGCTTTTTTCTTTTTTCTTCTTTTGTATGTTCTGTATCTGTGTATAAGTGTGAGCGCGGCGGGATTTTCGAACCGTTATCGAACCCGCATCCTCCTCTTAGCCAAAAAGGGGCTTTGTCCATTAAGCTACGCGCCCTTTCCACTACACCTAAGCTGGATTCATTAGAAAGATATTTAAATAGGTTTTGTTTTATACCTCTTGTCCTTGGGAATACCAGATCTTGTTTGGGTGCATTAGTCAGATTGTGGGACCCACTTTTTTCTTTTTTATTTTTATTTAAACTTTTATTATAACTTATTCCTCCAACTCTCAAAATCTTCTCTTTCTCTATCCCAATCAAGTTATTCTTCCCCATATTCTATTCCAAGCTCCTCAACCAGCTTCATTGTCTTCTTAGAATCACGTATCTTCCTCAGGGCATTGCTCAAAAACCCAGAAACAGCAGGCTGTGAAATCTTGAGCTTTGTAGCTATCTCATTCTGCCTCAACCCCTTCTTTCTAAGCTCCAAAACCTGTATTTCCCTTCTTGTTATCAATATAACCTTTATAACTTATAATACTTATATTTAAATCTTTCGGTAAAATCAAGCCTTTTCAGGCAAAAATCAAAGGCAAGCAGAATCAGAGGGGCACCCATTTAAGCAAAGCAATAGCATGGGTCTCCCGTGTTTTTTGAATTAAAAGTCATTGAAATGGATTGAAAAGAATTGAAAATGATAGAAAATCAAATTAAAAAACAATCCAAAGAATACACTAAAAATAAAAAATCACGAGAGCGACTTGTCGATAAATGCTTTGCATTTTCGATCATGCTCGAGAATCTTTGATTCTCGACATTTAGATATGCAGCATGATTAAAGTAATCCGCTTGTGATTCTTAAACCAGAAGTATAACAATCTATTACTTCAACATCCTTATCATATCCTTCAGCTTTCTTGTGTTAATAATGTCATTCTTCGTTGCCCATCCTCTTCTTGCAGTCCCAATCCCCAATTTGAAGAAATGAAGCTGGTCTGTATTGTGGGCGTCAGTGCTTATAACCAGTTTTACTCCAGCCTTTACAGCAGCCCTTACATGGCTGTCCCTCAAGTCCATCCTCTCGGGATAGGAGTTTATCTCCATAATTGTATTTGTTCTTTTTGCAGCGTCAAAAACAGCTTCCAAGTCAATGTCATAGCTTTCCCTTTTTGTTATCAGCCTTCCGGTAGGATGCGCAATAATGTCAACATTCTCATTTTCTATCGCTTTTACCATTCTTCTTGTTATCTTCTCTTTCGGATTCTTGAAGCCAGAGTGAATGCTTGCAACAACAATGTCCATCTCCTTCAAAACTTTGTCAGGCATGTCCAGCTTTCCGTCGTCTGTTATGTTGACTTCCACTCCTTGCAATATTTCAATTCCGCTTAATTTTTTGTTTAATTTATCAATCTCTTTTCTTTGCCCTTTGATTCTTTTCTCATCCAAGGCATTTGCTATTGCAAGCTTTCCGGTATGGTCTGTGATGCAAATATACTCATGCCCGAGCTTTTTTGCGGCAAGAGCCATCTCCTCTACTGTGTTGTTGCCGTCGCTCCACTTTGTGTGCATCTGCAAATCGCCTTTTATATTGTTATAGCCTATCAGCTTTGGCAGCATATGGTGCTGCGCCATCTCAATCTCGCCTTCATCCTCCCTCATTTCAGGCTCGATATAGTCCATGCCCAGTTTTTTATACACTTCCTCTTCTGTCCTGCCTGCAACAAGCCTGTTTGTCCTGCTGTCAAACAAGCCGTACTCGCTCAGCTTGAGCCCTTTCTCTATTGCAATCCTCCTTAGGATTATATTGTGCTCCTTGTTGCCCGTGAAATAAAGCAGCGCTGCGCCAAAAATATTGTCATTCAAAACCCTCAGGTCAACCTGCATGCCTTCTTTCAGCCTTACAGAAGATTTTGTAGGCCCCTTTGCAAGCACCTGGGCAACATTCGGCATTTTGGCGAAAAAGTCTATCACTATTTGAGGGTTCTTTGATGTTGCAAGAATGTCAATGTCACCAATTGTTTCCTTCATCCTTCTGGTTGAGCCTGCAACGCTGACTTTTTGCACTTCCTTTAACGCTTTCAGGTATTTTGTGACTTCCTCTGCACTTCCCAATGCGAATCCCAAAGGCACCCTGTCCTTTGACTTTTTTGCAAACTCTATGCTCTTAATGATATTCTGCTCAACTGTCGGCCCAAGCCCCTCTATTTTTTGTATCTTGCCCTGCTTTGCTGCCTTCTCCAAGCCAGCCACATTCTTGATTTTTAATTCCCTGTAAAGCTTTAGGATTGTTTTTGGGCCCATACCCTCAATCCTGCCGAGGCTTTCCATGTCAACTGGGGTTTTTTTCTTTAATTCATCAAGATGCTTCAATTTCCCTGTTTTCAGGAACTCGTCAATCTTCTTTGCTATGCCTTCCCCTATGCCGGGAAGTTCTTCCAATCTTCCATCTTTCCAAACCTGCTCGATGTCTTCAGAAAGCCCTTCAATAACCAAAGCAGCTTTCCTGTAAGCCCTCACCCTGAAAGTGTCATCTGCAAACTCAAGATAATCAGCTATTTCATTAAGAAGCTCTGCAACCTCTATATTTTTCATAGAATGGGATTTTATTTTTTATGTATTTAAAGATTTGTGGTTTTATTCAAAAACTCATCAGCCTTTCTCAGCAATTCCTTAGCATTGTTGAAAGTCAGCTTTTTGTAAGCATGCTCGTAGCCCATCCACGCATATCCAATATGCTCCTTGGACAGTTCAACATGCTCTGTTGCCGACTGGGCAAGAAAAAAAACAACCTCCTTGAAAATTGTTTCATCGCCATTTTTGTAAAAATACTTTACCAGTTCCCTAAACCCATCAACAAACTCTATGTCCTCGATGCCAGTCTCTTCCTTGATTTCCCTTGCAGCAGTTTGCTCTTCCTTCTCATTCTTTTCCTGCTTGCCTTTTGGGAAATCCCAGTGCCCGGCTTCATAATGAAGAAGGAGGTATTTTACAGAGCCATCTTTTTGCTGTTTAAAAACAACAGCTCCGCAGCTTTTTTCTTTGGGCATTAAAAACGGTAATTTCAATGGCTATAAAAGTTTTATTCACTAAAATAGAAACATTTATATATAACCTATACTATATAATATCTACTTCACAACATATATACTATACAACAACAAAGTTTATATATGACAAGCTCTCTTTCCGTCTGCAATAGCTTTCTAAACCTATTGCGATTAATGTTCATAAATTAGCCACTTCAGGCTATTATATTGGAAGAAAACGGGGTGGAAAGGCAAAAGTGCATAGTAAGAGAAATAGGGATAAACCTGTCACATTTTTAACTTATCCCACCTTTTAAGGGTGTGTGGAAGTTTTTATCACCTCTTTTCTTCTGCGCTTAACCTTAAAAGAGTGGGGTTTTATACCAAGGGAAAAAATGAAACTAACCAACACAAAAGTATACGACACTGTCAAGGAAGTTATAGGAGAAGACTCCCTTAAGATAATTGAGTACCTCAAGGACAAGAAGAACATTTCTGACTTCAAGATAGCAGAAAAGGTTGACAAAGACATTCATGAAGTGCGCAATATCCTTTACAGGCTCTACAACTTCAATCTTGTTTCATATTACAGGAAGAAAGACAGGCAGAAGGGATGGTACATAAGCTACTGGACTTTCAACAAGAAAAGGGTCAAGGAATTGCTTGACAAAACCAACAGGGACAAGCTGGCGCGATACACCCAAAGGCTCAGGGAAGAGGAGGCAAATATCGGCAATTTTTACCTTTGCCCGAATGCCTGCGTCAGAGTTGGCTTTGACAAGGCTGTTGACTTGGAATACAGGTGTCCGGAATGCGGCAACATACTCAACCACCAGGATAATACAAAAACCATTGATTTCCTGAGGACAAAGATTAAAGAGCTGCAGAACGGGCATGCGCTGGGAAACGGAAGGGTTAAAGGAAGGGCTTGAATAATTAAATAGATGATTTAATGTTCAGATACATTTCCTTTGGTTCCAATATATATTTCTCCATCAATATTCACAAACCTTATTTTTCCTAAATGACTAGCCAGTATAAAAGATATTGAAGCAAAGTCGCTTATTTCCTGCCCAGGCGAGAATCTTATATAATTTGTTTCCTCCTCAACATTTGTTTGGCTCATTCCTTGTTGCGGATAAATTGTGGTTAGGTGGACTTTGCCTAGCTGGTCTCTTTCATAAGAAAAACAAGCTACCAATCGTTTTTGTAAATCTTGTACCACAATCTTGCCATTATTTAATAAGTTAGGCATATTCTTAGAATCTGGAAATTGCATTACTATATAGTCAAGGTCTGATAATACAACCTGAGCTTCCTTTAAAATACCAGCTATGTCTCTGGAAGGTTGCGGAACCATCTTGTAAACCTTCTATCAGGCATCTACTATTTAATTATTTTGTTTTTAGTATTTTCACCACAAAAAACCCCTCTGTATCATTGTCTTGAGGCCAGATTCTAAGGCATTTCTTGATTTCTTCGTTGTATTTTTTGTCATCAAACTCAAGTATTGCAGGGCTTCTTTTAATGTCCAATTTTATTTCCTCAATCTTTGCATTTTCATATTTGTTGATTAAATAATTGACAACTTCCTCGTTTTCTTCAGGCTCAAGGGAGCATGTTGAATAAACCAAAGTTCCATTGCCTTTTAATAAATTAAACCCAGTTTCAATCAGCTGCCTTTGGGTTATTGCAAGCCTCCTGACCATGTCCGGGTTCCAGATGCTTATTGTCTTCAGGCTTTTCCTTATAGTGCCTGTGCCGGAGCATGGCGCATCCACAAGGATTTTGTCAAACTCTATGCCGCTTCTTTTAAACCACTGCCCTTCCATCAGTGTAATTATGGAATTTGTCACTCCGCACCTCTGCAAGTTGATTGACAAGGGCTTCATCCTCTCAATTGTGTAGTCGTTTGCTATCAGAATGCCCTTGTTTTCCATGTACTGCGCAATCTGCGTTGTCTTTGAGCCCGGAGACGCTGCAATGTCCAAAACAATTTCATTTGGTTTTGCCTCTAAAATAACAGGCGGAATCATGGATGCTGCTTCCTGTATGTAGAAATAGCCAAGCGAATGCTCGATTAAATTACCGATGTCCCTTCTTTCTTTTTTTGTATGCTCAATCCAGAAGCCTTCCCTGCACCATGGGATTTGCTTCAAGTCCCAGTCTTTTTCAAGCCTTTTTTTTAATGCATCGACTGGCATTTTCAATGTGTTGACTCTTATCGAGCGCTGCAGAAAAGACAAGGAGCATTGTTTGAAAGCTTCCCAGTCAGTAAGCTTTGAGTACCTTTCAATGAATTTGGGCTTGAATTCTATTTCTGGCGCATTGTGAAAAGGCTTTGTTTCCATTTTTGGTTTGCAATTGTCTTTAACATTAAAGACTTTTGTATTTTATCCCGACTTAAATAAGTTGACAGTAAGATTTAAAATACAATATAGGTTACTTAGGATATGAAATCCAGATTAATAGATATGGCATCCTTCTCCAAATTATCATTAGAGGAAAGAACTGCCGTTTTATGCTCAAAGCTGAGGGTAGGTAGGGGTGAATTACATGAATTTTCAAGTGCTGGTGGGGTAGGAAGGGAAGACTTAATAGAGGCTGCTGTGTTTTTGTACTTAAGGCTTAAGTTTTTGGGATACAGCAAGGCATCTGCACTATCTCACATAACAAGCGGTATACTGGGACTTGTCATATTCCCTAACAATAACGTGCTGGAAGCAGGCTCATCGGCAGCTACGGCAATAAACAAGTCATTCAGGAATGAAAGAAATGAATTGGAAGAGGAGATTGGGTTTTCTGTCACTGCACCGGAAATATTGAGGATAGAAACATTCCGTTATGCAGAGAACAAAGAGTTGAGAATAAACGCTGTTGGGGCAAGAAGGAGATGGGGAACAAAAGTTGAATTTTCCTCGTATGACTTGATAAGGGGCATTAAGCTGCCCATGCAGATAACACCCTACGAAACTGCGTTTTTAGGGGCTATTTATCCTCAGATGAGCTTTGTCGAGCATAAAAATACTGTAAGGATGTACGATAAGGATGGCAAAAACAGAGGATTATTTAAACTGCTGAAAATTATGTCAAAGGACATGTTTAACATCCAAAATAACAATAACAATTCTTCAAATCTATTCTTGAGTTCGAGGGCGGTCTATACTTGGCTTACAGAAATTCTAGGGTTGAAGAAAGAGCTTGATGGAAGAATTTTCCCAGAATTTAATGAAATATGCGGCAGCAAAACTGCAGCGGCTAGTGAGGAATCATTTTTATATGGGCTAATAGCAAGGAGAGCTTTAATGTACAGACAAAGAAAATCTCCACATTTTGTTATAAATTCCTCTAGCAGGCTATTCCTGACGCGAGTTAAGGATTTATCAGAAAAATATGAATTAAGACCGCATTTGATGACCGAAGATGATGGAGGAGGGCGTGGCAGATTGATATACTGTGCTGCAGATGTGCAAACAATAGAAAAAGCAAATGTGTTGAAAGGTAGTTTGCCAACTGATGCAGCTTATAAGGGAGGTTTTTTTAATCCGTCTCATGTAGCAAATCTATCTTAAGTCTTTCACCATATAAACCCCTTCCAGCCCGTATTCAATCTTCCTGAAGTACTCCCTTGCGCCAATCCCTGAAATCACGACCATCTTGTCTTTGCTTTCCTGCCTTGCAATTTCCTCTGCTTTTGCCATCAGGCTTTTTCCAATTCCCCTGTGCTGGAAGCTTTCATCGCTTTTTCTGCCAATCTGCGCTGCTGCTGAAAACACATGAAGCTCCCTTATCAGTGCAGAATCTTTTGTAATCTCCTGCCTTAAAAACTGCGAAGGAAATCTCATTCTGCAGAACCCGAACAGAACGTCATTGGTTAAATCTTCTGCAGCAATAAAAAATTCCTTTCCATTGGAAGCTTCGTATTCTGCTGTTGTTGTTTGGATTTTGTTAAAATCAATTTTCTTGCCGTTTTTCAAATTAAATCCAGCCTCTCTGCATCTGATACACTTACATATTATATTTTTTTCATTACATAGTATATTAACGTACTGCCTAAGATTAGTTCTGTCAACACCCGATGCGGTTGCAAAAGTCGGTATATCCCTTTGAACTCTCATTATTCTGCACCATTTCGGCACAAATCGCTTGGCTTCTGCGATTATTTCAGCAGCCTCTTTTGTTGCCAATGGAACAAAATCCCCATTTTTCCAATCGTCATAAAGCTTTGTTCCTTCCATCACCATGCACGGATATACCTTTAGCATATCTGGGCGATAATCCGGATTTTCAAAAAGCTGCTTTAAACCTTCCAAGTCCATTTCTTTTGTTGTCAAGGGCAGCCCCGGCATGTAATGGCAGTTGATTTTGAAGCCCAGGTCTTTCAGAATCCCAATTGACTCGATGTTGTCGGCAACTGAATTGCCCCTATTTGTTGCATGAAGAACTTCATCATAAATTGATTGAATGCCAATCTCAACCCTTGTGCATCCAAGCTCAAGCATCAGGTTGCCGTGATAAAGCTTGCCAAAGTCGCTTTTTGTCTCAATGGTTAAGCCAACACACCTTATAATGCAGGTTTCATTTTCTTTTTGTATCTGTTTTAGTGAAAGATTTTTATTATCTTCATTTTTTAATTTTGATTGGATATTTTTTATTGCCAAAATATTTGGATTTCCATTGGTACTTCCAATTTCACTATTTAACTTATCATTAAAATTACCTACATCATCAAAAAAATTACTATATGAATTATTGCTAAAGAGCAACTCCCGGGCTTTTTCCATCATTTCTAATTTATTCAAGTCCAGATTTTTTATCTGCATCAATTTTTGCTGGATTTTTTTGACTCTTTTGTCTTCTTCGCCCATTATTCTCGGCAGCTCAAAGAATTTCTTGAATTTCAGCATGTCAATCTCCCCGTTTTCGCTGAAGAACAATCTTGAGAAGTCGTTCATTGCTTTCAGCGCATACTTTACAAAATATTCCTGGTATGCTTTCGGGAAAAATGTGAAAGTTCCTCCTTGGATGATTATCTCTGCCTTGTCAGGGACCCTCCCCATTGCGACATAGTGCTCAAGCCTGTTAAAAACAATCAGATAAGGGTCGTAATTGTTTCTTATTGCACGCCTGGTTGACGGCTCCTTGCCTGTGTAGCTCTGCGGCACATCCCCAAAAGCGCTTCCGGGGCCTCCGGGGCAGTAAGTGCATGGCCCTATGCCTTTCATTGCATGGGGGCATGGATAAGGCTCTGACATCAGTGCAATAGGAGATACTCCGCTTATGGTCCTTACAGGCTTCAATGAAAGCAATTCCCTGAACTTTTCCCTTTCACGCTCGGAAGCGGCAAAATAAATGTCTGCGTTTTTTGGAACATGGATTAAGCCGTGAGCTTTGTGATTATTTAAAATTTTAAGCTTCAGCTGGTTTAATTCACGCTGGCTCCTTGGGATGCTTTTTTGAATTTCTTCCGCTATTTCCGCGCAGGCTTGCTCAAATTCGTCCATAATGCATAGAATTGGTTTTTTCTTTTTAAATGTTGACTTCAGCAGCCTCGTTTCGCGTCTTGTAGTACTTGAACAGCTCAATTGCGATTGCGCCGATGCTTGATATAGCCACTATAAAAATAAACTCTGCAATGCCCAGCTGCGACATATCAACAAGCCTTCCGAAAGAAGGAATGAAAATGGAAGCTGCAATAACCATGAACGAGCTAAGCGCGGCCAAAATCAGGTATTTGTTTCTGAACAGCCCGACTTTTACGGCAGGGTAAATTGTTGACCTGCTCGCAAATGCCTGGTAAAGCTCAAACATGCTTATAGTCAAAAAAACAGCTGTCTGCGCCATAAAAAGATTATCTTTCCCAAAATAAAACCAGCTGAATACCAGCAAGGCTGTAATAGTCATAACTATTGGATAATAGACAAGGAAAGGATTCAGTCCTTTGAATATAGGCTCATCCAGTTTGCGCGGCTTTCTCGCCATTGCATTCGGCTCATAGGGGTCTGCGCTCAATGCAAGCGCCGGCAGCCCGTCTGTCACAAGGTTTATCAGCAGTATCTGTGTTGCAGTCAATGGCAATGGCAGACCAAACACTATGCCCAGGAATATTATCAGGACTTCGCTTATGTTTCCGGAAAGCAAAAAGCCTATGTACTTCCGAATGTTGTCATACACCCCCCTGCCCTCCTCAACCGCATTGACTATTGATGCAAAATTGTCGTCAGTCAAAATCATTGCGCTTGCCTCTTTTGCGACATCCGTGCCTGTGATTCCCATTGCAATTCCGATGTCAGCCTTTTTCAGCGCAGGCGCGTCATTTACCCCGTCGCCTGTCATTGCAACAACATGCCCTTTTTTCCTCAATGCATCAATAATCTTTATTTTGTGCTCTGGATTCACTCTTGCGTATATTGCTATGTCTTCAACCCAGTCCTCGAGGTTTTTGATTTCGTCAAGCATCTGCCCTGTAACCACTTTTCCGCTGAGCCCTATCTCCCTTGCCACCGCTTTCGCTGTAACTTCATGGTCCCCTGTGACCATCACAACCTTAATGCCTGCCTTATTGCATTTTTCAATTGCCAGCTTTACTTCCTCCCTTGGCGGGTCAATCATTCCCTGAAGCCCCGCAAAGATAAGATTCTTTTCAGGCTCCTTGTCAGTGACTATTGTTTTGTATGCAAACCCAAGAACCCTTAATGCAGAGTCTGCAAATTCCTTGTTTGTCTCAAGAATCTCTTTTTTCATCCCGTCTGTGAGTTTTTTTACATCCCCGTTCATGCTGATGTAGCTGCACAGCCTCAGGACGACTTCAGGAGCGCCTTTGATGTAGGCAAGCTTTTCGCCACGGCGCTTGTGTATTGTTGTCATCATCTTCCTTTCGCTTGTAAATTCAATCTCATCTGTCCTTGGAAACTCAATCTCCAATTCCTCTTTTTTCAGCCCTGCTTTTGCGGCGCTTACAATCAAGCAGCCTTCAGTCGGGTCGCCAATCACGCTGCTGCCTTTCAGCTCTGCATTGTTGTTTAATGCCCCTATCCTCAGGAGAAGCTCGGTTTCATCTGTTTTGACAGGCTTGCCTTTGAATAAAAACTGCCCTTTTGTTTCATAGCCTATACCAGTAACCTCGATTACTTTGCCGTTAACAAACAGCTTCCTGACAGTCATCTCATTTGCTGTCAAGGTGCCTGTTTTGTCGCTGCATATCACAGTTGTGCTTCCCAAAGTCTCGACGCTTGGCAGCCTCCTTACCAGTGCATTTTTTTTCAGCATCCTTTGCGTGCCTATCGCGAGCGCCATCGTGACAATTGCAAGCAGCGCCTCGGGGATTGCGGCAACAGCCACAGCCACAGCCACTATGAGGTTTTCAAGCAATGGCTTTTCCTGAAAAATGCTTGCGACGGCAAAAATTATTACTGCAATCACTATCACTACCTTCCCAATCCATTTTCCAAGCTCGTCCATCTTCTTCTGCAACGGGGTTGGCTCTGGCTTTACAGCCTCTATCATGGTTGCAATCTTGCCGATTTCAGTTTGCATTCCTGTCGCTGCAACAACTGCTTTGCCCCTGCCGCTCACAACAATCGTGCCGGAAAAAGCCATGTTTTTCATGTCGGCTACCTGGATTTTCTCAGGCAAAGCTTCAGTGTGCTTCTTTACAGGCTGCGACTCTCCTGTCAATGCAGCTTCCTGAGTCTGTAGGTTAAAAGCCTCCAATAAGCGCGCATCTGCTGGAATCTTGTCGCCTGTTTCCAGAAAAATAACATCCCCAGTCACTATATCTTTTGAGTCGATTTCTTTTCTTTGCCCGTCCCTTATTACCGTTGCCTTGAGCGATGCCAGCCTTTTCAATGCCTCTATTGCCCTTTCAGCCCTGTATTCAAGTATAAACCCAAGCACTGAGATTAGTATGATGATAATCAATATTACAATAGCGTCAATGTATTCCTTGAGAAATGCCGAAATAACAGTCGCTATAATCAGAATCCAGATGACAATGCTCTTGAACTGGTTGATGAAAATTTCAAATGGAGAAACCTTTTTCCCCTCCTTAATCTCATTCAAGCCGTATTGCTTCAGCCTTTCCCCTGCTTCCTGCTGGGAAAGCCCTTTATCTGCAGTTTTAAGCTCCCTTAAAGCCTGCTCTGCAGTTTTGTCGTGCATCCTGCTCACAAGAAGCTGCCGGTGTTGCTGACGTTGTCCTCTTTCGGCTTTGTCTTCATATCCTTTAATTTAATTATGAAATATTCGAGGCAGTCCAGGCCGCAGAAGCTTGCCTTCTTCTTGAAGTCATCCGGCCCGAACACCAATGTGTAGTTGCTTGTCCCGTAGAAATTCAGATCGTTTGAGCATGTTACGCATACCTTTTCGTGCTCCTTAAGCCTCTTTTTTATTTTGTCTTCCAGCAGCCTTTTCAGCGCTACTGCGCCGGTGTCTATATCGCCCTTGAAGCGCATCAGCTCATTGTAGTCTAAAATGTCAACCACATCCTCAAACTTCCTGCTCATTAAGCTCACCTCATTGTTTGTTGAATTTTTATTGCATCCCCGGATAAATTTTTAATCAAAACCTTATTTCCCACCTCCCACATCCTCGAACTTTATGTACCACTTGTTGGCTTCATCGTCATAAGCGAAAATGACATTGTACTTCTTGTTCTTGTCAAGCATGAGAAGGATAGGCATAGGGATAGTTGTCTCAAAGCTAGAGCCTCGCCTGTAAAGCTTTCTTTTGAACTCCATGTTACTTATTTTTTTACTTAATAAAATACTTATTTATAAATTTAGTGATTAAATATCTTTTAAATCTTTAAAAACAACAGAAAATACTTATTTTATTACCTATTTAAATACTTATTGATTTTAAATTTAAATATCTTAGACAACAACGTTTTTATACTTTTACGAATTATTGAAATAAATGGAAGTGTATATAGATGTTATTCCTCTTGACAAGTCTCCCATAGGACCTAAAATTAGTGTATTCTACAGTCCTGAACATGATGTTGCTGTAGCAATACGCATGTCTCTGCTTGGAGACCGCAAAATGCCGCTTAGCCAACACAACATCTTAAGAGTAAGAAAAATGCACCAAGGAGGAAAACTAGATAGATTTGAATGTGATGATGAATCAGTACGGAGATTATTTGAAGTAGAACAGCAATATTTCCGTGCACTGGAAAATCCGGATATATCCCAAGGTCTCTCAGATTTGGAAAGGTTAGTCAGGAAGCCACTATATGATATGCTTAAAGAAGTGGGACTAATTACAACACTACAAAAAACAATTTAAACTACATCTAATTAGTCTTTTAAATGCAAGTCATCGCCATCATCGCCTCTTCCAAAGACTTGGCAGGAATCAACATAAGAAACAATTTGCTTGAATTGTTCAACTTTCAAAAAACAAATGAGAAATTTAACGGAAATGATGTTTATCAATTTAGCAAAATTAAAAATAAAACCATAAAATCATATTTAATCAATGACGGCTTAATCTTTGCAGAAAACATTGACAAAAAAATCAATGCGGATTTCTTTATTTTTGCATCAAAGCACCGCTCAAAGGAAAACACCCCTTCTTTTACAGCGCATCCGATTGGGAATTTTGGCAGCGCAGATTTAGGTGGCAGGGAAAAAACATTGTGCTTTTCATCTGCGGTTTTATTGAAAAATCTGTTTGTCGGGCTGGGCAATGCAGGAATGGAAAAGCCGGATTATGAAATCACTTTGGAAGCCACTCACCACGGCCCTTATGTTGAAAAGCCGGCTGTTTTTATTGAAATAGGCAGCACTGAGAAAGAATGGAGCGGCAGGGAAAATGGAGAAATAATTGCAAAAGCAATAATAAACGCATTAAGCAACGAAGGCAATAGCCATAAAATTGCAGTCGGCATCGGCGGCCCGCACTACTGCTCTAATTTCAACAAAATCCTGTTAAGAACAGATATTGCAGTTTCACATATCTGCCCTAAATATCATTTGCAGGATTTGAATGAAAATCTCATAAAGCAATCAATGGAAAAAACAGCCGAGAAAGTTAATTTTATACTATTGGACTGGAAAGGGCTGGGAAAAGAAAAGCAAAGAATTCTGGATATTTTAAAGAATTTAAGTGTTGAAATAAAAAAGACTGAACAAATATTATAGGCTTATTTCTTCTTCTCTTCCTTCTTCGGAGTTTCTTTCTTGGCTTCTGCTGCAGGCGCAGCCGCTCCCGCTGCAGGCGCCGCTCCGGGCGCAGCCCCTGCCGCTGCAACTCCCTCAACAGGCAGCAATTCCTTTATCATGTCATCTGGAATGCCGGCAAGCACAAGCTTGGCTTTGATTTCTCCACGAGGCTTGCCTGCCATCTGCGCAATAATATCCTTTGCAATCTTCTCGAACTCTGCTTTTCTCTTTGCAAGCTCCTCTGCCAGCCTCTTCTTCTCTTCCTCAAGCTTTGCAAGCTCCTCTGCGCTAAGCTCTGTTTTCTCAAGCCTAATTTCCTCGTCAAACAAGCCGGCATCAACATCTTTAATAGTGTCTTTTGCAGGCTTTCCCTCAACAAGAATGCCCATTGACTGGCATGTTCCGATTATTTCCTTTACTTTTTCTTTCAACGATTTTCCTAATGTTGCAGTCTCCTTCATCTTTGCAATTTTAATGACCTGCTCAATGAGAATGTCAGCAACCATTTCGTGCTTTGCCTTTCCGCTTCCTTTCTCGAGATTTGCCTCTTTCTTGATTAAGCCGGAAGCTGGGGGAGTCCCGATAATGATTTCGTACTGCTTTGTTTCCTTGTCTATGAAAATCTTGACAGGCACCTGCATTCCCTGAAATGAAGAAGTCTTTTTGTTTATGTCTGATACAACCTGCCCTATGTTGACGCCCATGGGTCCAAGTGCAGGCCCTAACGGAGGCGCTGCAGTGGCTTTTCCGCCTTCAACCAAAACCTCGACTTTTTCCTTTGGCATTTTGATGAGTAATATGCTATTGTAACAAACCTTTGTTTAAAAATCTTTACAAGCCTTCTTCTTCCCCGCTATCCTCTTCCTTTTTTGTTTCTGGAGTGTCTGTCTCCCTTCTTACGACCTTGACAGCGTCCATCTTGACTGTTATGGGGATTGGGACAGCGGCTTCAAGCAGCTCAACAACAACCTCTTCCTTTGTCTTGTCAATCCTTGTGACCTTTGCATTTTCCCTCTTGAAAGGCCCTGAGATGATTTCAACAATGTCGCTCTTTTGTATGTTCATCTCGTGCTTTACCTGCTCAAGCATGTGCTCTATCTCTGAATATTTCACAGGATGCGCCAAAATGCCCCTTGCATACGGGATGTTGAAGGCTGCCTGCTCTGCATCTGTCTTTGTGGCTGCCTCTATGAAAATATAACCCCTCATGCCATGCGGCCTTATTACTGAGTAAACCTCGATTTTTTTCTTCTGGGCGTTGCTCGCCACAAAGTCCATAACCTGGTCCTCCCTGTTTGCAGTCGTCCTCAGGGCAAAAATTGTATCGTCTTCTTTTGACATGTTAGTACCCGAACTAGGCATTCACCAAAGTAAAGAAACCTAGAACATATTATGCTGGTAAAACTGCCCCTTTATAAAGTTTACCCAAAAATGAGCTGTCAAGTTAGCGTCACCTAAAAGGCTGACCATTGGATATCTTCACATAGGGTATTTAAACCTAAAAAACAAGAAAACTGTGGTTTTACAAATGAAGATTAGTAAAAGCTTAAATAGAAAGAGAAAAAAAGGGAGGGATGATAAAATGGTAATGGAAAAGATTACAGGGAAAGGTATTTTTAGTGGATGGTTAGTTGTTTTTGTTTTACTAATTATATGGCTAAAATCTATTTTTATACCCCTAGTTTTTTCAATATGCCTATTATTGGGTTTTTTACTAATTGGTTATATTATTCACGTTTTCGAAACACTTAGAGATTAATGAGCTGTTAAGTTAGAAGGTATAAAAGAGAATAAAAAAATTAATTTTTTGGTTGTGACCTACCACAATCATTACATTTTATTTCTGCCATTATCATTTTATTACTACCTAACTGCTTCAGTTTTTTTGACCTTAAACTTAAATCTTCACTTCCACAATATTTACATTTTTGATTTGACATTTTCAATCCTCCCAATCTTCTTTCTGTATAATTAATTTTTCATTCTTTAAATCCCCATTAAGCTCTTGTCCAGTTTTCCAGCCTAATTTCTCTATCAATTTAGAAGGAATAACAATCCAAAACTTTTCGTATTTTGTGCCTTTGTATTCCCTACTTATTTGACTTTGTAGCCTCATATTTGAGTTAGGTATCTAACAAGTATATAAACTTTTCGATACCGAAAACTATATATTAGGTATCTATATTTTTAGATACCGAAATATTTATATAGTAGTTTAGGTATCTAATATACTATGGAAAAACAAATAAAATGCCTTCATTGTGGAAAGAGCA
>Ga0209212_1003894_pt1 | contig 19079 bp, 15 predicted proteins | sample RifGroC2_FD_183996 | JGI IMG/M metagenome (GOLD analysis project Ga0209212, IMG submission 183996) | Groundwater microbial communities from Rifle, Colorado, USA - Groundwater C2 (SPAdes) (version 2) | ecosystem: Environmental > Aquatic > Deep subsurface > Groundwater | place: Rifle, Colorado... | reverse complement strand
TTTATTATTGAACAAACCCCAGTTTTATTGTAAAGTATTAGGGTTATTGCGGGATCGTCTAATGGTAGGACACATCCCTCTGGAGGATGGTATCTTGGTTCGAATCCAGGTCCCGCAGCACCAGTCAGCGCGTTATCGAGAGACCGGAGAGCGTAGGTTTTCCCTAGAGTTTTGAAAATAGTTCTAGGTGTCCAAGACCCATACCTTCTCTGGAATCCGAACCGCTGTTGCTATTCCGATCAATGCATACCTGCTGAGCGCAGTACCCAGAACACAAAACCGCTTTTGGCGGTTTTGTGTTCTGGGTAACTCCTATCGTTTAACCGTCAGGATTTTATGAGTAAGAAGTATTTCGGAATTTATACTCCCAAGAAATTCTCTCTTTTCGTGAAGACCACCATTTTCTAAAATGTATTTAGCGTAGAGTTTAAGATCTAACTCACTCTCTGGTTCCATCTTTTTTGTTACTCCCAATATTGTTTGTTGAAATTTCTTCAATCTAATCATTTCCCCCTCATACTTTTTTAATACTTCAGATTCTTTAAGATCCAGCTGGTCTATAATATCAACTAACTGCTTGATCAATTCTTCCTCTCTAATATATCCACACTTACATTGAAGATCTTTTGATCGATTGCACCCATAATAAATATAATGAGCTGTTCCGCCACTGGCTAATTTCTTGAATTTTTCATCGGCACAGATGCTTGATCCGCATAAACCGCAGGTAATTAACCTTGAGAAGGCAAATTCTTTATTCTCATGTTTTATCTCCGACCTTTTGAGCTGTTCTCGAGCTTTCTCAAAGGTTTCTCTAGTTATTAATGCCTGATGCTTTCCTGTATACCACTGACCACTGTCGGCCGGATATTCAAACACGCCATAAAAGAATGGTGTCTGAAGTAATCTGTAGATATTACTCAAAGTTAAAGGCTTGTTACTTGTCGCACTTCTAAAATTTATATCAAATTTCAACCAATGATATATTTTTCTGCCACTCCATCCCTCATATGCCACTTTCTCAAACATTTGCTTCATGACCGGCCCGCGTTCTGGGTCAACCATGACATATCCTTTTCTATCAATTCTCTTTTCGTTTAAATATCCTGTTGGTGCCGGAGCCGGCCACAATCCCATTTCACATCTCATCCTAAGTCCGCGCTTTACATTTATGCTTTTGTTATCGTTTTCAAGTTTTGCTTGACTACAGAGAATCATTAACAAAAACTTCTCATTTGGTGAGTTGGTAAAATGTTGCCCATACGTTTTTATTTCAAGCAATAGTTTTTGGTCCATCAGGTCGACCAATGACCCAAGATCTCCAGCATTTCTACTCAATCGGTCGGGTGCCCAAGTAAGAATACCAGTATAACGTCCACTTCTTAAATCTTTTAGCAGTTCGTTAAATACCGGCCGCTGTCCCGAGTCTTTAGCTGAATGGGATTCTCTTCGAATATCAATAATCTCAAGATTCTCTCTGTCGGCAATCTGAAGCATCTCCTTGATCTGTGAATCTATGGAGAGCGCCTGCTTTTCGTCAGATTCGCTACTTTTCCTTGCATAGAGGCAATATTTAATCTTGGCAGGCTGGACTTCGGGAGTTTGTCTTTTAATCGCCCCGAATTCACCTTGAATTGTTGTATTTTCCATATACCACATGGATGACGCAACCCCTCTAGGGAGTCCAGGAGGCCTAGTTGGTAACCTAAATAGCCTAAGGATAGACACAGGCTTCTAAGTTTGGTAAGTTACCCTTAATAACTTAGCCTAAACTAGCCCAATGGCTAGCATGGCATACTACCTGCATACCAAATGCGTTGTTTGGGTTTCCACTGCTGGTGGTTATCCAACACGCGTTTTTTACTTACAGCATAATCTAGACAACTATGATGTTAACCAAAAGAATATCTGATTTTCCAATTCTTGTTGGAGTTCGAACGAGTTGCTATGAGAAAGTATTCCTAGATAAGAGTTGATGCTTTGACCTAGAGATTCAAGAGAACGTTGTTTGCGTTTATATAGCAAAATATTTTCATGAATTTTATCAAATATCCTATCCTTGGTTTTATCCCTCGGTATGACAAAGTGAGGGAAGCAAATATAACCCAGAAAATCAACGCCTTGGCTAAACTTTCTGATCGTAATTTTATTAGGATGCAGTTCGAGTTTAAGGACATCTTTAAGAAATCTGTTTATCTGTTTTACGATCTTAAAACAATGATCTCTTTGAGGATGTAGTATCACAAAATCATCTGCATAACGAATGTAATGCTTTTCTTTCAACTGATGCTTCATGAATTGGTCGAGCTCATTGAGATACACATTGGCAAAAAGCTGCGAGGTCAGATTTCCGATTGGCAATCCCTTGGGATCCTCAGGATTAATCGTAAACTCTGAACTAAAGCTTGAGACCACTTCATTTATTAACCACCGAGCATCTGGGTCAGTAACTTGCTTGAATACAATGTCTATCAGAACTTTATGATCAATGCTGGCAAAGAATTTTCTGACATCACATTTGAGCACCCAGCATGGAATAGTCCAATTCTTACTGACTTGCCTGGCATGTTCAGTAAAAGCCTCTACTCCCCGGTGGGTTCCTTTGTCGATCCGACAGGAATACGAGTCGTAAATAAAGTTTGGTTCAAAGACGGGATTGAGATGTTTCACTATTGCATGATGCAAAACCCTATCTCTAACCAAGGCTTTGTGGATGTGCCTTACTTTCGGATCTTGGACGAAAAATGAGGAGTATCCGGAATGTTTGTACGTTCTATCTACAAGAACCCGGTGAAGCCCCCAAAGATTGTCTTCCAGATCACGCTCAAAGATGAGTGTGTCTCGCCGATGCTTTTTGCCAATTCGAAATTCCCTCCAAGAAATTACTAAATTCTCCAAACTAATGATTTGATCAAAAATATTATGGAAAACTCTCATAACTATGATGGTAAATTTAGCCTAGATATCCCTATCTTTAAGAAAACATACGATTTCTTAAAAGAATTCTATATCTTCGAGCTAGATTTTCCCAAGAAAGATCGCTACACACTTGGGCAACGTTGCGAAGAGTACATCTTAAAGATTCTTGAAGGCATTATGCTTGCGGCTCAAACAAGTAAAAGCCACAAACCGCCGATTCTAGAATCTGTCAGCAATAAGCTCGACATGCTAAAAGTATTTATCCGGTTAGCAAGCGATGTCGATGCGCTCAGTGACGCTCGATATATTGTTTGCCAAAATCACATTCAGGAAATTGGCAAAATGCTTGGCGGTTGGATTAGATCCACCCGCGAGTAAGTAATAGGCCTTCGAAAGAAGGCCTATTACTTTAACTTAGACAAAACTACCGAGAGGGGCAGACGCCGAGATTGGAGTTCGTGTTGTCACGGGTATCGTTGTTGACGTTGAGACCATCCGAATCGAAGTTGCCAACGTTGACGAAGTTGCCGTCGGACGACTGAACCTAAGTGTTTTGTTCCCTCCATAAGCGCCCCATGGCCACCGGATAGCTTCAAAAGGGAAACATCTCCTGAATTTTACTTGGTAGCAACTCCCGATGCGAATCCGGAGTACCTACACTGAAACAAAACACGTAGTTTCGTTTTGTTGCTTTCTGTGCCCGCACCGCTTTCCATAACCGTTAAGCCATGGAAACTCTGGCGGAAATTACAAAAAGGAGATCAGTAAGATTAAACCAGCCGTAGCCAGGCCCAATCTCTATTAACAAAAGCTCATTCATATTATAGCATAAATGGGTCTAAACAAAGAAGGTTGCTAATATTGTTAAAAAAGATGTAAACTATACATATGTCCAAAGAATCCCTCCCACCGATGCCAAATATGCCCACTACCCCCGAGCGGATTATCGAGGAAAAGGGCATAGATAGAACAAAAGAGAAGGAAAAGCTTTCTCCAGAGCAACTCGAAGCCAGAGTCCAAGAACTTATGGATCTTTCGGCGGCCCGAGCCGAAGCTTCTAAGCATGTTCGTGAGTCTTGGGGTGGTCTGACTAAAACCGAGCGAGAAGAACTAGAACAGAAGGGAGACGATGCCGTGGCAGTTCAATTTGATGCCCTCAAAGTTGATCCGGAGCTGGCAGAATTTTCTGAAAGTGTCCTTGCCGAATACGATACACGTATCCAAGAACTCGGCAGCAACCCCAAGGTCATGGAAGCATATAGTGAGCGCTTTGAAGGCATGAAAGACGCCTTAGCTAAAGTTCTCGAATACGAACATCTACATAAAGAGCTTGATGCAATCACCAGTAGTGAAAAGAAATTGCGTTTGATGTACGAAAAAGTCGGGCGTTCACCTGGACCTATAGAACGAACTAAACTAACTGATCTGGCAAAACGCAAAGAAGAACTTCAAAAAGAAATAAATGTTTTTGAATTAGACGCAGCCTCCATTGATATGCTTCGCCGCCGAGAGGTTCGAGGTATGCAACAAGATTTGGAGCGCTATAACTTTGCTGAAACAGAATCTCGTACTGAACTGATTAGAGAAGTTTTACCAGACCTATTGCATGGCGCTCCTATTTTGTTCCAAGGTGAAACTGGCTCGGGTAAAACCCAACTGGCTAAATATATTTCTCATAGATTCCTCGGTCATGAAGTTTCTCCGATTTCTATATCTGAACAAATCAAAGAATCCCAAATCATGGGAAGGGTTACCCTGAAAGAAGGTGCTACCGATTTTCTATACTCCGAATTAGTTAAAAGCATGAAAGAGGGCCGTCCGGTAATCATGGACGAAATCAACTTAATGCCCCATGAATTTCAAGGTATTCTCAATGAAATTTTCCAGCTAAGAATCGGCAGTACATGGAAACACCCATCCACTGGCGAATCAATTAAGATTGCCCCTGGCTTCGTTATTTTTGCCACGGCCAACCTCAAATCAGAACGCTATAAACAACGTTACGAACTCGATGTTGCCACTCTTCGTCGTTTCATCGGTGGTGCAGGTGCACGCGAAATCCATTACCTAGATTTAGGCAAGAAAAGCAAAGAAGGAGAATATATTGCCCCGGAGACTCTTAAAATTCTGGCCTCAGTATTGGCAGATCGAAATGGCAATATAACTTGGGACGAAAAAGAAGCGTCACAAAAACTTGATGAGTTAAAGCGCTTTGTTGGTGCTTGCCGTAAGATTCAAGAAGACTTTACCTTGAGCGTTCGCGAAGGCTCCGAAGATTCATTAGCTCGAGGCGATAAATTAGCCTTCAAAGAATTAGTTATTACACTCAAAGACCAGATTGAGATTATGAAGGCGTGGAAAGCGTCTGGCTTTGTTGAGCCTTTAGAGAGTATTGTCCTCCGAGAATTCTTCAGGAAAGCCGAGATTAGCGGTCGAGCCGCTAAGGATCGGGAGAATATGGTCAAAGTGTTTATGGCTAACAAGTTTTTCAAAGACACTGACCCAGAAGACTTTAATATTCAGGGACTATCCTCCAAGACAGTTCGTCAGTGGCAAGGTAAAGAATAAATACTATGCCATTTGAAGCCTACAAAATCTACGAAGAGTACGAGCCGGATAAATACAAAACCTCCACTCAAAAGAAAGTAGAGCAAGCTTTGAATTCAGCTAAAAAGGAAGGCCTTGTACCTGAGGGAAAAGAAGCGAGCATTGAATTCGAGGAAGCTAGAGAAATCTTTGGCAAAGATTTTCTTGGCCCCGAGGCTGCCGAAGCCACTTTCGGGGTTGAACTGTCTCAAGATGAGATAGAGCAGATCGAAGAAATCCCATTCTCTCGAGAAGAATTAGAACAAGCCAAGCAATTAGGCATGATGCTCGTTTTGAGGGTGCCTAGAATTGGCAAAGATAAAAATGCTAAGTCGTTTAGTATTAACAGTGTGAGGGAGGCTTTTAAAGACGATGATAAGTTGGGCGATCCTAAAAAGAAAAAGTCCAATATCTTTTACGATCAAGATTGGTACGACAATGAATCGTTTGCCGCCCAAGACACTCCCTCACTGGGGTGGGGTCTTGTCATGAAAGAAGTGTTGCAAGAATCACGAAGCAAGAATTGGGACGAACAGGAAGAGGTTCTTAAAGCATGGGCTAAGGAAAACAATATTGATCCTTCGAAGGTTCGACGCAGGAAACCAGTTGAGATTATTTACGATACGCTCCTTTACTACGGCACTAATAAGGAATCTCTTTTAGAAAACTCCTACGACTGGACCGGTGTTCAGTCGTCCGACGGCCACTTCGTCTTCGTTGGCGTCTTCGCTTCGGCTGGTCTCCTCGTCCTCAGCGATACCCGTGACCGCACGGTCTCCATTCTCGGCGTCTGCCCCTCTCGGTAGTTTCGCCTTGGGCGCTTGGATTCCTTGATCCTTATTGATCCCTTGGTCTTTCGAAAAAAATTTTATAAACCACAATGCCCCCAGAATCATTCCCCATAAACCGAATAGAAACTCCTCAGAATGAGCCTAAGCCAGAGGTCTCCTCTAAAGAGGGCGAGCTTGATGCTCAAGCAGTTGAGGAATTTTTAAATCGGGAAACAGAACTCTTGGCCGCTTATGGATTAAAGAGCGATATTACTTTAGAACGTGGAAATAGTGGCTGGGCTTTTGATTTTCAAAACCGCAAACTGATCTATGACCCCAAGTTTTTTATTGAACGCGGATATAGTCTGCAAGAAACTCTTTTTGCCACCACCCATGAACTCATGGCTCACTATGGTGAGCTAATGCGTGATCCGGAGCTTGTTTTAAAGGAAGCCAAACGTTATAGCGCCAAAGGCCATCTCCATCTTTTATACAATATCTTTGAAGATGTTTTGGGCAATAGACGCATTGTTGCTGAACTGCCATTTCTAGAACAAACACGAGAAGATCTTTATCGGGAAAAAATGTTCCCTCCTACCGACTACACGGATAAGTCGTCTCATGTTCAATTTACTTATGGTTTTATCCGCCAGATGATGGTGCCCGGTGAAGCCGTACAACTTGGTCCGGAAGCTCAGGCCGCTTTAGATAAGTTAAGAAGCTTTGGCTCTGACAAAATAGATATCCTTGATCTGGTTACTACGCCAACCATTGATCCCAAAGATCGTTTTCGCATCATGCGGACAATTGTTGAACCCATCTATCGCGAACTCTACGAGAAAGATCTAGAAGAAGAGAAAAAAAGCGGCAAAAGCAAGGATCAGGGCGAAGGTTCACCTACAGACACTCAAGCTTCTGGAGAACCGCAACAGGGTCAGGGCTCGGGTCAGGAAAAGAAAAAATGGTGGCAACGAAAAAAAGAAACACCGCAAGAAGGAAAAGGCAAAGAACAGCAACCCGGCAAAGGCGGGGATAAGAAATCCAGCGACCGAGCCGCCAGAGAAGCCGCTGAAAAAAAGTTTAAAGAAGAATATAAGGCGTATCACGACAGCCACCCCGAACCAATTACCCATGCGGAAGAAAAGCAGATCAAGAAGTTGATGGAAGAGATCGTTGCCAAGAAAGGCGGCGAACCTACTCTTGAGCAGAGCATTCTTGAAGAATGGGCTCGTGAACATGGAGTTAATGCTGAAGATGTCCTTGGATATCGAAAAGAATACGCGGAGATTGCTCCACTGGTAGCCGAACTTAGAGAAGTTTTTAAACAGATTATTTCTCGCAGATTAAAAGAACGCTGGAAATTCTCACCGCAACTTGAAACCGAAGGCGAAGAGCTGTCAGAAGACACCCTCGTGGAATCATCCATTGAATCTCAAACTGGCGGTCAACCCAGGGCTTTTCGAGAGCTTGAAAAGCAGAAGAAAGAGCAGGAAGGCTATGGCATGTTAGACATGACTTTAGTAAATGACTTATCTGGTTCTATGAATGAGGGTGGTAAGCTTGTGATGGATCGCAAGAGCAAACTACTGTTCCTAGAATCATTGGCTGATTTCCAAAAAGAAATTGAACAAGCTGAGTACGAAAGTGGTGTATCGCTCGGCCTCCAAGTAAGAACTGAAACTCGGGCATTTGGTGATTTTGGCGATGCTGAACTTAAAGAACTCTCAACCGATCTCTCCGAGAAAGATAGAATTGGCATTTGGAAGAAAATGCATAAGGCTGGTGGCGGTACGCCCGACTATTTATCTTTAAACGAAGTTTTGAAATCGATCACTCCGGAGCAAGAAAAAGAATTGCGTGAAAAATTGAGAAGAAAAATAGTTGTTGTTCTTTCTGATGGAGATAGTCAAGATGCCGGTAAAGTTCAAGGCGTCTTACTTCAATTAAGAAATAAGGGTGTTATTTGTTTAGGCCTTGGTATGACCGAATCTGGCGTGGCAGTTAAGGATACCTATAAACCCGACGCTGAAGTCATTACTGATATTAATACATTGCCACAGGCGGTTCAAAAAGTTATCCTAAAATATACCCAAGACCTATAATATGCCATTTGAAGCCTACAAAATTTACGAGGAATACGAGCCAGACAAGTACAAAACTTCTACCCAGAAAAAGGTTGAGCGGGCTTTAGACACCGCCAAAAAAGAAGGCCTCGTACCGGAAAGAAAAGAAGTGAACATCGAGTTTGATGAAGCCAGAGAGATATTTGGCAAAGACTTCCTTGGCCCCGAAGCCATTAAGACTACTTATGGAGTAGAGCTTAGCTCCGAAGAATTGCAAGAAATTGAAAACATACCGTTCACAAGAGAAGATTTGGAGCAAGCTAAACAGCTTGGCATGATGCTGGTTCTTCGAGTGCCAAGACTTGGCGAGGGCAAAAATGAAAAGCCTCTCACCATAGATCAAATTCGTGAGAAGTTCTCCGGAGGGGATACTTTAGGTGATCCCAAGAAAAAGAAGAAGAAAATGTTTTATCGCAAAAAGGGCGAAGGCTGGTATGACGCCGAGAAATTTGCAACTCAGGAGACTCCAAAACTTGGTTGGGGCTTGGTTATGAAATCAGTCCTACCTGATTCATTGGGCAAGAATTGGGATCAGCAAGAAGAAGTGCTCAAAAACTGGGCGAAGCAAAATAACATAGATCCGGCCTTAGTGAAACGCAGAACTCCGGTCGAAATCGCTTACGACACTTTTCTATACTACGGCGAGAACAAAGAAACTCTACTAGAAGATAAGTGGGATTGGTCCGGCGTTCAGTCGTCCGACGGCCGCTTCGTCCTCGTTGGCCGCTTCGATTCGGCTGGTCTCCACGTCCACCACGTGACCCGTGACGACGCGCACTCCCATCTCGGCGTCTGCCCCTCTCGGTAGTTTCGCCTTGGGCGCTTGGATCCCTTGATCCTTATTGATCCCTTGGTCTTTCGAAAAATTTTTAGAAAGCTACTGTTGGTAGCCTGTTTTACTTATCTTCCAACCTAAGCTAAGGTGGACGCCAAGGTCGATTTTTGCTACAATTCCCTTAACAATTTAATGCCTAACCCCAGTGAACGATCACTGGATATGGCGCCAAACCCACCTGCATACTGAACCGTCGTTCAGCTCCATGCAGGTGGTCCGTGTCCGAAAGGATACGGGAGTGCCGAAAGGTGCTCGGCTGGACGGCGGCTTTGTGTTTTACAAGCCCTATCCGGATAAAGCCACCTGCACATATGGAAAAAACAAATGGATTTACTCGAACGTCAGTCCTCCTCATAATTATAGTAGGTATGTTGAGTTTCGGTGGTGTGGGATATTGGGTAAAGAGCCACACAGAGGATCAAAAGGATCAGACACAGGAAATAGCGGAAGGCGAAAATAAACAAGAGCAGACACCAACGTTAACACCCACTGAGGTTAGTGAAATAAAGGTCGTTAAGCCACAGCAAAACGTAAGCACAAAGACTCCCATACCTAGCACTCCAACTCACACGCCGGGAACAAGGCAAGACTCGAACTTACTAATAGCACAGTGCGGAGCGAAACGAGATGTTGATTATAACGAACTTGTAGGACAGATTGATGCGATACTCGCATCAACACTAAGTGGCACTCGTTCAAATGTTGAAACCAGGATACGAGGGTATGAGGCAACCTATAACTCTTGTGTGGTAGCTGCGGGAGAGAGTGCGACTAAGGCCCAATGGTGTTTAGATGACCTGCGTACTAATACTACTCTTGAAAAGGAATACCTCGAGGAAGTTATAGAGAAATTGGAAATGGAACGAAAAAAGTCTTTACCAGAAGCAAAACAAATAGTAGGTCAGGAATACTATCAGTGTATTTCGGAATGATGAGCCGACCCTATCTGTTCCTTATAAATTTCTCGCAACTCGATATTGTACTCATTCTTAATTTTAATTAGGTACTTAGCATCAGCAAGATTAAGATCTGGGGCAGAAGATAGAATTTGAAATTGTCTCATTTGCTCGATTAAAGGTCTTTGAAAAACTTTCTCAGGCTTACACCTCTCCCATAAATGTTTTTGTAATAGCCGATCATATTTTAGGCCAAGATTTTTTATGGGTAAATCTTTTTGATCAAGATGTGTGTAGGATAAAGAGGAAACCAATTCATGAACTCTAGAGTGACCGTTAGTATTCAGCATATATTCTCGCATCAGAGTTTCTCTAGTAACCTTTGTTAGCAGATTTTTTAAAGACTCTAGGCCAGAAAACTTTGCCGGCCACAAACTCGTATCGTTGTAGTCAAGCAAAGGATACATGCGGAAGAGACCTGTTATTATTCCATGTTGTATGTCATTTTTTAGTTGCATCAGTAAAGAGCTTCTGGATAGAAAGTTACCCAAGACAATAATGTGGGTCCGCTCACTCCCCAGGGGTAATATCTCATCCTTAAGGCGTTTGTATAGCATCTCACTCTCTATACTATTCGTTGAACTGTCCTCAATGTCGTCCATAATAATCAGATCAGGTCTATGCCTCCCGTATTTCAATCCCCGGATACTCTGCTCTCGTGTTACCGACATTATCTTAGAGCCATGATACACAAGCTCTAATGATAGCTTCTTCAAGTCGTCAGCATTTTCAGTGAACGGCCCAAAATCTTCCTTTAACAACTCATTATTTTCTAACTCGGCTTTTATATTCGCGAAGTGACTTTTTGCCTGCTCTTGAGTTTTACTGACAATCAAAACGAACTTTTTCTCCGGCTTTCCGAGAATCGACCACAAAATATTTGCGGTGTTCAGGATAGTGGATTTTCCTGATTCTCGAAAAGCCATCACTACCACAAGGTTTTGTTCTGTCTGCTGAATGAGGTGGAACATTTCCAAATGAAAAGGCGCCAGCGAGTAGCTGAAGTGGTGCGGCAGATAGAGAAGACTAAACCAGAGCGGCTGTTCAAATGCTAACACTCTCTTTATCCTGGGATTCTCCTGAATCTGGTTGAGAAATTGTGGAGTTATTTTGTTCATCGGCTTTTATACCAGATACCAGCGCTAGGGCATCAAGAACAATCCTTTCCTCTTCCGAAGATAGATCCTCTCGGGATGATGCTGGGGTATATATTTTTGTTCTAGATCCATATCTTGGATGATTATTGCGTAGCCACAAAGTAATAGCAGGCATTTTCTTTTCCTTGATGAGTGTAATCAGTTGCGACTCGCTCATATCATTAATAAATTCGATGCCGTGGCTCAATGCATCATCACTTTGCCTGCGAAATTCTTTATCCTCCTTCCGCCATCGATAATAGGTGGCCCGGCCAATACCCGCCTTCTTGCAGGCCACCTCGATGATGGGCATCTCCTTAAGTATTTCCAATATCGTATCTTTATTTTCCATGGATTTTTTGGCGTTTGAGGCCAGTTAATTTCTCCCAGCGATTCATGATGACCTCAGCATACACGGGAGATTTTTCGATGAGATAGCACCGTCGACCAAGTTTGATTGACGCAATCAGAGTACTACCCGAACCTCCGAAGGGTTCTAAGACTAGATCGTCGCGTTTAGTTAAGACTTTGATATACGGGATCAAGAGTTCGATCGGCTTGGTTCCAAAAATGATCCCTTGGCCCGAGGATTTTTCATCGGCGGCAATATGGTCAATAAAGTCCGTGGGGCAAATCTTCTTACCTTTTTCGTATCCTTCCCAATGGGGTTTTCCCGAGGTGGCGAAAATGGCATTCTCGTACTCGTTTTGGAAAAGCTCATCTTCGGGTTCGAGATTAAGAACCGTCTCATCTGAAGTACCGACTAGTGCGATGTCTTGCTTATTGAAGAATTTGTATTTCGCCGAAAACCCCTGTACCCGATTCGGGACATGCCAGGTAATCGTGTTGCGATACCTCCAATGCTTCTCAAGGGCATTCCAAATGGTTCGCAGATTTTTCGGATGCTCGAAGATGATGATAGAGAAATCTGGTTTTTGTACTTTAGCTACATTTGCCATCCATAAATCAGTGAAGTCGGGTGGCAGGATATCTGTTTCGAGATATTTCCGGTTTTTCTTTACACCAAACCCTTCAGTGGGTTTTCCATTGCGACTTTTTCCATGCAGGTAGTCCAGGATATATGGTGGATCGGTCATTACCATATCGGCTTGATCGTTGTCCATAAGCCTTAGTATATCAGCTTCAATCGTAGAGTCGCCGCACGTAAGACGACTGCCGTCGAGATCATATACGTCGCCCTTTTGCACATTGATTTTACCGATCTTCAGCTTTTCAAGTTCTTTCTGAAGATCGAACTGTTCAGGCGTATCTTCGATCGCAAAGATGTCGTCGAGCTCTTCACTTGAGAAGCCAACACCCGAGAGGAATGATTCATCAAACGTTGCGAGTAAGTCCCAGTCGAATTCCCCGGTATTTTTATTGAGACGGATGTTGAGCTCTTTTTCCTTTTCAATATCGGGGATATTGATATATACGACTGGCACAGTGGTGAGACCCAACTCTTTCATAACGGATAGTCGGAAGTGACCTCCTATGACGATATTTTTTCTATCATCAGCAGAGTTTACCAAGAGAGGATCAACGATACCGAATCGCTCGATACTTTCTTTCAACTGAACTTCTGCTTCGTTATCCCACTTGCGTGGGTTATATTCAGCGGGCTTCAGGAGATCTAGTAAGACGTACTCGATATTTATGTTTTTGTTTTGTTTGTTCATGATGTTTTGTTTAATTATTTTTTAACAAAAAAGCACTTATGTATGCATAAGTGCTTTGCCCCACGTAAAAACCGAGGGCTAATTCTAAAAAGCACTTACATGCAATTTAGAACCATTCCTCGGCTTTCTCCTAATTTAGGATAAAGATTTCCTTAGCTTGACTCGCAAGCTCCGCCATCTTTCGATAGCGAGGGTTCTTTGGGAAAAATTTTCAATATACCTTTACTTTTCAAGTATACCACGGATAGTTAGGGGTTATCAACACTTGCATATAAATGGATATCCTATATACATGGGATATGAGCTTACCAGTCCCAAAAGAGCCAAAAGAAATAAAGGAGTGGATTAAATCACTCAGAGATCAAACATTTCATGGTCCAGGTGTGAACTGGGACTCTTTGGCTATTTGGGCATTTAATAAGTTGCCCCAATATCTCTGGAATGAATGGAAGGATGAATTAAAGCCCAGGGGTCTTACTTGGCAAAAGTTTTTAAAACTTCTTAAAACAAGGACCGATATCTTTTTATACTGGTATAAAGGCGTATATTCTTGGGAGCAATTAATCAAAGATCTAACCGCCTTGATAGATGGCCCATTAGGTGAGGATATAGTGCAAAAGAAATGAATCAAAAAGTAGGAAAAAAATCGAAATCACGATCCTCAACGGGCCTGGTCTCATACGGCTCTCTTTTACTATCACCAGTTGTACCTGGGCCAGAGGTCGAGGATCTTTGTGACAAGATAGATCTCTTCTACAGTAAGTATCCGAAGCAACATAAGAGACAGAAAGCATCAGATCTAATTAAAGGCGCTTTTTATGCTATTCGACCAGAGTGCAGATCTAATCCAGACTGGATGAGTCAGGCCGCAAATTCAGCTCGCGACGTTCTTTACCCACTTTTCGGAAAAGGTGCAAATAGTAATAATTTAATAAAGCTTTTTAAAAAGTATGCAGAAAATAAAAATGACAGACTGAAAATCACAAATAAGGAATTTATAAGAACGTTCGATGGCCTTGATAGAACTTACAAAAAGTTATCAGATTTAACTCACCACGGAACGGAACTCAAGGGTTTTTCTGAGAAGCAATTCATTAATTTATCTGAAAAAAGTTTTGAAAACCTGCTGAATGACTTCATTTCCGTGTTGAGTAAAGCTTTTGCTTTTCAGCAAATTTATATACATACGATTATCGATCTGATTTCTAAGAAAAAGAGACGAACAGAAGCTTTAAGAAATGATCTCCGCCTTATCTTGGGTGTGAACTTTGATGCATATCAATATTTCTTTGCTCAGGCTAACGATCAATGGATTGATTGGCTCTGGGAGAATGGATTCTTAGATTCAATCAAGCAAAAATCTGCTGATTCGACCAAGTATGGATATAGAACCCCCGAGCTCGATTACTTGGTAAGAGTTGCGGGAAAAACTCCGATAAAAGTAACGAAAATTATTCTCGACAAGGACGTAGCAGCTTCTCCAGCAAAATTTAACCCAGAAGTCATTGATAGGTTTGTGTATATCTGTAGTGAGTTGCCGGCTAAACAGCTAACTCATGTGGTCAAAAAGATTAGAGACAAAAAATGGGTGTCCTTAATGGGGGCATTTAATCATTGGGGATTTGAATATGAGAAGATGATTATAAGACTGGCTGATGCAAAAGATTACGATAGTATTTTAATTCTTGCGGAAGCTATTTTATCTGTTCGACCAAAATCAGATGCAGATGCTCATAGTATTTCTTACAATCCTTTTTATTTTAACGACCTGTCTTACACTAAAGTTTTTGAACATCTATCAAAATTGGAAGGAGATCACGCTGTATTAGCTCTTGGATTAGCCACCAAAGTTATTACAGAAATTATTTCCGTAACCGGAGAATTAGCCAAAGAACCAGAAAAGATATTTAGTGTTTATGATCGCTTTCTCTTGCTAGATATAGACTTCTTTACTTTAAAACTTGGGCAGTCTGACCATTTGTCTGGAAGAGATAATATTAAAGAACTTGCCGCATTAATTAAAGAACTCTCGGAAAAAACAATAGGATCGTATAATACCGATCCCTCTAAGGTCAGGAGTCTATATGAAAAGTATTTTAAAGATTTACCCGATAGCCGTTCGATGTGGAGGCTCAAACTTTTTGTTTTAACTATATATCCCGAATATTTTAAGGATGAACTAAAAAAGCATTTTTGGAAGTTGTTTGGCCTGGATAATTACAGTGAGATTCTATCTGGCGCAGAATACGAGAGAGCCCTTCAAAAAAGTTTCACTGTGTTTACTGAAGAAGAAAAGAGAGATTATATAAAAAGAGTTATCGAATATTTTAAGAGAAAAGATGAAACTAAGAAAAATGAAAAAGAAAATTGGCATCTAAGGCACGGCTCCGAAATTCTTTCGGTAATTTTAGACCATTTGACTGAGAACGAAAAAGAAGAAGCAAAAAAGGCTGGCTTTATCTTTGATCCAGCTTATGAGCCAGAACCTAGTATTGGTAGAATGCGCGGAGGAACAGTAGTGCCTCGTGGTCCTATAACAGAAGTTGAGTTTAATAACCTTTCTCTCGAAAATATAGCTATCAAAATGCGAAGTGAGTGGAGGCCAGAAGGATTGCTAAAACAAAATACCGGTGACGACTTTTTAAGACCATTAAATGCAGAGGGGGTCGGCGATCTATTAAGAAAGGATATCCCTAAGAGGCTACAGGAATATGTAGACAAAGCTATCCTCTTTTTTGAAAGAGATGTTCTGGATCAACATTATACCTACTCCTATCTCCGTGGAATTCAAGAATTAATTCGAACGGATAAAATAAATACAGATCAGATCAACTGGGATAAGCTTATTGATCTGTTTATCTCCATAAAAGACTCAGGAGAGGCAGAATCGTTTGATCCAGCAAATAGAGAGCGACATTCTTTCGATGCTTGGCTTGCCGGATGGAATGCTGTTAATTCCGCAATGACAGATATGATTCAGGAATTACTTCGAGATGTTAATGGACACACTCCAATAGATTTTCCCAAGCACAGAGATAATCTTTTTGGAGTTATAAGTTATCTTCTTAACTATCCCGATCCCACTTCCGAGGATGAGAAACTCGAAACAGCCAAAATAAAGGTAAAAGATCCTGAGGATGCAGAATATTCTATGAGTGATCCGTTTACTTCTGCTATTAATACTGTGAGAGGAAGGGCGTTTCAGGCATTCGAGATGTTTGTTTTTCAGGATGGTAAAAAATTTGCTAAGGAAGATAATCCTAAAATTTCTGCCGAGGTTAAAAACTTATATGAAAGTGTATTAACTAAGGAAAACACTTTAGCACTCATGTTTATGTTTGGTCACTATATACCGAGTTTCTACTACCGAGACGTTAACTGGGTGCATAGCTTGGTGCCACAAATTTTCCCACTGGAAGATGACAAAAAAGATCTTTACCTGGCTGCATGGGAAGGATATCTATCAAGTAATCTATATGGGGAAATTTTTTCCGACTCAGCATTTATTGAGCTCTATTCTAGGGCGATAGCTTTCCCCTCTGATAAATACACAAAACGCAGGTACTTTAGAAAATTAGATGAGGGATTAGCTACGCACATAGCCCTTGCGTTCCTATACTTCGATACTTTTGGGCTTGATCACGAACTTTTCAAAAACTTTTGGAAAGTAAAAAACACGGAGAGACATAGTGGTTTCATATCTTTCATTGGCCGACACTATATTTCAGGAGAGGATAAACGATCAAGCACAGCTCTGACGCAAGAACAAATTGTAACTCGACTAAAAGAATTCTGGGATTGGGAGCTAGAAAATTGTAATGATCCAAAGGCTTTGGCTGAATTTGGATATTGGATCAGCGTAGAAAAGAAAGTATTGGACAATGCATGGCTAGCAGAACACATTCTTAAAACTTTAGAAAAAACCAAGGGTGATATAGAGTGGGAATACGGACTTATGAAATCTGTGGTTACACTCGCAAAAGAGGCACCCGAAGATACTTCGCAAATTCTTAGACTTTATTTAACCAATATGGCTAGCCCAACAAACCGTTCTCATGGCTGGATCTATCTTGAAAGCGAAGTGTTCGAAGCATTAAAAGTTTTGTACTCTATTCAAAGCATGAGAGAGCGGGTTCGCAACCTCGTAAACGACCTACTCCCGCTAGCTAGTGGACGTTTTTGGAAACTAAAGGAAATAATAAATTAGCTATGTACTACTTTGCCTATGGATCAAATATGCTTCGAGAGAGGCTTGAAAAAAGAGTCGATGGTGTTATAGACCTTGGTATTGGTAAATTAACTGGTTATAAAGTTGTTTTTAATAAAAAGAGTAAGGACGGGAGTGGTAAAGCCAATATATATCAAGATGATCGATTTAGCGTTCTAGGAGTTATTTATGAACTTAGTCAAAGCCAGTTAGAGACATTAGATATTCGTGAACTCGGGTATGCAAGACATCAGATTGAAGCGGAGAGTGATAACGGAATAATTAAAGCTGAAACCTACGTTGCTATCCCGTCTGAGATTGATGACAATCTGAAACCGACTGAAGACTATTTAATGTTTTTGATTAAGGGAGCCAAAGAGCACAATCTTCCATCCGAATATATTGATTCTCTGTCTAGTTTTTAATTTTATGTCAAAGATTACAAAAAACTCAGTTTCTTTGGCCGGAGAATTTGCCGTGCTATCACAGTTGGCTTTGCGTGGTTACGATGCGAATATGACTTTGGGCCATACAAAAAGCGTCGATATTTTGGTTTCTGACCCAAAGACCAACAAACTGTACCAGCTTGAAGTAAAGACCAACTATATAAATGATAAAAAGAAGCCATCTGTTTCTAAGATTCACGGCAAAGCTGTTTGCGACTGGATCATGAGCAAAAAGCATGAAGATGTTGATATTCCAACTTTGTTTTATTGTTTTGTAAATATTTCCAAAAACACAAACCTCTTTAAGTTCTATATTGTTCCAAGTAGGGTTGTTGCTCGCTACGTCAAAGAAGAACATCAGCTTTGGGTTGACGAGAAAAGGAAGGAGGTCAAGAAGGTAAAATATGATACTGACATGCGCCTTTTCCGTATAGGCGTTAAGGACGAGAAGTACTTAATAAAAACTCCTACAGCAGAGGAATATGAAAACAACTGGGACTTTAAGATCTTTTAGCTAGTCTTTTTCTAAACTCTGCTTTCATCTTTTTTGTTTCTTCTCTGGCCCACTTTCGAGATTCTTTATCTCTATGCCTGTCATATGATTTTCTCGTTGGAGAATGTCGATCAAGATCAATAAGTTCCGGATTCTCTTTCTTGAGAAAAATATAGTCGTGGACATTACCACTCTCCGTGAGAATAACTCGGGCTTTTAGTTTACCTTCCTTAATGAGTTTTTTGGCTGTCGGTGTTTTTATCCCAAACTTATCTTTGAGGTGCCACATGGAGTAGTAGCTATCTCGATGCTCGCATACGAAGGTGGGTATCGTGCCGTCTCTGACTGCTTTCGTGCATGGCTTACATTTCTGACCCCAGCGGTCGTACCAACCCGTTTCTGGGTTAATTGAGATACCACAGGCTCGACAACTGTAATGATTATCTACAGGGAAACCATCGGGTTCCTTTTTGAGTCGTCGTTTCAGTTGTACTTCTTTTTGTGATATATCCCAGAGTAGTTTATAGAAATTGACCAGGTTATTTGCCGCCTCGCTGGCTTCAGCGTCAGTCAATTCTTTCCCGTTTTGGTCCTTATAAATTACCTTGAATTCGTCGATGGCCTCTTGTGATAGACTCATAGATAAGTCCTACCAATATAGTTATAAATTATCAATAGGAAGACATGCCTAAGACACCCTTATCGTGTCTCATTTGTCTCATTTAGCTCCTGACCGAGACCCCTAAAACTGCTATACTCAAGATACGCTAAAAGCCCTTGTAAAGACCCACTATGGGTGGTTCTAGACCGGGGATGCCAGCCAAAAAATAGAATATTTGACTTAGTCTATGCATCGTAGTATAATCCTATAATCATGAATATTGGTCAGAATAACAATCCGTTGAACGCGACTGCCGTTTATAAGAAAA
>Ga0209212_1003892_pt1 | contig 19086 bp, 18 predicted proteins | sample RifGroC2_FD_183996 | JGI IMG/M metagenome (GOLD analysis project Ga0209212, IMG submission 183996) | Groundwater microbial communities from Rifle, Colorado, USA - Groundwater C2 (SPAdes) (version 2) | ecosystem: Environmental > Aquatic > Deep subsurface > Groundwater | place: Rifle, Colorado... | reverse complement strand
CCAGGGTATCATATGTGTCGATAAGGAGGATGGTGTTATCTGGAAATATTTCGTGGAATTTGCGGAATGAGTCTTGTTCATCTTCAAAGGCCATTACCCATGAATGGGCAATGGTTCCGACGGCTGGGATGTCTAATTTATAAGCTGCAAATACATTGGATGTCCCTTTACACCCGCCTATAAAACTTGACCTTGCGGCCAGAACTCCAGCCTGTGGGCCATGTGCGCGGCGCGTGCCGAAATCAATTACCTCGCGCCCTTTTGCCGCATAAACAACTCGTGACGACTTGGTTGCGATTAATGTCTGGAAGTTTATGGTAGAAAGAAGATACGTTTCCACAATCTGTGTCTCTATAATAGGCGCGGTGACACGAAGTATGGGTTCTTCTGCAAAAACGGTTGTTCCTTCGGGCACGGCGTGGACTGTGCCGCTGAAACGAAAATTCTTCAAATATTCAAAGAATTTGTGGCTTACGTGGTTAAAGATAGGTAATTGTCTTAAATATTGAATAGCCTCTGCTGAAAACTTGAGATGGGTAAGATAGTGCAGCGCTTGTTCCAGTCCCGCAGCAATGAGATAAGAACGGTTTTTAGGCAGGTGACGAACTGACAGTTCAAAGGTTGCGATATCCTGCTTATGCTGGTCAAAATATCCGGCAGCCATGGTAAGCTGGTATAAGTCGGTGACAATACCCAGTGAATTTTCTGGCAAAAATAAGGATTCCGGTTCTTTCATGTAAATGAATACACTCCTTTCCTGAGCCAATACCACCCGCTATGCGTGTGGCATTGACCCTGCAATATTACTGCTAAATTGCTTCAGGGTCAAGGAAAAGCCATGCATTTCAATGTCATTGTTCGCTATTGCAATAGATAAAAATATGCATTGTATCTTTTCTGTAGGGCTGTTATCATAATTAAGCGTTTGGGAATTTCAACATAATCCTTGTCATTTCCACTTTTTGCCGGTTCAATCGTTCTCGATTGAACCGAAATGTTTTGGTTCAGGCTACAAGCCAGAACCAGCGTAAAAGTTGCTGTCGAAGGCGACCGAATTTAACGTTAGAAGGCGTAAGAGGTATGGGGAATTTAGAAAGTAAAAATATCCTGATAACCTCCGGACCGACGAGAGGCTATATAGATGCCGTAAGGTATATTAGTAATAAATCCACGGGTAAATTGGGCGCTGCTATCGCAATTGAAGCTCTTAAAAGAAATGCCTGTGTAACCTTTGTTTATGGAACAGGAAGCAGTACACCCGACATTACCTTGTTAGGTAAAGATTATGCCTGTCGGCTTACGCTGATTGAAATAGAGACGATTGATGACCTCTTGCTGACGATTCAGGAAAAACTGAAAGGTGTGTCATTCGATGCCATCATACACGCTATGGCGGTGCTGGATTATGCCCCGGAAAAACAGCGTGAGGGTAAAATAGCCTCGATTAAAGATACGTTGCCGATAACCTTACGAAAAACGCCCAAGGTTATAAAGCAAATACGGACTTTATGGCCGCATGCTTTTTTGATAGGGTTTAAATTAGAGGTAGGCTTATCAAGAGATGAACTTGTCGGGAGGGCATATGCATCCATGATAGAAAGCGGGGCGGATTTAGTCGTTGCTAATAATCAGAATGAAATTGACAGAGACAAACACCGCGCCTATCTCATCAATTCACACAAAGAGGTAGAATCGAGATGCGAGACCAGGCAGGACATAGCGGGAGAATTGATGGACTTAATAGCAAAAAATTGCAGCCGTTAATTCTTTTCTCCGCCTTCCCCCCTTCTCCTTCCTTACACATATTTTGTTTTGAGTCCCGTGATTACGATCCCTGCGTGTGCCGTATTACATTATAAACATCGGTGGGTTTATTAACGCCCTTCAGTTTTAGGTTTTTAATTTCCTCTGTTTCCAGTTTTATATTTTTTATTTCATTCAATGTCCGCGGGGTAATCAAAATCTGGCCTGCCTTCGCCTCTAATTGTAATCTATGGGCGATATTGACCTGGTGTCCTATGACCGTATAACTCAATTGGGTAGCTGAGCCGATATTCCCCACCGTAGCATATCCGGTATTTATGCCAAAACAAATATCGATATTGCAGCCGTGATCGAGCCAGTGTTTTCGGAGTTCCTGTGTTTTATTACGCATATCTATGGCCATCCTGACAGCTCGCTCGGCATGGTCCTCAAAACTAATCGGATCTCCAAAAAAAACAAGGATGCCGTCCCCGATGAATTTGTCAAGTGTGCCTCCATAGATAAAGATAATTTTGGTCATTTCAGTGAAATATTCGTTTAATAAATTTATCGTATCTTCCGGCTCCATACTTTCAGATGCCTCGGTAAAGCCTTTTAGATCGGCAAAGCATATCGTCAATAATTTTCTGGCATTAATCAGGTATTTATCGCTTCCATTCGAGATGATGCTTTCGGCAATTTGCGGAGAGACGTACCTTTTTAAACGGCTGGTCCTCTGAATTTCTTCTACCTGTTTTTTCACCTTGTCTTCCAGAGAGTGATTGAATTCTTCGATGAGTTTGTTTCGTTCCTTGAGGGTTTCATTGAGCTTAACGTTTTCCACGATATTTTTGTATGACTCCACTGCACCCGCAACCGTATCAAGCAATTGTTCAGGGTCGCTGCCCTTAACGACGTAGGCATGTGGCCGAAAGTGCTTGCGGATATCAATCCTTTTTTCCCTTTCGTCATAGCCTGTATGAAAGATGATGGGGATGTACTGATTTTTGGATTTGAGAATCTCAAAGACGTCCAGCCCGGACATGTCCGGCATATTAATATCCAGTATGACTCCAAAGACGCTGTCGTTAAATTTGTCAATCGCCTCTTTTCCTCCACCGCAGGTCAGGACGTCGTATCCTTCCTCCTCCAGGATAACGGTTGTGGTTTGTAAAATTGAGGTGTCATCATCTACCAGCATGATACAGATTTTATCCGGTATTTCTTGTATCATTTTTTGTCCTTTATGTTTTAGTGATTGGTAATTTAACGGTAAAACTTGTTCCTTCCCCTTCTTTACTCTTTAAATCAATAAATCCTTCGTGCCTCTGAATAATGTTTAAACTGATGGCCAGCCCCAGTCCAATTCCTTTGGGTTTTGTGGTAAACAGGGGGTCAAATATCTTATTTTTAACAGTATCAGGTATACCACACCCTGTATCAATTATCGTAATGACTAAAAATTTATCTTCTCTTTGTGCAAGGATAGTTAACCAACCGCCGTTCGGCATGGCATCCAGGGCATTTTGAATAAGGTTTATTAATACCTGCTCGATCTGGTTTGCATCGACAGGTATCAGGGGTAGGGAGTCTTCTACCTGGATAACTTTGTTAATTTTTTCAGGCATTTTAAGTCTTGAAAGAGAAGCTTCAATAAGGGAACGAATATTCGTGGGAGATACGGCAGGTTTTGCCGTCCTTGAGAATCCTAAAAGGTCGTTAACGATTTTTATGCTCCGGTCTGTTTCCTTCTCGATGATTTCCACTAATTGATTTACTTTTTGATCATCGTTTAATCCACGGGTATTTGTGGTTTTCTTTTTTATGATAAAAAGTGCGTTCCTAATGGATCCAAGCGGATTTCTCAATTCATGTCCAACGCCTGATGCCAATTTACCAACGACGGCCAATTTCTCCGAACGTACCAGGCGTTCTTGCGCTTCGTTCAATTGCTCATTTATTTTGACTAATTCTTTATTTGCGTTGGACAGGTTATTAACATTCTCCCGTAGCTGTGCCATAATCTTTTCTTTTTCATCATAAGATGCCTTGAGCGCCTTGGTCATCTGATTGAAGTTCATAGACAGTTGCCCAATCTCGTCTCTGGAGCGGATATTTACTGCGCGCGTGAGGTTCCCCCTGGCGATATCAAGGGTAATGCTTGCCATGTGTCGTATGGGAGAAACAAAGTATTTGGTAAGAAAGAACGTAATGCATATTCCTCCAAAAACGATACACACTCCCATAGGAATAATGCTTTGCAGAATAATCTTGTGAATTCTTTCATTCAATTTATACGGGGATAAACCGATTTGCACGAAACCTAAAATCTTTTGTTCTGCTTTTGCAGGAACTTCGCCCAAAAGTTGCGCTGCAAAAGCTTCTTCAGAAAAGGTCTGCTTCTCAACAACGGGAATCGAAAAATCATAAAAAGTCTCGCCGGAAGAGGTGATCATGCGATGGGTAAGTTGTATATCTGCACTTTGGTAGTCATGTCTGGTGGGAATTTCTTTCATCTGGATGTTTAGCCACGAAGCTTTCTCTTCGATCATAACAGTTTTAATATTTGATATACGCCAGTAACCAATTTCCTCTTCCCTGTCAAGCGCCTGGACCTTTTTGACAGGGGCGTCCAGAAATGCCGATTGTGTATAGTTCAGCGCATGTTTGACCTCATTGTCCTGCGCGAGCAGTATAACGAGAGACGTGCCTAATTTTCTCAGCGCCTCTTCTTGTTGTCTTTTTGAATAGATTAAAAAGAAGAGGCAACTGAGTATTCCGATAATGATTATCAGTATACCCATAAAGAGGATAAGTTTAGTGCGAAGGCTAAACATGTGATTATAAAATCAAAATATTATGGATATAAAACTACATCCGGATGGGATTGAAAGGATGTCAGATTTATCCCGATTATTTCCGCAGTTTGGGTATTTAAGGTCAACTTCAATTTATCCGGTTGTTTAATGCCGAGCGAAGTTGTAGTAGGATTGCTCAATAACGTTTGTGCCATTCGGGCTGCCTGACGACCCGTGTAGATATAATCTGGTGAAACCGAAACGAGCGCCCCTGCCTTCACTATTGCATCCGAGGTGCAGAATATCGGCAGGTGATGTTCTAAAAGTGTTTTCGAGATAGCATTGAGTGAGGTCTTTGTAATGACCGTACTATCAGGTATCATCCATAAGGCGTCAATTTTATCGATCATATTTTTTAGCGCCGGTGCAACTTCACTTTCCGACGTGACCTCTTTTTTAATGAAATTAAATTCAAGTTTTTTTGTCACGCGGTCAGCCTCCGAGACGATATTCCCGGTCTTTGCAGGATCATAAATGACCCCTACATTTTTATGCGCGCCAAGAAGCTCTTTGAGAATGGTAAATTGATCTTCCACGGACACCTCCGAAGAAATACCCGTTATATTGGTACCCTCCAGGTTAAATCGCTTATGATTGATTACCATGCAGAAGATAATGGGGGTATCGGTGAATTGCTCTTTTACGAGGGTGGCAGCGAGTATACCCACAGCCAGGACAAGCTCGGGTTTGTGTTTGCTGTCCTTGATATCCTGAATGATTCTTTTGCCTTCGTCTGCATCTCCATTCAGGTTATAGATTGCACTTATGGAGATGTTCTTTCCCTTGCATCCTTCTTCAAACCCCTTAATTGCCTCGTTATAAGCTGTAATTTGCTGGCTCTGGACAATGACGACCGTGTTTTCTTTGGCAAAAATTTGAGGGGAAAGGAATGTGATTTGGGAAAGAAAGGTGAGGATAAACCACAAGGCGGTGAAAATGTACATATTACGTTTATGAAGGTATTTTTCTATCATACTTAGAAGATAAGTTTGATGAATCTAAATTATTATCTTATTGTTTTGAAAATACCCGAAGCGGTAACCTTTATTATTTCAGGTGGAATTCGAAATTTTCATGTTTCTATTTCTATGGTAACTAAAGATTCCTAATTTATTAATCAAAAAATATGCCATACATTGGTTTTTATAAATTGGATTTAATCTTAATATTTGTTTGATAGTATGTCAACAGGAGAAAATTGTATTTACAAATTTTTCAAATGAGTTTCAGATTTTTTATTAAAAGGGGGAAGTGGTTCAAATATGTACAAAAATATCAATAATGACCTATTGATTTCTATGTCCGTGCTTTTATATAAAAATAAATTTTTTTTGACAAAAACTACGCTTATGGTATACTTCCCCCCAGTATAAATAGGACGTATTAGGTTTGCATGAAAGAATTGAACATCATTTCAGGAGGCTGCCCATGCACTTTCGGTGGAAAAGTTATGTTTTTTTATCTTTTCTTACCATCTTTTATTTATGCGGTTGTTATGCCCCGCCTGCATTCAAACCGGTCACTACCGTGAAGCCTCCCAAAAAAGTAGAACCTTACATCGTCAGTCAACTGGATCGTTATTTCGTACGGGACTGGAAATACGTTGTCGTTCATCACAGCGCCTCGCCAACCGGCTGCGCCACTGAATTTGATAAATATCACCGGGAGAAAAGGGGTTGGGAGAATGGCTTGGGATATCATTTTGTGATAGGGAATGGGCATGGTTCTCGCGATGGAGAGATTGAGATAGGCAGTAGATGGATAAATCAGATAGATGGCGCCCATGCCGGTGTGCAGGAATACAATCATTACGGTATTGGAATATGCCTTGTGGGAAATTTCAATGAAAGCTATCCCACAGCGGCTCAAATGGCCTCGCTTTCGACATTAGTAGGGTATCTCCAGGACCGGTGTCGTATCCCTTCAGAAAATATAATTATGCACAGGCATTTCAGAGAGACAGAATGCCCTGGAAGAAATTTTCCCTATTATAAATTGCTTGCAAAAACCGTTCGATGGTAGTTTCTGGCAGGTTGACAGCAGAAATCAATGTAGCGCGAACTTCTGTTCGCTTGTATCCTTTGCGAACTGAAGTTCGCACTACAACTGCAACTTTGGAATTCATTAGTATCAAGACTAAATGATACCTCTCCGTGATCGAAATCCGTCGGGTACCTTTCCATTTGTTACCGTTAGTATTATTCTTTTAAACGTCCTTGTTTTTCTTTTCGAACTCTCCTTAGGACGACGTCAATTAGATTCCTTCCTCTTTCAATTTGGCGTTATCCCCGTCAAAGTATTCTATTCCGCAGATATCCCCGGTTCCACTTTTGTAAATACCTATTTTCCTTTTCTCAGTTCTATGTTTCTCCATGGAGGGTTTATTCATCTCATAGGGAATATGTGGTATTTATGGATTTTTGGGGATAATATTGAGGATAAGCTCGGTCGTTTTAAATTCATTCTATTTTATCTCATCTGCGGGATTGGCTCTGCCGTTGTACATGTCTATTTCAACAGTCAATCAGGAATCCCCTGTGTTGGGGCAAGTGGGGCAGTCGCTGGAGTGCTGGGCGCTTATATGGTTACCTTCCCAAGGGCGCGGGTGCTTGTTCTTATTCCCCTGTTTATTATCTGGGAGATGATCGAATTACCTGCAATTATTGTGTTGGGGTTTTGGTTTCTTGTTCAGTTTTTTAGCGGGGCTGCATCCATTTCTTCGGCTCATGGCGGGGGTGTGGCGTGGTGGGCACATATCGGGGGGTTTGTTTTAGGCATCATCCTCATAAAAATATTCCCAAAATCACGGCCGCTATTATAAAGTTAGATAAACGATACATAACCATTTTATTTTGTGTCTTCTTTTATTCCTTCCATTTCTGCCAGTTTCCCTTCGACGATCTCTTCTTCCAGTTTGACTACCTCACGGAAGGCAATCCCTTCCCGCCAGAGAAAGAAAAAACCCATAAGTGTGGAAGGAAGGATGCTGATGGCCCATAAAACAATGGCATAGCTTTGAGCCGCCGTCGTTTGTATTCCAAAGATATCCAGTGATTTTAGGACTGCGATGTGGAATACGCCGATGTATCCGGGCGCCTGGGGCAAGGCAACCGCCAGCGCTAAACAAATGGCAACAAGACATGCACCCATAAAAGGAAGGTGCATGTGGAAGGAGAACCCGAGGAGGTATATTTCCGCGCCGCCAAGAACCCATATTACAAGGGAAAGCGCCATCATCCATACCGTTTGTGGCTTGTTTTCCAAAATTTTTAAACCATGCACAAAGGAATCATACAGTCCAAAGATTTTATCTTTGAGTTTATGTGGCAGGAAGAAGCACATCCTGGAAAGTACTTTTTTGAAGAAATCGGGTTTAATAACGATCAAAAAGAGGGAGACGATGGTGAGCACCCCTGCAGCGGCGAATACCTCAGTCCATTTTTTCAGAGAAGGGATAATCGATTCTCTGATGGTGTGTGCCTCATTGGCTGAAAGCGGGACAACGGAGTCGTGATGAGCAGGATGCGGCAGCAAGGCAATCACGGCAACGGTAAATATGATGAGCCCCAGCATGTCAAATATCCGCTCTACGATTACGGTAGCAACGGAGGTTGAGAATTTTACCTTTTCTTTCTTATACAAAATAAATGGCCTCAAGACCTCTCCCACACGGGCAGGAAGTATATTGTTTGCCATGAAACCGATGCAAGTGATAGACAACAAATTTAATACAGATACCGGTTTTATATGAGATAATAACCCCTGCCACCGAATTGCCCTTACGACGTAAACCAGAAGGGTTAAAATGAGCGTGGGAATGACATACCAGTAATTTGCTTCCTTTAAGGCGTCTTTAAGGAGCGACCAGTCGATCTTTCTGACAAATAACCATGAGCAAACAATGCTGAGGATAATGCTCAGGATAAATATGATGTTTTTTTTGTTAAATTTCATTGTGACCTTTCAAGAAAAATAAGGTTTCAGGTACCGGCCGGTATAACTTTTCTCTATCCGCGCTATTTGTTCCGGCGTGCCGCATCCAACAACAAACCCTCCCGCATCGCCGCCTTCGGGCCCCAAATCTATAATATAATCGGCAGACTTAATAATGTCCAGGTTATGTTCCACGATGATTAAAGAATGTCCTGCCTCAACCAATCTCTGAAAGCACGTAAGCAATTTTTGAATATCATCAACGTGGAGACCCACCGTGGGTTCGTCGAATACAAAGAGCATTGTCTCGGCGCTTTCCTGTGCCATGTACGTAGCAATCTTGAGTCTCTGTGCCTCCCCGCCCGATAAGGTGGTGGCGGGCTGGCCTAACCGCAAATAGCCCAATCCCGTATCCTGAAGGAATTTCAATCCCCTGGTAACCCTGGGAGATTCATGAAAGAAAACAATAGCTTCATCCACGGTCATTTCAAGAATCTGGTGGATGTTTTTGTTTTTGTATTTTACATCGAGAACCTTTTTATTGAACCGTTTTCCGTTACACTTGTCACACGTGACGTAGATGTCCGCAAGAAATTGCATGTCAACACGGAGGTAGCCGGCGCCCTCGCATTGTTCACATCTGCCGCCAACCACATTGAATGAGAAAGAACCGCTATTCAGATTGTGCATCCTTGCATCCCGTGTTGAAGAAAAGAGTCTTCGTATCTCATCAAATACTTTTACGTAGGTGATGGGATTAGAACGCGGGGTGCGTCCTATAGGGGATTGGTCTACAAGAATAACGTCGTTAATAAACTGTACGCCGTCAATATTTTCATATTTTCCAACGAATCCCGTGTACCCTTCCTTCTTCTTTTTGATCGCTCCGTAAAGGGTGTCTTGTACGAGTGTGCTTTTACCCGACCCCGAAACTCCTGTTATACATATCAGCATGTTGAGGGGAAACGTAACGTCTATACCCTTCAGATTGTTTTGTAATGCCCCCTTTAATACAATGGCATTGCCTGTAGATTTTCTCCGTTTGGAAGGTATTTTAATTGCCTTAGTACCTTTTAGATATTGTGCCGTAAGCGAACCGTTGCGTGCAGGTAAATTCTTGAATGACCCGTGATAAACAACCGTGCCTCCGTTTTCACCCGCGCCCGGCCCAAGGTCGATGATCTCGTCGGCAGAGCGGATAACCTCCTTATCGTGCTCTACAACAACAACGGTGTTTCCGATGTCACGCAATCGTTCGAGTATCTGGATCAACCTGTCAGTGTCCCTTGAGTGGAGTCCAATGCTGGGTTCGTCCAGTATGTAAAGGGTATTTACCAGCGAAGAACCCAGTGACGTTGTAAGATTGACCCGCTGGGACTCCCCACCGGAAAGTGTGCGAGTCATACGGTCTAAGGTAAGGTATTCCAAACCTACCTTAGTCATATAGTCTAATCGTTTTTTGATTTCTTGCAAGAGCAAATGGGCAATGTTCTTTTCGTAATCAGTAAGCTGAAGTCCCTCAAAAAACCGATAGGCATTATCGATCGTCATGGTACAAATATCCGATATGTTTTTACCGTCAATCAAGACGTTCAGCGCCTGACTTTTTAACCGCTTTCCGGCGCACGTCTGGCATAAATTGTATCCCCTGTATTTACTCAGGAAAACACGGACGTGCATCTTGTATTTTCGCTGTTCCAGCCATTGAAAGAAGTCATAGATGCCGCAGAAATCTTCTGTGCCTTCCAGAATCAATTTTGCCTGTTCTTTTGTCAGCTTGCGGAATGGAACGTTTAAGGGAATATTATATTTGGATGACGCCTTTTTAAGCGATTCGTACATCGAGGAGTACGTGGGCGTATTCCACATGGCGATAGCTCCATCGCTCAACGACTTTTCTTTATCCGGTATGACGGCATCCATATCAATATCAATCGTGTGCCCAAAGCCCTGACACTTGGGACATGCGCCAATAGGATTATTAAACGAAAATAGCGCAGGGACAGGTTCCGGGTACTCAATTTTACAATAACTGCAAAAAAAATGTTTGCTGTATTTGAGTTCGACCCATTGCGAATCCTGAATAGCGATAGGGTTGCCTTTTATACGCGCCCCTGTATTAACAGAGGGTTCCTGAATATTGTATAGTATACTTAAATGTCCGGAACCCAGTCGATACGACGTTTCCAGGGCATCCACAAGCCGTTCCTTGATGACGTCCTTAACAACCAGCCGATCGACGATCCCGGAAACAGACTGTGCGGAAAGGATATCTATATCTTTTGTTTCTGATGTAATATCCACGATGTTGCCATCAACCAGTATCCTTACCAATCCACGCTCTTTGAGGAGATGGATTTGATTTTGACTCGAAACTTTCTGGCTGACGGCGATGGGAAATGTAACCAGGAATTTTGTGCCTTCAGGTAACGTCAGGACGGCATCGACGATGTGAGAAACCGTATCTATCTGCACCTGTCGTTTGCAGGAACTGCAATAGGTCTTGCCAATCCGCGCAAACAGCAGCCGCAGGTAATCATTAATCTCTGTAGCAGTTCCGACAGTTGAACGCCTGTTTTTGACAGGATTTTTCTGCTGGATAGCTATGGCAGGAAGAATGCCTTCGATATGGTCTACGTCAGGCTTGTCCATCTTCTCTAAAAATTGACGCGCATAGGCTGAAAAAGATTCTATATATCGTCTTTGTCCTTCCGCAAAGAGGGTATCGAATGCGAGGCTGGATTTGCCCGATCCGCTGACCCCCGTGACCACCACCAGTTTTTTATGGGGGATTTCAATATCGATGTTTTTTAAATTATGCACCCGTATACCGCGGGCAATAATAGACTTCTTCATAGTTTAAAAAAAGTAAAAAGGTGAAAGGGAGAAAGGGGGGAATTGGAGAAAATAAAATCAGTTCCTTATAGGTTCGGGAATCTAAAAACGTTTTTTATTTCTCATTTCTCTTAATTCCTTTCTATGAATTCCGACTACCATGTCGAGATATTTAACTTCGATCTCTTTCTCAGATTCGAAGGCTAGATTCTGTCTTTCGAGCTCAATTTTCAAGGCATTGTGATATATGTTTTCTAAAAATCCAGGACCTAATTCTTTGTGAACATTAATACAAGCATTTATGATTTTTTCGGTTAATTCTTCTCTTCTCCATTTCTCCACTTCCCCTTTTCTCCTTCCTTACACAAAATGTTAAATTATTTTTTTGTCGTTCTGAAGGAACTGTCCTGAGCGAAGTCGTAGAAAGTGGAACGACCCAAGAATCTCAATTATCAAAATCCCAAAGCATTAAATATAAGATTTTCATGCCCCATTCTCAAGATAATTCTAGGACTGTCGCTGGGCAAGGGAATCACGCCGAAAACCCAGAAAAATTGGTTTGACAAATACTAAGGGTTTGTCAATAATGACCATCAAAAAATAAGAAACCGCTTTTTTTAAGTTTGACAAATTTGTAAAAGGAAGGGGATTTCATAATGCATTATATCCGTATTGCGTTTATACCGCCAAATCAGAAGTGGTTTTGCAATGCAGATGTAAACAAGGTTTGTGAAATTCAAAAAATAATATGACAGTACTATTAGAAGATGTATTTGTAACAGAAGGTATACCACAATATACATTTGTTAAACCCCCAAATTATAATGACATTTTTCTTGATATTAGAAAAGCAGGCAAACCGGTTATAATTGAAGGTCAATCAGGAACAGGCAAGACGACTACAGCAAAGAAAACAATTGAACAACTTGGTATTTTTCAAAAGTTAACCTATCTGACCGCAAGAAAGTCAACAGACATTGAGGAAATAATAAAATTGACTGCCACTAGGCCAACAGGGTGTTTTATTATTGACGATTTCCATAGATTACCTGAAAAAACACAGACAGAGTTAGCCGATATTGCAAAATTAGCAGCCGAAGAAGGTGGAGAATCTAAATTGCCTAAACTTGTAATCATCGGAATTAATCAGGTTGGCACCAATCTAATTCATTTGGTTCCTGACATTGCAAAAAGATGCGGTATTCATCGAATTCAACCAGGTTCTAAAGAAATTATTTCTGATCTGATAGAGCGCGGTTGCAATAAATTGCATATTAAAATAAATGACATAGAAACCCTCTATGCAGAAAGTAAAGGTGATTATTGGTTAACTCAACACTTATGCCAAGCAGTTTGTTTAATGAATGATATTATAGAGGAGCAAACACAAGAAAAAGAAATATTTTATAACATTCAGAAACTTAGAGAATCAGTTGTTAATAAACTTGAATCTGCATATTACAATGCTGTCAAAGAGTTTTGTCGAGGTAAGCGTTTCAGAGCAAGTAATGACCCATATTACAAACTACTTAAAAAAGTAGCATCTCAAGATAGTTCGATTGTGGATTTGAATGCTCTTGCCAATTCAGATGAGTCTGTAAGGGGTAGTATAAATAATATTAAAGAAAAAAGATTGAACATACTTCTGGAGACTAAACCTTTGACAGCAAGGCATTTTTATTATAATTCCCAAACAAAGTATTTTGCTATTGAAGATCCTGCTTTATTTTATTTCATAAAACATCTGAACTGGGAAAGACTAAGAATAGACTGTGGTTTCAGAAATGACGAAAAGGAATATGAATTTGATATAGCCATTTCATTTGCAGGAGAAAATAGACAATTAGCAAAATTTATTGCAGAACAATTTGAGATATTAGACGCTCAAGTTTTTTTTGACGAACATTACGAAGTAAATTTTTTAGGCAAGGCTTGGTCTGAACAATTCAAAAGAATATTCAGTAATGACAGTCGTTTAGTTGTTTGCCTTTTAGATAAATATCACAAAGACAAGCTTTGGCCAACATTTGAAAGAGAATGTTTCTTACCTAGAGTTGATGAAGGTGCTGTTATTCCAATATATCTTGACGATACAAAATTCGTTGGAATTCCATCAGATATAGTTGGCATTACATATCACTTTGACCTATCAAAACAAGGTTGGCAAGATGAAGTAACGAATGAAATAGTTTTTAAAGTGATGGAAAAACTTGAAAAAATGTAGGGTATGGAGTTGGGTCTTGTTTCTTGATTTTCAAAAAAAACGCCAGCAACGGCAGACAAAACAAGCTGAAAGATTGACTTACAAATGCAGCCGTTCACAGGAATTATATGACAATAAAGGAAATTCAGGATAAAATAAAAAAAGGTGAATACCGATTTTCCGATCATGCTATAAAAAGGATGATCAAAAGGTCTATAGACCGTCATGAGGTTGAGGTGGTTGTATTGGGAGAGGAAATTATTGAGGAGTATCCAGACGATAAATACTCTCCAAGTTGTCTTATTTACGGCAAAACAGAAAAGAGGAGAGACTTACATGTTCAGATTTCACTACCGCCCATAGTTGTGGTTATTACTACCTATGAACCTGATCCGGCAGAATGGATCAATTGTAAAATCAGGAGGTAATTATAATGAGATGTGTGTTTTGTGGAGGGAACGTAGAGAAAAAGAAGGTGACGTTTTGTTGCGACGAGGACGATAAATACCTTTTCATAGAAAATGTTCCTGCTGAGGTTTGTATGAAATGCGGAGAAAAGACATACTCTCCTGAAGTTACTGACGAGCTATTGAGATTTGCAAGAGATGAGTTTAAGCCTGTTAAGACGATAAAGGTTCCTGTGTTTAATTTTGCCGAAAGGAATTAATACTCATGCTCTGTCATTTCCACCTGCGCTCTTTAAGATTGGAGGCAAAAATAACATGTTTGATCGTATTACATTTGATTTAAAAATTATGGGTGGGCGTGCTTGCATTCGAGGGATGCGGATTCCTGTGTCCGTCATTGTAAGGCAAATAGCACACGGTGCCACGTTTGAGGAAATTATGGAAGGTTACCCGGATTTAGAACGGGAAGATGTTCAACAAGCAATTGAATATGCGGCGTGGTTAGCGGAGGAAGAGGTTTATTCTGGGTAGGAGAGATATGTGCGATTCCTCGCGGATATGTGTGTTGACATTAAGGTTGTTAAGTGGCTTCAAAAGCAAGGGCATGACATTACTCACCTTCGGGACGAAGGATTGCATCGCCTGCCAAACGGAGAGATTTTCAGTAAAGCTATTTCTGAAAATCGGATACTTTTAACGTTTGACCTCGATTTTGGTGAGATTGTTGCGCTTTCTGAAGGTTAAAGATGCTGAGAAGAAATGCACAGGCCACGATCATTGGGGATTCAGATGCTTCACGTGAAACCTGTCTTGTTGCTGAAAAACTGGTTCGATGCTGGCAAAACATGGCATAATAAACCCATTCTGACCTCCCTGACATATCCCATAAGCTACCGTCAAGCACACAATTTAAACTGGATTGTGGTTATTCAAGCTTTTTTAAGGTAATACAAATTCGTGTTCTGGATGTTTGACGCACAGAACCGGGCAGGGGGCTTTTCTCACAACCTTTTCTGCCGTACTCCCAAGCAGCGCATGGGAAATTCCTGTCCGGCCATGAGTCGCAATGGTTATCAAGTCAATGTCATATTTCTTGGCAGTCTTGATGATTTCTATGAAAGGCGTTCCCCGCACGACGATATTTTCAATCTTTATCTTCTCAAGAAATCGCTTGGGTATCAGGTGGTGAATATTCTTTTTGGCGTCCCGTTCCATGTCTTCGTATATCTTTGACACAGGATAGGTCATTCCCCCCGTTCCTATAGGAATGTTCAGCTTTGGAATTACATGCAGGACGTAAAGTTTTGCCTTACGCTCAGTAGCAAAATCCAAAGCATACTTTAAGGCATGTTTTGCATTGGCAGAAAAATCAGTGGGAAATAGAATTCTTTCAATTTTAATCATGAAATTGGCTCCTGCGTAAAGATATAACGAGGTATTATATTACCTCAAACCGGTAAAAAACGGTAGAAACTATTGCTTGTCCAGATACTGATACTCGATGCATGATAAAGAATCGGCTGTTTCGTGCCTCATGCATCGTGTATCCGCCTCCCAAAAATCGACTCATTTGTGCAATAAACCGAAGAAACAAATAGTATTAAATTACCGCCTCCATTCTACCCGCATAAACTTTGCATTATCGTGTTTTTTGTATTCCACTTCTCCGCTGTAAGCCTTGAATAGGATAGACCCGATACGCTGCGCCAGTTTGGCTGATGTGGTAAGTATCTCGATCTCGCCTTTTTTTTCGTTAATCTTCATAATCCTTTTCAAAGGGTTGTAATTCTTTGAACGTTCATCCTCATTATGAATCAGATTCAGGATCTCCTGTTTGTGCTCTTTCAGAAAATCGCCCTTCAGCGTCACGACGCCGTTCGGGACGTTTTCCTTGGTCTTCTTACATGCCGGGCAGATTACCCAGTTGATGTCTTTCAATTTCTTTTTCTGTTCGTAAAGCTTGGCATCGAGGAACCATTTTTTATTGTGATAAACGGCTGTGCAATCCTTACAAATGGAAACATCCGCCAGTCCTTTTCCCTTTGGCGGCAAATATGGATCGTTTTCCCGATAGACTTTATCCCTGGTATGTTTTTCAACCTTTCTTGGCACTTTCATTCTCTTGTTTTTCTCCTTTCATAAGATCTGACTAGACTCCCCGCAGGTATTTACGGCGAATTATTTCGAGTTTTACAATCTGTTGCTGGCTTTCACAATTTCTCTAACTAACCTTTACTGGAATTTTCTTTATTTTTGATTTTTCTGATTTCGGCAAGGTAATCTCCAGGATTCCTTTCTTATATTCCGCTTTTACCTGTTCGAATTTTACCGATGCCGGTAACCCGACAGACCTGGAAAAACTCCCGTAGCTCCTTTCTATAAAGTGATAATTCTTTCCCTTATCTTCCTTTTCGGATTTCTTTTCGCCCTTGATCGTTAAGGTGTCGCCGCTGATCGAGATGTCAATATCTTTCGGTTCGATTCCGGGTACTTCCACCTTTACGAGGATGTTTTCTTCTGTTTCAGAAACATCCAGAGGAGGCGCCAAACCCATTCCTGCGGCGGTTCCTCTTCTTGTGAAATTCTCAAAGAGTTTATTCATCTCATCCCTGAACGAACCCAAAATAGGTACGTATGGCCATTTCATCATTTCGGATGACATATAGTTCCCTCCCCTAAAAATACACGATAAAATATTTTTCCCTTACTGAAATTGTAGAGACAGGTTTAAAACCTGTCTCTACTGATAAACATGATAATCAATATCCGGAAATATATTATCCTTACCTTCTATATCAGAGAGCCATGAGGCGTCAATATTGTTGGCTTGAATATCATCATACAGCCTGGTAAAACGAAAGAGGTGTTCTTTCGTCCTTTTCGCCGCATATTCAACCATTGTGCCGGTTTTCATAATAAAGGCCCAGTCGCTGCTCTGTGCAAGCAGGAGTTCCCTTGCCGCCTGGTTGAGCGCCCGGTTTTTTAAGGCATTTCCGTTTGTATCTGAAAATTTTTGGGCCAATTCTACCATACGTTCAGCCGCTTTGTGGAGATGCCGGTAAATCCAATCGTTGCTGCCGTTCAGCCAATACTCATTATACCCTTTATATCCCCAACTCGAAAGAGACGGCGTGGAAACCTGATTAACGGGATACATTTCGAGGTATTCCATCGGGGTAATCAGCGATATGCTTTTTTGATCAAAGGCGATCTTCCTGAACAGGAAGTTGATCCAGTCAGGGCCTTCGAACCACCAGTGGCCGAAGAGTTCTGCATCGTAAGGCGCAACAATAATGGGTTTTCGATCCATTATCGAGGCGAGGTGTTCAATCTGTTTCTCACGGTTAAACATAAAATTCCCTGCGTGTTCGGCTGCTTTATCCTGCGCCCTTTCCGGCGAGTAAGGTTCTTTGTGCCCAGTCTTGCCGGTAATCCGGTAATATTTTATGCCAACGTTGGTACGCTTGCCGTCTCCGTGAAGATAAGGTCTGATATAGTCATAATCAAGGTCAAAACCTACGTCTCGGTAAAAATCGCGATAGGAGAAATCGCCCGGATACCCCTCCTTTGAGCTCCAGACCTGTCTGGAAGATTCCATATCCCTCCCGAAGGCTGCTATGCCTGTCGGACAGTAGACAGGGGCATAGATGCCGTATTTCGGCCTTGGAGAGGCGAAGAGAATTCCATGCGTTTCGGTAATAAAAAAACGAATACCGGCATCTTTGAGCAGTTGGTCTATACCGGGCTCATAGGCGCATTCAGGCAGCCATATTCCACGCGGCTTTCTGCCGAAATGTTTTTCGTAATGTTGTACCGCAACATTGATCTGGGCACGCATGGCATTCACATTGTTATTCATAAGGGGCAAATAGCCATGGGTAGCTCCACAGGTTATCACCTCCAGTTTGCCCATATCCTGGAATTTTTTGAAGGCGTGGATGATATTCCGATGATATTTTTCTGCGTAGACGTATCTGGCATTGGTATAATGCTTATAGTACATCTGCGCAAGGCGATTAAATTCTGGTTGATGTTTTGTCCTTTCGCTCTCTTTTTCCGAAAGTTGGATTCGCTTTTCAAGATATCGGACGTAACGGGATTGCAAAAGCTCATCGGTAAGCATCGAGATTAGCGGCGGGGTCAGGGACATGGTTATGCGGAAATCGATACCTTCGTCGATCAGTTTGTCAAAGACATCGATGAGCGGAATGTAGGTTTCGGTAATAGCCTCAAAGAGCCAGTCTTCTTCCAGAAACTCGCGGTATTCCGGATGACGGACAAACGGCAGGTGCGCATGCAAGATTAATGAGAGGTAGCCTTTTTCCATGGGATTATTTTAAAATATGTAATAGTTTACCGCAAAGCGCGAAGAACGTAAGGAAATGCGGATTCCTCCTTCTGTCCCATAAGCGCCAATTTAATGTTCAGGAATTTCAAATTTTGTGTCATAGCATACCAGACAACCCCCTGAATCCCCCTTTGCTAAGGGGGACTTGAGGAAATCCCCCTTAATAAAGGGGGCGAGGGGGTTGTTTTTCACCGGCATTTGTCGTGTATATAAAAAGTCGCTGCCGAAGGCAGCCTAAGTTAAAATTACGGATTAATTTAACCGTGTAATGAATAACGAATCCCCGTTTTTGCGAGGACAAGTTTGTGAAGATAAATCTTCTATAAAGATTCTAAACCACCCGAAGATTCTGATGAAGATACACCCTCTTTGATCACTTCCTGCCAGTTAGCACGTGTCCTTTCAAACACCGATTCGCTGATGCCATGACCCATCGGGCCATACGCCATCTCATAAAGTTCCTTAATGCTCATCCACTCTTCATCGACTATCCCGGAAACGCCCATGCGTGGTGTCCTGACAATGTTCGATCTGGAGAGGATACGAAACGTTCCATCAGGCGCAAGGAACCCAATATCAACGCAAAACGACCTGTTCGGTTCGCCTGCGTGAATGTACCAACTCCGCACACCTCCAGCCACTTCAATGTCAAAGTATTTGTGGGCATTGTAGCCATTGAAGATAATATCCGTGACGTCATAGACCCTCAATATGGTTTTTGCACCCTCTGCAAGAGGTATCAGGGTATTCCGGGCGCTA
>Ga0209212_1003891_pt1 | contig 19094 bp, 16 predicted proteins | sample RifGroC2_FD_183996 | JGI IMG/M metagenome (GOLD analysis project Ga0209212, IMG submission 183996) | Groundwater microbial communities from Rifle, Colorado, USA - Groundwater C2 (SPAdes) (version 2) | ecosystem: Environmental > Aquatic > Deep subsurface > Groundwater | place: Rifle, Colorado... | reverse complement strand
TATGCCATCGAGCGTTTTTATCGTGATGTCAGACTCTTCAGAATCTATGAGGGAACAAGTCAGATCCAGCAACTTGTCATTGCCCGTAACATGATTCGTGAGGCAATGGGCTATTAAAATACTTAATATTTTAAAAATATATCTGCATCCATTTGTTCTAAAAATAGCTCACTACCGACTAGCTGTGTATTAACTGTAAATTTCAAGGAGACGATAATGTCTACAGGCAATGTTGAAAAAATGGATAAAACAGCAATCAAGGTTACGGTGGCGATAGTCCTTGCCATGATAGTTGATGGTCTGGACCTTCAGGTACTTTCGCTTGCGTTACCAAGCATAACAAAAGAGCTAAAGCTCTCGCCGATTGTAGCAGGAGCACTCGGTACGTGTACTCTTCTTGGCATGGGTATTGGAGGCGTCTGTGCTGGTTGGCTGGCTGACCGGGCCGGTCGGGTACGAGTTACTTGGTGGTCAATCTTAATTTTTACAATTTGTACTGGAGCTATCGGTTTTAGTCAAGAATACTGGCAAATTGCTGCTGCTCGTTTTGTCTCCGGACTTGGACTTGGTGCCGTCTTTGTAATAGGAAGTCTCCTGGTTTCTGAATACGTCCCGACTAGAATCAGGAACACCGTTCTTAGCATTGTAATCGCGGGGTGGTCGATGGGCTATGTAATTGCGGCACTTGCTTCCAGTTTTATTTCACCTACGTGGGGTTGGCGAGCAACGTTCATCGTGGCAGTAATCCCGGGGATCATATGCCTTTTTGTGATGAACGGATTATCAGACCCGCCAAGCTGGCGTTCTTCTCGTGAGGCGGTTCGTGAAGCTGGCAAACGAGGAAAGAAACAGAATAACGAGTTTGCAATGATCTGGAGTGACAATAAAGTCCGGAGAAATTTTATACTATGGAGCATTACGGCCTTTGCTCTGCAGTACGGCTACTATGGTGCAAACACTTGGCTCCCAAGCTACTTGGTCAAAGAACTTGGAGTCAACCTGAAAAACATGGGTTGGTACCTTGCTGCTTCCTATTCCATGGGAATATTCTCAAAGCCTGTAGTCGGTTGGCTGGGTGACCGTTTTGGACGACGTCCCATGTGGATTATTACCGGACTTGCAATCGCTTCAGCCATTCCTTTGATTATTAAAACCGCCACCCCTTCAAATGTCGCTTATCTTTTGCTTATTTTCGGAGGATTATACGGTGCACTTTACGCAATTTTCGCAACCTACATGAGCGAAAGCTTTCCAACGTCCGTTCGCGGCACCGCAATGGCAACCTCATATAATTTTGGACGAATTGGAGCGATGATCTCTCCTATGTTCATTGGTTGGACGGCAACAAATTATTCCATCGGAGCGGGGATAATGACTTGTGGCATTTCATATTTAATATGTGCGCTTCTTCCTGGAATATATATAAAACAAAAAATATATGACCCTAAAGAGGTAGTTGCCTGCAATGCAATCCTTGTAGATGCTGAAGCAGCGTAAAATAGCGGTGTAAGCTTACATGGTGGGCTTTTGTTCAATTCATATATTAATGTTTAAAAAGAAACTGATCCTTTTCAAATAGTAAATGAACATTCGATTACGATCAGGTCATGCCAGCCAGATTTTTTAGAACTGAAACAACTGCTTTGCAGTCGCAGGTGTGACCACATTTCAGCTAACGCCCTTTGAAGCAGGGCACAAAGGAGAACTACAATGGCAGCAAGCACAGAACTCACTGATTATATGGGCTTTCAGGGGCTATTAACTGATGAAGAAAAACTGGTTCGTGAAACAGCCCGAAAGTTTGTGAATGAAGAAGTCCTGCCGATTATTGATGAGCATGCACAAAAAGAGACATTCCCTAATCATCTGATCAAAAAAATGGGGGAACTGGGGTTTTACGGTCCCAACCTGCCTGAAAAATACGGTTGTGCCGGCCTTTCCAACGTCGCCTACGGGTTATTGATGTATGAACTTGAACGTGGCGATTCTGGACTGCGCAGTTTTGCCTCGGTTATGGGTTCTCTGGTCATGTACCCGATCTTTGCATACGGTAGTGATGCCCAAAAAGACTATTGGCTACCAAAACTTGCCAGTGGCGACACAATCGGCTGTTTCGGCCTAACCGAACCTGACTTCGGGTCGAATCCTTCCGGAATGCGTACGAACGCGGTCCGCGAATCAGACGGAAAGTGGCGAATCAATGGCTCCAAAATGTGGATCACAAATGGCAGTATTGCGGACGTAGCGGTGGTATGGGCGAAAACAGACGAGGGCATTCGCGGATTCCTGGTTGAAAAGGGAACTCCAGGGTTCACCGCACCTCAGATGCATGGCAAATGGAGTCTACGCGCCTCAGTTACTTCTGAACTAATCTTTGAAGACGTAATTGTTGATGAAGAGAAAAGCCTGCTACCTAACGTCAAGGGCATCAAAGGGCCGCTCGGCTGCCTGACCCAGGCCCGCTATGGCATCGCGTGGGGAGTTCTTGGCGCCGCAGAAGATTGCTATCAGACAGCACTTGAATATTCACTTAACAGAATTCAGTTTGATAAGCCGATCGCTTCATTCCAATTGCAGCAGAAAAAACTGGCTGAAATGGTGACTGAGATTACGAAAGGGCAATTGCTGGTCATGCAGCTCGGTCGTTTGAAGGATATGGGGAAATATACTCCGGCCCAGGTTTCAATGGCAAAGATGAATAATGTCAATATCGCTATCGAAATTGCCCGGACCGCCCGTACCATTTTGGGAGCAAATGGTATCATGGGCGAGTATCCGATCATGAGGCACGCCAACAACCTGGAAGCTGTCTATACATATGAAGGTACTCACGACATGCATCTTCTGGTAATCGGCCAGGAGATTACCGGTATCCCGGCATACCGAGGATAATGACTTGAACCCAGATAAACTCTCAATAAAAGGGAGATAATGAAGTGAGTGAAATATTTGTGGTAGAAGCATTACGCACACCGTTTGGTTCATTCGGTGGCATTTTTTCCGATATGGATGCGCCTCAGCTAGCAGCAATTGTTATAAAAGGGTTGCTAGAGAAAAGCGGTCTGCCAGCCGAGGCGGTGAGCGAGGTAATAGTCGGCCAGGTATTGTCTGGTGGTTGCGGTCAAGCGCCGGCACGGCAGGCCATGCGGGCGGCGGGAATTTCAGATGCGGCCCATGCCCTGACTATCAACAAAGTATGCGGCAGTGGCCTCAAAGCAATCATGCTCGGTAGTGACAGCATCAGGTTGGGCGAGTCAGAAGTGGTCATAGCCGGTGGCATGGAGAATATGACTATGTCTCCATATATTCTTAAGAAGGGGCGCAACGGCTATCGAATGGGTCATGGCGAACTGTTAGACCTGCTGATCTACGACGGCCTGCAGGATCCTTACACCGGCCGCCACATGGGTGAAATTGGCGAAGACTGCGCCGCACGCGCCGGACTTACCCGCGAAGAGCAGGACAGCTTTACCGCTCGTTCTTACGAACTGGCTCAGGCCGCAGTCAAGAACGGCGTCTTTGCCAATGAAATTGTGCCGGTTACTAAAAAGGGCCGAAAAGGTGACGAGACCTTGGCTGTGGACGAAGAACCATTCAAGGGAGATGTGGAAAAATTGGCACAGTTGCGGCCGGCCTTCAGGAAAGATGGCACCATCACCGCCGGCAACGCCTCCAGCATTAATGACGGTGCCGCCCTGGCTCTCTTGACCAACTCAGTCGGCCTCAAAAAATACGGTCTCACGCCCAAGGCTCGCATAGTTGCTACAGCCACGGCCAGCATGCATCCAGACTATTTTCCTGAGGCTCCGGTAAGTGCAATAGAGAAAGTATGTATTAGGGCCGGTCTTTCTCTGGACGAAATTGATCTGTTCGAGATCAATGAAGCCTTTGCCTCGGTGACACTGTTAGCGATTAAGCAGCTAAGCCTCCCTATTGAGAAGGTCAACGTCAACGGCGGAGCCTGTGCGCTCGGCCATCCCATTGGCGCCAGTGGTGGCCGACTTGCAGCCACAGTAATTCGTGAGCTGCACAAGCGTAATCTGCGCTACGGCCTGGTAACACTCTGTATCGGTGGTGGAGAAGCAGTTGCCGTCATCTTCGAGAGGGTTTAAACACACAAACTTTTTTTCAGGAGTGATGAAATGATCACATCAGTTGGCGTTCTCGGTGCCGGCCAGATGGGCAACGGAATTGCCCATGTTTTTGCTCAATTTGGTTTCAATGTCGCTATCTACGACATCGCAGCGGTGCAACTGGAGAAAGCTCTGGTCACCATAAGACAAAACCTGGAGCGGCAGGCAAAAAAAGGTATTATTCCAGAAGCTTTGGTCGCTGAAACCATGGGGCGCATCCAGACCACACAGGACATGAGTGGTCTGAAATCAGTGGACTTTGCTGTAGAAGCGGTAACCGAATACGAGCCGCTAAAGTTAGACATTTTCCGTAAACTGGATGAGATCGTACACCCGAGTGCAATCTTGGCCTCAAACACCTCTTCAATTCCTATTACTAAGATTGCTTCGGTCACCAAACGTCCCGATAAGGTGATCGGAATGCACTTTATGAATCCGGTTCCTATAATGAATATGGTCGAGGTTATTCGTGGACACGCCACCAGCGAAGAGACTTTTACGCTCACCAGCAAACTGGTTGTAAAACTGGAGAAGGAGATAGCGGTTTCCCAGGATTATCCCGGTTTTATAGTAAACCGTATCCTGATTCCGATGGTAAACGAGGCGATTTTTGCTCTTTTCGAAGGTGTTGCCACAGCCGAAGACATAGACAAGGGCATGAAGCTAGGAACAAACCAACCCATGGGTCCACTGGCCCTTGCAGACTTTATTGGCCTGGACACTGTACTTGCAATTGCCAATGTGCTTTACGAGGGCTTCAAGGATCCCAAATACCGTCCCTGCCCATTGTTAATAAAAATGGTGAATGCTGGATATCTCGGCAAAAAGTCTGGTCGTGGATTTTACACTTATTGATTCATTGGTGTGTGAGTATGCTGCAGACAAAGAAATCTAATACCAACGTTGCCCCCCTGACCTCCAGTCAGTTTGCTATTTTCTGAAACATAATTCGTACAGATAACCGTAACTATCTGGCAGTTTATTACATTTAGGCTTATCACTAAAACAACGAAAAGGAGCTACAATGAAATCTAAAATCAAATTATCTCTGGCCGCCATTTTCCTTCTTACTTTCGGGCTGACAAGTGCCGATGCGAAGGAACTTCTTCTTGGTGTGGAGTTGCCACTTACCGGGGCGCTCGCGCGAGTGGGCAATGGCACACTTGAAGGCATAAAGGTAGGTGTAGATTTGTTCAACAAGCACAATCCGAAGTATAAAATTAAACTTGTTACCATTGACGATGAATCATCACCTGCAAAAGCCGTAGCTGCCGTTGAAAAACTCACCTCTCAGGGGGTGGTAGCAATTACCGGCGGGTACGGCTCAAACATTATCGGTCCGGCTTCCGCTGCCGCAGACAAAGCAGGTCTCGTGTACATGACATCCGGGGGGGTCGGCAATGAACTCACCATGCGCGGGCTCAAACATTTTTTTAGAACCAATGGCACCGATGGCTATTCCAGAGCAATGACCGGACTTTTCGCAGATATGGGCGTAAAATCGGTTTCAATCATTTACTCAACCAAAGAAGCAACCTCAGAACTGGCCAAACATGTCAACAAGGTATTAATCGACAAAAAAGTCAAAGTAACCATGCATCCCTGCGACCCTTCGATAACGGATTTCAAACCCATCATAAATAAGATCAAACTTCAGGATCGTTCAGAGGCCATCGCCATGATCGGTTATGAAAATGACTACGTCGGCATCATCAGGGCGGTAAAGGTACTAACACCTTCCACCATCAAGGCATTAGTAGGGGTATGGTCCCTGGCTACTCCAAAGATGGCTGCTGATTTTCCGGACCTTATGCCAAATGTGTACGGCACTGCCATGCTACCTTTTCCAGCGGGATTCAATACAGCAGAAGGAAAGGAATTTGCTGGTGCGTACAAAAATACATATAAAAAAGAACCTGATTATCTCAGCCTGTTTGGATTCGTACAAGCCCAGATTTTATGTGATGCCATCAAAACTTCAGACGAAAAAGGAACACTTGTAAAAGGTGGCCTGACCGCAGAAGTACGTAAATTTAACCGTAATACACTCATTGGACTGGTTGATTTTGATGACAACGGTGACAACCCCAAGTTTGAGCAGCGAATGGGGCAACATCAGAATGGCAAAATTGTAATTGTCTGGCCTAAAGCCCATTCAACCGGCCAAATGAATTACCCAGGACTTCCTTGGAAATAGAGTCAGTTTAAAGTTTTGAACTTAGTTCGACTGCATGTAGCATGTGACTCGGTCAGGCAGGGAACGATGCCACAACGCTGGAAAATATTTTCAATTCTCGCTCTGATGTTCATGCTAGGCTTTTTTTATCGGGTTTCTCTGGCAGTAACAGCTAGTGATCTTTCTGCAGACCTTGCCTTGACGGCAGCACAACTTGGAGTACTGTCAGGAATATTTTTTTACGTATTCGCCATAGTACAGATACCACTCGGGCCCCTGCTAGACAGTTATGGCGGAAGGCGGGTCATAAGCGTTTCTGGAATAATAACCGCGACTGGAGCACTGACGCTCGCGATGGCTCCTGGTTATCCGGCGGCCCTTGCCGGGCGTTTGCTTCTCGGCGTAGGGACGGCGTGTATACTTATGGGTTCGCTAAAAGTATATACCAACTGGTTCAGCGCACAGGAGTTCCCTGCTGTGTCGGGATTAATGGTGGCAGCCGGAAACATCGGCAGCCTGTGCGCCACCGCTCCTCTGGCCTTTGCTTTAAGCCACTACGGTTGGCGAAGAATCTTTTTGGTAAGTTCTCTGGCGCAGACCATGATTACCATAGCTGTGTACTTCGTAGTTCTCGATGAACCCGCACTGAAAGAAGCCACTGAAATATCAATAACCAAAAAAGACTTGGCCACCCGAACGCTGCAATCATGGCGAATAATTGCCTCTTCGCCAGCTTTCTGGTTAGCTGCTCTCCTTGCTTTTTTCTGGTATGCAAACTATATGGTGTTACTCGCCTTGTGGGGTGGACCTTATTTAATGGAAGCCGTCGGACTGAGCCGCGTTGAGACAGGTAACATGCTCCTCTGTATCTCGCTTGGATTTATCATCGGATCCTTGCTACTCGGCAGGGTCATCAATTTCATGTCAGGCTCTCTCGAAAAAACAATCCTGTGCGGGCAGACACTTCTTATGATTGCCATGACCGCTATGCTAGGACCAGCCGAATCGTTTCCGCGACCGTTGCTGACAGCCACATTCTTTTTAATAGGCCTAGCATCCTCAAGCGGAGCGATTATCTATCCACTCGCTCGCGAACTAGTCCCTCATAATATTGCCGCCACTGCCATGACCTGTGTGAATTTTTTTCTTCTGATGGGTGCTGCATCGATGCAGCAAATCATGGGAGAATTCGTCTCATTGTTTCCCCATACCCAGACAGGCTATCCCGCCCATGCATACCATGGTGCCTTTCTTATACCTATCTGCGGGTTGGGTATCACGCTTATTCTTTTTGCATGTACAGGAAGATGGAAGAGAAAGTAATCAAGTTGTCCGTAAATTTATTCCGGCTTAGGTTTTTAGTGCCTTGAACAGGGTACCACCTTGGTTTCAACATGACAGCCTGCGAAAGTATTTTACGTTGCGCTTCAAGAATACATATCAAAGGATGATCCTTTTATATTTAGCGTGTATGCCGGTACTGCCGGAACAGCACCAGAACTATTTCAAAGGTGCTTTAGTAAAGCCCTTGTGATGTTGCCGGGCTTGGATACTTTATTGGTCCGGCATCCGATTCAACCGTCATAGTCTTGCCCAAGCCACAATAGAGTCACTTTCCAATCATGCGACGGGTATGCTGGTTGCGCATGGCACCCCGGTCTGGCACAGGCCACATCCGGCATAGGCTCCAATGTATCCAGGGCCATGTTCGCCTTCGAGCCAGGGTTTCTGCTGAACGAAAAGCACCTTGTGGCATTGCAATTTGTCGTGCCCTTCCTTGCTGATAGCATTTCCCGGGCAGCGGCTGATGCAGGCACCGCACTTGCCACTGACATAAAAGGTGCAATTTGCCAAATGGTTGGCATATGGCCTTACGGACGGCTCCAGCTTTGCGTGGATCACGAAGCTGTTGCAGCGCACCCCGATCCCTTTGGATGTAATGAAACCATCGTTGAGACTGAAAGTTCCCAAACCGGCGGCATACGCTATGTGCCGATGAGACCAGGTAGATGCCAGGGACTCGGGCGGGCGAACGATCCGGTAAAGCGAGGCCTGGTCCGGGGCCACAGCTATAACTCCGATACTTTCGAGAACAGCGATGATATATTTGACCAGCTCGTTATTGAAGTCCTGACCCTTCCAGCGAGTGTGATTCCAGCGTAACGCCGGACCTTCCTTTTCCAATGCGTTGACGCGCATGGTTTCCCGGTTGTAGGGGAGTACAATGGCGACAACGCTGATCTGTTCAATAACTGCGGCTTCATCTTCACGGACCTCGAGCAGGTATTTCGTCAATATCTCTCGCGGTGTAAAATGGTCCTTGTGGACCACCTCTTTGAATTGCTCGAAAATGGGATCATCGCCGTCAGCGTAACCGAAAATCGGCGGCTCAAAGATAAACGCACCGTCGAAACTCTCCAGTCGATTGAACGGACTGGTGGCGGCGTAATCCTGAATCGTTTTCTCTATGAATTTTTTGGGGTCGTTTTCGAACTCACGTTTTTTCTGGATATCTACATCTTGTTTCGCATTTTGCAGTTCGCCTTTAATATGTGATCTCCTTCTCAATTGTTTTGGCACTAACAGATTGCTGATGAGACTTTCACCCGGACCGACACAGCTTTTAATGCGACATTAATACCGGCAAAGTCATGTGTTTGAGGACGTGTTGGGCAACTTTTCCAAGAACCAGTTTCCGGGCTGTATTGGTATATGCACCCATAACAAGCAGATCACAGCCATGCCCCCACGCTTGATTCAGCATTATATCGCCTATAGCTATCTCGGGCGACTGCAGCTGTTCGGCCGTAGCATTGATTCCATGACTTTTCAAATGACTGCAGACAGCATTGCTGGATAGCATGGATACTGTTTCAATATGAGTTGTCGGGTTTACCTCCAACAGCTTGACATCCTCTGCAGCCTGCAGAAACGACATGGAGTCATTAAGTGCCCTAGTTGATTCACGTCCGTTCCTCCAGGCGATCATAACTCGCTCACCTATAGAGTTAAACGAACCGGCATACGGGACAATAAGTACCGGCCTTCCCGACCCAGCAACAACTTGTTCCGGAAGATCTGAAGGAGAACCAGAATTGTCTGAACGCGGCTGTGCCTGCCCGACAATTACCAAATCCTTTAGATATGCGAACTTAATGATAATCTCTGAGATACTCACACCAGTCACAGGCCAGTCAATATTCAGCCAATCAGCTGAAATACCTGCCATAGTGGTTACTTGCTCAAAGTCTGCGCGGGCTTCATCCACGGAAATATTGGCATTTTCATTCTGCGGTTGGTAATGAGGATGTGAAATCACATAGAGCCCTGTCAAGCGGGCATTGTGTTTCTGGGCAAGATTGACAGCAAGTGCCAGTCTACCTGGGCAATGTGGGGCGTAGTCGATATGAACCAGAATGTCCTTTAGTGCCATTTCAACCTCCTAAGTGTTAAGTGATTAACAGAATTCAGATGATCCCACCTGATGAAAGCGCATTTATTTCAGATTCTTCCATCCCGAGCAGCTCCTGCAGTACCTCGCGGGTGTGCTGACCGAGTGTTGGTGGCGCTGAATGATACTGCGCCGGGGTTTCGGAAAAATGGAATGGACTCGCTACTTGTGGCACATGTCCAGCTATAGGGTGCTCCATTTTTAACAACATACCGCGGTGTTTGACCTGTGGGTTCTCAAACACCTGTGCCATTGTGTTAATTGGCCCGCACGGCACACCTACTGGATCCAACGCATCGACCCATTCCTGAACAGTTCGTCTGAGCATAATTTCTTCCAGAATCGGGATTAGGCTTTCACGATTACGCACACGTTCAGAATTAGTTTTATAATAAGGATTTTTTGCCAAATCGTCCCGTCCGGAGATCTCACAGAATTTAACAAACTGCCCATCGTTTCCGACTGCCAGGACAAGCCTGGCATCCTTACAGGTGAATACCTGGTAAGGCACAATATTCGCGGCCGCGTTTCCGTGACTTTTGAGAACCTTTCCGGTTGTCAGATAATTCATATAAGCGGTTCCCATAGTTGAAACCAGAACATCGAGAAGAGCCATATCTATATGTTGGCCTTTACCGGAAACACTCCGTTCTGCAAGCGCTGCCAAAACGGCAACGGTGGAATAAACACCTGTAAATAAATCGGCTACCGGAACGCCCACTTTTTGGGGTCCGCCCCCCGGGAGTGACTCACACTCACCGGTAACACTCATTAAGCCGGCCAATCCTTGAATAATAAAATCATAGCCTGCCTTGTGGCTGTAAGGACCGGTCTGGCCAAACCCAGTGATTGAACAATAGATAAGCCCGGGATTAACCTCCTTCAGATCTTCATAGCCAAGTCCGTAACGGCTGAGAGTACCAACCATGTAGTTTTCCAGCAGGATATCGGACTTAGCAGCCAATTTCCGAATTATTTTTTGACCTTCTTCCTTTGAAATATCTATTGTAAGTGATTTTTTACCTCTGTTGGCACCCAGATAGTATGCTGCTTCACTGGTATCACTGCCATCCTCGTTTTTCAGATAAGGAGGCCCCCAACTACGAGTATCATCTCCTTTTCCGGGGCGTTCGACTTTAATTACTTCGGCGCCCATGTCAGCTAAGGTGAGGCCAGCCCAAGGCCCTGCAAGTACACGACTGAGATCTAGAACACGGATGTGAGATAAAGGTCCTGGCATATTTTTTTGCTCCTGTTCTGAGTACAGAACAATTAGTTTAGTTACATCCTTTCAATAACGACCGCCATCCCCTGTCCAACACCGATGCAGAGACTGACGACAGCATAACGACCGTTTGAACGTTGTAATTGTCGCAGAGCAGTCAAGGCGATTCGTGCTCCAGAAGCGCCAAGAGGGTGCCCGACTGCAATTGCGCCACCGTTCGGATTAACGCGACTATCATCAAATGAAATTCCAAGAAGCTTCAGGCAGGATAGCGTCTGCGACGCGAAAGCTTCATTGATTTCGATTACGTCCATATCCGCCAAGGTCAACCCTGCCCGTTCCAATGCCAGAGGAATAGCATATACCGGACCAACACCCATGATACGTGGATCGACCCCCGCAGATGCCCCTGAGAGTATCCGCGCAAGTGGCTTGACTCCAATACGTTCTCCAACGCTGCGGCTACCAACAAGTAACGCTGCCGCTCCGTCATTGATTCCGGATGCATTGCCTGCCGTCACCACACCACCCTCAAACAGCGGCTTTAACCTGGCAAGGGATTCATAGCTGGCATCAGCGCGTGGATGCTCGTCCTGGTCTACAATCAAAGGAGGGGTTTTTTTACCGGTCGAAATCGTGATTGGCATTATCTCGTCTTTGTAAAATCCATCTGCCCTTGCAGTTTCATACTTTCTCTGAGATTCAACTGCAAACAAGTCGCAATCCTCGCGTTTAATGCTGAAATCATGAGCAACGTTGTCTCCAGTTTCAGGCATCGTGTGGTTTCCATAACGTGCTGATATCAATGGGTTTACAAAACGTGCACCGATTGTCGAGTCGAAGATTTTGGCTTCGCGACTGAAAGCCGACTCTGCCTTAGCCATGACAAAGGGTGCTCGGGTCATGCTCTCAACCCCACCAGCGACAAATAACTCGCCTTCTCCGCAGGTCGTAGCTCGAGCGCAATCCAAAATGGCGGCAAGACCGCTGGCGCAGAGACGATTCACTGTCTGCCCGGGAACCTTGGTCGGGAACCCGGCAAGCAGTGATGCAAATCTAGCCACGTTGCGGCTGTCCTCTCCTGCCTGATTAACGCAACCAAGCACAACATCATCAATCTGTTCAGGAGTAAATGGTGAAATCTCTAACACTTCCTTGATCAATGTTGCCACTAAGTCATCGGGACGAATTGTGGCCAATTTTCCGATATGACGACCAAAGGGGGTTCGCAATCCACTATAAATATACGCATCTAACATGATATATCCTTTCTTTTCGGTGAGTTATATAGGCTTATCAACATGGCAGATCAGGATTTTATTGTTACTACAATCTGTTAATTAGTGCTCATACATTTTTATATTCCATAGAAACATTACCTATGCATTCCTCCTTTTAATTTTGATACTTGGTTATGAACAGATGCGATGGGCTACCTTTGGAGTTCAAAGCCTCAGACACGTGTTCTGCAACGCAGAATATTATTTCGCTAAACACCATACCGTATATAAATATCTTTGTAAATATGTTTTGTTTCGAATATTGAAAAGAAGACAAATCGGAACTAGATCTATAAATAACCAGCTATTATTTGAGCACTTACAGCTATTGATACTATCACATCAGCTAGTTGTTATGAGATCTTATACAAACACTCAATTTTAAAAATGGATGCTGCATTCAAACGGCGTCAGGTTTTAATTAATAAAAATACGCCATAATTTGCTAAAGATATTTTAAGTGCAACACAAATCTACGCTAGTTCATTTTACTCAATATAATGAATGTAAGCTTTTTGATTTTATCACACCAAACACCCGGGCATATCCCAAATAGAATAGCTTAACCACTTGAAAACGCCAACATTGCCTCCCGCAACTGACATCACACTCAAGATCTCCTCCAAGTCGTATGCCGTCCGACTATCTCAATAAATTGCACAATCAAACGATAAATCATAGAGTATCAAACTTACAGCAACCAACAACAAAGGTTTGCAAACACTCCGCATATATATTTATTGTAAAATGTTCTTTTGTTTTTTTGCACGTTTAAGCCGTTTTGTTTGTAGACTTATTTATCATCGTATTCAGCTTTATTACTTTTTTACTAGATAGTTACAATATTGCAAACAGCATCCACATACAGGACAACCAATTATTTATTTCATTATGCGGTATTTTATTTCGTTTTTGTGTTGACCTGATTTTAGTTATCGTTTATTTTACAAGAAACAATGTTCTGTATTTCCACATCAGAAACTTAAGACACCCAACAGAAGGGATCAGCCATGGTAAGAGATCAGGAAACGCTTAACGTATTACTTGAGACTATCAGCCGCTACATCAAGGAGAGGCTGATACCCAACGAAGATGTCGTGGCTGAAACCGACGCCATACCTGCTGAGTTGGTTTTGGAAATGAAGGAATTGGGGTTGTTTGGATTTTGTATTCCTGAGGAGTTTGGTGGACTGGGCCTCACCATGGAAGAAGAAGTCATGGTGGCTTTTGAGTTGGGGAAAACATCACCAGCCTTCCGATCCCTATTCGGAACTAATAATGGTATCGGCTCCCAGGGAATAATCATCGACGGTACTATGGAGCAAAAGCAGTACTATCTGCCCAAGCTTGCCGCTGGAGATATGATCGGTGCCTTTGCCCTTACCGAACCAGACGCGGGATCTGACGCAGCATCATTACGCACAACCGCCAAGCGAGATGGAAATGAATATATCATTAACGGCACTAAAAGATTCATCACTAACGCTCCGGAAGCCCACATATTTACCCTTATGGCACGTACGGATCCAAATATTAAGGGCGCCGGCGGCATTTCCGCTTTTATCGTGGAAGCTGGAACTCCGGGCCTGTCACTTGGCAAGACCGACAAGAAAATGGGACAAAAAGGGGCTCACACGTGTGACGTAATATTTGAGAATTGCCGGGTCCCCGCTGCAAACCTTATCGGACTCAAAGAAGGAGTCGGCTTCAAAACAGCCATGAAGGTTCTCGACAAGGGGCGTTTACATATCTCTGCCGTCTGTACCGGCGCAGCGGAGAGGATGCTCGCAGATGCGCTCCACCACGCCATCAACCGCAAACAATTCGGCAAACCTATTGCCGAGTTCCAACTCATCCAGGCCATGCTTGCAGATAGCAAGACCGACATCTATGCCGCCCGCAACATGGTTATTGATGCAGCAAGAAAACGCGATCATGGGAAGGACGTCGGGACAGAGGCTTCATGCTGCAAGCTATTTGCTTCAGAGATGTGTGGGCGGGTAGCAGACCGTGCAGTGCAGATTCATGGTGGATCTGGATATGTAAGTGACTATGCCATCGAGCGTTTTTATCGTGATGTCAGACTCTTCAGAATCTATGAGGGAACAAGTCAGATCCAGCAACTTGTCATTGCCCGTAACATGATTCGTGAGGCAATGGGCTAATCAAAATACTTAGTCTTTGAAAGATATAAATCACAGTTCATCAAATGAACTACCCCGCAGCAAGCTTCGAGTAATTTACCCGAAGAATTAAAAATAAAAAGGAGGTTACAAATGAAATTATTTCGAAACAGTCTCTGCCTTACCACCTCATTGCTTCTAACGTTTTCCAGTGTTCATGCCAAGGAATTCCTTGTCGGGGTAGAACTTCCGCTGTCCGGATCATATGCAAGGGCTGGAAAGGGAAACCTCGAGGGTATTACAATCGCAGCAGAAATGTTCAACAAACATAATCCTAAACACAAAATAAAGCTTGTCACAATAGACGATGAATCATCCCCAGCAAAGGCGCAGGCTGCGGTGGAAAAACTCGCTGGACAGGGTGTAGTCGCGGTCACTGGAGGTTACTCAACAACTGTCACAGGAGCGGGAGCTACTGCCGCCAACAAAGCGGGACTTGTCTACATGACCCATGGCGCCCCCGGCAAGGACATCCTCGAGCGTGGATTTAAAACTTTTTTCCGTATCAACAATACCGAGGGATATACCACTGCAATCAGCGGCCTGCTCGGAGACATGGGGGTCAAATCTGTTTCAATCGTCACTTCCTCCTTGCAGGCGACTGCTGAGGTAGCAAATGACGTCAAAAAAGACATGGCCGCCAAGGGAGTCAAAGTTACGGTGCATACATTCGATCCTGGCACAGCCGATTTTAAATCAATTATAAACAAGATCAAGCTTCAGGACCGTTCAGAGGCAATTTTCATGAGCGCACTTGAAAATGACTACGTTGGCATTATCCGTGCCGCCAAAGTTTTAAAGCCGAACATCAAGGCTCTGGTTGGCCTTTGGTCATTGGCCACCCCAAAAATGGCCACCGATTTTCCTGATCTGATGATAAATGTGTTCGGCACTGCAATGCTCCCCTACCCGGCTGAATTCAAAACACAAGAAGGAAAAGAATTCGTAGAAACCTGTAAAAGGCTCTACAACAAGCCGCCAGATTACCTAGCCCAGCTCGGCTATGTCCAAGCCCAGGTGCTGTTTGAGGCGATAAGGCTTGCCGACGAAAAAGGTACATTAACTAAAGGTGGCCTGCCTGCAGAACTGCGCAAAACTAATCGGGACACCCTGATCGGTCACGTAAGTTTCGATAAGAATGGAGATAACCCAAACTTCCAGCAATGGATCGGCCAACACCAGGCGGGAGGCAAGATTCCCCTCGTTTGGCCCAAAGATCGTTCAAACGTCAATATGAAATATCCGGCTCTCCCCTGGTAGGAGCTGAAAGGGGCTAGCTCACACCTAGAAACTAGTTCTCGTTTCAAGATCACGGCCTTAGGCCGCTACGGAGAAAAAAATGTCAGCCCTGATCCTACAATCGCTCTACTCTGGCCTCCTGACAGGAGGCTACTACGCACTGATCGCTCTAGGCCTCGCCTTGGTATTCAGCACCGTGAAGATCATAAATCTTGCCCACGGGGAGATGGTTCTTCTGGCCGCTTACATGGCGTATGTCATGGAAAACAGTTTTGCAACAAATCCGGTCGTGGCTATGCCGCTGGCTTTGGTCATTGCAAGCCTGATAGCTGTAATTATCTATTTTCTGATATCTCGTATCAAGAAGCACCGCGAACTCAACTCGCTTATTCTCACCTACGGAATCGGCATCATTCTTACCAATGCCATTCTGATCACCTGGTCCGCAGACATACATTCGACCTCCAACGAAGCAATGCAGAAACCAATAACCATTGGTCCCTTCTCCTCTATGACCAGTGAGCTGATTTTCTTAGGAGTAAGCATGCTGATGGTGGCCGCACTCTGGTGGTGGTTAACACGTAGCTGGTACGGACGGGCGGTACGCGCGGTATCCTCCAATAGGGATGCGGCTAAATTGATGGGAATCAACCCCCAAAATACAGAGTTAGTCGCATTCATAGTGGCAGGGATTCTCGCTTCGTTCGCCGGAGTGGCACTCTATTGCACCGGGGTAATTCAACCATCTCTCGGTACGGCGCTCACTACAAAGGCGTTCATCATCACGGTGTTAGCAGGCATCGGCTCGATCCCAGGGGTCCTAATCGGCTCTGTGCTCATCGGAGTTGCGGAGTCTTTGACAGTAACACTATACAGCTCTGCTATCCAGGAACTGACCGGTATGGTTCTATTTTTGCTGGTGCTGTTCGTACTGCCTAACGGCCTGTTCGGCCAGACAAGGAGACGGGGATGAAACTGCGCCATTCTATTCCGATAATATTGGTAGTTCTCTATGGAGTTGTCCCACTCCTGTTACAACACAACAACTACATCATGAGCATTCTGGTGGCATCGCTCACAATCGCCGGCATCGCACTCGCCTGGTCTTTATTGGGCAACCTAGGTGGAATGGTAAGTTTCGGTCACGCCGCTTTCTTCGGTGTTGGTTCCTACACCTCTGCAATACTGACCATGAAGATGGGAGTTCCAGTTTTCCCTGCCATACTTTTCGGAGGCATTGGAGCTGCGATTGCCTCAATAGCGGTACTCCCGGCTCTCAGGCTCGCAGGACCTTACTTTGCCCTGGCGATCCTTGCCTATGCCAACATTTTCAGAATACTGGCTACTGAGTTCACCAGCTTGACCGGTGGGGCTGGCGGACTATTAGGAATACCATTGTTCCCGGAGCTTTTCGGATTCAATTTCGGCAGCAAACTCGGGTCATACCTGATTATCACCTCCATTGTGCTTATCTTCGCCGTAATCTACAGAATGATCCGAACCAGTTACCACGGGTTTGCACTGCTCGCCATGATTGAGGGTGAGGACTCCACCCGAGTGGTTGGGGTGAATAGTACTTTCCTGAAGGCAATGATGCTCTTTCTTTCTGCGTTCATGACTGGCATCATCGGAGCCTTTAACGCCCACTACATCAACTTCCTTGAACCTGACTATGCCTTCAGCGGCGTCTGGACCATGATTCCCATTGTGGCCGCCATTTTCGGCGGGTATCGCACTCTGACCGGACCAATTATCGGCGCCATCGTCGTATATACAGTAGACCAACTTATATTCAAAGCGCTCATTCCATCCGGGCATCAGATAATTCTAGGAGCCTTGCTGACACTCATGATTCTATTCGCCCCCGATGGGCTAATTCCCTTATTTTCAAAAAAACTGAGTTGGGCACGCCGCGTTAAAGAAAACCGTAGCCCACAGACAGGACACATATGCTGACACTTAACAATATTACTGTTCAATTTGGTGGCCTTATCGCCCTGAAAGGCGTGACCTTCACTATAAGGGATGAAGAAGTGCTCGGGCTTGTCGGACCAAACGGTGCCGGAAAGACCACCTTATTTAATGTCATCTCAGGCCTCACCAGACCTACCGGCGGAGAAGCCATATTCAATAAAATAAATATTTTGAATTCTCCGATGCACAAGAGAGCTCGGGTAGGCATTGGTCGTACCTTTCAAATTCCACAGCCGTTACAGGAATTAACCGTACGCCAGAATCTCCAGGTTGCTCAGAGGTTCGGCACAGGAAAGGTTAATCAGGACAAGATCGAAGAGATTCTTAACTTCCTTCACCTTGAAGATAAGGCCGATCGTGACGCAGTTAGCAGCCTCTCCCTGTCTGAACTGAAAGCCCTCGAAGTAGGCAAAGCTCTGGCTACGGAACCGCAACTACTCCTACTTGACGAAGTGTTAGCCGGTCTAGAGACTGCGAGCAAACGCGCCTTCATGAAGACCTTAAGCGAGCTCAACAGTAAATATCGGATCAGCATTCTGATCATAGAGCACGATATCGAAACCATTTCGAACATGTGCCCAAGGGTCTGCGTGCTGAATTACGGCCAGATCATTGCCGACGGCACGCCCAAGGAAGTGTTCTCAGATCCAGAAGTTATCAAGAGCTATACAGGTGGTGCCCATGATTGAAATAGACGACATTAAAGCGGGCTATGGTCCGATAAACATCCTCTGGAATCTTTCTCTCAACATCGCCGAAGGCAAACTGACCGCTATCATCGGCCCCAATGGCGCCGGCAAAACTACGCTGCTTCGTGCCATCATGGGACTGGTTTCATCCAGCAATGGTGAAATTAGGATCAATGGCATACCGGTAACAGGGACACCTACATGGGAGATGGCCCAGCAAGGAATTGTTATGATACCAGAGGGTAGGCTTATCTTCCGCGACATGACGGTGGAAGAGAATCTTATCATGGGGGCATTTCCCAAAGATAAGCGGAGCAAGCTGAAAACCAATTTGGAAAAGGTTTACAACTTTTTTCCGCGTCTATTGGAACGCCGAAGTCAGCTAGCTGGTTCTCTTTCCGGCGGAGAGTCCCAGATGGTTGCGATGGGACGCGGCCTGATGGCCGAGCCAAAGGTGATCTTCCTCGACGAGCCATCACTTGGACTCGCACCGGTGATTGTGCAGGAAATCTTCGCAATCATGAAGCGGCTGAAAGACGAGGGCCGAACAATCGTACTGGTCGAGCAGAACTTCCGTTTTGCGGCACCGCTGGCCGATCGTTTTTACGTGATGGAGCACGGTGTCATCGTCAAGCAGTTTGCGCAAAACGAGTTGGCTCAAAACATGGGCATGCTGCAAGAATATCTGGGCGTGTGATTCCTATTTTTTTCGCAACAAGCCCGCATCCATTTCTCCCTTTCTCA
>Ga0209212_1003889_pt1 | contig 19098 bp, 31 predicted proteins | sample RifGroC2_FD_183996 | JGI IMG/M metagenome (GOLD analysis project Ga0209212, IMG submission 183996) | Groundwater microbial communities from Rifle, Colorado, USA - Groundwater C2 (SPAdes) (version 2) | ecosystem: Environmental > Aquatic > Deep subsurface > Groundwater | place: Rifle, Colorado... | reverse complement strand
TACCCAGCTCGCGAGCCTGGTTGAGGTCTACAAGGCCCTGGGCGGTGGCTGGGAAGCGTCAGGGCGGCGATCAGCCCGGTAGCCGGGCAATCTCGCGCTACTGCTTGATCCGGGACGCGAACCTAGCGAAGATTGAATGGCCCAACATCATGATCTGTTCTGGACAAAAATGAGAGTACCAATGACCTATGTGATCGGTGTTGCCCTTACCCTGGCTGTTTTGATCGGTCTGTCCCTCGCTGCCCTGCACCTGGGTTATCAGGCGCCGCGCATCCGCGAACAAGGCACGCCCGGAAATCTTGGTTTGGCCTATGAAACAGTACATATCCCCACTGTTTCGGGAAAGCGGCTGTTTGCCTGGCTATTGCCGGTTCCCGGGGCTGACACCAGCATCATCATCCTGCATGGCTGGGGCGGCAACGCCGAGTTGATGCTGCCCATGGCGCTGCCCTTTCACCGAGCCGGGATCAACGTGCTTTTGATCGACGCGCGCAACCACGGCAACAGCGACGCCGACTCTTCCTCTTCCATGCTCCGTTTCGCCGAAGATCTCGACCATGCCACCGATTGGCTAAGGCAACACCACCCCGGGCGCACCCAAAGGCTGGCCCTGCTGGGGCATTCCGTCGGCGCGGGCGCCGCCTTGCTGACCGCCTCGAAACGCAGGGATATAGACGCGGTTATCAGCGTCTCCGCTTTCGCACATCCAAAATGGATGATGAAACGCTCCCTTCAGCGGTTTCACCTGCCCGACTGGGTCATGGGCCTTGTCATGGACTACTGGCAATGGTACGTCGGACGCCGCGTCGACGACGTTGCGCCCATGAACACGGTCTGCAAAATCGCCTGTCCCGTTTTACTGGTGCATGGCCGGGCGGATACCACCGTGCCCGTGGAAGATGCCAGGGCCATCGCCAAGAGCTGCCCCGAGTCTCAACTGACTTTGCTTGAAATCGATGGGGCCGAACACGATTCGGTCGACAAGATCGAACAGCACGGCTTCGAACTGGTGCGCTTTCTCCAGCAGCTGGGATTCGCGGCCCCGCATACTAAAATAAAATGAAAGGAAAGTTAGATGCTGAAAAACGCTTTAAGAACAATTAGTTGTATGGCATCTAGTGGTTTGGTATGTTGTTTAACTGGTGCCGTGGAGAGGACAGGTTCCTTCCGCCCGGCGTCAGGTTCGGCGACGACAATAACCACGGAAGACATTGGGCGTTCAACACCCTGAAGGTTTGCTGCAAAATTATAGGGTGGCGCAGGACGCTTAAAACGGTATGCAGTTCAGCGTTGAACCCGCATCGTACTCGATTCACTTAAGAATTTTTGATAATGGTATTTTTCATGGTATCGACACTTATGATCACTAGGAAAATCTCCTGCGCAACTCCATAACGAGCTAATGCAAGCCGATCCACATAAAGAATTGCCTCGCCCCACCGCCGAACACTTGCGCTTGCTATGTCTTGAACAACGAACGCTAACCCTAAACAACAAGGATGCCAGTATCAGCTTCAAATTTCCTGGCTATGGCGAAGTGCGCTATTGGTCAGAAGCTTTGGCCGATTTACCGATGGCCGCACGCTCCAAGAAATATGCAGTATTCCATAACCCGGAAGATCCGGATATTCCCATTGTGGTCTATGACGGGGAGCGCATGGTATGCGAGGCCGCACGTATTGGGTCGATTGGCGATAAGCAAGCCGCAACACAGCATTGCATCAATAAGGCGGGATTCAAAAAACCACGCGCCGAAGTTTTCAAAGAAATCAGGCAAGCCGCACCGATTGCCTTGCTTGAGCCGCAGACCATCCAGCCTGTGGTAATCGAAAAACCCGCAGCCCCGGCAACGCCGCCAGAGCCGCCCAAACTCAAAGAGCTTTCGCCGGGTGTTTGGTATGACCCGGAAAATGGCACAACCCTTGGCAAGGGTAAGGCCGTCAAACAGAACAATGAAGCGGATGCCGATGAAGTGGCGAAATACCAACGTATCAAAGAACAACGCGAAGCCGAACGCCTGCAAAAGCGATTCGGCACGGCATAAACCAGAGAAAGGAAAATCACCATGCAACAAGCCCCCAAAGTGGATATGGAGCGTTATCAACAGCTCACCGCGCGCCTTGCTGATGAACTGGCGCGCGGTTTGAGTTTGAGCCTCATCGCCACGGAAGCAGGAATATCCGCGCGAGACGGCAGCGCATTCCGCACCCTTCCAGCCGACCGCATACGCGCATGGACGTTAAACCCCGAAGCCATGCGCGAAACCCGCTATGCTGACCAGATCGCGCCCGCCGATGAAATCGAGCAAAAACTGGTCGCATATTTTGCAGGCTTGGATATTGACCGCGCCGCGCAAACTGCCGCCGTGCCCTTCGTGGAAACCGCTGTATCCCGCATAATCTGGGGCGGCTTTGAACAAGCGCAAGATGAGTGTGAAATGGTGGAAATATCCGCACCTCCCGGCACGGGGAAAACATTTTCAGCGGAGCATTATCTAGCCCAACGCCGCAAGCGCGAAGGCTTTGGATGTCCGGTTTGGATGATTACATTGAGCGAGTTTTCTCTTTCCCTGAAAAGTGTGACAAGCCTAATTTGCGATGAAATAGACAAAGGGGTAGAACGCGTTAATCACGCATCTATCGAAGACAAAACCGAAGGGCGCGGCGGCCTGTTGATCGTGGATGAAGCGCAGCATATGTCAACTCGCTGGAATTCACGGTATCTCAGGAAAACGGCTGGCACCCGCACCTGCACATGCTGGTGTTCTGCGACAAGCAGGCCTTCGGCGAAGGCGCGCCGGTGAATGCACACGGCGATCTGGACAGCTTCATGATTGAGGATTTGCGCCGCGCCTGGGTGGAAATCCTGTTCAAGGTTGGCCTGGGCGAAAACTCCAAGCTGACCGACATGCTCAAACACGCGCTGAACGTGCGCGGCGGCGAGAAGGCGGCGGAATACATCGCCAAGTTTGGCAGGGACGAAAAGTGGGGCGCCTCCAGCGAGCTGGCCAAGAGCCACGCCAAGATCGGCACGGCCGGCGAGAAGTGGGGCGTGCTGCACTTCACGCCGTTTCAGTTGCTGGTGTGGGCGGAGCAGGGCGACGGCTGGGCGGTGCATCGCTTCCGCGAATATGCTGCAGTGACCGAAGGCAAGCGCGCGCTGGTGTGGTCGCGCGGCCTGAAAAAGGCGCTCAACGTCGAGGATGTGAACGAAGAGGAGTGGGCGGCGACGGACGATACGCCGCGCCCGGACCAGGTGCTGGTCGGTTTGCTGACCGCCGAGCAGTTCGCGTTGATCTTGAGCCGCAAGCAGCTCCCGCAGTTCCTGGAATACGTCGCCACCTGCTGCGACGATCAGTCGCACCTGGACGAGTTTGTTGATTCGATGCGCGACGTGGACAAGATCGCCAGCGGCTCTGTGCTGGTGAAGCGACGATCAGGCAGATCGGTGGCTTACACATGATGCAGCGCCTGCGCCGCGAGATCGCGGAACTCAAGGCCGCGCCGATCTACAACAAGGGCGCTACAGCGGAAAAGGCGTTGGATGCTGCGCTGGCCGCGCTGGCGGATTTTGAACGGCGGATTTTGCAACTCGAGGAAAGGGCAGGGCATGGCAACGGAAAACAGCAGCAGGAAGATCGGCAGCATTGATTGTGTAGTATGCGGCGAGGTGATGCCGGTGAAGCTTAACGGCCGCGACACGCTCAACCTGTCATGCCCGTGGTGCGGCTTTTCGGCCTACGCGAAGGGCGGCACCGATGCGCATGGCATCGTTGCTGGCTGGCTGCGCAAGGATGCCATGCCTGAGGCAGTACCTGTCGCACCCGTTGCGACACCTGCCGCGCCAGCACCGGCCTCGCCGCTTGCCACCATCGCCAAGGCGGTCAAGAAGGGTTTTGACCTGGAGTCGATATGAGTGCAGAGCTGGCCGCACTGGAAGCCGAAGCGGTGGCGGTGGATGCCGTCAACGCGCCACCGGTAGATCCACAACCGGAGGCCGAGCAGCCGCCCGCACCAGCCAACGAGCAGGCCGAGGTCGCCGGGCTGATCACCATTCTGGCCGGCCTGTTCGCGCCGGTGTTTCCGAGCCTGCAGCAAATCTATACGCCGGACACGGTGAACCAGATCGCGGCGGCGGCGGTGCCGGTCATGGCGAAGCGCGGCTGGACTACCGGCGCGCTGCTGGGCAAATATGCCGAAGAGCTGGCGCTGGCGGCGGTGGCGGTGCCGGTGGCGCTGGCAACGTGGCAGGGCATCAAGGCCGACATCGATGCGGCGAAGGCGAAAGACAAGGCCGAACCGGCCAAGGCCATCACCGAACAGCCAGCAGCGCAGAATGTGGCAACGCCGGATCCGGAAACCTTCGCGGCACGCGGCTGATGGCGGCTGGCAATCAGCAGGCCGCGCACTTCGTCGCCATTATAGGCGCCACTGGCTGCGGTAAAACTACCGAGCTTAAAAAACGCCTCAACGCCAAGCGCCGCACCCGCACCCTGATCTGGTCGCCGAAGGAATCCTTGGACAACTACTCGGTGTATTACCCTGGCACGATCTCAACGCGCAGCGTGGCCGAGGTGCTGCAGGTGGTAAAGGCGGCGGGCAAGGGCGGCTTCCATGTGGTGTTCGTGCCCACCCTGAACCAGAAAAAAGACATGGCCGCGTTTGACGTGTTCTGCAAGATCGCGCTGGCCGCTGGCAATCTGACGCTGGTGGTGGAAGAGCTGCACAGTGTCACGCAGGCCAGCAACGCGCCGGACGGCTGGCGCAAGATCAACTTCATGGGGCGAGGCTTCGGCGTGCATGTGTTCGGCCTGTCACAGCGCCCGGCATCGTGCGACAAGGCATTCATGGGCAGCCTGTCGTTCCTGCACGTCGGCCGCCTGCCGCACCCGCCCGATCAGAAGGCCATTGCGGACGTGATCGGCATCGATCGCGCCGAGATCGGCAACATCACCGGCTACCAGGCCATCCAGAAAGACTTCCAGACCGGAAAAATCACCCGCCGGGCATAGGTGTCTGGTGAGGTGTCTGGGCACCTCCCTATTGGATACCCTCCCAGATACCTTTCTTGGGTTTTTCACTCACAGCGTGCCAAGGTGCGAACCACGCGGGGCAACCCGCCCTGGAGCAACACTTTTTGCGGGATAGACACCCGCGCTACTTTGTGAGGAAAAAATGGATCAAGCTAATCTGATGAAACTTGGCATCACCGCAGCGGTGCTGTTCGGCGCGTACAAGTTCGCCCCGAACCAGACCGTTAAGGCGATGGTGCTGGGCGTGGCCGGTGTGGTAGTCGCCAAGAACACGCCGATCGTCAACCAGTACGTCGCAGTTTAAGGAGGCCGTCATGAGTGTAGGAAAACTTTATCGCAACGGCCTGCCGTTCAGCAATGTGGTCGCCACCGGCGTCGCCACCAACATGGTCACGCCGGGCAAGACCATCGAAAGCATCATGCTGCAGCTCGGCGGAACATCGTTCACCAAGGCGATGGTCACCATGCTGCGCCTCAAGGCCAACGGCAAGACCATCCTGGAAGCGTCCGGTTCGCAGCTCGCCAAGATTCTGGCTTATCGCGGCTATGCGGCGGATGCGGCCTTTCTGGAAATTCCGTTCGAGGATCTGACTGGCCTGTCCGAACTGGATCGCGTGGTGGGCAGCCTGGACACCTCGGTCGGCATCGCCAACATCACCACGGAAGTCACCATCGCCGGTGCTACCGCGCCGACGCTGGACAGCCGCCTGTACGAAACCTCGCAGCAAAAAGCGCGCAACGGCGGCGCGGCTCCCTATGCGCCGCTGATGTGCAAGTTGCTGCGCTACCCGTTCAGCATCGCCAACGGCGGACGCTTGCCGATCACGCTGCCTTTCGGCGCGCAGAACGGCGCCATCATTAAGCGCGTGCATATCGAGCATGGTGGCAACCTGACGGCCTCGACGGTCAAGCAGGATGGCCTGATCATCCACGAAGCCACCGCAGCGCAAAACGCTTACGAGCAAGCGCGCAATGGCCGCACGGCGCAGGCCAACATGGAGACCATCGACTTCGTGCTGGAAGGCAACATCCGCGAAGCGTTGGACACGCGCGATGCTCGCAGCATGGAGTGGTTGTTTGACTTCAGCGACGCCGACAGCGGCTATGTGATGGTCGAATACCTGGACGTGTTGGGCAATCTGTAAGAGGGACGCGCCATGAACTGGAGCGACTTTTTACAGAACGCGACGCAGCAGGTTATCGATACCCGGCTGGCTGTGTATCAGGCGGAGAAGATCCCGCAATCCATCGATCCCGCCAGCGGCGTGCAATACCGCGACGGGCAGCCGGTCGGCGTGCTCTCTGGTGTGTCGCCTACGGTGCTGCTGGCTGGTGGCGCTGCGGTGCTGCTGCTGGCCTTCGTCCTGCTGAAGGATTGAGGCTGTGGGGTACGAGCGCATCACCGACGCGGTCATCCTGGACGCGCTGCCGGTTACATCGTCTGCGGCCTATCCGGCGGCATCCGACATCTTTTCTGGGGGCGGTATGGTAGGGGCTGATCCGTGGACCACCGGCATCATGGCCGGGTCGCAGCTGCTGGGATCGAGCCTCGCCAGCAATCCGAAATCGAGCGCGGACTCGCGTTTTGATACCGCGCTGGCTTTCGACAATTCCGGCTGGAATGTATCCATCGGCGGCGGACAGATCACGTCCGACCGCACGCAATCGACACCGCAAAGCTGGATGATCACGGCTGGGCTGGCTGTCGCGGCACTGATTGCATGGAAAATCTACAACAAAAAACGCTGACCATCGAACCGGCGGGCAAGGGTGCCTGGTATCCGGCTGCGGAAAAGTTTCTGGCCGAAGCGATGCAGGCAGATCCGCTGGCCGGGGTGGAGCAGCTCCGGCGCCTGTGCCAGAACGGCGAGGCGATGCTCTACATCATCAAGCACGACAGCTACATGGTCGCAGCCTTCGTGCTGCGGGTGGAGCAAAAGGCCGGTGGCGCGGAGGGTGTGATCGTGGCGGCGGGTGGAAGCCTTCCCGGTGTGAACTTGATGCGCGCCACGCTGGGCAGCATCGAAAAATTATTCAAGGGCTGCGACAGCATCCGGGTGCACGTCACCCGCAAGGGGCTGATGCGGCAATTTGCGCGGGCGGGGTACGCCGCGCGAGAAGTGGTTTTTACAAAGGCGGTTTGACATGGGCGGAGGATCCTCCAGCAGCGCGAGCAGCAACGCGACGACGACAAGCAACACCGACAAGCGCCTGGTGGTGTCGGACAGCGGCATCGGCCTGAGCGCCGATTCCTCGACGATCAACCTGACCATGACGGATGCCGGTGCGGTCAAGGGCGCGCTGGACGTGGTGCGCGGCGGAAACGATGCGCTGGCGGCCAACTATGAAAACCTGCTGGTAGGAACTGGGCAGGCGTTCAGCGGGATCCTGTCGCTGGCGGAAAAGGCCATGGCTGGCGGCTTTGACAGCCTGGAGCAATCGCAGGGCAACGTCGCGGCGCTGGTGGACACTGCGCAGAGCAAGGGCACGCTGGACAATCGCACCATCACAATTCTGGGCGTATCTGCGGCGGTCGCGGTCGCCGCCTTCGCCATGAGGAAATAAAAAATGCGGACAATCACACACGATGCGGGCGCGGGCAGCGCGGTCAAGTTCCACGAAATCGGCAACTACTTTCACCTGCTCGAAACTGAAAGCGCGGTGGACGTGCGCTTTTTCAAGAACGGCGCGATTTTTGCCGAGGCCATCGGCATGGAGGGCGGATTCTTTTCGCAGCCCAGAGGCGGTTTTGACGCTGTAGAAATTGCCAGCGCATCCGCGCAGTCTATCAAGTTCGCCATTTCGGACGGCACGGGCGGATACAACCGCACCACGGGAACGGTGCAGGTGTCGAATTTGGAGACGCGGCAGGGCGCTTTTACCCAGGCACAGAAAACGGTCACTAATGCCAGCGGTGAACTGCTGGCGGCCAACGCAGCGCGCCGCATGCTGCTGATCCAGAACAACGACGCAACCGGAAATATTTACGTCACCACTGACGGAAGCGCGGCCACCACGGCGAACAGCATCAAGATCGAGCCTGCTGGTTTGATCATGCTTGATGTGTTCTGCCCGACCGGCGCGGTCAACGCCATCGGCGATATCGCCAGTAACGCCAACGTGGTGGTGGTGGGAGGTTAATTATGAGCGAGTTTGTGCGTGGTGGTATGGCGACAAAGGCGGAGCTTGAGCAGGTGGCGTCTGGAGCAATAGGCGGTTCGTGGGTGGATGTTATCGGTTCCAGATCGTTGGGTGTTTGGTATGTGAATAATACGGGCAAGCCATTGGTGGTGAACGTTGCTAAAACGTTATGCACAGGATTGACTTTGTTATTGGATGGTGAGATGGCGGAGTCCTTCCATGAGCCGGGAGGGTCATCTACAGGCGCGTCGCTGATCGTTCCGGCTGGATCAAGCTATATGTTCGGAGCGTTCGGTGATGGAACGGTTCAGGTATGGAGGGAATTTAAGTAATGCGCGCTTACCTCTATCAGAATGTGGTTAACGGCCAGTTGTGGGCTGCGTGTGATGGTGGCGAGTTGCTCGGCGGTGAATTGAGCGCAGATATAGTGCGTCAACCGTCGCCTTTCCATGACTGGATTGGTGGCGGCTGGGTGCTGAATCAGGCCGCGCAGGACGCTGCGCACAATGCGGACATCCTCGCGCAGATCACGGCGCTGGAAGAAAAACAGATCCGCCCGACGCGCGAGCTGCTGCTGGATCCGGCGAACGCCTACGCAAAAAACAAGCTGGCCGACCTGGAAGCGCAGATCGTGGCGCTGAGGGCACAGCTGGTGGCATGAAGCCGCTGGAGATCGCGCTGATCGGCATCGCGGCGGGTGCGGTGGCGCTGATCATCGCACAGCGGCAGGATGCGGGGCAGGGCGGCAGTTTTGATATTGGCAGCATCGGCAATGCTTTTTTGGAGATGATCGGCATGCGTGGAATCAGAAATAACAATCCGGGCAACATCCGCCACAGCAACATCCACTGGCAGGGGCAGAGTTCGCAACAGACGGATCCGGCCTTCGTGCAATTCGACACGCCGGAGTACGGCATCCGCGCGCTGTCCAGGCTGCTGGATGCCTACAGCACAAAACACAACTTAAACACCGTGCAGGGCATCATCGGCCGCTACGCGCCCGCATCCGAAAACGACACCACGGCCTATGCCAGCGCCGTCGCGCGCGCGCTGGGCGTGTCGCCTGATGAGCGCATCGACGTGCAGGCGCGCAAGGCCGATCTGATCGCGGCCATCATCAAGCATGAAAACGGCGTCCAGCCCTACGCGCTGGCAGTCATCCAGACAGGAGTATCCCTCGCATGAAAACTTACCTGACCATCGGCGTAATCGCGGCGGGCGTGTTCCTGCTGTTCCGCAGCAAGAGCGCGCAGGCCGCGCTGGGCTTCGCCAACCTTCCCGACAATTCCCTGGTGTACGCCAGGGACGGCAGCGTCTACATGGTCGCGCCACGGCCGGCCACCTCTTTCGATCTTGCCATGAGCGACGGCACCATCAACCTGGCCAACAGCACGCAGATCATCCGCCCGGCCACCGCGCTGGACCGGATCATGGGCTACCCGGCGTGAAGCTGCCGGCACAAAGCACCGTGATGGTGGTCGGCGGTGTGATCGGCATCGCGGCGGTCGGCTGGTTCGTGTCTCGCATCCTCGACCGGCTGTCGGCGGACGGCGCGCTGACCAACATTGGCGCCAACGTCGGCAGCGGCGTGGTGGATCTGTCCATGGGCGTGCTGGGTGGCGTCAATGACGCGATTGGGATCCCGCGCACCTCCGACGTGGTGGACTGGGCAAACTCCAGCTCCAACCCGCTGCAGCCGGTCGGCGCGTGGATCGGCGGCACGCTCTACGACCTGACGCACTGACATGCTGATCGAAACCCTTGTCCTTCCCGCCCTTGTCCCGGCCATCGCTGACGGCCTGCGCGGCCTGTTTGCCCGTTTTATCCAGGGCAAGGGCGCACAGCCGCAAAGCGTGCAGGAATCCATACAACTCATCCAGGCGCACACCGAGCGGGTGAGGGCGCTGGCCGAGATCGATGCGCTCAGCCCTAACGCCTCGCCGTGGGTCGCGGATCTGCGCGGTGCGTTCCGTTATGTGGCAGTCGGCAGCATCCTGATCACCACGCTGGTGGCGGCACTGGCCGGCGTGAACGCGGCGGCGCTCGACGTGCTGATTGACCTGTCCGGCGCATCGATGAGCTTCATCATCGGCGAACGCATGTATCTGGGGATAAAAAAGTGATGGACGTTCTGCAATCGGTAATTGTTGGACTCATCACCGGCGTATTTTCTGCCGGTGCTGTGTGGGGGGTTTTGAAGACCGAGCTGCGCTTCCTGCGCCGCGACGTGGACGAAATTCGAGGGCATCTTTTTGGAGTGAAAAGCCATGGCAACTAAAAAACGCAAGACCGCAAAACGCAAGAGCAAGACACCGGCGCGCAGCAAGCGCACCGGGCGCTTCTTGAAGAAATAGAAAAAGCGAAGCCCCGGACGGGTGGCACCGTGCCGGGGCTTCTGGATCAACCCCTGAAAGAGCAGGAGTAGAACTTGTGAAACATCATAGCAGAATATCGCTGACAGGCAAGATGGACAAAACCGGAGCAAACATTGCGGGCGTGATCCTGGCGGCAGGCGCGGCAATTTCCGCCGTGCTGCTATCCGTTGCCGCAATCCTGAAGGTGCTGAATTGACCCGCCCGCAGTGGCTGCTGGTCGCCTTCATCGGCGTGGTGGCCACTGTCGCCTACATCCGCTCGGACCAGATCGCCCGCCGCCTCAATTCCGGCCAGTATCGCCCGCCGTCAACCTGGACAGCCTGACATGAATTCCATTCTCGTCTTCCTTGGGCTACAATCGCAGCCATCGAAACCGCCTGGGAGGGCAAAAGCCATGACCGCAACCGCCACTCGCGCCAGTACGCGCAAACCGTCCGCCAACAAGGTAGACATTACCAAGCTCAACAATCGCCAGCTGGAAGCGCTGGACGAAGACACCTTCATCGCCTCGCTCAGCCCGTGGCTGCGCAAGCTGATGACCGCCGCCAAGCCATTCAAGGGCAAGCTCAGATGAAATACATGCTGGACACCAACGTCCTCATGCACATCGTCAACTTCAATACCGGATACCGCCGCATCATCAAGCGCATCCAGCGCACCGAAAAATCCGACATGGTGCTGTCCGCCATCACTTATTTCGAACTGACCTCCAAGATCATCGCCGCCAAGATCGGGCGCGAGAAGGCGGAAACCCTTGCGGAATTGGTCGGCCAGTTCAAGGTGCTGCCGTTCAACGGCAAGGCCGCGATGGAATCCGCAAGGCTGTTTGTGCACCTGGAACGGTCGGGCAGGAAGATCGGGGAGCGCGACACCATGATCGCGGGGCATGCGAAAACGCTTGGACTGATCTGCGTGACTAACAACACGCAAGAATTCGACCGGGTGCCCGGCCTCAAGATCGAAGACTGGCTCGCTGCCTGACCAACCCCCGCACCTTGTCAGCCGCCCAGGCATCCGTCCTGAGGATCCCCAGCTCCGATTCCAGCCGTTTCACCTCCCGGCGCAAGTGCGCCAGCTCCTGCCTGCCGAAAAACCAGCCGAGCACCTCAGGCGCGCTGAATCCGTATTTGTGGTACGGGTGGTAGAGCAACCCCATCAACCCCGACCCGAAAACCGCTCCAGTCGCTCCCAAAGAGGCCGGACAGGTCGCCGTAGCGCAGTTGCATCAACTTGAAAGGCGCGGCGGGCATCGGCTGGCCGGCTTGCCAGCGTTTCACGGTTTTGACGGTCACGCCGAGATAGTCGGCGATGGGTGCGGCGTCGCCGAACAGCAGATCGGCCTGATTGTTGGTGTTGAGTGCGCTCATGATTACCCTGGACAAAATGTCACAGGGTAATCAGCGGCGGCGGTATCGGGGGAAAGCCAGCAGGGCGAGGGTTGCGAGGAGGAAGAGCAGCGGCCAGTAGTCGCCGAGCGATTTGACATAATATACAGAGTTCGCCGCCTGTGGTGGTAAAGCCGAGCAGGGCGATGCCGGACAGACTGTCCTGGTCGATCCATGGCGCGAACGGCAGCACGGCCAGGACGGCGAGGGCGGCGGCGAGTGATTTGTGATCCGCCCACCATGCCCAGGCTTTTTTCACGCGCTCGTCCTTCGAGCGTTCGGCGGCGATGCAGGCCAGCACGTAGCCGGGTTCGATCTCAAGGCTGTCAGCAACCTTTAATGCCAAACGATCATCGAGAAATGTTTTTTTGTGGCGGTACCCGCTGATTGCTGAGCGGGTGCAGCCGAGGAATATTGAAAGTTGATTGTCTGACTTGATTCCGTGTTTCTGCATTACGGCATTAAGGAATTCAACGGTAGTTTTCATGCTCGCCTCCCGGGCTTCTGGGGCGCTCCCCAATGGGCACCCTCCCAGACGGATGTGTTTATAGTCCGTTGACTGTTGACGGTCAATGTTCTTGACCTCTTGACACTCTGTTCAATGTCCGTGTACATTGCCTCCTGTCCCCGCTGTCGGTTCCCTCCCGAGCCGCAGTTTGGGGACGCCTAACCCAGCCTGGGAGGGCAATATGGAACCTTTTGTTTACGGTCTAGCCGGGTGGTTAGTAGGGTATCTACTCGGAAGATTTTCTGGCCAGCGCGGCACCATAGCCACTAATCCCGCCGCCGATGTACCAAAGCACGTTGACGGCGAGGTCATACTTGCCAGCGAGCATCAAGCCGGTGAGAGTGCCGCCTGTGATCAGCAGGAGGCCAAGCACGAGCTGGAAGCTGCGCTGTCCGGTCTTGCTTTGAAGCTCAACCGTCAGCCGGTGTTTTTGCAGGTCGGCATCTATGGCGCTCTTTTGTACGGTTGCCTGTTGCTCCGCCAGCGGAGCGATAAAGCTGCTCACCAAGGAAGTGAGGCCTGCCATGTCTAATTCTCCTGCTTTGATTACCTCTTGTTTGTCGTTCATTGGTCGCTTTCCTGTGGTGGTTGGGGGTGCATTATGAAACGATCTAACAGACTTCTACAACTTGGCTTCCGCTGTCTGCGCAACGGCTACCGCCGCCCGCACCGTGCCGACCACTTCGCTATCCGCGCCGGTCGGCTTTTTAACGCCGCGCAGCAGGCCAGGGCGCAGGAAGGCGGTGCAGCATGAGCTACCTGCCACCTCACGCGCAACCTGATTTTCCTGGCCTGCTGACAGACAGCCAGGCTCAAACTTTGGCGCAAGTGCAAAAAGGCCTGCTGGCGGTCAATCGGGCAGTACTCCGATTAAACGGCCTGATCATCGACGGCAACTTGCGATTGAAGCCGGTCAGCGCGCCTTCGGTTGGATCTGTATACGGCGAAACATTGCGGATGGTGTTCGAGCATGAACTTGCCGAAAGCAAGCTGCGCCGCTCCGCCGATGCGCCGGAAAGGTTGGCAGCATGACCTCACATCTCTACTTTGATACCCGCCTGTTGATGCTACGCGCTCGCAGGCGGGCTTTTGTTCGTCTTGTGATGGGTGTGGTTGCCTGCTCCTGCGCCGTGGCTTCCTGCGCGTTTCTGGTGGGTTTGCATGGGGTTGGCGCATGATCTCCGGCCATTCCGGGAGTTCCGTAAAAGCGGCGCGACCTTTTCTTGGTAATAGTGCGTAATAGTGCGAAATCCATACACACGCGAAAACCGAAAAAGGCGGGGGCTGACGGCTTCGAGCCGTTCGGCGGGGCGAAATCCATCCGCTACCGGTTGCAGCAACAAGCTGGACGCATCCTATACGACTACACGGCGGGCAAGCGGCAGAAATTCCGCGTCTGCCACTGCTCGCGAAGCATTCAGGGCGAGGTTGTCCAGGTTTTTAGGCAGGAGGATGGGCGGCGCGCGCGGTTCGGCGGGCTGACTACCTGCGGCAGCGGATGGACGTGCCCGGTGTGCGCCGGGCGCATTGGCGAGGTTCGACGCGCGGAATTGAGCGCGATGCTGGAGGTTCACGTCGCAAGCGGCGGGCGCGTGAACCTCACTACCATGACTTTCCCGCACGAGCTTGACCAGCCGCTGGCCGAGTTGATGGAGAAATTCGCCAAGGCGCGGCAGAAATTCAAGAACAGCCGGACTTATAAGAACCTGTTCACGCCAAAGGACACGAAGATCGGCTGCATAGGCTGCGCCAGCTCGCTGGAGATCACGCGCGGGAAAAACGGCTGGCACCCGCACCTGCATATGTTGAGCTTCACCGACCGCAGCCTGACTGATTCGGAAATCCTCGCGCTGAAAAAGGCATGGGTAGGCGCGCTGCTTAAGGTCGGCCTGGGTGATGGATCGAAGCTGACGGACATGATGGAGCACGCGCTTGATGTGCGCGGCGGCGAGGATGCAGCAGCCTACATCGCCAAGTATGGGCGTGAAGAGCAGTGGGGCATCACGTCCGAACTGACGCGCTCGCATTCGAAAAAAGGAATCCATGAAGACAGTTTGACCCCGTTCGGGATGTTGGCTCTAGCGGATGCTGGCGACACCGAAGCTGCGGCGCTGTTTAAGGAGTTCGCGGAGTGTTTTCTCGGCAAGCGGCTGGTTACTTTTTCGCCCGGGCTGCGCAAACACTTCGGCTTGAACGTCGACAACGAAACAGACGAAGAGGCCGCAGTAGCGCCGGGTGAAGCGGAGCTGTTCGTCGGCAGTTTGCAGCAAGATCAATGGCGAGCTGTTTTGCGCGCCGACGCGCGCGCTGAGCTGCTGAGCTACGCGGCGGAGTTCTGCCATAACCCGGACACGGCGCAGGATGATCTGAACGATTTTGTGGCGTCGCTTGGTGAGCGAAAACCTGTGTCGCGAGGTTGGTTTGTTTCGCCGATGCGCCCGCCAGCGCCGTTTGGTCGGGTGATTTTTTGATGCAGCGCCTGCGCCGCGAGATCGCGGAACTCAAGGCCGCGCCGGTCTACAACAAGGGCGCGGCGGCGGAAAAGGCGCTGGATGCCGCGCTGGTGGTGCTGGCGGATTTTGAACGGCGGATTTTGCAACTCGAAGAAAGGGCAGGGCATGGCAACGGAAAACAGTAGCAGGAATATCGGCAGCATCGATTGCGTGGTTTGCGGCGAGACGATGCCGGTCAAGCAGAATGGCCGCGACACGTTCAATTTGTCATGCCCGTGGTGCGGATTCTCGGCCTACGCGAAAGGCGGTACCGAGGCGCATGGAATCGTTGCTGGCTGGCTGCGCAAGGATGCCATGCCTGAGGCAGTACCTGCAGCGCCGGTTGTGACACCTGCCGCGCCTGCGCCTGCCTCGCCGCTTGCCACCATCGCCAAGGCGGTCAAGAAGGGTTTTGACCTGGAGTCGATATGAGTGAAGAGCTGGCCGCACTGGAAGCCGAAGCGGTGGCGGTGGATGCCGTCAACGCGCCGCCGGTAGATCCGCAACCGGAGGCCGAGCAGCCGCCCGCGCCCGCCAACGAGCAGGCCGAGGTGGCCGGGCTGATCACCATTCTGGCCGGTCTGTTCGCGCCGGTGTTTCCAAGCCTGCAGAAGATCTACACGCCGGACACAGTGAACCAGATCGCGGCGGCGGCGGTGCCGGTCATGGCGAAGCGCGGCTGGACTACTGGCGCGCTGCTGGGTAAGTATGCCGAAGAACTGGCGCTGGCGGCGGTGGCCGTGCCGGTGGCGCTGGCAACGTGGCAGGGCATCAAGGCCGACATCGATGCGGCGAAGGCGAAAGACAAGGCCGAACCGGCCAAGGCCATCACCGAACAGCCAGCCACGCCCGGCGTTGCTGTGCCGGATCCGGCAACCTTCGCGGCACGCGGTTGATGGTCGCGCAGGGCAACAGCCGCCAGGCGCACTTCGTCGCCATCATCGGCGCCACCGGTTGTGGCAAAACCACGGAACTCAAAAAACGCCTCAACGCCAAGCGCCGCGCCCGCACCCTGATCTGGTCGCCGAAGGAATCCCTGGACAACTACTCGGCGTATTACCCGGGCGCGATCTCAACGCGCAGCGTGGCCGAGGTGCTGCAGGTGGTAAAGGCGGCGGGCAAGGGCGGCTTCCATGTGGTGTTCGTGCCCACCCTGAACCAGAAAAAAGACATGGCCGCATTCGATGTGTTCTGCAAGATCGCGCTGGCCGCCGGCAACCTGACGCTGGTGGTGGAAGAGCTGCACAGTGTCACGCAGGCCAGCAACGCGCCGGACGGCTGGCGCAAGATCAACTTCATGGGGCGCGGCTTCGGTGTGCATGTGTTCGGCCTGTCGCAGCGCCCGGCATCGTGCGACAAGGCATTCATGGGCAGCCTGTCATTCCTGCACGTCGGCCGCCTGCCGCACCCGCCTGATCAGAAGGCCATTGCGGACGTGATCGGCATCGATCGCGCCGAGATCGGCAACCTCACCGGCTACCAGGCCATCCAGAAAGACTTCCAGACCGGAAAAATCACCCGCAAAGCCTGACCGCGAAACCTCCCTGGATAACACCCTATTGGGCACCTCCCTAATAGGGTGTTTTCTTTGGGTTTTTGCTTTGGGTGTGCATAGTGCGAACCACGCGGGGCAACCCGCCCTGGAGCAACACTTTTTGCGGGATAGACACCCGCGCTACTTTGTGAGGAAAAAAATGGATCAAGCTAATCTGATAAGACTCGGCATCACCGCAGCGGTGCTGTTCGGCGCGTACAAGTTCGCCCCGAACCCTACCGTCAAGGCGATGGTGCTGGGCGTGGCCGGTGTGGTAGTCGCCAAGAACACGCCGATCGTCAACCAGTACGTCGCAGTTTAAGGAGGCCGTCATGAGTGTAGGAAAACTTTATCGCAACGGCCTGCCGTTCAGCAACGTGGTTGCCGCCGGCGTCGCCACCAACATGATCACGCCAGGCAAAACCATCGAAAGCATCATGCTGCAATTGGGCGGAACGACTTTCACCAAGGCGATGGTCACCATGCTGCGCCTGAAGGCCAACGGCAAGACCATCCTGGAAGCGTCCGGTTCGCAGCTCGCCAAGATTCTGGCTTATCGCGGCTATGCGGCGGATGCGGCCTTTCTGGAAATTCCGTTCGAGGATCTGACCGGCCTGTCCGAGCTGGATCGCATTGTGGGCAGCCTGGACACCTCCGTCGGCATCGCCAACATCACCACGGAAGTCACCATCGCCGGTGCTACCGCGCCGACGCTGGACAGCCGCCTGTACGAAACTTCGCAGCAAAAAGCGCGCAACGGCGTAGCGGCTCCCTATGCGCCGCTGATGTGCAAGCTGCTGCGCTACCCGTTCAGCATCGCCAACGGCGGACGCTTGCCGATTACCTTGCCGTTCGGCGCGCAGAATGGCGCCATCATCAAGCGCGTGCATATCGAGCATGGCGGCAACCTGACGGCCTCAACGGTCAAGCAGGACGGCCTGATCATCCACGAAGCCACCGCAGCGCAAAATGCGTACGAGCAATTGCGCAATGGCCGCACGGCGCAGGCCAACATGGAAACCATCGACTTCGTGCTGGAAGGCAACATCCGCGAAGCGCTGGACACCCGCGATGCGCGCAGCATGGAGTGGCTGTTCGACTTCAGCGCCGCCGATAGCGGCTATGTGATGGTCGAATACCTGGACGTGTTGGGCAATCTGTAAAAGGGGCGCGCCATGAATTGGAGCGACTTTTTACAGAACGCGACGCAGCAGGTTATCGATACCCGGCTGGCTGTGTATCAGTCGGAGAAGATACCGCAATCCATCGATCCCGCCAGCGGCGTGCAATACCGCGACGGGCAGCCGGTCGGCGTGCTTTCCGGCGTGTCCCCGGCCGTGTTGATCGCGGGCGGCGCTGCGGTGCTGCTGCTGGCCTTCGTCCTGCTGAAGGATTGAGGCTGTGGGGTATGAGCGCATCACCGACGCGGTCATCCTGGACGCGCTGCCGGTTCCATCGGCTGCCGCCTATCCGGCCGCGTCGGATATTTTTGGGGGCGGTATGGTAGGTGCTGATCCGTGGACCACCGGCATCATGGCCGGGTCGCAGTTGCTGGGGTCGAGCCTTGCCAGCAATCCGAAATCGAGCGCGGACTCGCGTTTTGATACCGCGCTTGCTTTCGACAATTCCGGCTGGAACGTATCCATCGGCGGCGGACAGATCACGTCCGACCGCACTCAATCGACGCCGCAAAGCTGGATGATCACGGCGGGGCTGGCCGTCGCGGCACTGATCGCATGGAAAATTTACAACAAAAAACGCTGACCATCGAACCGGCTGGCAAGGGTGCCTGGTATCCGGCTGCGGAAAAGTTTCTGGCCGAAGCGATGCAGGTGGATCCGCTGGCCGGGGTGGAACAGCTCCGGCGCCTGTGCCAGAACGGAGAGGCGATGCTCTACATCATCAAGGCCGACAGCTACATGGTGGCGGCCTTCGTGTTGAGGGTTGAGCAAAAGCCCAATGGCGCTGAAGGTGTGATCGTGGCGGCGGGTGGAAGCCTGCCTGGCGTGAATTTGATGCGCGCCACGCTGGGCAGCATCGAAAAAATATTCAAGGGCTGCGACAGCATCCGGGTGCACGTCACCCGCAAGGGGCTGATGCGGCAATTTGCGCGGGCGGGGTACGCCGCGCGCGAAGTGGTTTTTACAAAGGCGGTTTGACATGGGCGGCGGATCTTCCAGCAGCGCGAGCAGCAACGCGACGACGACAAGCAACACCGACAAGCGCCTGGTGGTGTCGGACAGCGGCATCGGCCTGAGCGCCGACTCCTCGACGATCAACCTGACCATGACGGATGCCGGTGCGGTCAAGGGCGCGCTGGACGTGGTGCGCGGCGGAAACGATGCGCTGGCGGCCAACTATGAAAACCTGCTGGCAGGAACTGGGCGGGCGTTCAGCGGGATCCTGTCGCTGGCGGAAAAAGCCATGGCTGGCGGCTTCGACAGCCTGGAGCAATCGCAGGGCAACGTCGCGGCGCTGGTGGACACCGCACAAAGCCAGGGCACGCTGGACAATCGCACCATCACCATTCTGGGCGTATCGGCGGCGGTCGCGGTCGCCGCCTTCGCCATGAGGAAATAAAAAATGCGGACAATCACACACGATGCGGGCGCGGGCAGCGCGGTCAAGTTC
>Ga0209212_1003888_pt1 | contig 19099 bp, 20 predicted proteins | sample RifGroC2_FD_183996 | JGI IMG/M metagenome (GOLD analysis project Ga0209212, IMG submission 183996) | Groundwater microbial communities from Rifle, Colorado, USA - Groundwater C2 (SPAdes) (version 2) | ecosystem: Environmental > Aquatic > Deep subsurface > Groundwater | place: Rifle, Colorado... | reverse complement strand
TTCAGGTTATACCTGAAGAAGTAACACCTAAAGATAGAGCAAAAGCAGGCTTTAAAGCTTTGATTTCTCGATCGTCTGAAATTGCTGAAAATGTAGAACAAACTAAAAAATTAAATGTAGAAGCTTAAAGTTAATAAAGTTAATAAAGTTAATAAAGTTAATAAAAAAGAGGCTGTTAGCCTCTTTTTTTATGCCCAATCTTCAGGATAAAATTTATCTATTTCAATGATTAATCCTTCTTTATCACCTTTTATATAAAGTTCGATAAACTCAAGTATATTTTCTCCTGGAATTTTGTAATTATATATAAAAGGATGCAATCCTTGTTTCATCATGACTTTTACAATGTAGTAGCAATCATTAGCTTTTTTAATAAGATTTTCTTCATCAAAATGCTTACCGTTTAAATCAGACTTCATACAAACATAAAAAAATCCGTCTTCGCACTTGTTAATGTTTTCATCAAGGCTAACAGGTGTGCTTTTTTTATTTTTTGCAAAAATATCTATAACTTTTTTGCTGATTTTGTCTGTCATGTTACTTATACCATTTTTTAGGTTTACTCATATTATTTTATATCAGGTTTCGCAAAATGTATAATTTGTAAATTTTTATATAGCAATTCAGGCTATCAGATAATCTACAAATTAATACTTTTTTACAGCAAGAACAATTTTTATATTAGTAAAAAAAACTAGTAATCATGGTAATGAATGAAATCTATTTAAAATTAATAATTTGTACAGTAACTCAGATATATCTAATTTGAATTAATTTTCGGTTTATTCAGGAGTTAAATCGAATCAAAAGAAGGAAGAAAAGGAAATTAAATATAACCATGAGGACGGGGAATGAACAATAACTTAAAAACAATCGTATCTGGGACATTCAAATCAGAAAAAGATTTATCAATTGCTATAGAATGGCTTGATGAAAAAGGGGTTGCAAAAGAAGATATAAACATCTTAATTTCTGATAAAAGCCCTGATAAAGATTTTAAAGTCAAAACTACAAATAAAGTCCCTGAAATAGCTGTTAGAGGTTTAACTATTCCTAAATATGAAGCGATTTTCTTTGATGAAAGTCCGACTAAAAGCATACTTTTGGTAACAAAAGCAGATAAAGCTATGAAAAGTGTAATAAAAAGAAAATTTATAGGTATCGGTGCAACAAATATTGCTACACAGTAGCAGCAATAAATTAATGTTAAGGAGATAAAAATTATGAATTACAAAAAATTTTCATTAGCAGCAATACTATCAATAAGTATTTTAATGCTCAACGGTGTTAGTAATGCAGCTCAAACAACAAAAGGTTCAGATTTGTTATGTGATATGGGACCAACAGGCTATGCTGCCCCAATTCACAAGAAAACTGTTAAAAAGCATGTTCCTAAAAAAGTTACTTGTAAACCAATGCCTGCCAGAACCGGTGCAGCATGTCCTACCCCATGTCCGGCTCCATGTGAACCATGCGTTCAACCATGTGTTCCTGTAAATCCATGTCCGGCACCTTGTCAGCCTGTGAATCCATGTAATCCATGTCCAACAGGAGCAGCAAGTCCGATTATTGTGCAACCGGTTGCGCCTTGCCAAACCCCTTGCAACCCATGTCCTGCACCATGCAATCCATGTAATTAATAAGTATAAGTAAGAGAAAACAAGGAGGTATTTATAGAGATATAAATTTCAGACTTTATATAGATGCATTATGAATGCATTAAATGTAAGTAAATCAAACATTAGTAATCCCCCGAAGTTCTCGGGTAGGAAAACTCATTATCTTTATTAAATTTGTTAAGGAGGAAAGAAATGAATTTAAAAAAACTTTCACTTGCGGCAGCACTTTCAATAGGCATTTTAACAGTAAACGGTATTGCAAATGCTGCAAGCTGTCCAGCTGGCGTTCCGTGTCCAGCTCCTATGCAAGTAACAATGTGCCCAACTTGCCACATGAATCCATGTACATGTGCTCAAAAAATATCAATGTGTCCAACATGTCATGTAAATCCATGTACATGTGCAGTTCCTTATGCAGCTCCTATGAATCCATGTGACGCTGCGGTCAGTGCAACATTACCAAACTGTGCTCCAAATGCTAAGACTTTAGAAAGACAAGCTTTTGCATTCCCAAGCATAGGGCATTCATCAGTTGTTATACCTAAAGGGAATGGACTTGTTCAAATTGGCGGAAGTCAAGAAGCTATTGCTCTTGGTAATGCTTGTCCATCCGGTTTAAGTGCAGCTCCTGAATTAGGCAGCGCTCTTACTCTTTATCCTAAAAACGTAACAGGCGCAGCAGCACCTTTTGGCGCTGTATGTCCAAATCAAATTATGCAGGGAACAGACATTTCAAGATGTAAAATTCCTAATGCAACAAGTATTTTACAGTCAAATTATTTTAATAATATGTCAACAGGCGCAGCTCTTCCTATAGGCGGATGTGCTCCTGTAATAGCACCAGCATGTGGTCCTTGTGGCGCAGCAGCCCCATTTAGTTCGTTAGGTAGTGCATTTGGCTATTTTAATGGCGCGGCAGCCCCTCTTGGCTTAGCAGGCGCACCTATAGGTGCAGCAGCTCAATTAGGCGGATGTCCTATACCTATTCAAACATCAAGCGGTTTACAATTCCAAAGAACAGAGTATGTTGCTGTTCCATGTGGCGCGGCTGCTCCATGCGCTGTAGGAGATCAATATCCTGACGTAAGCAGCAATACTATTGACGGATGCGATATTAATGCAGAAACATGTCAAGGTGTTTTAGCAGGTTATCCTGACCGTTACTACAAACCATGCCAACCTCTTAAAAGATCAGAACTTGCAGCTGCTATAGTAGCAGGATTTGACCTTAAAGGCGTTCCGGCATTTTCAGAACAAATCTTTAACGATGTTTCAACATGTCACTGGGCTAATGCAGTTATAGACAAAGTTTATAACAGAGGCATAATGACAGGAAACTCTTGCAACCGTTTCAGACCTGAAGAAGCAGCTACAAACGCTGAAACATTAAGCGCATTAGCAAAATTAATTCCTGCAAATGTCGCTCCATGTGATATACAAAGCGTATTATCAGCATATCCTGATGCAGGTTCAGTTCCTGAATGGGCAAAAGCTTCTGTAGCTAAAGCTCTTAATATGGGCGTTACAAAAGGATTACCTAATTGTTCAACTATTAATCCTAACAACCCAACAGGCAGAACAGAAATTGCTACAATGATTAAATCATTAAGAGAAAAATTATGTCTTGAACAAGCTACAATTGCTCCAACAGGTGCAGCAGCTACATATCAGCCTCAAATTTTAAGTGGAACAATTCCTACACTTAAAGTTCAAATGCAAGACATCGTTACCGCGAGAACAAGTTTAATCGGCGATGTATTTGTAGCTAAAACAATAGAACCTTTGACTATCAACGGACAATGCTTCCCATCTGGTTCAGAAGTTCGCGGCAGAGTTGTTGAAGTTATCAGACCTGGAATGGGTGACAATGGCGGAATCAGACTAGGATTTAACAGTATTAAATCTGGCAAATGTATAGCTGATTTACCTAAAGACATTCTTTCAGCTACAGTTATTAAAGAGAAAAATCCTAACATTATATCAAGAGTTGTTGCATGGCCATTCTCATGGACCGGCAAAGTTGCTGGTATCGCTGGCAGAACAGTTGGCGGCGCAGCAACAATCGCTGGAAATACGACAGAAGGCTTCCTCAACAACATAGCTAACGGCAATAGTGATTTATTTAACTGGTACAGAAATGCATTTACTCCATTCAGAGCAGCCGGCAGAAGCTACGTTAGCGCACTTAGAGAAGTTGCCGTCGGAGTATATGATGAAGGAGTAAATGCATTTACCGGCGTAGCAGGCGTTCTTAAAGAATCCGGCGATGAAATTGCTTATGTAGTATCTCCTGATGGAGCAAGAATTGCTCAAGTTAACCCAGGAGAAAGACTATCTGTAGCATTCGGCGCTTGCAACACAACAGGTGCTGCTGCTCCATGTGCAGTTCCATGTGCTCCAGCTACACAATGTGGTACATGTAAATAGATAAAATTAAATATCTATAAAATTTGCAGCTAAATTGCAGCAAAAGAGCTGACTGAAAGGTCAGCTCTTTTGTTTACTATAAATAATTTTTAATCTTTTTTATAGCAAAATCAAGCGCACCCTTGTTTTCCTCAAAAATATTTAAACAGGCAGCACTTGCATCTGAATGTTTTTCTTTATTTTTAATAAGTTCTCTTATTTTTATCGAAAGCTGATCTTCATCATTAACAATAAAAGCAGCTTGATTTGCGGTCATAAATTTATAAATATCCTTGAAATTAAATACATCAGCACCTGAAACAACAGGAACTCCATAAATAGCAGCTTCAAGAGGATTATGACCGCCTGTACCGGAAAAACTTCCGCCTATAAATGCAACTTTAGCCACAGAATACAATTTGCTCAACTCTCCCATAGTATCAAGCAAAATTATATCTGTATTTTTAAAATGACTGTTCTTGCTTCTCAAGCCGATTTTAAATCCCGTTGCACAAATCAATTTAAGCACCTGATCATTTCTTTCAGGATGTCTGGGTGCAATTATTAATTTAAGATCGTTAATTTCAATTTTAAGCCGTTTATAAGTATTAATAATTAATTCGTCTTCACCTTTATGTGTACTTCCTGCAATTAAAACTTTATAATCGCCGGATTTTAAGGAGTGCTTAAGTTCTTTAATTTCATGATTGTCCATAATATGTGTAATATCGAACTTTAAGTTACCCATAACTTCAACTTTTTCAGAAAAAGCACCTATATCAACGATTCTGTTTTTATCATCGTCAGTCTGCATAAGTATTAAAGAGAAATTTCTTAAAACTTTCTCAAAGAAAAATCTGAATTTTTTGTAGCCTTTATAAGAATTAGGCGAAATCCTTCCATTTACTAAAATAAGCGGAATATTTTTTTTGTTTATCTCATGACAAAAAGCAGGCCAGATTTCAGTTTCTGCTATAACAACGATTTTAGGATTTAAAGCGTTAATTGCAGCATCCACCGAAAATTTATTATCATAAGGAAAATACGTAATTATGTCCGCAATATTTTTAAATTTATTATACGCAACTTGCTGTCCTGTTTTTGTTACGGTCGTTACAGCAATATTATATTCAGGAAATTCAGTTTTGGCTTTTTTTACAAGTGCTTCAATTGCATTAACTTCGCCGACAGACACTGCATGAAACCATATAGACTGTTTTTGTTCACTGTCATTACGAAGAGGATCAGTGCTCCGACGTGAGAATCTAAAGCCTATTTTCTCCCAAAAACCTGCCCTGAATTTAGGTTTAATCAAAAATGCAATAAAAATCACCGGGCTGAAAAGGATTGAAAGAAATATCACAGCTATATTATAAAATATGTACAATTTTTTACTCCACAAACAACGATAACTGGGGTGTATCAACATCAGGTTCATCAGAACTTTTTTTCTTGGCGGAAATTTTTGCAGAATAATCTTTTTGCATCCTGTTCATAAGATATTGAGCCCTGTTAACTACAGAATTCGGAAGCCCTGCCATCTTTGCCACATGAATTCCGTAACTTTTGCTCGCTCCGCCCTGAACAACACGTCTTATAAATTCTATTTCTCCGTCATTTTCTGAAATTGTAATCCTGTAATTTTTGATTTCAGGATATTTTTCGCACATTATATTTAATTCATGATAATGCGTAGCAAAGATTGTCCTTGCTTTAATATTTTGAGAAATATATTCAGCAACGCTCCACGCTATTGCAACGCCGTCATAAGTTCCCGTTCCCCTGCCAATTTCATCGAGGAGAATAAAACTTCTTTCTGTTGCTGAATTTAATATATATGATGTTTCGTTCATCTCTACCATAAAAGTAGATTGTCCTGTTGAAAGGTCATCTACAGCTCCTACACGCGTAAATATTTTGTCCACAATTCCTATTTCAGCGTGAACAGCAGGGACATAGCTTCCAATTTGCGCAAGAATTAATATAAGTGCATTTTGCCTCATAAATGTTGATTTTCCTGCCATATTAGGACCTGTAAGAATCATCAGCATAGGCGGATCATCTTCCCTACATGAAGCCAAATCAAGATTTCCTGTAATACACAAATCATTCGGAACATAACTTCCCAACGGCAGAAGCTTTTCAATAACAGCATGTCTTCCGTCTTTTATCATAATGTCGGAAGATTCGTTAATTTTCGGCTTAATATAATTCAATTCCGCCGCAACTTCCGCAAAAGACAATAAAACGTCAAGAACAGCTATAGATTTAGCCAAATTCCTGACAGGCTCTACAAATTCTTTAGAATAATCCCTAAAATTACAGAATATTTGATATTCCATATCAATAGACTTAGATTCCGCGCTTAAAATTTCATTCTCATGCTTTTTAAGTTCAGGAGTAATATACCTTTCAGCGTTTGTAAGCGTTTGTTTTCTAATATAATCTTCAGGAACAAGGCTTGTATTTGAATGAGTAACTTCGATAAAAAACCCGAAGTTTTTGCTATATCCGACTTTCAGGGATTTAATGCCGGTTCTTTCTTTCTCTCGATTTTCAAAATCCGCTAGCCATTCTTTTCCGTCACCAAGAAGTGATTTTAAATAATCAAGCTCTTTATTCACGCCATTTTTGATAAGATTACCTTCTTTAAGCCCAATAGGTGAGTTTTCTTCTACTGTTTTTTCAATAATATCGGCAAAATCAGCTATACTCGGGTTAATATCTGAAAACTGGTTTAAAAGAGAAGATTTCATATTAAATAAAAGTTTGCCAAATTCAGGCAATAACTTTAATGAATCTCTCAATGCCACAAAATCACGCCCGTTTACGGAATTATTACTAATTTTAGTAGCAAGTCGTTCTATGTCATAAACTTTATCAAGAAGAAAAGCCAAATCTAACCTGATTTTAGAACTTTCAATAAATTCTTCTACGGCATCCTGTCTTTTCTTTATATCTAAAATATTTTGCAAAGGCTGCTGAATCCACTTTCTGAGAAGCCTTGCACCCATGTTGGTTTTTGTTCTGTTCACAGCCCAGAACAGACTGCCTTTATAGTTATTATCCCGAACTGTCTGAACAAGCTCAAGGTTTCGAGCTGTGGTTGCATCTATAGATACAAATTCGTCCATATTATACGGTGTAATAACGTCAAACTTTGGTAAATCAGTTTTTTGAGTTTCCTGAAGATAATCAATAATTGCGCCTGCAGCGATTAAACCCTGCGCGTATTCAGAGAAACCAAATCCTTCAAGTGAATTAAGATTAAAAGCATGTTTGATTTTTTCAAGCGCATTTTCAGCAGAAAAAGCCTGCGCAGGTCTTATGGTGCAGTTATAATTTTTTGTAATTTCATCAGGCAGATCCAATGTTTCTTCAGGAACAACCTGAAAAGGTTTTAACTGTCTTTTTCCTGCTATTCCTATTATCTCCGAGGGAGAAATTCTGTTTAATTCTGCTAAAAGTTGATTATAATTTAGCTTTGATATTTTAAATTCACCGGTTGTAATATCAATAAATGCTAAACCAAATAAATTATCTTTTTGAGGTTTAACTACCGAAGCCAGATAGTTGTTTTTGGTAGCATCAAGGAGATTTGTTTCTATAATTGTTCCGGCTGTTATAGTTCTTACTACTTTTCTCTCGACAAGACCTTTTGCCTGAGAAGCATCTTCCATTTGATCACATATTGCAACCTTGTGTCCTTTTTCAAGAAGCCTTGCAATATAATTATCCGCCGCTTTTTGAGGAACTCCTGCCATTGGTATCCTGCCGAGCTTTCCGCCTTCTCTTCCTGTTAAAGTAAGTTCGAGATCTTTTGAGGCGATAACAGCGTCTTCAAAAAACATTTCATAAAAATCACCCATCCTGTAAAACAAAATCACACCTTGATTATCTTTTTTTATATCAAGATATTGTTTTACCATCGGAGTGGCATCATTAGGGTCTACATCATAGCTTTTTATGAAGTCTTCGCCGGTCATAATTATCTGCTTAATTTAATTAAATTTCTCTTATAAAACTAAACCACACACAAGAAGAAGCGTCAATTGCGACGCTTCCAGAGTTTAATTTATGATCATTTTTATAAATTCTATATGCAGTGCACATTAAGTCTTTTTAAACCGAAATGAGAAACCTCATGTGATTTGCCGCCTGATATATCATTTACGCACAATCCATAAATATTGCAGAGTCTTTTTTCATACTCAAGTTCTTTTTTTATTTCATTTTTCATTTCTGAATTTTTAATATTATTGTTATACATAGTCTTTTCTCCTCTAAATTATATTTATTTAATTACATTATTATTTTATACTTGTTGTAAGAGAGAACCTTAATAATTAATACTTATTTAACAATCGTTATTTTGGGTACAAAACAACCATATAAAAAATAACATTAAGTATTGTAACGTTTCTCGTATATATTGAATATATACACCCGAATAAGTTTTTATATATATATAAAGAAGCGCAACTCCCAATGAATAAAGGAAATTAAAAATGGCGATAGGTGCAAGAGATCCTATCGACAGGGCTTTAGTGCAACAATATGCAACTACTCAAACTAACAAGTTTGACGAAGTAAAAATTAGTCCTGACGATATGTGGAAAAATATAAATATGATGGCAATGTCTTGTAAAGTCCATTCAGACTTGAAAAAGACAATGAATATCCCGAAACCAAGGGTAGCTCTTAAAGGCTTCTGGGATAAGTAAAAAGTTTATTTTTTATTGTAGGTATGTGTGTTGTGTATGTTTTATCCTCCTTAATGGAGGACTTTTTTTTGAGTAATGTTAAGTTGTAATCTATGATAAATTGTTTTATAACCATATAATGATATACTGAAATTGATGAAAACGAGATAAAAGAAAAGTACTGGTTGATTAGAACACGCGCCTCTATGATTTACCCGAAATTTGAAAAACATTGTCCTGATAATGTGCCTGAAAATATTGTAAAAGACTATAAAGAAGCTTGTCTTGTATTAAATGATAGCCCTAATGCATCTGCTATGCTTAGTAGACGGTGTTTACAAAGCTTGTTAAGAGAAAATAACCCTCACGAGATTCAATTTGTAATTGATTTAATGGAATTACCAAAACATACAAGAGATTTATTAGATTTAATAAGAACGGTAGGAAATTGGTCTACTTATCCTTTAAAATTTAATTAATTTTTATTATGTCGAAAAGATTGAAAAAGAAAAAAAAATTAATTGAAGAAAAATATAATTTAATAGAATAATCTAACAACAATTATTTATTTGTATACTCAAGAAAGCACCCAATGAAATACCAAACCCCTCTCACAAACAAAATAATAGAAATCGGTACTGATTCTAAGGAAGATCAGATAATTTTTGCTGTGGAAACAAGCTGTGATGAAACAACAGCAGCGGTTGTCCGCAACGGCAGGGAAATTCTCTCAAATGTGGTGGCGTCGCAGATTGACACCCACAAAAAATACGGGGGAGTAGTGCCGGAAGTGGCAGCAAGAATGCACCTTGAAAGCATAGTTCCTGTAATAGAAGAAGCCACAGAAAAAGCAGGGATCGATATCAAAAAAGATGTAACTGCTTTTGCAGCGACAGTAGGACCCGGACTTGTCGGGGCTTTACTGGTGGGATTAAACGCAGCAAAGACCTTAAGTATTGTCCATGACAAACCATTTATAGGGATAAACCACCTTAATGCACATGTATGCGCGAATTATCTGGAAAGCGACTTTGAACCGCCTTTTATTTGTATGCTTGTCAGCGGTGGACATACTCAATTAATCAAAGTTGTATCCTACGCAGAACAGACAATTCTTGGAGAAACCCTTGATGATGCCGTCGGAGAAGCTTATGATAAAGTAGCACGACTTCTTGGACTTCCTTATCCGGGCGGACCTTACCTCGATAAACTTGCTCATGAGGGCGATAAAAAAAGATTTCAATTTACAAAAGCTAAAGTTTCTGAATATGACTTCAGCTTCAGCGGACTTAAAACAGCAGTATTAAGAGTATGCCAAGGGTTTTCACAAGAGGATTTACCTAAGGCTGACATCGCGGCAAGTTTTCAGGAAACAGTCTCGGAAATTTTACTCAAAAAAACTCTGACTGCTGCACAAAATAATGAAATTAAAAAAATAGCCCTCGCAGGCGGAGTTGCCGCAAATTCCGAAATCAGGCGGAAATTCTTTTCTCAGAAGGATAACGGATTTGAAGTACACGCACCCGAGTTTAAATTTTGCACTGATAATGCTTCAATGGTCGCAAGCGCCGCTTATTTTCAATCCAACACAATGCAAAATCTTGATGTAGAAGTTTTTTCAAGGGTTAAATAAAAACTAAAATAATTTTTCAAAATTTGTCTGCATTTCAGAATAACTTGATTTTGTAAAATGTAGAGAAATGCTTGCTAAATATAATATAAGCGGAATTCCCAAAACTACTGCAAGGAATATAATAACCGATTTTTTTGCAAGATTTACACTTTTATTAAATTTATGATTAATAACACTCGAAACTTGATAATCATTTAATAACTGATTAACGAGGTCGTTTTTTTCCTGATATGACAAAGATTCAACAAAATCAATGTTGTCAGAATAAACTTGAAACACAAATTTCTTTGCTCTCTGCGTTTCGCTATCCGTAATATTTAAATTTTCCTGATTTTTTACCAAATTATCTCACCATTAAGTTTGATGTATTTTTATTCTAAATTAAACATATTTGTAATAATATACTTATCGGATATTAAAAAAAAGGCTTGATTATGTCTGTGATTAATAAAGAAAAACTTAAAAACATTATACAAAATTTAAACAAAGTAAGCGTACTCGTAATAGGGGATTTTGCTCTTGATGAAATGATTTACGGCAATAGCCACAGAATTTCAAGAGAAGCGCCCGTTTTGATTTTAAAACACAGCCACACAAAAACTTTGCTTGGTGCGGCTTCCAACGCAGCTCACAATATTTCCACGTTAAATTCCGGCAAAGTTTTTGCACTCGGAGTAAAAGGAAATGATTACTACGGAGCTGTGTTAAATCAAACTCTTGAAGATGCTAATATTTGTGCAAAACATATGATTGTTGATGAATCAAGAGTAACAACTACAAAAACAAGAATTTCCGGTTCCTCCGCGCAATCCGTAACCCAACAAATAATAAGAATAGACAGAGAAACAACCGAACCAATCAGCAAAGAAATTGAAGATAAAATCATCGAAAAAATTTGTGAGCTTACTCCTCATTTTGACGGAATACTTCTTTCTGATTATGGAATAGGAATGATAACACAAAAAATAATTGATAAAACAATAGAAACTGCAAGAAAATATAACAAATTTATAGCGGTAGATGCTCAAGAAGACCTTAGCAGGTTTAAAAATGCGACAGTAATTACACCAAACCAGCCTGACGCAGAAAAAACAATTGGTTACAAAATCACCAATCAGGAAACACTTTTAAAAGCAGGACAAGACCTTCTTGAAAAGACTTCTTCTGACATGGTTCTTTTAACAAGAGGCGGAGAAGGCATGGTGCTTTTTGAAGCTAACGGAAATATAACCAGCATCCCTGCATTTAACAAGACAGAGGTTTTTGACGTAACAGGCGCGGGAGATACTGTTGTAGCAAGCGTAATACTTTCTCTTTGTGCAGGAGCCAAAGGTGCAGAAGCGTCTGCTATAGGAAATTTAGCAGCAAGCATTGTTGTAAAACATTTTGGTGCTGCAACAACCACTATAAAAGAACTTACAGAAACAATTGAGGATATTAATTTAGATAATATTCAGGAATTGCAAACAAAAGTTGTATAGATAAAAAATATACTTATTAGGGTAAAGGAGATATGGGAAAATGCTAAAAGACGGAAAATTGTTTGGAAAAATAAATATAATAGACTTACTGGTAGTAATCTTTATTATAGTAGGCGTACTGGGGCTTTATCTGGTAAAATCAGACAAATTCCTGACATCCTCTAAAGTAAATCAAGGCACAAAAGCGCTTCAGTTCGATGTAATGATGAGAGGAATAAAGCTTTCAAAAGACAGCAATGTCTTAAAAGAAGGCGATAAAAGCTTTATTACTATAAGAAATGTACCTTATACTAAACTGAAAATCGTCAAAGTAGTAAAAACTTACTGGCAAACACCAATGCCAAACCCTAAAGATCTTACTCAATCTATTGCTGCGACTGACCCTACAACGCCTTATACATTTAATTTCCTTGTAACACTTAAAGACAACGCAATAGTTACACCTGACGGTCCAGTTATCGGAGGAAACAAAATTAAAATAGGCCTTCCTATTGAGTTAGAAGGATACAATTACAAATTCGGCGGAATCGTTTCTGACGTTAAAGTTATAGATTAATCACTATGTGTAAAATAGAAAACTTTTCAAAATATTATAAAACTTCTTTTATTGGTAAAATAATAAGCGGACTCGATGTTACAGAAGAATCAACACTCTTTCAATCAGCAAAAGAAAGTTTTATTCTGCAAAAATTAAATCAATTTTTCGCATTCAGCCAAAATCTTTTTTCAAAACTGTCTGAAACAAGCATATTTGTCAAAAATTTGGATACAATAATACTCTTTTTTATAACACTTTTAATGGTTTCAATAATTGTTGCCCCGACAGGAATAATCGGGCTACTTGTATTTATATGCTTTGCTTTGTCTTTTATAAAGATATGCCTCATGAAAGGTGAAAAATTCTCCATAAACAGCCTTGATACAGCGATATTTTTATACCTTGCTATAGCAGGATTAAGTGTGGCATTTTCTTATATGCCGGTCGCTTCTGCTAAAGGCTTTGCCAAAATGCTTATTTATTTCGGAGCATACCTGACTTTTTATAATATAATCAAGGATCACCCGAAAAGAACTCTTTACCTGTTGGGAACACTGGCAGTGATTGCTTCCATAGAAGCTTTTTACTGCATATATCAGCAGATTCACGGAGTAGATGCACTTGCAGGATGGCAGGATATGAGTAAATCAAATCCTGAGCAGCTAATGAACAGGGTATACGGAACATTAAAACCATACAACCCTAATCTTCTTGCCGGATACCTTATTGCATCATTTTCATCAGCAGCAGGCATGTTTTTCTACTTCATCGCAAAACGCACAACCAAATTAGCTGTTTTATCAGGAATTGGTGCTTTTGCCATATTACTTGCAATAGTTTTTACCGGTTCAAGAGGTGCTTATATCGCTGTAACAGGGATGACCGCACTATTGATTGTAATTTCCGGTCATATTATATGGCATGATTATAGTGATAAAAAATGGCTGAAAAACTTATGGCTAGGCATAGTAGTAAGCGGAATTATAGCAGTAATTCTAGCGATAATTGCATCTCCTGCCCTGCAACACAGAATCGCTTCAATATTTGCAGCCAGAGCTGATTCCAGTAATTCATTCAGGATGAATGTATGGGTTGCAAGCTTCAAAATGTTTTTAGATAACTGGTTTATAGGAATAGGTACAGGAAATACTGTCTTCAGGCTTACATACGGTCTCTATATGGTAACAGGTTTTGATGCGCTTGGCGCTTATTGTGTTCCTCTTGAAATAGCGGCAGAAAGCGGGATTTTTGCATTGCTGGCATTCTCTTGGATTATACTTATGGTAGTGGTAAAAAGCATTAAAACCATAATTTCTAAAACCACTATCGAGCAAAAAATAATCATTTCCGCCTGCCTAATAGGAATTACGGGAATGATGCTTCATGGGCTTGTAGATACAATTTTTTACAGACCGCAGGTTAATATAATTTTCTGGATGCTGATAGCCATTTTTGCAGCAAATATGAACTTAAATAAAATTACAAAATAAACCGAAAAATACACGTGTTGATTGAAATTTGAATATAAGTTTCAATTACAATCTAAAAAAATGTTATAATTTATGTAAAGAATTTAAGAGTTCTTTATCAATATTTTTTAATCAGCAGTTTTAAATAATTAGATAAAAATGAGATTATTAGTTAGAAGGTAAAGAAAATTTATGACAACAAGCGTTCTTGAAAAACCTGAAACAGTATTAACAGAAGTAAATAAAGAAGAATTATGTAAAAAACTATGCTTGAATATTTTTGAAGGACTTCTTGAAGGATATGAAGAATTAAAACAAAAAAATCCTGTACAGGCTGAACAATTTGAATCAAAAATAACCGAATTAAAAACACAGCGTGATCATCAAAAAGTGTTAATCTAAATAATATAGGGCTAAATTTTATACATGCCCACAAAAAACTAGAACGATTTAAAATAAATGCACAAACCTAAAAAAATTCTTTTAATAAACTTTGGCGGACTGGGAGATCAAATATTATTTTTTCCCACCATCAAAACCATCAAGTCAATTTATCCCGATTCTAGCCACAAAGAAGATTTAAGTCAAAATCTGAAGGATCGAGGACTTAGAAAAGGTGGTCACTGCCACCTAACGTTTGTTACTGAACCAAGAAGCGGCTCAGCAGAAAAGTTGACCGATTTGATTGATGAAACGATAATTTGCGACATTAAAAGCGGGTCATCAGCAAATAAATACAAAAACATCATCAAATTTCTGTTAAAAATCTGGCTGCGAAGATTTGATATAGTTGTTTCATCAGGCGGTTCCAAACAAGTAGCAATATTATTATTTTTAACAGGAATCAAAAAACGTATAGGTTATGAAAGCGGAGCTTTAAGTAGATTTTTACTTACAAAAGCTATTCCTTTAAATCAAAAACAATACGCAGGGGATATGTATCATGACCTTGCAAAAGCACTAAATAAAGACGCAGTTGTGGAGATGCCGGAAATAAATGTAGCTGATGATATTTTGGGAAAACAACGGGAAATAATTAGAAATACTGATAAAAAAATTGTTGTAATACATCCGGGAGTTAGCAAATTAAGTATACAGAAGAACATTCTTAAATTTTGGGATGTTAAAAACTGGACTGAATTAATAAAAAGACTTCTCGACACAGGAAAGTACAGAGTAATTCTGACGGGTGGACCTGATGATCAGGAAGTTTCTGCTACGCTAAAACAAGAATTAGGGGAAGTTTCAGCAGAAAATCTACTGGATTTAACCAACAAAACCGCTAATATTATGGAACTTGCGGCAATAATCAAGCTTGCAGATGTAATTGTGTGTGTTGATTCTGCACCCATGCATATAGGTGTCGGCGTAAAAACCCCGACAGTGGCTTTATTTGGACCGACTGACGAATATAAATTATTCCCGATGAATGACTCGAAATATGTTGCAATTACCATAGAAAATCTTGAATGCAGACCATGCCTGTGGGACAAAAGAAAAAATTCCTGCGAAAATCCGGCATGCCTTGATATTCCCGTTGAAAAAGTTTTTGAAGCAGTTGAAATTATCTTATAAATTCTTAAAAAGCTTTATAAAATAATTTGTCAAGACTGGTAAAACTATAAAAAATATGAAAAAATATAATTATGAAAATCCCTGAGTAGCCGATTAGTTTTGATCCTACATTTATTGTTAATAGGGAGCCTTTCTCCGTTTTTTATAGTGACGTATACCTAATTTACTTTAGGAAACGAAAAATCTATAAGGGTGGGCACCCATCCTGGCTGATCACCGGGAATCAAAACAGCGGTTGTTCAGGGCTTTTTTGCGCCTTTTTTTGATTGTGCTAATATAAATTTTATGAATAATACATTTAATTTACATATTAAAAACATAGACGATACAGACAAATTTGCACAAAATATCGCCCAAATCGTTTCAAAAACAGGCGGTTTAATTTGTCTTTACGGAGATATCGGTGCAGGCAAAACAACTTTCGTAAAACATCTTGCGAAATATCTTGAAATCAAAGAAAAAGTCACTAGTCCGAGTTTTGTAATACTTAATGAATATCATTCAGGAAAAATAAGCCTTTATCATTTTGACCTGTATAGATTGGAAAGAGAAGGACTTGAATCCATTCTTGATGAACTTCATGAATATACAGAAAATGACAAGGCACTTGCAATCATAGAATGGGCAGAATTTTCTTCGGGTGATTTACCTGAAAATCGTCTGGAAATCGAAATCAAATACGTTGATGAAAACCAAAGAAGATTTTTCATTAAGGCTTTCGGAGTTAAAAATATAAAAATCCTTGAGCTAATAAAAGAATTTTACAAATAAAAGACGATGTGAATTATTACACCGTCTATACTATGCCCATAAATTATGGATAGAAAAATTCTAATTATTTTTCAAAACTTTACACACCGTAAATCTCATAAGAAACAACTTTATCGAAGGATTTGCGAATTCTGGCAGGTTTTTCTGTGGTTTCAGCAGGGTAGCCAAGAAGCAGTAAAGTCATAATAGTCATATCTTCAGGCAAATCAAGAGTTTTTCTCGTCAGTTCATAAACTTCCGGAACAGAACCCGTTAAATCATTCCCGATTGCTCCGACAATACAGCTTTCTATTCCGTGAGCTTTTGCCTCGAGAGTCATATAAGCTATAGAGTAAGTCAATTCTTCAAGTGTTCTTGCCATAACAGTATCTTCGCTAATCAAAGTCGGATTAAAAATAGGGCTGTTAAGCAGTATTTCTATTCTTTCTTTCGGGAATCCGCGTTTTTCCATAGTATCCCTGAAATTTTCTTTTTCCCACGCGCTTTTATCACCGCAACAAACCACAACAACAGGCGCATTCTCGACATGTTTTTGCCCGTGTGCCAACTGCGACAAAAGCGTTTTATTTCTGGTATCGCGTACCACTATAAAATGCCACGGCTGTGTGTTTATCCAAGACGGGGCAAGCCTACCCGCTTCAAGGATTTCTTTCAGCACTTCATCGGGAATTTGTTTATCTAAAAAATTTCTTATGGAAAATCTTTCCTGTATTTCTTTCAAGACCATTTTTGACTTCTCCTTTTGTATTGTCATGCTGTTTTTTCCTAATTGTCATCCCGAATCAAGTTCGGGATCTGTTCAATATTTGATAGAGGCTGAATCAAGTTCAGCATGACAGATGATTTATTAAATTAGGGCTGAATAACATCGGTTTTTATAGGCGTAGAATCAACGCCGTAGGTAAAACCAATGTTCTGTAATAATTTGTAAGCCTGAAAACCCAACTCGGAAGTCGGCTGGGAGCTTACCACATCAACAAGATTTTCAACGGCTTCTCTTTTTTGTCCTTCATGAATATAAATTTGCGCCTGCAAAAACCAAATTTTATCCCTCATAGTTGCAAATTTTATCGCAAGTCCTCTTTCAATATTCGCCTGCGCATCTGCATTCTCAACTTTTTTAAGAGTTTTAAAAAGATCTGTGTGATATTCTGCAGCGACAGAAACCCACTGATTAACTGTATTTAGCGTTTGTTTGGCAGCCGTATAATTGTTGGCTTTTATGTAAGATTCTGTTTTTTTTATTGAATTTTCCGCATAAGCCGTGCCAAGCGTGTTTTTTGCATCTGTTGTTATATTTACAGAAACTTTCTTCTGAAGCTGTCCAACTTCCTGAGCACAAGCAAAATTAGTGATTAATAAAGAAAATATACATATTAAAATTGTTTTTTTCATTTTGATTCCTTTTTAGAACAATAACACATCTACAACATCGCCTTCGTACAAAGCCGTGCAGTCAGCACAAATTTTGATGATTCCGTGCGATTTTACCAGCGTTGAAAGAAATGATGACCTTCCTGTAAAAGGATATGCGGAAGTTTTTCCGTCGCCAAGTTCTTTAAGCCGTACTCTTACATAGTCTTCTTTGCCTTCAGGCGATTTTATATTCTTTGTAAGAATAGCTTCAATTGATGGGGTGTCTTTTGTTATTTGCCAGAAAGACCTTGGATCGCCCGAAAGTTTTCTGAGAACCGGCTTTGCAAATACATGAAAACTTGTAAGACTTGAAACTGGATGCCCAGGTAATCCTATGACGGGCTTGCCGTTGACTATTGCAAGCAAAACATGCCCTCCTGGCTTCATTGCAACGCTGTGCGCCAATATTTTTGAGCCTTCTATCTCTTGTATCGCTCTTAATGTGTAATCCTTTGTTCCTGTTGAACAACCTCCGGAAATAATCACCATATTAGATACTTCAAGAGCTTTTGAGACGGCTTTTTTTAGCAGTTTCAATTCATCTTTAACAATACTTGCAATTTTGCCGATTCCACCGAGTTGTTCAACAAAACCTCTTAACACATAACTGTTTGAAGATGTTATTTGTGTAGGATCAGGTTCAATATCAATCGGAACAAGCTCATTTCCTGTAGGAATAATAGTTATTACAGGTTTTTTGAAAACTTTTATCTGTCTGTAGCCCAGCCCTATTATTCCGCCGATATCTTGAGGACGGATTTTTCTTTGTTTAAGTATAAAAACATCCCCTGCTTTAGAATCTTCAGCTTTTTTTGCCACCTGACAACCTGTTACTACGCTAGCAAAAACCTTTACTTTTTTTCCCTCTGTCAAGGTATCTTCAGGCATAACCACGGAGTTTGTGTTTTCAGGCATTATAGCCCCTTTAGAAACTTTTACGGCTTCTTTTGCCGAAACAGTAAACGTATTTGTATCTCCGACATTTGCCTCTCCGATTAATTTTAATGTCACAGGCGTATTCGTATCTGCTTCGGCAATATCTTTTGAATTTACTGCATAGCCGTCAATTAGCGCTTTGTCCACCGCAGGTAAATCGTATTTTACCAGAATATCTTCATATAAAATTCTTGCCAGTGAATCTTCAACGTTAATAGTTTCTGCTTCAAGAATAAATTGTGAACTTTCTTTTAAATAATTATCTAATGCCAAATCTACCGGCTGTTCCAAAAACAATGATTCCGTCATATAACTGCTAAAACCTCTTTTATCTTACTTAGCGCTCTTGGCTAATAAACGTTTATACTTTTCTTTATGCTGTTTCCCAAGTATGATTATATTATATAAACGGGGTTTGTGTTAATTTAAATCAAACAGAGTATTAACTTTTAATTAAAATGAAAAGTATAATACGAGAAACCTTTGAGTGTATTTAAAGGAAAAAGAGTTTAATGCTTGAATCAAAAACACATGAAGTTACGGTCGATATAG
>Ga0209212_1003883_pt1 | contig 19128 bp, 20 predicted proteins | sample RifGroC2_FD_183996 | JGI IMG/M metagenome (GOLD analysis project Ga0209212, IMG submission 183996) | Groundwater microbial communities from Rifle, Colorado, USA - Groundwater C2 (SPAdes) (version 2) | ecosystem: Environmental > Aquatic > Deep subsurface > Groundwater | place: Rifle, Colorado... | reverse complement strand
TTGGCTGACGCCATCATTGCTGCGTTTGCCATCCGAAAGGACGCAATTCTTATGCACAAAGACCCGGAATTTGACGCCTTGACAGGTTTGCTGAAAATGGAGGCGCTGCCTTACAAGGATAAATAGATTTCTCTTCTTTTGACCTGCATGGAAGTCATGGGGCAACCTCGGAAATTCCGGGGACATCCACGATAAGTAATGTCAAGGGGAAAACGGAGATTGGTCCGGGTTAATCGATCACGCGACCAGACATCCATTTGCTGTACCAAGGTCTGATAAGGTCAGCTTTACACCCTATCCTTGATGACCTCTGCAGAAGATTGAGTTTGGGTCAACCCGCCGGCCTCGAAACATAATAAGCGTTGCATTGCGGTTATTACATGCACAGTCCCCGGACGGCAAGGCCCGGCGGGAAGATCTTCTTTAACGAAATATTGCTTGCGCTATTCGCGAATTGCGAATAGAATCCTGCCATGATTCTCAAACCACAGGACATAGTTATTCTCTTGAAAATTGTCGCGCTGGGCGAAGGCCAGTGGTCTTATGCATCCCTTGCCGCTGACCTCGCTATGAGCGCCTCGGAGGTCCATGCCGGCATAAAGCGCGCTGTTGCCGCCCGCCTTATGGATGTGCAGAGGGGACGCCCCCTTATAAAATCGTTGGAAGAATTCCTCATTCATGGCGTCAAATACGCCTTCCCCCCGGATCACGGCGGCCTGACCAGAGGCATCCCCACCGGATATGCCGCCCCCCCTCTCAGGGATATGATTTCTCAACCGAATGAACCACCCCCCGTATGGCCGGACCCGGAAGGCAATACCCTCGGCCATGAATTCTCTCCTCTCTACAAGTCCGTCCCGAAGGCTGTCAAAAAGGATAATACTCTTTATGAATTGCTGGCCATAGTGGACGCGATCCGCGACGGGAGAGCCCGTGAAAGAGAAATTGCCATCAAGGAACTGAAATTACGTTTAGGATCGGCATGATCAATAACAAAGACATCAATATCCGGTTGATTATCCATGTCGCCAAATGTCTCGGCGATCTGAGAAAAAAGGTTGTTTTCGTCGGAGGTTGCGCCACGGGTCTGTTCATTACAGATCCCGCCATTAAGAATGCTGAAAGTGTTGAGTTGGAAAAGGGACTGACGATTCAGCTTGTTTCACCCCCCTATTTTCTGGCAACCAAGGTTGAAGCATTCAAGGGGCGTGGTGGTGGCGATTATATGGACAGTCATGACATGGAAGATATAATCACTGTCCTGGATGGCCGCCCCGAAATCATTTCTGAGATCAGGAGTTCATCCGAAGAATTGAAACCCTTTTTAGCAGACACCTTTCACGGGTTTCTGGCCCAGGAAGGATTCCGCGATGCTCTTCCAGGTCATCTGCCCTCTGACCGGGCAAGCCAGGCGCGGCTGCCCCGGCTCATCAAACGTCTGGAGGAAATAAGTGAAATCCAGAAATAATATGTTTACCATTACATTCTTCAGCAACTCTTGTGAAAACCTATAATCGCATCATTGACGAGTGCGAGACCGATCCCAACTTGCGGATCGCGATGGGATAACGTGTTGGATACGTTTTCTCCGGAAAAGCGAAGCGATATCATGCGCCGTGTGCGCTCGACCGATACGACGCCCGAAAGGAAGGTCCGCTCCCTTCTCCACGGTCTTGGCTTCCGGTTTCGCTTGCACCGAAACGATCTGCCTGGCAAGCCGGATATCACCCCTCCGAAACGCCGATCGGCGGTTTTTGTGCACAGGTGCTTCTGGCATCGCCATCAGAACTGCCCTCATGCAACGACGCCGTCCAGTCGGCAAGAATACTGGCTCCCGAAATTCAACCGCACCATAGAACGGGATCGGAGGAATCAAGAAAAACTTCGACAACAAGGGTGGAATGTGATTGTCGTCTGGGAGTGCGAGACGAAGAACTTGGCCATGCTTGCTCGGCAACTCGAAAAGCGTATAAATCGTCAACCGCTAATCTCGCAAGCGCCGCAACCCTCTTCCGTGGCAATGGCGGCAGAGAAAAGGGAAGATTACAATGCTGGGAAAAACACCGAACCGGGGCGCTGATGGCAGCCGGAGTTCTGGGACATCCATGATAAGTAATGTCAAGGAGGAAATGGAGATTTCCCCTGACCTCCCGGATTGACGGCCTCCCCGGCGCCGTCTCCGGGTTCAACCACGGCGATTCGCTCGATCTCGGGGATATCGCATTCGGCAGCGGTACGGGTACGATGCTCAGCTATTCAGCCAATGACGCGGGGAACGTGTATGTGGGGACAGATTTGAAATCTGTCCCCATTGTGAGCGACGGAGCGAACACCGCCCATATCGCGCTCGAGGGCCAGTATACGACAGCCGGCTTCGAAGGCGCGTACGATCAAGGCAGCGGCACTGCCGTGAGCTACCATACCGGGGGGACAGATTTGAAATCTGTCCCCCAATCTGAAAAATTCGACCAATTGGTGCTGGGGGGGACAGGAAATGACATCCTTACCGGCAGCAGCGGGAGCGACTTTCTGGTGGGCGGCGACGGCAATGACATCCTGGTCGGCGGGATCGGCAACGATACATTGACCGGTGGTCCGGGCGCGGATACGTTTGTCTTCAGAGAAACCGGTTCGGCGAACATAGACCACATCGTCGATTACAACGCAGCAGAGGGTGACAAGATCGACCTTTCGGCTCTGCTCGACATCGCCACAGGGAAGAATGTGACAGACTATGTGGAAGTGACGCAAAGCGGAAGCGATATCACCGTCCGGGTGGATGTGAACGGCGGCAGCTTCGAAGCCGGCGCCAGTGAGGTGTACACGATCACCGGCATCGGTACGGATGGCGCCGATCCGTTGAGTGTGTTGATCGACGGCACAGAGCATCAGTTTACGGTGTAACAAGAACAAATGGGGACAGATTTGAAATCTGTCCCCATTTTCCCCATTTTCCGTGAACAGGAAGGATCTGAAAGTAAGGGCCGCCGCAGGAGTTTCTTCCGCGGCGGTCCTGTTTCATGGCGAGGATTGGATTAACTGCTCAAGTCGGTGAACAAGGGGCGTGGGAATTTCCCCAAAGTCCTATCCTCTGATCCTAAGTCTCTCGTCTTGAAATACGCAGAAATGGGATTAAATTAGGAATTTCATGGGTCACCCGTAAGCGGATTACCTGATTGTTTGAGATTATCCTGACGGAGCGGGCAAGGAAGCACTGGGATCGCCTGAAGATAGACGCGGAACTTGAAAGCGGTTTATGAAAGTCTTGCCCGCAAAGAATTACAGTCGGGCAATTCATTCTTGTATTGCCGGTTTAAAAATATTGATATACGAAGAATATTGGTCAACGTAAGCAAACATATTCAAACTTCTTCTTGACAACGGTTTGGAAATATGGCTTTATGACGACCATGGGTACTGAAAATAGGACAAAAATAAACCGCCTCATAAATCAGTGGATGATGGGCGCCCCCAGTGCCACTTCCTACTTGGTTGCTTCCGGCTTCGGTCGGGATCTGGTCGTAAAATACAAGAACAGCGGCTGGTTGGAGCCGTTTGGCCGGGGCGCCTACATACGCTCCGGGGACAAGGTGGACTGGCCGGGCGCTCTTTTTACGCTTCAGACGCAATTGGGCCTTCCTGTTCATGCAGGGGGAAAAACGGCCCTGGAGCGGAAAGGCTATGCCCACTACCTGCCGGCGAGGCAAAAGAGGGTCTTTCTGTATGGTCCGCGTGGCCTCGCCCTGCCGGCTTGGTTCAAGGGCGATCGTTTCGGCGTCGAATTTGTCGTAACCCGGACGAATCTCTTTCCCGTAGATCTCGGGGAGGGATTTTCCGAATTCAAGGAGAAGGACTTTTCCGTACGGATATCTGCGCCGGAACGGGCGATGCTGGAGATGCTTCATCTGGTGCTCCGGATAGTCGGGTTCGACGAGGCCCGGTTGGTTATGGGAAACCTCGTCACGCTCAGGCCGGAAGTCGTTCAGGGGTTGCTGGAGGCATGCCGCTCGGTCAAGGTGAAAAGGCTCTTTCTTTACATGGCCGAGAACCAGGAACACGCCTGGCTTTCGAAGGTGGATTTGTCGAAAGTCGATCTCGGAAAGGGAAAACGGATGATCGTCTCGCATGGCCGATATGATCCGAAATATCGGATCACCGTCCCCGTTGATCGAGAAGGAATGAGCGCATGATCGATACCGTGTACTTCAGACAAGCCGAACTGCTCCTGCGAGTTCTGCCGTTGGTCGATCGGGAGGCCGTCTTCGCTCTGAAGGGCGGGACGGCCATCAATTTCTTCGTCAGGGATCTTCCGCCGCCGTCGCCGCGGCGCGGGGACGGAAGTGAAAATGATCCTCGATACGAACGTGGTTATTTCTGGCATTTTCTTCGCCGGCCCGCCTTATCAGATGCTTAAGGCATGGCGTGAAGGCAAGCTGATCGTCAGTGGGGACAAGCACTTATTGAAAGCATCCGGGTTCCGGGGCATAAAAGTTTTGACGCCGCGGGAATTTGTGAATACCTATTTCCTCCATCCTTAGTAGTTCCGTGGACAGTAGTTCCAAATTTTAATTGACATATTTGCATTCGTATTGCAAAATATCCTCATGTGGATTACGAGAAAATATGAAGATACGTTGAAGGCCCTGTTTGCACAGTTCCCTGCGGTGGCGGTTACGGGTGCGCGGCAGGCGGGAAAGACCGGGTTGGTCCGGCACGTCTTTCCGGAGCTGGGCTATGTTTCCCTGGATTTTCCCGCCATCGCGGCGCAGGCCGAACAGAATCCTGACGGCTTCTTCCGCGAGCGCGGCCTTCCTCTGATCATCGATGAAGTCCAGTACGCCCCTTCTCTCTTCCGGTATTTGAAGGCGATGATCGATGCGGACCGAAAACCGGGCCGCCTTCTGATCACGGGCTCCCAGATCTTTCCCCTGATGGAGGGCATATCGGAGAGCCTGGCAGGCCGTTGCGGCGCCCTGACCGTCATGAATCTTTCCGCTGCGGAGCTGCGGTCCTTCCAGGGTGAAGGGATTTTCGACGAAGCCGCATTTCTGTTCAAGGGCGGTTATCCGGAACTTCACGCCCGCCCGGAGCTGGACCCGCATTTCTGGTACGGCGCCTATCTGATGACCTACCTGGAACGGGACGTGCGCAACATCCTCAACGTCGGCAGCCTGCGCGATTTCGACCGATTTTTACGGGCCGTAGCGGCGAGGACGGGACAGATCCTCTCCTATTCCGATCTTGCCCGGGACGTGGGCATCACACCGAATACGGCCAAGAAATGGATCTCCGTCCTGCAGGCGTCCGGACAGGTTTTTCTACTGGAGCCCTATTTCCGCAATGTCGGGAAACGGCTCGTAAAGTCCCCCAAGCTCTACCTGTGCGACACGGGCCTGGCGGCTTTCCTGATGGGATTTGAAAGTTGGCAGGCGGTGGAACGCCACACAGCCGTCGGTGCGTTGTGGGAAACGCATGTCGTCATGGAGGTGGTCAAGGCATTCGCCGCTCGGGGCCGGAGCATCCCCTTGTGGTTCTGGCGGACGGCCCGCGGCGAAGAGGTGGATCTAATCATCGAACGGGACGGCCGATTCACGGCCATCGAGTGCAAATATGCGGAAGTGGTCGACGAATCCGGCATGAAAGGCCTGCGGGCCTTTGCCGGCGACTATGGCCGGCAAAGTCTGCAAGCCGGCTACATTGCCTCCCGAACAATCCGCCCCTACCCCCTGGCGGACGGCATCACCGCCATCCCCGGCAGCTCGATCGCCAGTTATCTGTAGTTTAGGGGATACTTAATTTCTGAATTCAATAATTTGCGTTGACATTCTTCCGTTACGTCCTTATACTTGGGCCAAGTTTTAAGGCCCAGTATTATGACCCTAAGGAGGATGCTATGCAGCAGGCAAAATTCAGTTGCCAAGAGAATCAGGCTGAATTTTTAAGTAATTATAAGGAGCCAATTGCAAAACTCAAAATTCGTTGGCAGTTGACACTGCTCAAACTACCGCCATAACGTCGAACCTGGGGCAGAATTGATACATATGGTCAATATGACGCCAAAACCCTCAAAATATCCATTTTCTGGACACGGCTATGCCGTGCGGGTGACTTGGCTGCAACCACGCTTAACTTGTAAGCATTTTATATCATTTATCCTTACCTCATTCCAAGAGTCGGAAGAGCTGCGTTGCCGTTATCGCGATCAGCCCGAACATCAGATGCGTCATCACCTTGGCTGCCCCGCGCACTCGCACGAACCTTCCACCATAATTGTCCTTCAAATTCGAGTTGACCCGCTCGGCAGTAGTACGATTCCTGAAACGCACCGCTTGCGCAGGATCCATCTCTTTCTTTTCTCCTCGCCTGGGGTTGGTATCGATGATTGGGACATGCCCCAGTCCGGCGCTGTAGCTCCTGATCTGCGGCGCATCGTAGGCCGAGTCCATCAAGTCGTAAAGACTGATGATTCTCTCGGCGGTCATTTGCGCCAAGGGGATGGCTGCTTGAGAATCATGCAGCGAGGCCGAACTCAAAAGAGCGCTCACCGGAATATCCCCGTCGATCGAATCAATATGCAGCTTGTAGCCGGTCCAGCTTGTCTTGTATCCCTTGGCATTGAGCTTGGTACCCACGTCACACCGCGTTGGCAAATCGGCCACGTTCTCTGCCAGGCCACGGCCAAGCTGCAAATCCAGCCGCTTAGGTTCTTTTGCCGCGATGATCTCACCTTGGCGTGGACGGCCTCGCTTGCGTTTCGGCTTGTTTTGGGCCTCTTTAGGATCTTTGCGAAGTGGCTTCTCCCGAGCTTCGATCTGTGTTGCATCACGGCTGACATGGCCCGCAAGTTTTGGTCCGGCATGCTGCTTGACCATCGCCTCGTGAATCTTCTCCCCCAGACGACCGCGCGAAAATTCCTCAAACGCCCGGGAAAACGTGGATTCCGATGGAATCTCTCCCTTGCTCTCCCACCCGCACAACCGCCGCAAGTTCTTGCTATCATACAGGTAAGCAATCAATATTTTCGTAGTCGGAAAATTGTAAACCGCCTTGGCCACGAACGCCTCCAAAATGGCCAGCCGATCATCCCGCTTGCGCCCGACCCCTTGCCACCGGTACGGACTCATATGCTTCTGAACTTCTGCCAGTTCGATCACCCGTATAAACTCCTGCTGCTTTTCGGTCAGAGGATCCAGTTCGCTTTCCAGCCAAGGGAAAAGAGTGTGCTGTATGCTATGCCATATGTCGAAAAGTGGGCTCATTCCTTACCGCTAACCTCCTTTTTTATTGATCTGAACTTGAAAGGAAATATAGCTCACTCTCTTTATATTTTCAACTATTTATGTAATTTATTTTTGATTGTTGTCGCTCTCCGTTTGATATCGAAATCAGGGTCCGGGTCATACCCGTGGTTCATGTATCGGTGGCTGAAAATTCAACTTAATTTAGACTTTTGCAATTACCTCTAAGGATTACGGATTTAAGGATAAAAGCGCCATGGTGCGTGAGTCGCTGAATCTGTTGAGGGAAAAGTTGGAAGCGCAGAGATTAAGGGAATCAGCCGATTTATATGCTGAGGTTTACCTGGAGGATTCTGAGCTCAAGGGATTGACGGACTCTGCCGTACAGGGATGGCCCGAATGACAACCATGGAACGGGGCATGATCATCAATATCGATCTGGATCCGGTACAGGGGTCTGAGACTGGTAAAGTGCGACCTTGCGTGGTCGTGACCAACGATGTTTATAATGCGCGCGTTCCCGTCATTCAGGTTGTGCCGATCACGGCCTGGAATGAGAAGAAGGCGCGAATCAAGACCAATGTGACCCTTACTCCGTCTGTGATCAACGGACTTGACAAGAAGTCCGTCGCCGACTGTCTGCAAACCCGTCCGATTGACTATCGCTTGAGATTGTCTCGGGTGCGCGGCAAAATAGAACAAGACGATATGCGCGTGCTTGATCAAGCCCTGAAAGTGGTTTTCTCTCTCTGAATTAATCGAAACGACAGCGGCGAGGTCCTGCTGCAGCCGATCGCCGAGATCCCCGCTTCGGAACTCTAACTGTTCCGCAACCTGGAGGCAATCAACGATGTCCGGGAGGGTCTGCGGGACGCCGCGCAGCGGAAGGTCTCCCGATTGGATCCAAACCTTCGGACACACGAGTTCACCAGCCCAAACGGCCGCAGGGAGAAAAGGTCTTTGACGCCTACGATCTGAAGACGGTCTGTCTGCCCCGGTAGCTGGAATGGGTACGGAAACTGGGCCAAAGCGGTAACAGGGTATAGCGATTACGGATATTGGATAAACTGATCGGACGAACGGTACGGCGGGGGATCCGAATGTGGGGAGAATTTCTGTCCCCGGAATTCAAAAATGTGGGCTTATCCTGAATAAACCCTATTGGGAAAGTTTCATCACGATTGCCCTGGGCGTGGCCGACGATGGAAAGCCCTGAAAGAAGTGAAATCAAGGCATTTGATTATGATCATGGCACAAAGGACATCGGGGTAAGACGTTACATCTGGCTTGCCGAATATGGCTATGTGCTCATTCTCCAAAGAAAGCGGCACTACAAAGAACCATCATGATATACGGTCGGGTCCGGAACACCGGCATCCTCGAATCCCCTTCTTCGCAGGATGCAACTGTCGCACCGGCCGCAGGCCTTTCCTTCCGGCGAGGGGTCGTAGCAGCTGTGGGTCAGGCCGTAGTCGACGCCCAGTTCGATCCCCTTTCGGATGATCTCCGCCTTTTTCATCGAGATGAGCGGCGCCCGGATATGCATGCGCAGCTTCCCCTCCACTGCCGCCTTGGTGGCCAGGTTAGCCAATCGCTCGAATGCGGCGATGAACTCCGGCCGGCAATCCGGATAACCGCTGTAATCAACGGCATTGACGCCGATGAGAATATCCGCCGCCTGAAGGACCTCCGCCCACGCCAGGGCGTAGGAGAGGAAGATCGTATTGCGGGCCGGGACGTAGGTGACCGGGATCTCATGCGCCATGTCGTCGATGCTGCGGCCTTTGGGGACGTCGATCCGGTCCGTCAGTGCCGAGCCGCCGATTGTTCGCAGATCAATGTCGATGACGAGATGTTTTTTGACCCGGAAGAAATCGGCCACTTTCCGCGCCGCTTCCAGCTCACGGGTATGCCGCTGGCCGTAGTTGAAGGTCAGACTGTAGATCTCATACCCTTCCGCCCTGGCGATGGCCATCGCGGTGGTGGAATCGATTCCGCCGCTGGTAAGGACGACCGCTTTTTTGCCGGACATGATGAGACTCCCTTTTCTTATACGCCCCTTTTTTCGGCCCCCCAGATCACCTTGTGAAGCTGGATCTGCAGGCGCACATCGAGACGATCCTCAAGGATCCACCGGGCAAGGCTTTCCGGGTTCATCCGGCCGAATACCGGGGAGATCAGCGGGGGTTTCAGACCGCTGCTGCGGGAGAGATGCGTGGAGATGACGCCCTTCGCATATTCGAAATCCGCACGATCGCCGATGACGAACTTGACCTCGTCGTTCGGGGTGATGATCGCAAGATTCTCCAGGCGGTTCTTTTCCGATTCCCCGCTGGAGGGGCATTTCATATCGACGATCCGGATGCACCGCTCGTCGATGCAGCCGATGTCCATGCTGCCGTTCGTCTCCAGCAGGACCGTGTAGCGCCGATCCAGCAGTGTCCGGATGAGTTCCGGGGTCTCGGCCTGGAGCAGCGGTTCGCCGCCGGTGATCTCCACGAGACGGCAGCCGAAGGAGCGGATCTGCCGCTCGATGTCGGAGATCTCCCGCACGGATCCCTCTTCATACGCATACCGCGTGTCGCAGTACGAGCACCGGAGGTTGCACCCGGCAAGCCGGATGAAGGCGCAGGGGCGGCCGGCATGGGAAGACTCTCCCTGGATGCTGAAGAAGATTTCGTTGACCTGTAAGGGCACTCATTCCTCCCAGTAAGAGGCGCCGGCGCCGGGGGTTTCCGAAACCCGGACCTTCGAGACCCTGACCGCCTCCGAGTTGATGCGCCGGCTGATTTCCCGGTAGAGGTGCCGGGCGATGTTCTCCGAAGAGGGATTGACTTCAGTAAAAGGCTCGGTCTCGTTCATGTTGCAGTGATCCAGCCCCTGCAGCACATCCTTGACGTGCCCCTTGATCACCCGAAAATCGATCGCGATCCCCGTGTCGTCGAGCTCTCCGCAGCGGACGGAGACCCGGACGATCCAGTTATGCCCGTGCAGGCGCGCGCAGTCGCCGGGATAGCCCCGCAGGGCATGGGCCGCGGAGAAATGGGTTTCCACGTAGACTTCGAAGACGCCAGGCATGTTTTATCCCTTCCGATCGATTTGGCGCACTAACGTATCACATTCGGGGTGATATTTCTTCGATTTTAAACGGGAGAGATGAAATGCTCTGTGCAGGATACCCGGCGGTCTGCCGGTGGAACGCCGTCTCACGCTTCCGGGGAGCGATTGTGTGGGAAACTTTCAATATTTTAAGGCCTTATACCGGCTTGGTGACAGGATATCCGGGGATTGTCAAGGCAAATGCAAATCTCTTTTTTACTTTACACGGCCGTCCCAATCCGCTATGTAGATATGCGGTCGGCGGTCAGGCCGATTGACTGTTTTCGGACATCTTAGGATTGGACGGACGATGAAGAAAACGAAAGTGCAATGCGTTGCAACAAACCGGGTGGATCGGCCCGTCTTCGGCGAGGCCGTCTTCGACCTCGTCCGCCGGACTGCCTGCGAATTGCCCGCGGATGTCGAGCAGGCCCTGAGGAGGGCCCATGACGAAGAAGCGCCGGACTCGACGGCACGGATGATCCTTGCTTCGTTTCTGGAAAACATGGTCTTGGCCGGGGAAAAACAGGTTCCCCTGTGTCAGGATACGGGGATGCCCCTGTTTTTCGTTCATCACCCGCCCGGTCTTTCTCACCGGGCGATGCGCAGAGTGTGCGAGGAGGTAGTTGTGCGGGCGACGCGGGAGGAGTATCTGAGGCCGAACGCCGTCGATCCCGTTACCGACCGCAACAGCGGCAATAACGTGGGCAAGGGCTTCCCCGGTGTCTATTTCGAGGAGTGGGACAACGACCCCATCTCCATCGCCCTGATGCTCAAGGGGGGCGGCAGCGAGAACGTGGGTCGCCAGTACAGCCTGCCCGACGATGGACTTTCGGCCGGGAGGGATCTGGAGGGGGTCCGGCGGGTAGTCCTGGATGCCGTCCGCCGGGCGGAGGGGAAAGGCTGCCCCCCGGGGATCCTGGGGATCTGCATCGGCGCCGACCGGGGCTCGGGCTACACCCATTCCAAACACCAGCTCCTGCGATCCCTCGACGACGTGAATCCCAATCCCGCCCTGGCCGACCTGGAGGCGCGGATTCTTAGGGAGGCCAACACGTTGGGGATCGGCCCCTTGGGGCTCGGGGGAAAGACGACCCTTCTGGGAGTCAAGATCGGCGCGCTTCACCGCCACCCCGCCTCTTTTTTCGTCACCGTGACGTACATGTGCTGGGAACACCGCCGCCGCGAGATCCGGATCGAAGCCGACGGAACTTACCGATTTACGGGATGAGGGAAAAATGATTGAATTGAGCATTCCCATTTCGGAAGAACAGATCCTGTCGCTCCATGCCGGAGACGCCGTGGCGATTTCCGGGATCGCGACGACGGGCCGGGATGCGGCCCACAAATACATGGTGGATCACCTCATCGAGGGGCCAAGGCCCCTGTCGGCCGAGGATCAGCGCCTCATCGAAGAGCTGAAGACGATCTACCGCGGCGGGGCGATCTACCACAGCGGCCCCATCGTCCGCAACGTGGACGGGCGCTGGAGCATCGTCTCCTCCGGGCCGACGACGAGCATCCGCGACGAGATCTACGAGGACAAGGTCATCGCCGCCTTCGGGCTTAGGGTGGTCATCGGCAAGGGGGGGATGGGTCCGCGGACGCTCGCCGCCTGCAAGACCCATAAGGCCGTCTACGTCCACGGCATGGGCGGGGCGGGCGTGACCAACGCCCGCGCCATGGTCGAGGTCCTCGACGTATTCAAGAAGCAGGAGTTCGGCCTCCCCGAGGCCTTCTGGAAGATCCGTTTCGACCACTTTCCAGGGATCGTCACCATGGATGCCCACGGGCGGAGCCTCCACGAGGAGCTGGGGAAGACCTTCGACGACCGCCTGGCGGCACTCCTGCGATCTGGATAAAATTTTAATAGAGATCTTTTAATTTGAGGCAATTCGGGATCATGATTACGATCGGCAGTTTTCTGCACCGGGAGGTCCTCAACGATATCATCCTCCGCTGGATGTACGATCAGGCGCGCCCGTCGGATGCGGATCTGATCGTGCGGCTGTCCCATTTCAACCGCGTCTATGTCTCCCGTTACCTGGAGCAGTTTGCCGGTCTCATCTTCCGGGAGCTTCACCAGTGTCAGCTTTTCCCCCGTCCTGTCCAGCTCAAGGGCGAGCTGAAGGACGTTATCGTGGAACATCCCTCCTGCAGTAACGCACGCATCGAAGAGATGATCCTTGATTACGGTCAGAACCCGGGACGCTACTACCGGGAGACCCCTTTTCACGGGATTCTCTACTTCTGCCGCCGCAACGGCTGCATGGAATATGTCGGGTCGAGCCGGATCAAGCGGGTCCGCCGTCTGGCGGAAAAGACAGCCCGGCGGATCATCGATAGGATTTTCGCTTCGGTCAGGAGACATGCCGATACCCTTGCGGATGAAAGGGCCCGCCTCCTGAGCATCCCGCGGGAGCAGCTTTTTACGGCGCCCGAGGAGATGACGGAGGAGTTCCTCCAGGCGGAGAAACGCCTCCTGAATGATCTGCGCGAAAGGAGACCGATCGCGGGTGCGGCGGAAGAACTGGCGATCAACGACGTAGCCGGCGTGAAGGTCATCCTGGAAGAATCCGAACAGCGGAAGCTGATGGAACTCTTCGAGAGGCTTCCGAACTGCGAAATCGTGGAGGAGGAGAAGCATACCGGGCGGTACAACGCGACCAATCTGATCGTCCGTTACCGGCCGCCCCGGGAAGAGATCCTGGCCCATCCCCTCGGCCGGAGGATCCTGAGCGTCATGCAGGCAAGGGGGCTCTCCCCGTACGAGACAAACCAGGCCTTTGCCGAATTCGTCCGGTCGGGGGAGGAGGATGTCCTGCTGGAGATCATCCTCTCCACCTATCAGGAGATGCTGGAGAGCGAGATCGGCCGCTGCATCCACGAAGACCGGATCATCGAGCAGAGGCTCTGTCAGCAGTACCGGGGTCCGCTGGCGAGGAACATCGAGTACCTGCTGGAGTACCTTTTTACTTTTCCCGTATCTTTTCAGAAGGAATTTGGCGAACTGCCGATCAAGCTCTGGAACCGGTACCTGCCGGACTATTTTGACGAGATCTTGAAGAAGCTCTTCCGCATCCCGCCGGACAATTTCCTGGACTAGGCATGACGCTCTCGTAAAAAGTCTTAAAAGCCTTGAATTGGGACGGCTTCGTAAAAAGTCCGCAGGCAAGGCGCGCGCGGGGACGGATTTGAAATCCGTCCCCATTATGAGACGTACTGTGGCGTACGCCGCAATGACGAAGGATGAAGCGCAACGCAGCATCCGGACTTTTTACGTAGCCGTCATCCCTCTCGCTCCCCGACCATCCTGAAACCCTCGTCGAGCAGCTTTTCCGTCTCCCTCGCTCGGATTGAGGGGGTCTTCGCCCCCATGACCACTGCGATCAGACGGGTGTCCCCGCGCTTGGCCGTAGCCACGATGTGATATCCCGCCTTTACGACCCAGCCGGTCTTCAGACCGTCCGCGTTGGGGTAGTGTCTCAGGAGGCTGTTCCTGTTTCGCTGGGTGATGTCGCGGTAGGTGTAGTACTGCTGGGAGTGGAGATCCAGGGATTCGGGAAATCGCTGGAGATAGTCGCTGGCCAGGATCAGCATGTCCCGCGCCGTCGTGACCTGGCCCCTGGCGGGGAGACCATTGGGATTTTTAAAAAAGCTGCGGGTCATGCCGAGCTGCCGGGCCTTCCGGTTCATCCTCGCCACGAACCTCTCCACATCGCCTCCGATGTATTCGGCGACGGCCACGGAGGCGTCATTGGCGGAAACCACGGCCATACCTTTGAGCAGCTCCTCGAGGGGGATCTCGCTCCCGGCCTCGATGAACATCTTCGATCCGCCCGTCCTCCCGGCCTTCCGGCTGATCTTCACCTGGTCTCCAGGCCGGACGCGGCCGTCGCGTATCGCCTCGTCGGCGAGATAGAGGGTGAGGACCTTGGTGATGGAAGCCGGCTGGATCGGGGCGTTTGCATTCTGGGCGACGAGGATCCTGCCGGTCCTCATGTCCATCAGGATGGCCGAACGGACATTGAGCCTGAGGGCATCGGCCGCAGAAACATTCAGCGATACAAAGAGTATCAGAAGGACCGCACTGAGGATCGAAACGCGTTTTACGATCATCTTTTTTCCTCCTGCGCGTACCCCTGCCGCTCCGGGGCAACGTCATGGATGTCAGCCGGCGACGTCGGCGCGGCGGTGTCGTGATGTTACTCCGGCGCCAGGCGGCGGATAGCCTCATCCACATATTCCGGCGCAAAGTGGCTGCCGCGGTAGAGGCGGAGAGCCCGGGGGAGGCAGCGCAGGAAGGCGCTGACGACTTCCAGCGCAAAGTAGCTTCCCGTCTCCTTCTGGATGATTGAGATGGCTTGCATCAGGGGCATGGCCCCCGGACCCATCGTCTTGTCCCCGTCGTATTTGGGATATTCCCGCCGGGAGGTCAGGGCGTCGAACACATCGGCAACCGCAATGATCTTCGAACCGAGGGGGATCCGATCGCCGGTCAGGCCGTCCGGATATCCCTGGCCGTTGACCTTCTCGTGATGGCGGCCTGCAATCTCGGGGACGGCACGAAGATTGCGGGGAAAATGAAACTTCTCGAGGATCGTTTTGGTCTTGACGGGATGGGTGTTCATCTCTTCCCGCTCTTCGGGGGTGAAGACGCCCTCTTTCAGCAGAACGGCATCGCGGATCCCGATTTTGCCGATGTCGTGGAGTATCGCCGCCAGCCGGAGCACCTCGATGTCGTTCCTGTCGAGATTGAACTCTCCGGCGACCAGCAGGGAATATTCAGTGACCCGCAGGGAGTGGCCCGCGGTCAGGGGGTGCCGGGCATCGACGGTGGCCGACAGGGTGCTGATCGAACTGTTGAAGGAAAGCCGTGCCTCGTCGATCAGGAATGAATTCTCCAGGGCGATTCCCACCTGAGAGGCGAGGCTCTTCATGAAAACTTCATCCTTGAGGTCGAAGCCGGTCGCCTCTTTCTTGTTGATAACCTGGAGGACGCCGATCATCTGTCCCGTGGGGCTCTTGACGGGAAGGCATAAAACGGAGCGGGTGCGGAAATTGTTGATCAGATCGAAGGAGCGGTCGAAATAGGGGAGTTCCCAGGCGTCGACCACATTGATTCCCTCCCCCGTTTCGGCCACCCGGCCGCTGATCCCCTTGCCGAGGGGGAGGGCGATCGGGTCAATCCCTTCGGCGACCTTGGTCCACAACTCACGCTTGTCCCAGTCGATCACATAGAGGCTGGTCCTCTCGACCGCCATGACCTCGGTTACCCGGCTGATGATCAGCGGGAAGAGGCGGCTGGGTTCCAGCTCTGCGGTCAGATCGGAGGCGAGCGCGATCAGCTTGGCCAATAACTCCTTCAGGTGTTCCCGCTCGGCCAGCTGATCCGCGGCGGTCTGGAAAATGTTGTTGAACGACTGGATCAGGCTCTGAATTTCGTTTTCATCGCCGGCATTCCCGGTATCGCCGCGGGCCGGAATGAGGAAGGTCTCCCTGGCTTCGATCGACTGCTCTCCGAAACTCTTCTTCCCTTCTATCACCTCTGCCGATTTGGCGCGGATTTCCCGGGTCAGTCCTTCCAGCGCCCTGATTCTGCGGAACATCAGGAAGAAGCTCAGGAGGGGAAAGAAAAGCATGACGAGAAGGCCATAGATAAGCGTTTCGCCAAGCTGGCCGCTCTTGTCGGCATCAATGAAGGGCTGGAGATATTGATCGGAGATGAAGATGAAGATCAGGAGGGGAAAGATCGAGGAGAGAACGAAGAAAACGAGAAAGATCTTCTTGGATTTTTCTTCCGCCATCGGTTTGAAGAATTTCATCGACGACCGTGCCTGCCTTTCCCGGATGTCGTTTGCTCTGCGGTTCATGACCGGGGGCGCGATCCTCCGGTGGCCCGATCTATATGCGAAAGGATAGCGAATGTCAAGCGCTCACGCAGGCCTGCGCGACGGAAGTCCAGTAGGGGGACATGCCGCGCAGCCTCTCGATGATGGGGGGCAGCTTTTCGATCACAAAATCGATCTCCTCTTCGTTATTGTAAGTGCTCAGGCTGAAACGGATGGATCCGTGGGCCATGGTAAAGGGAACGCCCATGGCGCGCAGCACATGGGAAGGCTGAAGGGATCCGGAGGTGCAGGCCGAGCCGGAGGAGGCGCAGATGCCGTATTCGTTCATGAGCAGGAGAATGGCCTCTCCCTCGACAAACTCGAAGCTGATGTTCGTCGTATTGGGCAGGCGCTGAAAGAGGTCGCCGTTGACCCGGCTTTGCGGGATGCCGTCCAGAAGGGCCGTCTCCAGCTTGTCGCGCAGGCGCTTCACCGCGGTGTTTTCCGCCTCCATGCGGCGGGCCGCCAGTTCGCAGGCCTTTCCCAGCCCGATGATGCTGGGGGTGTTCTCAGTGCCGCCCCGGCGCCCCTTTTCCTGATGCCCCCCGATCAGAAACGGAGAAAACTTGGTCCCCTTTCGGACGTACAGCACGCCGATCCCCTTGGGGGCGTGGAGTTTGTGACCGGAAATGGAGAGCATGTCGATGGCGCTCTTCTTTACGTTGATCGGGATCTTGCCGGTCGACTGCACCGCATCGGTGTGGAACGGGATGCCCCGTTCATGGGCCAATGCTGCGGCCTTCTCCACGGGGAAGATGACACCCGTCTCGTTGTTGGCCCACATGAGGCTGACCACCGCCGTGTCAGGCGTCAGGCTGCTTTCCATCTGCTCCATATCCAACAAGCCGTTCTTGTCCACGGGCAGTTCCGTGACCCGGTAGCCCTGACCGGCGAGATTGGCGCAGAGGGACTTGATGGCGGGATGCTCGACCCGGCTGGTCACGATGTGGCGCCTTTCGGGATGCGTCGCCAGGGCCGAGCGGATGGCGGCGTTGTCGCTCTCCGTGCCGCAACTCGTGAAGATGATCTCGTCCGGCGATGCGCCGATGAGCGTCGCGACCTGTTCGCGCGCCTCGCGGAGTTTCTGGGCGACCTGGCCGCCGAAGGAATGCATGCTGGAGGGGTTGCCGTAAAGGTCGTGGAAATAGGGCAGCATCGCCTCCAGGACCTCCGGGGCCACCTGGGTCGTGGCATTGTTGTCCAGATAAACGATTTTCATGGGGCCACCTCCTCGATGATCAAATCGGGTGAAACCAGATCCCGGAGTTTCGCCTCGACGAAATGCTTCAGGGTGATGTCGGACGCCTTGCATACGGCACAGGCGCCCCGCGTGGCTACCAGGACGCGGTTGCCAACGACGTCGATGAGTTCGATATCGCCGCCGTCATGCTTCAGGGACGGCCTGATTTCCCGCTCGAGGGCTTCCTCGATCATCCGGATCTTCTGGATGGTGGTCAGCTTCGGCCGCACCGCCGGCTTGGCCTCGGCCCTCACCCGCTCGATGATCTGCCGGATGGCGTCATGGCAGTTGCCGCAGCCGCCGCCCGCCTTGGTGTAATTCGTCACTTCCTCGACCGTCGTGAGGTTGTTTTCCCGGATGGCCCGCTCGATCTCCCGGTCCGTTACCCCGAAACACTCGCAGACGATCTGCGCTCCCGTCTCCTTTGCCGGCGCCCCCTGGTAATTTTCGATCGCCCTTTCGAGGGCCTCCTTCCCCATGACGCTGCAGTGCATCTTTTCCTGGGGCAAGCCGCCAAGGTAAGCGGCGATGTCCTGATTGCTCACCTTCATGGCCTCCTCCAGCGTCATCCCCTTGATCAGCTCGGTGAGCGCCGAAGAGGACGCAATGGCGCTGGCACAGCCGAAGGTCTTGAATTTCGCCTCCTTGATCCGTTTATTCTCATCGAGTTTGAAGGAAAGCTTCAGGGCGTCCCCGCAGGCGATGGAACCGACCTCGGCAACGCCGTCCGGATTTTCCACTTCCCCGACATTCCGGGGGTTGAGAAAATGTTCCATGACCTTCTCCGTGTATTCCCACATAAATCGCTCCTTAAATTTTCTCGAATGGAATCGCCAACCGCGACGACTCCACACGGGTTCATCGACCCGATGTTGCTCCATCACGAACGTCGATCCTATTGTAAGGCCGACTGGCCGGATTGTCAACGGACCATCCAGACGATGACGTACAACGCCGCATCCCCGAGGCCGCGCCGGGAGGTCATCCTAAATTACCCGGTCCGTCCGGGAACGGGTATCCTCGCCTCGCAGGGGACGCCGGCCTGGCAGAGGCCGCAGGGGGCCGTCTTTAAATTTAACCGGGATTGAGCGTACTTTTCCGTAACGGTGTGGAGGTAGGTGTAACATTTCTCCTTGTTATGCCCCTCCCGGGTAATCGCGCCCGCCGGGCACCGCTGCATGCATTTGCCGCAGCTCCCGTTGAAAAAAAAGAGGCAGTACGCGTGGTGATTGTCGTAGGGCCGCTCCGCCGGCCGGACGGCGATTCTGGCCACCACGGAACCGCAGCGCATCGCCTTCCCCCGGGGCGTAATCAGGCCGTCGCACAGCCCGAACGTGCCCAGCCCGGATACGTAAGCGGCATGCCGCTCCGACCAGGAGGAGGCTAACCCGCAACGGTCCGATTTTTTCCACCGCCAGTTGGGCGAGTTCATGGGAGCCACCGCTTCATGTCCGGCCGCCTTCAGAACCCCCGCCACGTGGTCGCGCAGTTTTATATTGAAGTCTTCTCCGTATTTGCGTGATAGTATCCATCGGTCTGCCGGCATGGCTTCCTCGCGGCTGTTGTCGAGCCTCGTTCGTTCCGTCTGGGGAAGGATCCAGCTGACCACGGTCAATTCGTCAGGCGCGGCCTGCACGTCGGGAAACGTTGCGGAGAAGAT
>Ga0209212_1003881_pt1 | contig 19131 bp, 20 predicted proteins | sample RifGroC2_FD_183996 | JGI IMG/M metagenome (GOLD analysis project Ga0209212, IMG submission 183996) | Groundwater microbial communities from Rifle, Colorado, USA - Groundwater C2 (SPAdes) (version 2) | ecosystem: Environmental > Aquatic > Deep subsurface > Groundwater | place: Rifle, Colorado... | reverse complement strand
GGTGGTCGGCGGTACGGCGGGTGCCCAGCTCGGCGGCGATCTTGAGGCGCTGCGCCTCGCCGCCGGAGAGCGTCGTCGCGGGCTGGCCGAGTCTGAGGTAGCCCAGCCCCACCTCCTGCAGGAGCCTGAGACGCCGCGCGAGGACCGGATGCGCGGCGAAAAAGTCCACCGCCTCGTCCACCGTGAGCTCGAGCACCTGGGCGATGTCCCGGCCCTTGCAGGTGACCTGGAGCACCTCGGCGCGGTAGCGGCGACCCTCGCAGGCCGCGCAGGTCACGTACGCGTCCTCGAAGAAGTACATCTCGAGCTTCTGGGAGCCCGCGCCCTCGCAGCTCTCGCAGCGCCCCCCGGCCACGTTGAAGGAGAAGGCGCCGGCGCTGAGCCCGAGCGCCTGGGCGCGCGGCAGCGCGGCGAACACCTTCCGGATCTCGTCGAAGGCCTTGATGTAGGTCACGGGGTTGGAGCGCGGCGTGCGGCCGATGGGCTCCTGATCGATGAGGCGGATGCCCTTGAGGTACTCGAGCCCGCGCACCTCGCCGTGCTCGCCGGGCGGCTTGAAGGCCACCTTGAAGTGCCGGGCCACCGCCCGGTAGAGGGTCTCGTGCACGAGCGTGGACTTGCCGGAGCCCGAGACGCCCGTGACGCAGGTCAGCGTGTGGAGCGGGAGCCGGAGCGTCACGTTCTTCAGGTTGTGGGCGCGCGCGCCGGCGAGCGTGAGGGCGCGCCGGCCCTCGCGGCGGATCAGCGGCACCGGGATCGTCTCGCGGCCCGTGAGATAGCGCGCCGTCAGCGACCGCGGATCCTCGAGGAACGTGGCCTGCGGGCCCGCGAAGACCACCGTCCCGCCGCGGTCTCCCGAGCCGGGCCCCATTTCCACCACGTAGTCGGCCGCCGTGATGAAGGAGCGATCGTGCTCGACGACGACCACCGTGTTGCCCGCGGCCGCCAGCTCGCTGCACACCTCCGCGAGCCGCTCGGTGTCCCGCGCATGCAGCCCGATGGACGGCTCGTCGAGAATGTAGAGCGTCCCCACGAGCTGGGCCCCGAGCTGGTTGGCGAGGTTGATCCGCTGGGCCTCTCCGCCCGACAGCGTGCGCGTCTGGCGCGCCAGGGTGAGGTACCCCAGGCCCACCCGCAGGAGGAAGGACAGCTTCCCCCGCAGAGGCTTGAGGACGTCCCGCGCCACCGTCTCCTCGAAGGCCGACAGCCGCAGGCCGTCGAGGAAGCCTGCCAGATCCTCCACCGTCTGCTGGCAGAGCCGGGCGATGCTGGCGCCGCCCACCCGGACGCTCAGGGCCTCGGGTGTGAGGCGGGCGCCCGCGCAGCGGGGGCATTCCGACTGGCTGCGATAGCGCGAGAGGAAGACGCGGACGTGCAGCTTGTAGCGGTAGGACTCGACGTCCTCGAAGAAGCCCTGGATGCCCGTGAAGCCCCGGGCGCCCGAGTACACCCACGCGCGGTCCTCGGCCGGGAGCTCGGCGTAGGGCCGCGACACGTCCACGCCACGCGTGCGCGCCGCCTTGAGGAGTTGCCTCTGATACCGCTGGCCGGACGGATGCGACCACGGCGCCACGGCGCCCTCGGCGAGGCTCAGGCTCCGGTCGGGCACCACGAGGGTCTCGTCGTAGCGGAGGATGTTGCCGAACCCCTTGCACTCGGGGCAGGCCCCCAGCGGGTGGTTGAACGAGAAGAGCAGGGGCTGCGGGCGGGCGATGGGCGTCTCGCACCTCGGGCAGCGGAATTCCCGGCTGATGCCGACCACGGCCCGCCCGAGCACGTCGACCTCGGCCCGTCCCTCGCCCTCGGCCAGCGCCGACTCCAGCGACTCGGTGACCCGGTGGCGGGCGTCGGCCCCGAGCGCCACGCGGTCCAGGACCACCAGGATCCGTTGCCCCGGCTGAACCGGCGGCAGCGCGGCCGGCCGGCCCGCCGCATCCGCCAGCTCCACCACCGCGTCACCGAGCTTCACCCGGGCGAAGCCGCGCCGGAGGAGCGCCTGCAGAGCCGCCTGCGGGTCCGCGCCGACTCCCGCGGGCAGGGGGAAGCAGATGAGCGCCCGCGCGTCCGGGTGCTCGCGGAGGAGGGCCTCGGTCACGCTCTCGGCGGAATCGCTGCGCGCCTCGGTGCCGCAGTGCGGGCAGTGCAACCGCCCGATCCGGGCGAAGAGGAGCCGCAGGTAGTCGTAGACCTCGGTGGCGGTTCCCACGGTGGAGCGCGCGGTGCGCACCGGGTTCTTCTGCTCGATGGCGATGGCGGGGCGGATGTGCTCGATGCGGTCCACGTCGGGACGGTCGAGCCGCTCGATGAACATGCGCGCGTAGGTGGAGAGGGACTCCACGTAGCGCCACTGCCCCTCGGCGAAGAGCGTGTCGAAGGCCAGCGAGGACTTGCCCGAGCCGGACACGCCGGTGACGACCGTCACCCGGTCGTGAGGGATGTCGAGCGAGATGTTCTTCAGGTTGTTCTGCCTGGCTCCCTCGATCCGGAGCCAAGAGGGCTGGGCCATCCGAGAAGGTCCTCCTGAGGTCGCCAGTGTACTGCATGGCAGGCGCGGCGGGCAACGCGAGGGCGGCGAAGGCCGCAGCGCTTCCTTGACAGTGCGGAGCGCGGCGGCTAGCCTCGGACCTCGATGAGCGTGACGGGCGAGGATCCGTCGTGAGGCTCGTGAGGTGCGCCGCGGCGCTCACGGCGGCCGGACTGCTGCTCGCCGCGTGCGGCGAGGAGCCGAAGCCGCCGCCGACCGCGGCAGGCCCCGCCGCGCCTCAGCCGGCCCCGGGCTTCGCCGCCGCGCCGCCTGCGGGGGATGCCGAGAAGGGGCGGCAGGTGTGGCTCGTTCAGTGCGTGACCTGCCACCACCGCGATCCCGGGAAGGACGGACCGATCGGCCCGGCGGTGAAAGGCTCCTCCGAGGCGCTGGTGGAAGCGCGTCTGCTGCGTGGGGGCTACCCGCCTGGCTACACCCCCAAGCGGGACTCGAAGGTCATGCCGGCGCGGCCCGATCTGGCCAGGAGCATCGCCGACCTGGCGGCCTTCCTCCGGTAACGTCGCGGCGGATCGGGCACGAGCAGGGCGAGGGCGATCAGCAGAGCTCCCGCAGGAGGCGCGGCACTCCGCCGCGCCTCCTGCGGGGGGCCCTCAGCGCATCACCTCGAACCAGAGATAGAACACCGCCGCCAGGATGAAGCCGGCCCAGAGCGTGCCTTTCACCGTGGCGAGCATCTTCGTGGTCGCCGTCCCCGGCTTCCCCGCCAGCGCGTTGATCTCCACGGCGGCCATGATGATCAGCGCGACGATCCAGAAGGTGGCGCCGGATCTCGGCACGCGCAATGTCAGGTGGCTGGCCGCGCCCATGAAGAAGAGCATCGGGATCGAGAACAGCGTGTTGGTCCGGGACGCCAGCCCGGCGCGCGCCCCGGCGGGTGCGGCCGCCGGGTTGGCCGGTTTGCCGGCGCCGGTGTCGAGGGCGTTCTGGATGACGATCTTCTGCTTGGGCCAGATCACGAACCAGACGTTGGCCCACATGATGGAGCCGAGCAGCCCGCCGAGCAGGATGGCCCACCCGTAGGAGCCCGCGAAGAAGCCGCCCCGGCCCATCCGGTCCAGGATGATCAGCCAGCCGGAGAGGAAGGTGAACATGGCGCCCCAGCGGAACCACCAGAGCGCGCGCGGGACCAGCTTGGAGACCAGCGCGCCGCGCTCGGCCGGCTGGGTCTCGCCGACGAACGGGGTCTGGACGAGATTGAAGTAGTAGAGAAGGCCGATCCAGGTGATGCCGGCCAGGAAGTGGATCCACCGCACGAGGAACATCACACCATCGCCGCTCATCAGTGCCATAGACACCTCCCGGAGAGAGGTTCGCCGTCTGCCCGTGCGCTACGTGTCCTCGTCTTCGTCCTCGTCCTCCTCATCGAGGTCGTCGTCGAGCTCGTCCTCGTCGTCGAGCTCGTCCTCGTCGTCGAGCTCGTCCTCGTCGTCGAGCTCGTCCTCGTCGTCATCGGGGCGGCTTCGCAGCAGATGCTCGTCGTCGCACCATGGCGTCGTGCTTGTCCATGCCATGAATGGTCCCTCCGGGCGGCTCCCGTCTTGACTTGAGAGATGGGACTCGTTACTGTTGGTCTTCGCTCGGCGGGATTATAGCAGACGGAATTCTCGTGTCCACGCCAATCTGGCGGCGTAGCTCAGGTGGCAGAGCAGGGGTCTCATAAGCTCGGGCGCACACAGAAGCCCCTCGGTAAGTCGCGAACTTGCCGAGGGGTTTTCGTTTGCCGTCTTGGCTGGCGGTAGCTGGTGGGGGCCGGAACCGGGTACTCGCGGGCACATTCGTGGGCACAGTCCGCGGGGGATCGAGGCCGGGCCGAGTTTCGCTTGGTCGCTCGCCCCCACAGGCGTCACGCGAAGGAACGGCGCTCACGCGGGATCCTCCGAACCCCCTCCCCCTGGGGTGCGTTTTCAGAGCAGGAGGTAGCCTCTCGAACGAACCCAATCCCAAAATCAACCCGAGAATTTCCGCCAAGAATTCAAGCCCTCCGGGGTGACCCGCGCAAGATCGCGATTCGGCGCTCCCACTCAAGCGGGCTTCCCCGGCAACCACGTTGACCTGCCGCCGTGCCCGCGCTAGTCTCGGCGCACCGTCCTACCTCGTGCCGTGGGCGATTCGCACAGTGCAACGCCAGGAGGACACACCATGAGGCGCATCTTCTCGAACTCAAGACGAAGGAGCAGTGATGGGTGAGGCTCCACGGAAGCCGCTTGCCGCCGTCGCCGCGAAAGGCCATCCCACCCCGCTCCCGCCGCACAAGAACGTCCGCATCGTCCCCAACATCAAGCTGGAGAACGTCCCCGCCGATGGAGTGACGATCATGATGGTGGGGGGCGACTTCCCGGAGCTGGCGGTGGCGCTGGCGCCTGCCGAGGCCCGGCAGCTCATCGCGTCCCTCATGAAGCACATCGCGCTGCTGGAAAAGTAGCGGGCCCCTGCCCGACCCAGCCGCGTCAGGTCGAAGGGCGGGGAGGGTGGGGGCGGGCCTTCAGACCGGCGCCTCACTCCCGTCAGCGGGAGTGGAGGCGTCGGCTCTCTCCCGTCAGCGGGAAGGCTCACTCCCGTCAACGGGAGCCGGACGGATTCCCCCCAGAGGGAGTGAGCCCCTTCAGGCCGTCACTCCCGTCAACGGGAGCAGGACGCGCGTTGCCCCGACTCCGCCCGCTGCCCCGGCGCGACCCCGCCAACGAGGGAAGCCGGGTCCCCCCAATGCGGCTCCTGAAACAGGAGGTGGGCTCGCGAAAAAACTCTCGAAAAAATCCGGGCAAAAAAATCCCCCGGGACATGTCCGACGCCGTGCAGGATCATGGGCGTGCGGCCCGCTGACGACGGGCACGAGACGGGGCTGAGGGCGTCGGCTCCGCGATGGGGAGGGTTCCCGCCACGGGAGCCTACAAACACAGCGGCCATGATGAGGCGACCCCGCGATCGGCGATAATACGTGCGGAGCGAACCGTGACGAGGTTGAGCACTCGGCAGGCGCAGCGCCTCGGACGTCTCGGCGGCAAGGTGAGCGCCGCTGACCGCAAGGGCAACTCGCAGTGGGGCCGGAGGATGCAGCGCAAGCGCGCGGCGCGGGCCCAGAAGCAGCACTATCCCGAGCTGAGCAAGGAGTGGGCGCGCAACGCGAACCGGGCCCGATGGGGGAAGCCTTTGAAGCCGTTGCCCGACGTCATGGGCCTGATGAGGCCGCCGGCGAGCGAGGTCCGGGTGTGGAGGGCCAACGACGAACAAGCGTGAGCGAGGAGTGGACGGGCCGGTGAGCAACGGCGCGGCCCCGTCCGCTGGCGACGGCGCTCCCGTGTGCTCGAAGTGCTGCCTCCGCCCACGTGTCTCCGGCCAGCCACCCCCGCTCAGAACTCGGGTGGGTCGGCTGGACCGCAGACGCGTTGCCAGCGCGGCGACGAGGGACTACCTATCGGCCGCCCGAGAACAGGCTCACGATGGCGTTGAGGATCACTGCGACGATGACGAGGCCCAGGCTGACCACGTAGACGACGAGGAGCCTGGATCCCCCTGCCCATCGTAGCCAAAACGGCTCTGCGGCTGAGGTGGGCTTCGACTGGAGGCGGCGCCGGCCCCGCCATTCGCGCCACACGGCGAGCGCCACCAACGCGGCCGTCGCTGCCACCAACTCAAGCACGACGCGGGTGAGGTCGATGCTGCCCGCCCACTTCGGTGGGTTCCACACAAACCAGTACCCCAGATCCTGACCGCTGCCGTATGGACCGGGTCCTCTCCACGGCACGTAGATGCACAGCCATCCGACGACGAGGGCGTAGACCAGGAAGAGTCGGTCGGCGCCGACTAAGAATCGGCCCATGGTGTTCTCCTTCGGCGCGGAAAGCATCGGCAGGCCCGGCGCCCAGGGCGTTGACGCGGATGGTGTCCTCGGCCAGGCAAAGCGGTGCCCACATCCCGGGCAGCGAGCTTCTTGCCCCGCGCGCTCGCCCGATGCCCGAAGGGTTCTGCCGCACCCACCAGGGCAGGGGAGGTCTCTCATCGTGTCACGCCCTTGGTGTCGCTTTCTCTCGCTGGCGCGGGAGGGCACGTCAGCGCCTTGGTCATCTGGTCCCGGCTACCAACGTCGAAACACCGCTCGCGATACCACCGGCAACCACGAGAGTCAGGGCGTTCTGTACCGCGGTGACCGCCAAATAGCGCCAGATGACGCGGCCCGTGGGTCTTCCAGTCGCACGCATCTCAGCGAGGTCGGTAAGGACTTGATCAACCTCCCCCACGTCAGGAGACACGAACGCCTTCTCGATGGCCTCGATCGCAACTCGCCCGGGTCGAATCTTCCATTCACGCCGGGCGATCATGAGATTGCCTAACGAGAGGACGACCGTGGCGATGATCCCTATTGCCAGCGTATAGCCACCGCCGGTCGCCCAGTGCCAGCCTAGCCAGATCCCGCAGGCAATCCCGAGCAGCCTAATCACGCGGCGATATGCCTGTGGCTGTCTCAGGCGCTGACGGTGGCGACCAGCAAGATGCAAGCGAGCAGTCGCTTCATCTGGCACCCCTCAGACTGAGATCCCGAGCTGCTTGCGGATCACCTCACAGAGTGTGTTGGCGATTTCGGTGTGCCGGGGGACCGGCGCACTCCGTCCGTTGTGAGGGTTGGTGTAGAGATCATGGCGCTTCCCGTGGCGCTTGAGCACGCAGCCGGCGTCCCCCAGCTCGCGCAGGAGCGCTGCACGTTTCACACGGCGAGCGCGAGGGGCCTTCGGCGGACCCCCCGGCGCCGAACGGGCTGCCGGTCCTTCAGTACAAGCCGGTAGGCGTCGCGGAGGTTCGCATCCAGCTCGGCGAGGGTCTTCCCCTGGCTGAAGACGCCGGGCACTTCGCGGAGCTGGCCGACCCACCACGCCCCGTCGCGCCAATATTCCATCGTGAGCCTAGCCTTCATTGACTCGTCTCCGTGCGACGTCCTGGGGCGTAGCCCTCATCTTGGCCCACAGCTCGTCACTCATCTCAGTGGATTCGAGGAATTCCGCCAATGCGATCGTGGCTTGGTCCTCATCGATCCCTTTTCGGCGTTGACGACGATGGAGGCGAACCACGCGGTGTCGAATATGGACCGCGTCAGTGTGAATCTTGTCCCCGCTCGCTTCGATCAATGGGCGAAGTAAGTCGGCAACCATCGGCCAGACCCGTCGAGGACTTTCTAGCCTGATCTCAGCGGCGATGGCATCCTCGAGCTTCGTCCAGCGGGCCGCGCTCGGGCGGCCCATGTACCCGCGAATCTCGGGGTCGAGCCGTTCAAGTTCAAGCTCCCAGGAGAACCGTGCGACGGCGCCAAAGAAACCGTCGGCAGTGGTTCGAGCTTCGGCGAGAGCATTCGCCGTGCCCGGAGGTAGTCGCTGAGACTCTTCGGCCCGCGGGAGCAGTTCGAGGAGATCGTGAAACGCTGGGGCCGCCCGGAGGATCTCGCGCACGAGCTTGGCCGCCTCTGGGGCCTCTGGACTCTCGCGGAAGCGACGGACGGGGGCGCGACGAAGTAAGCGGGAGATACGCGCCTTCACCGCGTCGTTCAGGGGAAGGGCGGCGAGCACCGCCTTGCACTCCGCGAGCGCCGGTGAGTGCCGCAGGGCCCAGGCAGCGGTGATGCGATCGAATCTCGCCAGCCCCCGCCGCAGGTTCGCTCGGCGTGAGCGCTCGTCCTCAGCAAGCTTCTTAACGCGCGGGTCCTGGTGATGCAGGAGCCTCCCCAGGGCTCCCGCGGACAAGGTTTCGATTTGGGGAAGGGGCCGCGCGCCTCCCCCGTCGACGCACTGCACCGAAGCGACCAGCCGGCGGAGGAGATCGAGGAGACTCCGCGTGTCGCTATCGGTCTTTGGCGCTACGTCCACATCCGCCCTCTCAGTCTCGCTGCGGCTGGCGCCCGAGGCCCCACCTGACCCGCGCGAAAGCCCCCCAGGACTTTATCGCACTTGTCGCACCACTCTACCATGCGCTACCCAAGAGAAGAAAGAGGGAGGGTGATCATGATGGAGAGCGCACTTCTCGAAACCGGCCAGGCGGCCCTCGTGTTGCGCGTCTCGACTTTTCGCGTACGCCAGCTTGCGGACAACGGCACGTTGCCCGTGGCCATGCGGACAGCCACCGGCCGACGGCTATTCGAGCCGGGAGCCGTCGAGCAGTTGCGACGTCAGCGTGACCGTGCACAGCGGGTGCGATCGAAGAAAGCTGGTCGCCCGAATCCTGTGTCGGCCTGAAACAAGAACGCGCCGGGGCGGCTCACCGGCCATGGCCCACGGCGCGTGGAGAACGGGATGCGGAACCTTACATCGGGTCGGATCGCTCGCGCAAGAGCGGCCCAGGCTGCTCGGGGCGTGATCGAGGCGGCGCTCGATGCTCACGCTTCGCCGTGGTCGCGACGGCTTTCACTCTGGATCGACGCGCTCCTCGTCTTCGAGGAGACCAGCGCGTGAGCGAGATGCTCACCGCCGCGCTCGAGTACGCGGGCCGCGGCGTGTCGGTGTTCCCGGTCTGGGGCGTGACCGGCGGCGACTGCCAGTGCGGGCTCGCAGGATGCGAGAACATCGGCAAGCATCCCGTGGGCCGGCTCGCGCTCAACGGGTTCAAGGACGCGACAACCGACGAGGCTACGATCCGCGCGTGGTGGGGGCAGGAGCCCGACGCGAATATCGGGACGCCCACCGAGACGCGCCTCGTGCTCGACGTTGACCCCCGCCACGGCGGTGACGAGACGCTCGCCGAGCTCGAGCGCCAGCACGGCGCGCTCCCGCTGACGCCGCTCGTGCACACTGGGGGCGGCGGCACCCACCACCACTTCGACATGCCGACGCCTCCGCTCGGCAATAGCACAGGCAAACTCGGCCCCGGGCTCGACACCCGCGGCGTCGGCGGCTATGTGCTGATCCCGCCCGCGCGCCACGCGAGCGGCCGGCGCTACTCGGACGACGCGGATCGCGCACTGTTCGAGACGCCGCTCGCCCCGGTGCCGGCGTGGATGCTCGTCATGCTCGCCCGGCCGACGCCCTCGCCGAATGGCGGGCCGACGACGGAGGCGACGGATTGGACCGCACTCCTGACCGGGGCCCCGGAGGGCGAGCGGCACGCGGTCGCCACGCGGATCGCCGGACACTATCTCGGGAAGGGTCTACCGCCGGCTGAGGTGGAGCAAATCCTGATCGGCTACTCGGTGCGCTCCACGCCAGCCTTCCCCGCCGCCGAGGCCCGGCGGATCGTCCAGGACCTCGCCGAGAAGGATCGCCGCGCGGCTGAGCCGAGCGCGGACGGCCCCGCAGGCCCCGTGACGCCGCTCGGGATCGGCGCCGGACAGTTCCTGGCGCAATCGTTCGCGGCGCCCCGGCCGCTCGTGGAGGGGATCCTCTCCGACGACGGCGGGGGCTGGCTCTCCGGCGAGGAGAAGGTCGGCAAGACGTACTACGCGCTCGAGGAAGCCGTGTGCCTTGCGCTCGGTCTGCCGGTGTGCGGCCGGTTCGCCGTGCGCGAGCGCCAGCGCGTGCTCGTGGTCGAGGAGGAAGACCCACCTCGACGCACGCACCGCCGACTCCGGGCGCTCCTCCGTGGCCACGGCTACGACCCGGACCACGCGGACCTCCGCGCCGAGCTCGACGCCTGGCTCCGCGTCAGCGTGTGGGAAGGGTTCACATTCGACGACCCGGCCATGGTCGCGCGCCTCGAGGTCGCAATCCTCGAATTTGAGCCGGCCGTGTGCTACGTGGACGTGCTCAGGAAGGTGACGCTCCGCGATCTAAACAAGGCCGCCGAGGCCGGCGCGCTCCTGGCGATCCTCGATGCTCTCCGACGCCGCTACGGCGTCGTGTTTCGCATCGTCGCCCACTACCGCAAGGTGCAGGGGTTCCGCGTCGGCCGCGGGAGTCAGGAAATCAGCGGCTCCCACGTGCTCGGTGCATGGGGCGAGAACAGCCTCTTTTTCGAGCCGGTCGGGCGCAAACAAGGTGTGGTGCGTGTCGAGGCCCAGAGCAAGGATAACCCGCCTCAGCCCGCCTTTCGCCTCCGCATCGACGCGGAGGGCCCGCTCTGGGCGCCGGACTGCGTGCGCCTGGTCGCCGAGGGCGAGCCCGACATCGCCGAGGCCGATGATCTCGTGTTCCAGGCGCTCGGCTCCCTGCCACCGACCGAGGCGCTCACGGGAGCCCCTGGCGTCTCCGTCAAGGCCCTCGCCGCCGCTGTCAAGCGCAGTGATAAGACCGTCCGGAGAGCACTGGACCGCCTGCTCGACGGCGAGCGCATCTTGGTCACGGGCACCGTGTCCAAGCAGGCCAAGCTCTACGCGGTGAAAAGCTAATGCGTGCTCAGATTTCCACCTTGGACATGCGCTCAATGTCCAACCGTGTCCAGCCTGTCCAGCCTTGGACGGTTGGACCTTGGACACCCTGGTCATCACCCCGTAGGGGTGTCCATGGTCATGACCAAGCACGGGCCGTCCGGACTCTCGGAGCGCCCATACCCACGGTGTTCGGCCAGACAGCGAATGGGCAAGCGGACTACTGAGCAACGGGGCGCCTTCGCCGAGCTTCGGGCCATCGCCGAGCCGCATTGCTTGCGCGTGCGCGCGGATACCGAAGGCTTCCCGGCGATCCCGGGGCGCTACGGTCAGATCGAGTGGACGGGAGGCCAGGAGTTCGCGGTCTACTGCGACCGGCCGCGGCTGTTCCGGAGACTCTGGGCGATTCCTGGCGTTCGGCGGCACCAGACCGGGGACCGAGAGATGCGCGCCCTCTTCCTCCCGAAGGTCATCGAGCCGGTGGCCGCAGTCATCAAGGCAAGGAGGCGCCGGATAGGACGTCCCCTGTCGCCGGAGGCGGCCAGGAGCCTCCGTGGAGCACGTGCAGGAACGACTTCGGCGGTCCAGGAGCCAATCTCGCCGGGCGAGACAGGCACAGACATGGGCGCGCCCTCCCAGTCGTCCGGTTCCAGGCTGCACCGTCATGTTCCCGGGCCACGAGCGTAGGGATGGCACGCCCCCCGAGATCGGGACACGACGCGGGCCGACCGGGGATCATCACCCCCGGGTCCGGGGTGGCACTTGCGTTGGCCGCCGCGTCTGCCCGACTGCGCCGGCCACCGGGCCGCCCGCGGACGGCGCAAGCCTCCGGGAGCGCGCGGGCTCCGCAGGCCCCGGCTCTCTCTTCTGCTACCGACAGATTAAAGGCTTACGAGGCGGCTGTGCCCGTGCTGTGCCCGATCTCGCCCCGGCTGCTCGACCTTCCGACCGCATCCGCATACCTTGGCGTGAGCCCATGGACCGTAAGGGACCTCGAAGCAGCCGGCGTCCTTCCGCGAGTGCGGGTCCCACTTCCGGGCGGGGGCGAGCTGCGCAAGCTGCTCTTCGACAAGGACGACCTGGACCGGGCCATCGGGGCGTGGAAGGACGCAGCACCGTAGAAGAAGACACGGAAGTCTTCCCTTGACAGAGTGTTACTCATAGATAACAATCATGCTCGTGGAGAGGCTCGCTAAACGGATCAAGGCCCTTCGTGAGCAGCGAGGACTGAGCCAAGAGTCGCTCGCGGCAAAGGCGGGCGTCAGCCGGGGGTATCTCGCCCGGCTCGAAACCGGGCGTCATGACCCGACCGTTGGCACCGTCGAGAAGCTGGCGAAGGCGCTCCGGATCAAGGTGACCGACCTGCTCAAGTAGGGCCACCGGGCGAGCCCCACGGAAAGGGGAGACCCATGGGACAGCTTTATCGGCGGGGACGGGTTTGGTGGGTCAAGTTCTACCTCAACGGTCGGCCGATCCGGGAGAGCACAGGGGCCGTGTCGGATGGCGACACGCCACCGCAGGAGGCAAAACGGTTTCTGAAGGCACACGAGGGGCGCGCCGCGGCGGGCTTGCCGGTGCTGCCTCGCGCTGACCGCGTTCGCTACGACGAGGCGGCGAAAGATCTCCGCGAGCACTACGAGACGACGGGCTCGCGTGATCCCGACGAGGCAGAGAAGCGTCTCAAGCACCTCGACCAGTTCTTTTCTGGGCGCCGGCTGGCAAGCATCGGCGGTGCGGATGCAGCCGCGTACGTTGCCCACCGTCAGAAGGATGAAGCGGCCAACGGTACCATCAACCGCGAGCTGGCCGTCTTGAGCAAGATGCTACGGCTCGCCTACGAGAACGGGAAGCTGCTCCGGCTCCCCGTGATCCGAAAGCTCAAGGAGGCGGCACCGCGGAGCGGCTTTCTCGAAGTTGCGCAGTTTACGGCGGTCTGCCGGCACCTCCCGGAGGACCTTCGGGTGGCGGTCACGGTCGGCTACGTGTTCGGGTGGCGCGTACAGGAGGTGCTCGGGCTCGAGCGCAGACGCGTGGACCTCGAGCGCGGGACCCTGGCCCTCGATCCCGGCTCGACGAAGAACGACGAGGGGCGCATCGTGTACATGCCCCCGGATGTCAAGGTGACCGTTGCGGCGCAGCTCGCGAGAGTTGACGGGCTGCAGCGTAAGCTGCAGCGTATCGTCCCCTGGGTTTTTCCCAACCTCCGGGGCGCCCGCGAGCCGAACCCTGGCCGGCGGCGCGTCCCGGTGCTCGGGGAACGCCGCGGTGACTTCAAGAAAGCGTGGGCTACGGCGTGCCGGAAGGCCGGCGTGCCGGGGATGCTCCGCCACGACATGCGGCGGAGCGCGGTCCGCAACATGGTCAACGCTGGTGTTCCGGAGCGCGTCGCTATGACGGTGACCGGCCACAAGACGCGCAGCGTGTTCGACCGCTACCACATCGTGAGCCCCGGGGATCTCCAGGACGTAGCGCGCCGGCTCACGGGCACAATTCCGGGCACAGTGACCCCCCAGACGATCGACGCTCGCTTGACTCGGGTTCCGTAAGCCTGTAAGTTTGCTGCTCGTCCACCGGCGCGGCGGCGTAGCTCAGGTGGCAGAGCAGGGGTCTCATAAGCCCCGTGTCGGAGGTTCGAGTCCTCCCGCCGCCACCACGTTTCCCCTTCTTTCGCAGGCGGGTCTCCTTGAAACGACGCTCCGCCGCAGTTACACTGGGGCTCCCGTGAGCGCCACACGCCGACCCCTCGCCCGATTCACCGTGGTGGATCTCACCACCGTCCGCTCGGGCCCCACCTGCACCAAGATCCTGGCCGACTTCGGCGCCCAGGTGCTCCGCGTGGAGCGGCCGGGCGGCGAGGGGCGCGAGCGCGTGTTCTTCGACGCGGCGGACCTGCACCGCAACAAGCGCAGCGCGGCGGTGAACCTGCAGGATCCGCGGGGCGTCGAGGTCCTGAAGCGGCTTGCGGCGGGGGCGGATGTGGTCGTGGAGAACTACCGCCCCGACGTCAAGCACCGGCTCGGCATCGACTACGAGACACTCTCCCGGGACAACCCGCGGCTCGTCTATGCGAGCATCTCGGGCTTCGGCCAGGAGGGTCCGTACCGCGAGCGGCCGGGCTACGACCAGATCGTGCAGGGGATGTCGGGGCTCATGTGGCTCACGGGCACGGCCGAGACGGCGCCGCTCCGCGTCGGCATCCCCATTGGCGACCTCCTCGCGGGGTACTTCGCGGCGCTGGGCATCCTCGTGGCGCTGGTGGAGCGCGAGCAGTCGGGGCGCGGGCAGCGGGTGGAGACCTCGCTCCTCGAGGCGCTGGCGGGCAGCCTCTCCTTCCAGGCGGCCAAGTACGTGAATACCGGTGAAGTGCCGCCGCCCGTGGGCAATCACCACCCGCTCACGGCGCCCATGGGCGTGTACCGGGCGCAGGACGGCTACTTCAACATCGCCGTCGGAAACGACGAGATGTGGAAGCGCTGCTGCGAGGCGCTGGGGCTCCCCGGGCTGACGGACGACCCGCGCTTCGTCGGAGCGCTGGCCCGGGTGAAGAACCGCGCCGAGCTGGACGCGATCCTGGAGCGAGCGCTGGGCGTGCGGACCGCCGCCCAGTGGGTGGAGGCGCTCAACAGGGCGGGCGTGGCCTGCGGGCCCATCTACACGGTGGACCAGGTCTTCGCCGATCCCCAGGTGAAGCTGGCCGGGCTCGTGCAGGAGGTGGCCAACGCGACCTGGGGGCCGCACAAGGTGCTGGCGCTGCCGGTGCATCTCTCGCGCACGCCGGCCCGGGTCGAGCACGCCGCGCCGATGACGGGGGAGCACACGCGCGAGACCCTCGGGGGCCTCGGCTACGACGCACAGACCATCGACGCCCTGCTGGCGGCGGGCGTGGTCCAGCAGCACGAGGGAGGACAGCGATGACGCAGGACATCCTGGTGGCGCATGACGGCGGCATCGCCACGGTGACCTTCAACCGGCCCAAGATGCGCAACGCCATCAGCCTGGCCATGTGGGCGGAGATCGCGCGGGTCACGGAGGGGCTGGCCAAGGACGACAGCGTGCGCGCCATCGTCTACCGCGGCGCGGGGCATGCGGCCTTCGCCTCTGGCGCCGACATCTCCGAGTTCGAGGAGAACCGGAAGGACACCGCCACCGCGCTGGCCTATGGCAAGCAAACCGACGCCGCCTATACCGGCATCCGGCTCTGCCCCAAGCCCACCGTGGCCATGGTGTTCGGCTTCTGCATGGGGGGCGCCATGGCCATCGCCATGGCCTGCGACCTGCGCTTCGCCGCCGCGGGCTCGCGCTTCGGCATCCCGGCGGCCAAGCTGTCCATCATCTACGGGCTCGACGCCGTGCATCAGCTCGTGGACCTGGTGGGGCCGGCCTACGCCAAGGACATCCTCTACTCGGCGCGCACCGTGGACGCCGAGGAGGCGCTGCGCATCGGCTTCATCCAGCGCCTGCTGCCCGCGGCCGAGCTGGAGGGCTACACCTACGAGTACCTGAAGACGGTGGCCGCCAACGCGCCCCTGTCCGTGCGCGGCACCAAGGCGCAGGTGCGCGCCATCTTCGAGGGGCTCAGCGACGCCCACCGGGCCGAGCTCCGCCAGATGGGCATGGAGACCTTCGAGAGCGAGGACTACCGGGAAGGCACCCGCGCCTTCCTCGAGAAGCGGCCGCCGAGATTCCACGGGCGGTAGCCTCTGCGCATCGCCATCCTCTCCTCCACCCCGCTCGATCCGCTGGAGGGGAGCGGCACGTTCACGAGCCTCGATGCGCTCGCCCAGGGGCTCTCCGCTCTCGGCCACGAGGTGGCCTTCCGCCCCTTGCGCCTCCGCACCGGCTTCCACACCCTCGACCGCTGGCTCTACAACGTGGGCGTGGCGCTGTCCCCCCCACGCGGCGTGGACTTGGTCCTGGGCTGCGACCTCGACGGTTTCCTCTGGGCGCGGCGGCGCCGGCTCCCCTTCGTGGCGCTGCTGAAGGGGATCATCGCCGACGAGTTGAAGAACGAGCGGGGCTGGGTCCGGGTCCTCCTCGGCATCCAGGCCCGCTGGGAGCGGCGGAACGCGGCGCGCGCCGATCTGGTCGTCTTGCCCAGCCGCTACTCCGCCGGCGTGGCGCGGGCCGAGTACGGCGTCCCGGAGGCCAGGCTGGCGGTGGTGCCGGAGGCCATCGACCTCGACGGCTGGCGCGCGCAATTCGCCCGGGCGGAGCGGGGCTCGCGCACGGGGCCCGTCGTGCTCTGCGTCGCCCGCCAGTACCCGCGCAAGCGCATCGGCGACCTGCTTCGCGCCGCGGTGAGGCTCCGAGAGCGAATCCCCGCGGCCCGGATCCGCATCGTAGGGAAGGGTCCCGAGTGGGAGGCGCTCGTGCGCCTGCACGGAGGGCTCGGCCTCGGCGAGTCGCTGGCCCTGCTGGGGGACCTCTCGCGGGAGCGGCTGGCCGAGGAGTACGTGGGGGCCGACTGCTTCTGTCTCCCGAGCGTGCAGGAGGGGTTCGGCGTGGTCTTCCTCGAGGCGATGGCGGCGGGCTTGCCGGTGGTGGCCTGCCGCGCGGCGGCGGTGCCCGAGGTGGTGCTGGACGGGCGCACAGGGGTGCTCGTCCCGCCCCGGGACCCCGAGGCGCTGGCCGCGGCGCTGGCCGATCTGCTCGAGCGCCCCGGGCGGGCGCGCGAGCTCGGGGAGGCGGGGCGGCGGCGCGCCGCCGAGTTCACGCCGCAGCGGATCGCGCAGCGGTTCCTGGACGCGGTAAGATCGCATGCGGGAGGGCCAGGACCGACATGAACCCAGGCCCGGTGTACGTCACGCGCAAGTTCAGCTTCTCCGCGGCCCACCGCTACTGGCGGCAGGAGTGGAGCGCCGAGGAGAACGCGCGCGTCTTCGGCCGGCTCACCGTGACCCATGGCCACAACTACGTGCTCGAGGTCACGCTCGGCGGGCCGGTGGACCCGCGCACGGGGATGGTGGTGGATCTCGGCGAGCTGAAGCGCGTGGTGGGAGACCTGGTCCTGTCGCGCTTCGACCACGCCGACCTCAGCGCCGATCCGCTCTTCGCCGGCCGTCAGGTTCCCACCACCGAGAACCTCGTCCGCGCCATCTGGGACCTCCTCGCCCCCAAGCTCGGGAGCGAGCGACTCCACGGCCTGCGCCTCTGGGAGGACCCCAACTTCCACGCGGAGTACTTCGGCCCATGAGCGGGCTCAGGCTCACGCGCGCCTACCGCGTGAGCGCCGGGCATCGCCTGGCGAACCCTGCCTTCTCGGAGGCCGAGAACGCGCGACTCTACGGGCCGTGCTACCGGCAGCACGGCCACAACTACCGCATCGAGGTGACGCTGGCGGGGCGCCCGGATCCGGAGACGGGCATGGCGGCCGACCTGGGGGCGCTGGACGCCGCGGTGAGGCGAGTGATCCTGGAGCGGGTGGACCACCACGACCTGTCAAGCACGGTGCCGGCCCTGGAGGGCGTCATCACCACCGGCGAGAACCTGGCCCGCGCCTTCTGGGAGTGGCTCGAGCCCGCCCTGCCTCCGGGGAGCCTCGCGCGCGTCGCCGTGATCGAGACGGACAACAACGCCTTCGAGTACCGGGGCGAGACGGCGAGGTGACGGCATGCTCGAGCAGGTGATCCGCGATCTGCTGAGGGCGCTGGGGCAGGACCCCGAGCGGGAGGGGCTCGACAAGACGCCCGCCCGGGTGGCGAAGGCCCTCGAGTACCTCACCTCCGGCTACCAGCAGGACGCGCGCGCGGTGCTCAACGAGGCGCTCTTCACCGAGCAGTACGACGAGATGGTCATCGTCAAGGACATCGACTTTTTCTCCCTCTGCGTTCCGAGCAAGCAGATCGTGGACGCCGTGGATGGCGCCAAGCCGGCCCGGGAGGTCGTGCCCGGCGACCGCCTGTGGACGCTCGATCGCGGCGTTCTCAAGCAGACCGATGTGATGGCGGTCACCTCGCGGAAGACCCGGGACATCGTCGAGGTCAGGACCGAGCGTGGGCGCTTCCAGGTGACCCCGGATCACCCTGTCATGACGGAGACCGGCTGGTGCGAGGCGGGAGACCTGAAGCAGGGCGTCCGTGTCGAGTGGATCAATCCTCGCTCGCTCTGCCGCGGCATTCACGAACCGCAACCCGGCTACGCCCTGGGGTACGTGATCGGCGCGACGGCGGCAGACGGCAGCATTCAGGACGGCCGGCGGGTCTGCCTTACCGTCAAGAGCCCTGCCTTCGCCGAGAAGTACCGGGAGTTGTTCGCTCAAGCCTTTCCGTCCACGACGCTCACCGTGGAGCCCGTGACGGTGCCATCCAGTTTTCTCCGGAGAGACGTCCCGATGTATCGTGTCCGCGTCGTCTCGCGGCACGTCGGAGAGAAGCTGTGCCGCTGGCTCGGCGTCTCGGAGACAGGATCCCGGAGCAAGACGAAGTCCTTCAGGTTTCCCAGGGTCGTGACCTCCTCTCGGGAGATGATGCAGGGGTTCCTCGACGGGTACTGCGACGGAGACGGGTACGCGGTCGGCTCCTCCGGCCGCTTCATCATCAGCGCGAACCGGGATTTCCTGGAGGACCTGGCCCAGTACCTGGGTACGCCGCTCGCCACGACCCGGAACGGCGCGAACCAGTGCTTCAGGGTGTACGTGTCGGATCGGTGGCACCAGGCGGGCTGGTATGGCAGGCACGGCTTCCGTCAGGAGAGCGACTTCTACGTGCCGTTCGACAGTGCGTACGCCGCGGTCGTGGAGTTGCGGCATCTTCCCAGCGCCAAGAAGCCGCACACGGTGTACAGCATCACCTGCGCGCCGTATCCGACCTTCCTGATCGGCGGCCACCTGACTCACAATTGTGAGCATCATCTCCTTCCCTTCTTCGGGAAGTGCCACATCGCCTACATGCCGTCGAAGAAGATCGTGGGGCTCTCCAAGATGCCGCGGCTGGTGGAGATGTTCAGCCGGCGCTTGCAGGTGCAGGAGCGGCTCACCACCCAGATCGCGCAGACCATCGACGAGGTGCTGCAGCCCCGTGGCGTGGCGGTGGTGATTGAGGCGCTGCACATGTGCATGCTGATGCGCGGGGTGGAGAAGCAGAACTCCAAGGCGGTGACTTCCGCCATGCTCGGGGCCTTCCGCGACCGCCCCGAGACCCGCGCCGAGTTCATGGAGCTGATCAAGTCGCGCGGCGGGCCCATGATTTGACGGGCCGGGACCGGCGGGACCGCGCATGAGGCTGGCGGGCCAGGTGGCGCTGGTCACGGGCGCAGGGAGAGGCATCGGCCGCGCCGTGGCGCTCGGCCTCGCCCGCGAGGGGGCGGCCGT
>Ga0209212_1003880_pt1 | contig 19133 bp, 31 predicted proteins | sample RifGroC2_FD_183996 | JGI IMG/M metagenome (GOLD analysis project Ga0209212, IMG submission 183996) | Groundwater microbial communities from Rifle, Colorado, USA - Groundwater C2 (SPAdes) (version 2) | ecosystem: Environmental > Aquatic > Deep subsurface > Groundwater | place: Rifle, Colorado... | reverse complement strand
TATTTTGCCAGTGGGCAACGATTTTTTTAAAGTGATTTTGGGTTATTCTATTTGCTGTTCGATTCCCTGCCTACCGCAGGCAGGCTACCACCCCTGCCAGCATCTTAACCGCTCCACAAAGGAATGGTTTTTGGTATACTTTATTTATGGATATAATTTTAGGTTCATCTTCCCAGTTACGATATAGAGTGATGTTATCTCTAGGTATACATTTTCGGGTGGTACATTCAAATTTTGATGAGGAAAAAACAAAGAAAGAAGATATTAAAGAATTGGTTATTGCAACAGCTAAGGGTAAAGCGGATATATTGGCACCACAGTATCCTGATGCTGTGGTAATAACTGTAGACTCAAATAATTTCTTTGAAGGTAAAAAATACGGAAAACCATCATCTCGTGAGCAAGCTAGAGGATGGCTTATGGCAATGTCTGGTAAGCCAATAGACTTTTATACCGCACTGGTGGTTACTCACCATGCTGCTAACAAACAAACTATTGACCTCAATCACTCACGTTTTATATTTAGTGATTATACTAATGATTTGGTGGACAGATACTTAAGTCAAGTTGACCCTACCACCATGTCCATTGGATGGGGGCCACAAGGGTTAGGCAGAGAATTTCTTGAACGGTTTGAGGGTGAGCCTGGTGCTGAGAGAGCACTACCACTTGATACACTAAAAAGAAGACTAAGGGAATTTGGTGTTAATGTTTAATAAATTATTATTAATTATTGTTCGAACATCGTCCCATATGGCCTGCTGAGAGTGAAACACATGAGCTACGCTGGCGTTAGACCTATTGGTTGACAGTAAGCTATAATAACTATAAGATTATCCCCTACATAAGAATTAAGCTCATATTAGCCAAATGTCATATTTTAAAGTCATTAAAGATTACGCTATAAAAGCGCTTCGGCCTAAGGTAGTTCCTGAAGGTTTATTTGATTTAGTTCATTATTCTAAAAGCTATGGTGGAATTAAATTTAATTATTCTAAAGGTGACGGTGGCTTAATAATTGCAGAAAGTGACAATTACCGTTATGGAGTAATAATTACCTCTAGAAAAAGTGATGATGAACTTGATAAAAATATTAAAGATGCTATTTTAACCGCTTTCGAAATCCCATCTTCATATGCAAGTAAGGCAAATATAGTTAGAGTGGATGAGCACAAAGCGGAGTATGTCGTCGCATAATGAGATACCAGACGGTATAACACGTGATAGATTCCTCAGGGCGCTTAAAAGGTTAGGTTGGAATATAAGTAAAATAGGTGGCAAGGGAAGTCACTATATGGCAACTTGGCCACGAACCAAAAAATCAATTACTATCCAATATGATTTTCGTAAGGATGTTCTTCGTAGAATTATTAAAGCCATGACCACGATTAGTGGTCAGACTTGGGATGATGTAAGACATAAATATTGAATTAAGGGAATTTTTCCTGAATAATTGTTCTAACATCCATCCTTCGCCAGAGCTACGGAGGACAGGTCGTTCCACATGGCCTGCCAATAATTCCTTAGTGCATAACTAGGGGATTTTTGTTATAATTATTTATAATAAATTATGCCCAAAAAATATTATCCAAAAATTCAATTCAGTATTAATTTGCCGCGAGAAAAGAAGATTTTATTGCAACGAACGAGAAATCTACAGAAGTTTTTACCAGTGGGTATGAGTTTTGTTATGAGAAAAGAATTTATAAAGGAGAAAAATAAAATTTTAAATGCCTATTTAAATACCTATTATTTAAATCAGAAAGAATATTTAGCTGACAGTGTGCAAAACACACAGACTAAATGGAAAAAAGTTGAAAAAGTATTTTTCAACAAAGTTGATAAAATGTTTAATAATTGGCCTTGGCCCAAAGGCAATTATCGGGGGTACGTTTCTATTGCCCGTTCTTTTCCCCGATATATCGAGGAAAAAGTTTTTGCCTTTCCAACGCAAAGTTATAAGCCGGGGAGGGAAAATATTGACCTGCGCGTTACCTCCCATGAAATGCTGCATTTTATAGAGTATGACTATCTGCAAAAGAAGTTTGGGCTGCAGGCAAGTGAGAGTAATTCACCAGATAATACTTTTTGGCAATTTACGGAAAACCTTAATGTGTTAATTGAAAATACTAATTTCTGGCGAGAATTCAATATGGGTTATAAATCAGAACCATATTCTGACTGCCAAAAATTGTATGTCAAGATGAAAAAAATTTGGGATAAAAACAAAGATATTGACAACCTTATTAAAAAGACTTTCAAGTTGAATTAAGTTAATGGCTAGGACTCAAAATTATAAAAAACCACCACGCTTACTTACCGATGCCGGCTTAAGTATGTTTGTGAATACGGTTATGCTAAGAGAATTACCCCTTCCAATTATTGATATTGAGATAGAAAAATTACTATGGCATTTTGATATGCCGGTTTGGGAAAAAGATGGAACGGACGATTGGAATCTTCGGCCGTGGGAAGTAATTCGAAAAGAAGACGGGACAATGGGACATCAGAAGCGAATTCTGGAAGCGGATATCAGCCACCCAATAGTTGTCACTGTATATAATAATAAATATGCGATCCTTGATGGCGTCCATAGACTTGCAAAAATATACATGAATGGGGGAAAAATAATTAAAGCAAAAGTTATTCCATCAGAGTATCTTGGTCGTAGAGAATTTCAGACCTAAAGTAAGTTCGAACATCCATCCTTCGCCTGAGCTGCGGAGGACAGGTCGTTCCACATGGCCTAGTTGGAATTACGTAACTTGTTACGTAACAAGTTACGTACCTGCCGCCTACTCGTTTGGGTGGTTTTTGGTAAATAAAAAAAGCCCACACAAATTTGTTCTGTGTGGGTTACCTAGCTTACGCACGGATTTTATCTGCGTTCACCTAGAGGCCACTATTAGCCTCTTAATTGACTATGATTAGAGGCTAATTAACCATAGTCGGAGACCGGTTAGCCTCCTAGGCGGACTTTACCCTGAGTGCATCTTAGCCAAGTTTTGTAATTTAGCAAGGCCCATAGATTGGTTAAGCTTGACACCCAGGCTTTAGATTGTTACACTCTTTCGCGGAAGCACAAGCTGTTTTTTCCGCCTACGCATTAAATCCTAGACGCAAATCCCGTGTAAAGCGTTAAGGTATAACTCTTTGTCGGATGGCGCGTCAAAGGGAAGCTACGGCGGATTTCGCATAATATAGTAGTTTTGGTGCTCAATTATCTAAATTCAGTTTTTTACACATCAGAAATGCCAACAATTAATCAATTAGTCCGACAGCGTCGCACTCTTACAAGGCGCAAATCAAAAACTCCAGCCCTGGAGCCGGTTTTGAATACCTTAAAGCGCCAGCGCACCAAGCTGGCTAAAGGCAGTCCATTCAAGCGCGGCGTGTGTTTGAAAGTGACTACTACTACCCCCAAAAAGCCAAACTCAGCTTTGCGTAAAATTGCCCGCGTTAGGCTTAGTAATGGCATGGAAGTCACGGCTTATATCCCGGGTATAGGCCATAATTTGCAAGAGCACTCCATTGTTATGATCCGCGGTGGCCGGGTGAAAGATTTGCCAGGCGTTCGCTATCATATTGTACGGGGCGTTTATGACACTACTGGTGTAACTGATCGCAAACAAGGTCGTTCGCTTTATGGCGTTAAGAAGAAATAGTATGCTTTCCAGCCAGGCTTTACTAGAAAATATTTTCGCCACTTCTCTAGAGAAGTGGCGCCAGAGTCGCGGCACCGGTCTTCAGGCTCGACAATCTTACCCTTGCTTGCTGATGAGCCCTATGCTAAGCGGCCGTAAACACGGGCTCATCGGGCGCTCGCTCGGGTTCCAGATTGTTAGCGAGCCTTACGACAAGGCCGCAGTATATTATTTTTAAATTTTGATTTTTATTTTTGATTTTCTGATATGAGAGGTAAAAAACAAGCTCCCAAGCGCGTAATCGCACCTGATTCTAAATATCAGAGTGTATTAGTAGCTAAATTTATAAATAAAGTAATGGAACGCGGCAAGAAAACCGTGGCCTGTAGTATTTTATACAAGGCTTTTGATATAGTGCAGGCTAAAACCAAAGAGGATCCGCAGGATGTGTTTGAAACCGCTTTGAAAAATGTAGCACCGCAAGTGGAAGTAAAATCCCGTCGCGTTGGTGGCTCTAATTTTCAGGTACCAGTGGAAGTCAGAGGCGACCGCAAGCAGGCCTTAGCCATCAGGTGGCTGATTGAAGCAGCCAAGAGCAAAAAAGGGCGTCCGATGCACCAGAAATTAGCTGAAGAATTTATGTTGGCGGCTAAGAATGAGGGCGATGCTATAAAGAAAAAGCAGGATGTACATCGCATGGCCGAGGCAAACAGAGCTTTTGCTCATTTTGCTTAAATAATCAAGAGCAGGACAAAGAATTTTTTACATATAAAGCCCAAAGCTTATATTTTTTCATCTTGAATTTTGAATATTATTTATGCCACGAGAATATAGTTTGGAACAAACTAGGAATATTGGAATCATCGCCCACATTGATGCTGGTAAAACTACAGTTAGCGAGCGTGTTTTGTTTTACACCGGGAAAAAGCACAAGATTGGTGAAGTGCATGAAGGCGAAGCCACCATGGATTGGATGGAACAGGAGCAAGAACGCGGTATTACCATTACCGCCGCCGCCACTACGTGTTTTTGGAATAAGCATCGCATCAATATTATTGATACTCCCGGGCATATTGATTTTACTGTGGAAGTAAAACGCAGTTTACGCGTGCTTGATGGCGGCGTGGTGATATTTGATGGTGTGGCTGGTGTGGAACCGCAATCTGAAACCAATTGGCGTTATGCGGATGACTATAAAGTGCCGCGCATTTGTTTTATAAATAAAATGGATAGAATGGGCGCTGATTTTTATGCTGACATGGCCTCCATTCACGAGCGGCTGACCAAGAGTGCTTTTGCTATGCAGTTGCCAATCGGCGCCGCTGAAACTTTTAAGGGTATAATTGATCTCTTAAGACGTAAGGCGGTTGTTTATTTGGATGAATTAGGGCAAAAGTGGGAAGAAACCGAAGTACCTGATGATATGAAAGATAAAGTGGAGGACTATAGACATAAACTTGTAGAAGCGATTGCCGAGCATGACGACACCCTGCTTCACCTGTATTTAGAAGGTAAGGAAATCCCAATTGAGGATTTAAAGCGCGTTATGCGCAAAGCTTGCATTGCCAATAAATTGGTGCCGGTTTTTTGTGGTTCCGCTTTAAAAAATAAAGGGGTTCAGTTCATGTTGGATGCGGTGGTGGATTATCTGCCTAGTCCGTTGGATGTACCACCTTTGACCGGCCATGACCCAAAAACCGATGAGATCCTGGAACGAAAACCATCTGATAGCGAACCATTCTGCGCCCTAGCTTTTAAAATTGCAACTGATCCTTTTGTCGGCAAACTAGCTTTCTTCCGAGTTTATTCGGGCACACTAAAAGCTGGTTCATACGTTTATAATTCATCTAAAGGTGAAAGAGAAAGAATTTCCAGAATTGTGCGGTTGCATGCTAATTCACGAGAAGATGTGGATGAGGTTTTTGCTGGAGAAATTGCCGCGGCCGTTGGATTGAAAGTCACTACTACAGGCAATACACTATGCGACGAAGACCATCAAATTCGGTTAGAATCGATTGTTTTTCCTGAGCCAGTTATTTCTTTGGCGATTGAGCCCAAGACTAAAGTGGATCAGGAAAAGATGGGTTTTGCCTTACAAAAACTGGCCGAAGAAGACCCAACTTTCCGTGTACGCTCTAATGAGGAAACTGGTCAGCTGATTATTTGGGGTATGGGCGAGTTGCATTTGGATATTATTGTTGACCGCATGAAGCGGGAATTTAAAGTAGAAGCCAATGTGGGTAAACCACAGGTAGCTTATAAAGAAACCATAACCAAAGTTGCCAAAGCTGAAGGTAAATATATTCGTCAGACTGGTGGTCATGGTCAATATGGTCATTGCTGGGTGCGAGTGGAGCCACAAACTGAAAAAGGTAAGGGTTTTGAATTCTTAGATGAAATTAAGGGCGGAGTTATTCCTAAAGAATTTATTAAACCAATTGAAAAGGGCGTAATTGAAGCTACGGAAAATGGTGTGTTAGCAGGTTACCCAGTGGTAGATGTTCGGGTGGCAGTGTATGACGGCTCTTATCATGATGTGGACTCATCCGAAGCCGCTTTTAAAATTGCCGGTTCAATTGCTTTCCAAGCAGCTTTCAAACAAGCTGGCCCGGTAATACTAGAGCCAATCATGAAAATAGAAGTAGTGACACCTGATGCGAACATGGGTGACGTTATTGGCGATTTAAATTCTAAGCGTGGACACATTAATGAAATGCGCGATCGTAGCAGTTTAAAAGTTATTGATGCCGAAGTGCCTTTATCGGAAATGTTTGGTTACGCTACAGCTTTGCGTTCAATGACCCAAGGCCGTGGTAGCTACACTATGGAGTTTGATCATTATGCCGAAGTGCCACGCCACATTGCTGAAGAAATAATCGGTTCAGGAAAAACCGGTAGATAATTTTTTAAATATTATGTCAGCTTTAATTGATATTGAAAGATTACAAAAGATATTTGGCCGCAAGGGTGAGAAAGTGGTGATTGTTGTGCCTGGACAAGATCCAGTGGTGTTAGTGCCACTGACTGAGTATGAGCAGTATGGACAAGGCAAGCGTGCGCCATCAGTCGGGGAGCTGAAAGTAAATAAACCGCCCCAAAAACCACAAACACCAGCGCCTAAGCTACAAACTCCTGAGTCAGTTGACCCGTTACAGGGTGGGTTAGAAGATGATGATCAGTATTTCCCTGAGCCTCTGTAAAAAGTGGGGAAAACCTAGTCAGAGCACACCCCTTGTCAAATAACGAACGTCGTGCTACAGTGAACAAGCTTATTTCATTAAATTAGCCAAATAACCTTTATTTTTTTATTTTTAAATCATATAAATTTGCCCTAAGGGCCTAAGTCATCTGAAGTAAAAATCCCCGAATTTAGGGGTTTTTCAGATGGGGTACCAGGGGTAAGGAGCTATAAATCCATGGCAGACAAGTTTGATCGTTCTAAGCCGCATATTAACGTCGGTACTATTGGCCACGTTGACCACGGCAAAACCACTTTAACCGCTGCTATTTTGCAGGTGTTAAAATTAACTGGCCACGTTTCTCAAGATAAAAGTGTGGACCAGATTGATAATGCACCTGAAGAAAAGGCTCGTGGAATTACTATTAATACTGCTCACGTTGAATATGAGTCAGATAAGCGCCACTATGCTCACGTTGACTGCCCAGGCCACGCTGACTATGTAAAGAACATGATTACTGGTGCCGCTCAAATGGACGGTGCTGTCTTGGTAGTGTCGGCCGCTGACGGGCCAATGCCCCAAACTCGCGAACATATTTTGCTCGCTCGTCAGGTCGGGGTGCCTTATATTGTTGTTTACTTGAACAAAGTTGATATGGTTGATGAAAAGGATTTGATTGATTTAGTAGAAGAGGAAGTTAGAGACTTATTGAAGAAATACGAATTCCCAGGCGACAAGACCCCAATTATCCGAGGGAGCGCCCTGAAGGCTTTGGAAGCAGCTAAAGAAGGCAAAGTAGATGATCCTAATGTGCAATCAATTTTGGAATTGGTTAAGCAATTGGATGAATATATTCCAGAGCCAGTGCGTGATATTGAAAAGCCATTCTTGATGCCAATTGAAGATATTTTCTCCATTGAAGGCCGTGGTACAGTGGTAACTGGCCGTATTGAGCGCGGTATCATCAAGCTAAATGATGAAATTGAAATTGTTGGCTTGAAGGATACTCAGAAAACCGTTATTACTGGTATTGAAATGTTTAATAAGTCCTTAGATGAAGGCCGGGCCGGCGACAATGCAGGATTATTGTTACGCGGTTTGAAAAAAGATGATGTGGAACGCGGTCAGGTGGTGGCTAAACCAGGTTCAGTTACGCCGCACGCTGAATTTGAAGCTGAAGTTTATGTATTGAGCAAAGAAGAAGGCGGACGCCATACCCCATTCCTTAAGGGTTATAAGCCTCAGTTTTATATCCGCACCACGGACGTAACTGGCGAGGTTGGTTTGCCTGAAGGTGTGGAAATGGTAATGCCAGGCGACAACGTTAAGGTTTCGGTGAAATTAATTTCACCGGTTGCTTTGGAAGAAAAGACCCGTTTCGCTATTCGCGAAGGCGGCCGAACCGTAGCCTCAGGTGTAGTTAGTAAAATCATTAAGTAATAATTTTAGTTTTTGTAAACTGGGCGCATGACAACATTAAAAACAGAACATAAGGATAAAGCAGTGACAGCCGGGGGCGAGGAAGAGTCTAAGCCTCGTTTGCGCATCCGTATTCGGGCTTATGACCATAAGATTATTGACCAGGCAGTGCGCACCATCTTAGATACAGCCTTGCGTGCTGGCGCCCAAATTATTGGACCGATTCCTTTGCCTACCGAGAAGTCACGCTACACTGTTATTCGTTCCTCATTCATTGATAAAAATTCCCAGGAACAGTATGAAATGAGAGTTCACAAGCGACTATTGGATATCCTGGAACCAAACCCAAAAATCATCGACTCCCTAACAAACTTAAATTTACCTGCGGGTGTTGATGTAGAAATTAAGATGTAGATACCAAGTTTTTTCCCTCAGGCCCAACTAGGGTATCGCGTAAGGTCCGCCTTTTAAGGGCCGGAAACCTGCGACCGCTCTAGCTAAGGGCAGCCGGAGATTAATCTAACTATTATTACCTACCTCATTAAATTGTATGTTTTCAAAAACCGTTGGCCGGAAGTTTGTGCGCAGTTTTCGTAGGTTAACGGTTTTTAAATAGTAATTTATGCCCGGTACAACAACTTTGCTACAGTTCGTCCGGACTGAACTAATATTTAACACTATGCTAGTACTAAAATCTTTATTTCAGACTCTAATATTATTAAGCTCGCTGTTTAAACAGTCCGAGCAAAGTTAATGTATCGGGTATGGCCAAAGTCATTCTCGCCAAAAAAATAGCAATGTCACGTACCTTCCAGGAGGATGGCACAGTTGTACCTGTGACTGTGTTGCAGGCTGGGCCGTGTTTGGTTACCCAAGTAAAAGATAAGGCCAAGGATGGCTATCAGGCTATTCAAGTTGGATTTGATGAGAATAAACGTCCAGCCACCAAAGCTCGCGCCGGGCACCTTAAACCAGTGGGCAAGAATTTAAGGCACTTGAAAGAATTTAGGATAGAGAAAGGTGAGTTCAGTGTGGGCCAGGTTTTAGATGTAACGCAATTTGCTCCAGGCGATGTTATTAATGTTACTGGTTGGTCTAAGGGCAAGGGTTTTCAAGGGGTGGTTAAAAGGCATGGTTTTCACGGGCATCCGTCATCGCACGGTCATAAAGATCAGGCCAGAATGCCTGGGAGTATTGGTGCCGGCGGGGTGCAGCATGTTCGTAAAGGTATGAGAATGGCAGGCCGGATGGGTGATGCCCAGGTGACTATTAGTAATTTGCGCGTGGTTGAGATTAGGCCTGAAACCAATGAGTTAGTAGTTAAGGGGGCAGTACCTGGGGCACGCCACGGTTTGTTGTTAATTAAGAGTGTTGCTGACTAATTTTTATGTCTAAGACCAGTCAAATTAAAGTACTAAATACCAAGGGCGAAGAAGTGAAAGATTTTGTTGTACCCGCATCTTTATTGGCGCAAAATATTAAGCCTGAGCTAGTACATCAGGTGGTGGTTGGTTATGCGGCAAATCGTCGCGCCGGCACCGCTCACACTAAAACCAGAGCCGAAGTCTCTGGTGGCGGCAAAAAGCCATGGCGACAAAAAGGCACTGGGCGAGCCAGACACGGCTCCATTCGTTCACCTCTGTGGGTGGGTGGTGGCGTGGTGTTTGGTCCGCGCAATACAAGGAATTATGAGCAAAGACTACCAACACAACTAAAAAACCAAGCTAAAAAAATGGTAATTGCGGATTATGTTAATTCTGGTAAAACCATGGTGGTAGCAGAGTGGCCCGAATCAGCTAAGACCAAAGAGTTTGCTTTAATGTTTAAAGCTTTAAAAATTTCTGGGCGCCGGACTTTGGTTTTGCTGACCGACAAAGAAAAGTCATTAAGGCGAGCGTTGAATAATTTACCGAATGTGGAAGTGATGGCGGTAAAAGAACTAAACGCTTATGACGGTATGCGTTGGCCTCGCTGGTTAGTGTCAGAGGCGGGCGCGGCTGAATTAATCAAGATGGTTTCCTAAATCTATGGCGTTATTTGCTAAAAAGAAATCAGATCGTAACGCGCCAGTAGGCAAGCCCAAAGCTATTGCTTTTAAATTAAAGTCTGGAGTGGTGGCTGTGCCAGTGGTTTCAGAAAAAGCTAGTCGTTTGCAGCAACAGGGCCAGTATACCTTTAATATCGTTGGCAATATCAGCAAAGTTGAGATTAAGAAAGCAGTTGAATCTGCCTGGGGAGTCAGGGTATTGGGGGTGAACAGTATAGGTTTGCCTGGAAAAATTGTCAGGCGCGGGCGGCAGGTTGGCCAACGTAAGGCCCGGCGACATTTAGTGGTGCGTTTAGCCCGGGGCGAATCAATTGATTTGAGCAAGACTTTGTAAACTGGAATTAATTTTTTTTATGCCATTTACTTTGTATCAACCAACAACTCCAGGCAGGCGCCATGCCGGCGTGCTACAGCGTGACATTACTAAAAAAGAGCCGGAAAAAAGATTGGTCCGCGGCGCTAAGTCAAGCGGCGGCCGCAATAACATGGGTAAAATTACCGTTCGGCATCGTGGCGGTGGCGCTAAGCGACTACTCCGATCGGTTGATTTTAAACGAAATAAATATGACATAGTAGCCACAGTGGTCGCTTTGGAATATGATCCTTCGCGCACTGCTAATTTAGCCTTGTTGCATTACAGTGATGGTGACAAGAGATATATGGTGGCACCAGAAGGTTTAAAGGTAGGAGAAAAAATAATGTCATCGCAGAAGCAGATTGAAATTAAAGTCGGCAATCGTTTGCCCCTAAAGTTTGTGCCGCCAGGTTTGCAAGTGCATGATATTGAATTATCTCCAGGCCAAGGTGGTGTGATGGTACGTTCAGCTGGCGCTTGGGCAATCTTGATGTCCTTTGAAGGGGGCTTGGCTCGGCTTAAATTACCATCCGGTGAAATTCGCAGTGTAGCGGAAGATTGTTTAGCGACCATTGGTCAGGTGAGCAATGTTGATCACATCAACGTCCGTTTAGGCAAGGCTGGTCGTCGGCGCCATCTTGGTTTTAAGCCTACGGTAAGAGGTAAGGCGATGAATCCAGTTGATCACCCTCATGGTGGCGGCGAGGGGCACAACCCAATTGGTTTAAAGCACCCCAAAACACCTTGGGGCAAACCAGCCTTGGGTGTACCCACCAGGTCAGCTAACAAAGCCTCTAATCGTTTTATTATTTCTCGCCGACCAAAGCGAACCTAAAATTATATGTCACGAAGTTTAAAAAAAGGACCATTTGTTGATGCTAAACTGTTGAAAAAACTGGCTGCCCTCAAGCCAGGAGATAAGACCGTGATTAAAACTTGGTCGCGTGATTCGGTGATCACACCGGAAATGGTTGGCTTTACTATTGCTGTTCATAATGGCAGAAAACATTTACCGATTTTTATTATTGAAGATATGGTCGGGCATCGTTTAGGAGAGTTTGCTCCCACCCGAAAGTTTACAGGTCACGGCGGTAAGATGGCCCGGGAGCAAGCGGCTGCGGCCGCCGCTGCGGCAGCGGCAGCACCAGCAGTTGCACCCGCGACCGCACCGGCTAAGAAATAATAGTAATATGGAATTTAAGGCTAAAATTATGAATCTCCGCGCTTCGCCCCGTAAGTTAAAATTGGTGGCTGATTTGGTGCGCGGTAAGAAATTAGCCGAAGCCCTGCAGCAACTGGACGCAAGTTTGCTGGCTTTGGCTCAGCCAGTGGTTAAACTCTTGCGTTCAGCTGAAGCTAATGCTAAGAACAATCATAAATTCGGTGAGGGTGTTTTGTGGGTTTCTAAAATTGAAGTTGGTCAAGGGCCGGTTTTAAAGCGCTGGCGTCCGGCGGCCCGCGGTTCAGCTCATCCAATTAGGCGACCCATGGCCCATCTTAAACTGGAGTTAAGTGATATTAATCCTAAGTCAAAAACTAAGGTTGCTACTAAGAAGTAAAATATATGGGACAGAAAGTACATCCTAGAATCTTCCGCATCGGCATAATCTATACCTGGAAATCACGTTGGTTTTCCGCCCGGGGTTATCGTGAACAGTTGGCTGTTGATGTTAAATTACGACGTTGGCTCAAGAAAAAATTAAAAGGGGCCTCGGTGGCGGGTATTGAAATTGAACGCGGTCCGTCCAGCCTGACCGTAAATATTCTCACCGCCAAACCTGGGGTGGTGATTGGTCGCGGCGGGGCTCAAGTGGAGGAGCTTAAGAAAGAAATTAAGCAAAAGTTTCTTAAATCAACTGATTCTTTGCAATTAAATATTCAAGAAGTGACTAGCCCGACCTTATCAGCTGAGATCGTGGCGGAAAATATGGTGATGGAGCTGGAAAAGCGCATGCCTTTTCGGCGAGTGATGAAGCAGGCGATTGATCAATCAATGAAAGCTGGGGCTTTGGGTGTGAAGGTGGAAGTTGGCGGCCGTTTGAATGGTGCTGAAATCGCTCGTACAGAAAAATTAATTGTCGGTAAAGTACCTTTGCATACCTTGCGAGCTGATGTGGATTATTCTCGGTCAGCTGCCCAGACTACTTATGGCGTTATTGGTGTGAAAGTTTGGATTAATAAAGGTGAGGTTCTGGCGCCGGCAGAACCTAATATCATGGGTAATAATCAACCAGCTAAATCTAGAAAGAGATAATTATGTTGATACCTAGAAAAGTCAAATATCGCAAAAGCCACCGCGGCGATCAAATCAAAGGGTCAGCTAGTCGCAAGATTAACTTGGATTTTGGCGATTATGGTTTGCGTGCCCTGCAAGCTGGCTGGGTTACCTCTCGGCAGATTGAATCCGCTCGGCGGGCGATTACTGGTAATTTGCAGCGCAAAGGTAAGCTTTGGATTCGCATCTTCCCAGATAAATCAGTAACAGTTAAAGGCAATGAAATTCGTATGGGCGGCGGCAAGGGAGCGGTGGATCATTATGTGGCGCCAATTAGGCCGGGTACGATAATGTTTGAGATTGACGGTGTTAATGCTGAACAAGCGCGCGTGGCCTTGAAGTTGGCGGCTTATAAATTGCCAGTTAAGACCGCTATTGTTAGCAAGACAGCAGAATAAATGTAAATTATATGAAGATTAAAATGACCGAAATTCGTACCAAGGAAAAGCCCGAGCTAGATCGTATCCTCAAGGATACTCGGGAAGAATTGCGGCAGTTAAAAACTAAAGCCGGCGCTCAGGATTTGAAAAATGTTCGTGCTATTCGCAAGTTGCGTTTGGTGGTAGCCAGAGTTAACACTCATATGAGCGAACTTAAAACGAAGTTAAGTTAATTAAATTTTATGACCGCTAAAAAATCTAAAATTTTTCATCGCAGTTTAAGAGGAGTGGTGGTGTCAGCTAAAGCCGACAAGACCCGGGTGGTGGAAGTGAGACGCGTTGTTGCCCATGCCAAATATGGTAAACGCTTTCGTCTGAGCCGCCGTTTTGCCTGCCACGATGACAAGAATGCTTATCAGTTAGGCGACAAAGTGGTAATTGAGGAATGCCGACCTTTATCCAAGACTAAAAAGTGGCGAATTATTTCTAAAATATCTGCTTAATTTATGGTCCAACTTAGATCAATGCTATTGGTAGCTGATAATACTGGCGCTAAACAAGTCCAGTGTATTAGGGTACTCGGGGGATATAAAAAGCGCTATGGCCGCCTGGGCGATATCATTACGGTGGTGGTTAAATCAGCTGAGCCTTATGGTACGGTAAAAAAGAGTGAAGTGGCCCATGCTGTTTTAGTACGAGCTCGCAAGGAGCAGCGCCGCCCTGATGGATCTTATATTCGTTTTGATGACAATGCCGTGGTGATTATTGATAAAAAATCAAAAGAACCGCGCGGTACTCGTATTTTTGGTCCAGTGGCTCGAGAGTTACGTACCAAAGGGTTTCAGAAGATAATTTCTTTAGCACCGGAAGTTTTATAACAGGTAAATTTTATGATTAATAAGATAAAAAAGAATGATACGGTGGTAGTGCTGTCTGGCCGGGACAAGGGCAAGCAGGGCAAGGTCACTCAGTTATTTCCACGCTTGCGAATGTTGGTAGTTGAAGGGGTAAATGTACGGGTGAAACATTTGCGTACGCGCCAGCGCGGACGCACTGGCAGCCGGGTGCAGTATGCCGCCCCTTTGCCGATTGCCAAGGTTAGTTTAATCTGCCCTCATTGCGGCAAACCGACGCGGGTAAGGGTAGAGGTAGGGGCTGATAATAAGCGTATCCGTCTTTGCCGTAAGTGTTCAGCCAGTATGTAAGGAAAATTTTATGTCTACTACTAGAGATTACAAAATTTCATTGACCGAGCATTACCGGAAGTCTGCAGTACCGGCGATGCAGCATGAGTTTGGTTTTACCAACGCCCTGGCCGTACCTAAAATTCTTAAAGTGGTGGTTAATGTTGGTTTAGGTCAACAAGGCAAAGAAGGTAAGATAGCGGAAGTAGCGGTAAAAACGTTAAGCCGTATAACCGGACAGAAACCAGTTTTAACTCGCGCCAAAAAGTCAATTTCTAATTTTAAAATACGCCAAGGTATGGTCATAGGGGCGGTGGTGACCTTAAGAGGTAAATTAATGTATGATTTTTTGGAAAAGTTAATTCGCGTTACCTTGCCACGTGTTCGTGATTTTCGTGGACTCTCGGTCAAATCAGTTGATGCCCAGGGTAATTTGGCTATCGGCTTTAAGGAACACCTGATTTTTCCTGAGATTCGTTCGGATGAAGTTGAGGCTATTCATGGTTTGGAGATTGCTATTACCACCAATGCCAAGAATCGAGAACGTGGTCGAAAATTATTTGAGTTTTTAGGATTCCCTTTTGCTAATTAAGTTTATTTATGTCTACTACTAGCCAAGAAGTCAAAGCCAGACGCTCCCGTGTTAAGCCCAAGTATTCCACTCGGCTAATCAGGCGCTGTTGGCGCTGTGGTCGCCGGCGCGGCTACATGCGCGTTTTTGACCTGTGCCGTATTTGTTTCCGGGAACTCGCTAATAATGGCGAATTGCCAGGTATTCGCAAGGCTAGCTGGTAAATGATTATTGCAAGTTATTATTATTCCTATGACAGATCCAATTAGTGACATGCTCGCTCGAATCCATAACGCTGTTATGGTTCATAAAACGGAAGTATTAGTGCCCCACTCTCGCCTGAAGGCGGCCGTGGCCGATATTTTGGTGCGTGAAGGTTATATTGAATCTAGCGAAGAGGTTACTTCGCCTTGGCGTAGCCTTAAATTAAGGCTTAAATATAAATCTGGGCAGCCGGCTATTAGTAATTTGAAAAGAGTGAGCAAACCTGGTCGCCGGCAGTATGTTAAATCTGGCGAATTACCCCATGTCTTGTCCGGTTTGGGTATTGCTATAATTTCAACCTCGCAAGGTTTAATGACTAATCGCGAGGCCAAAACTAAGCGTTTGGGTGGTGAAGTTATTTGTGAGATCTATTAATTATTGAAACGGTTAATTAATCTTTATGTCTCGTTTAGGAAAACTACCAATTAAAATTCCCTCGGGTGTGCAAGTTAAGATGCAGCCCTTGTTGGTGACGGCTAAGGGGCCAAAAGGTGAAGTCAATCAGGTTTTACCAGCAGCGGTTGAGATTAAACAGGAAGGTGATCAGTTATTAGTGAGTGTTAAACATCCGACAAATAGACAAGAGCGGGCTTTATGGGGTTTAGCTAGGCAACTTGTGGCTAATGCAGTTCAGGGTGTGTATGAACATTTTGTGGTCAAACTGGAGATTTCCGGAATTGGCTACAAAGCCCAAGTGGAGGGTAAAGATTTGGTTTTAAATTTAGGATTTTCCCATCCCATCCGCTATAAAATACCCACTGATATCACAGTGACAGTGGATAAGAACTCAATCAATTTAGCCGGTGCGTCTAAGCAGCAGGTGGGACAAGTGGCGGCTGAAATTAGATCATTGAAGCGACCAGAGCCTTATAAAGGTAAGGGTATTCGCTATGCTAATGAAATTGTACGTCGCAAGGCTGGCAAAGTTGTAAAATCTGCTGGCGTTAAGTAATTAATATATGGCAACCAATCTAACAATAATTCGTTTTCGTAGGCACAAGCGTCTTCGGGCTAAAATTACCGGTACGGCCGCAAGGCCACGACTGGCGGTTTTTCGCAGCTTAAGGCATATCAGTGCCCAACTTATTAATGATATTGAAAATAAAACCATCGCTGCTGCTTCAGAGGCTGAAATTAAAAATGTTGGTAAGCTCAAACGCCAGCAAATTGCCCAAGAGGTGGGCAAATTAATAGCCGAGAAAGCCAAAGCTTTAACGGTTAAGAGTGTGGTTTTTGACAGGGGGGGCAATGCTTATCATGGTCGGGTTAAGGCTTTAGCTGAGGGAGCGCGTGAGGCTGGTTTAGAATTTTAAAATAGGAAATTAATTTATGATACCTTCAATGCAAAAAGGAAGATCGGGTCGGGGCGGCGGTCGGCCTGGCCGGCAAGGACATCGTGATCGGCCAGATGATGGTTTTGAACAGCGTATTGTTGAACTGTCGCGCGTAACCCGGGTGATGGCTGGCGGTAAGCGTATGCGTTTCAGAGCTTTGGTGGTTTTGGGTAATCGCCAAGGCCAAGTGGGCGTTGGTTTAGCTAAAGGTGCTGATGTTAGTTTGGCTGTTAGTAAAGCCACTGCTAAAGCGCGACGGGCTTTGATTAACGTGCCGTTAAAGAACGAGACTATTCCCCATGTAATTACTGTAAAGTATAAGAGTGCTAATGTTTTACTAAAACCCGCCCCCAAAGGTACTGGTATTATTGCTGGTGGGCCGGTGCGGGCGGTACTGGAATTAGCCGGTGTGCCTAATGTTGTCAGTAAGATTTTAGGTTCGTCTAATAAAGTTAATAATGTTCGGGCGGTTTTGAAGGCCTTTAACTTACTTAAATTAAGAGCCTAGTATGTCACTTGAATTACACAATTTAAAATCAAGCCCAGGATCACGCCGTGCCAAAAAAAGACTTGGCCGCGGCAATGCTTCCGGCCACGGCACCACTGCCACGCGCGGCACCAAAGGGCAGCGGGCGCGCCAAGGCGGCCGCAAGGGCTTGATTCAGTTTGGAGTGAAACATTTTGTATCCCATTTACCTAAGGTGCGAGGGTTTCAGAGTTTTAAAGCTCAGCCGCAAGTAGTCTCATTAATTTCTTTGGAAAAAATAAGTCAAGGCACGACCATAACACCAGAACTTCTTTTTGATCAAGGTTTAATAGCCAGTGTAACTTTCCCAGTTAAGCTAATCGGCCGATCTAGTAAGTTACCAGCAAAATTAATTGTAAAAGTTCAGGCTGTTTCCGCAGGCGCTAAAGCTTCATTAGAAGTAGCAGGTGCCAAAGTAGAATTAATACCAGCTAGCAATAAAGGTTCTAAGCGGTCATAATTAATCTATGTGGCGCAAACTTCATCAGATTTGGACTACCCCTGATTTACGCAATAGCATTCTTTTGGTGTTATTGGCTTTGGTCGTATTCCGCATTGGCGCTCACATACCAATTTCCGGAATTGATCCTACGGCTTTAAAAAATTTCTTTTCCCAGAATCAGTTTTTGGGTTTGCTTAATATCTTTTCTGGCGGCGGTTTAGAAAATTTTTCTGTAGTCATGCTAGGAGTTGGCCCTTACATTACCGCCTCCATTATTATTCAGTTGTTGACCATGATCGTGCCGCGCCTGGAGGAAATTTCTAAAGACGGTGAGGCTGGCCATCGGCGAATAAACCAATATACGCGCTACTTAACTGTGCCTTTGGCGATTTTGCAAGCTTATGGTTTTATTGCTATTTTGCGCGGCCAAGCCGGCGGGAAATTAATTGGCCAGCTTGATCCTTGGCAGTTAACCATTAGCTTGTTGACAGTCACCGCCGGCACTATTTTCTTGATGTGGCTGGGTGAATTAATTTCCGAAAAGAAGGTGGGCAACGGTATTAGCCTATTGATTTTTGCTGGCATTGTGGCGGCTATCCCGCAGCAACTGCAGCAGCTTATTGCCACCTTTGATATGACGCAGCTTTTTAACGTTATTGCTTTTGTGTTAGTGGCTTTAATTACCATCATTGGGGTGGTGGTGGTAACTGAGGCCCAGCGTAATATACCGGTAAATTACGCCCGCATGATGCGTGGGCCGCATTCTTTAGGTGGATCAACCAGCAATTTGCCTTTGCGGCTGTTACAAGCCGGAGTGATTCCAATAATTTTTGCCATCTCAGTCATTATATTCCCCTCCATGATCGCGCAATTTTTTGTGCGCTCGCAAGCCGACTGGTTAGTTAAAGCGGCTGAGTTTACTATTCAGTTGTTCCAGAACCAAATATTCTATGCCGTTTCCTATTTTGTACTGGTGTTTGGCTTTACTTATTTTTACACCGCCGTTATTTTCAAGCCGGATCAAATTGCCGAAAATTTACAGAAGCAGGGTGGCTTTGTTCCTGGCATTAGGCCCGGCGCCTCAACTACGGAGTATTTAGGCACGACCATGAATCGGATAGTTTTACCCGGAGCATTATTTTTAAGTGCCATTGCCGTACTGCCCTTAGCCATGCAACCGCTTACAGGTTCACAAATGCTGGTGATTGGCGGTACCTCTGTGTTGATCGTAGTACAAGTGGTGATTGAGACCATGCGTCAAATAAATGCCCAGCTGGTAATGCGCGATTACGAGGAGCTGTAGAATTTACTTTTTATTATAAAAGGCTTAGGGTTTATACCTTGAGCCTTTTTTATTAAGGTGTTATAAGGTAAAATAACTATTGAAATGACTAATCACGCTTACATAATTTTAGGACCACCAGGCTCAGGTAAGGGCACCCAAGCTCAGGAAATCTCTAAACTTTTGAATCTTTCCCATATCTCCACGGGGGATATATTTCGCAGTATTGTT
>Ga0209212_1003879_pt1 | contig 19133 bp, 16 predicted proteins | sample RifGroC2_FD_183996 | JGI IMG/M metagenome (GOLD analysis project Ga0209212, IMG submission 183996) | Groundwater microbial communities from Rifle, Colorado, USA - Groundwater C2 (SPAdes) (version 2) | ecosystem: Environmental > Aquatic > Deep subsurface > Groundwater | place: Rifle, Colorado... | reverse complement strand
GCAGATTCGCTGTTCCATTAATTTTCGCTATAGGGACCATTCATTCCACGCCAAGAAGAGGGTTTTCTGGTACGTGATTATAAAAAAATATTTAAGAGGTTAGAAATGAATAAAATATTCTGGGAAATGTCTAGCACGAAAATACCCCAAAAAGTCGAGGTAAATAAAATAGAAGCAGAAAAGAATAATTCAGTTGAAGTTGCATATCTCATTGCGAAGTTCTTAAAGGAAAGAGGAGTTGATCGAATTTTCGGGATTTGTGGTGGGCACATCTTGCCCATCTGGGACTATCTGAACCAGCTTGGTATAAAAATTATAGATGTTCGTGATGAACGCATTGCGGTGCATATGGCCCAAGCGTACACCGAATTGACAGGAAATATTGGAGTTGCCACCGTAACTGCTGGGCCAGGAATGACTAATGCTGTGACAGGCATCGCTAATGCACATATCTCACGAGTTCCTTTGTTGGTCATATCAGGAATACCCCCTCGGCCTCAGAAATATATGAATCCTCTACAGGAACTGCCTCAGGTGGATATCGTAAAGCCTATTTGCCGATATGCGCGTACCATAGCCTATGCACCGCATGTATTGAGAGAGTTGGATGAAGCGTTTGCTTGTGCCAAAGGACAGGGCAATGAGCCAGGGCCTTCATTCATAGATTTTCCCACTGACTTGTTGCGTGAAACTTTATCTAAAGACATGGTAGATGACGATCTTTTCGGGGAGAGAAAAGAATATTTCAGCATTCCTGATGCGAAAGTGATAGATGTTGCGGTTGAGATGCTTTGGTCAGCGGGGAAACCTCTTATAATGACGGGAAGAGGCGCGCGTGGATCTCAGCAAGAAATAATAAAACTGCTGGACATGCTGAAGCCAGTATATCTTGACACGACGGAAAGTCGGGGCATGGTCCCAGATGATCATCCTAGCAACATGCCCGCGTCAAGAGGACGTGCTATGGAAGAAGCTGATGTATTAATGACGATTGGGCGTAGTATGGATTTCCAACTTGCTTATGGCTCGCGTGCCATTTTTCCAAATACGCGGTTCATACGGATTGGTACATGTGCAGCGGAGCTACGTATGAATCGCCGTGGTGATGTTGAGATATGGGGGACTGTCTCGAAAGTTTTGGAAATGATGATAGAGAGAGGTGCTAGAAAAACCTCGTGTGTTGATAAAGACTGGATCAGGGACATTCGCACATGCAATGACGAAAGACGCAAAAAACTGAATGCTGATATGAAAAAGGCACCGGCTGGTTCTAATGGGGCGATGCATCCTTATCGACTCTTGGGAGCGATACGAGATTACCTAAATAAAGATGCAATAATAATCACTGATGGAGGCGATATACTGTCTTTTGCAAGAATCAGCTTAAATGGCGGTATTCATATGGACCCAGGAGGATTTGGTTGCCTCGGTGTCGGCGTCCCATTTGGCATTTGTGCGGCCCTGGTTCATCCAGACAGGCAGGTGATCGTCGTAGTCGGTGATGGCGCTTTTGGATTAAGCGCGATGGATATTGATACTGCTAAACGGCATAAGGCAAAAGTCGTGTTTGTGGTGGCTAATAATGCATCGTGGAGCATTGAAAGAAATGATCAAATTGAAAGATTCAATGGTCGTATTGTTGCTACGGAACTGCCTTCGTGTGATTATGCCGGCATGGCACGGTCATTGGGTTTGCATGGAGAGAGAATAGAGGATCCAAGCAACTTGGCAAGTGCCATCGATAGAGCATTTAAAAGTGCGCCGGCGCTTTTAGACGTAGTCGTATCGAGGGAGGCATCTTCACCAGACGCCAAATCAGGACTCCCCATCATACCGGACTTTCAACCCCTAGGAGTATGGGATCAAAAAGAAAGGGCGAGAATCAAAAAAGCTAGCCAGGAGTAAAAAGGGCAGCTTAGATATCTGACCGCCGCTGAAAGATAAACTGACAGGACATGCACTTTAGAGACTTGCATCATAAATGCCAAGAGGCTATTGGCAGAGGCCAAAGTGGGTCAATTCAGGCGCTTCAATGGAGCGTGGATTCCATGCATAGCGGGACGCGGAAATGCGAATAGGCGTAATCGCCAGGAGGATAAAGAATGAGTGAGATGGCGAAAGCGATACGATCCCTTGAGACGGCAAGAAATGCAAGAAAGATGCTGCCCTCTTTCTATGACCGTGGTCTTGGAAAGCGAAAAAATATCGCATGGTGCATGCATGGAGTTCCTACAGAGCTATTAATGGCATTCGATATTGAAGCGGAATGGCCTGAGAACTTCGGAGCATTCTGCGCATCTCAGCTTGTAGCGCAGAAGTTCATAGCAATGGCTGAGCAGGAAGGATACACAGGTGACCTCTGTGCATACTTGACGAATACCATGGGTTATTGCAAGAGGTCTAAGGACGTGGGCGGAGTGGCACCAGAGTCACCTTATCCTGGCGGAATGGGAGAGCCTGTGGTGTTACTCGGGTCAGGTTATTTATGTGATCCTCGCTACAAGTGGTTTCAAGCTATAGCAACTCGGTACATCAATGTTCCAATTTTTAATTCAGATCCCATGTCGCCGCCGTACGATATTGATATCAAGGATAAGAGAATAAAAGAACACTATCTCGAACAATTAAGACAGGATATTTGGGGACAAATAGTGTTTCTTGAGGAGAAACTTGGAAAAAAGTTTGATGTGACTCGGTTCAGAAGAATCATGGAGATATCTCAAGAATCTTTGTATTACTGGTGTAAAAGCCTGGAATTGAGGAAAGCAAAACCCTGCCCAATGGGCGCTGCAGACTATTTCACTTGCATTATTCCGCAACTCTTCATGTTGGGAAAAGAGGAAGGTCTCGAATTTTATAAAGCATTGTATGCTGAAATGAAAGAGCGAGTTGCAAATGGGCAAGGCGTTGTAAAAAATGAAAAGTATAGAATGTATTTTGCAGGGATACCGCCATATTTCAACCTTGGTATGTTTAACTATCTGGAAAAGTTGGGCGCTGTTAGTGTATTTGAATCGGTTTACTACCCGGGCCCTTTTGTGGATGTTGATCTTAAGGACCCCGTTGAAGGATTAGTTCAAAGGATATGGGAGAGAGCGAGCTGGTATCATGAATGCCGGACAGAAGCCATGCCGGAAATTTGCAACCCAGGCATTATGTTAGGCGTGGGCAGTAAATTTCTATTGGAACTTGTGGATGAGTATGAAATTGATGGAGCAGTGATGCACAGAACTCATTCATGCAGAGCTATAAGCTGGGGACAAGTTCACTATAAGAATCTTCTAGAAAAGGCAGATGTCCCTGCCTTGGTGTTCGAGAGTGATATGGCTGATCCACGAAAGTGGTCGGATGCAAGATTCAAGGCGCAGATCGAGCCGTTCATAGAGATGATGGAATATAGAAAATATAAGAAAGTGCAAAAGAAGAGCAACAGTCAAGAAATTTGACGAATGCGGGAGATGTGAAATGGGTCAGAGAGATATGGCGGAACTTGAAAAACTGGAGGAGATGTACAAGAATAGAAATTTGCTATTACGAAATGGAGAAACAGGGGAAAAAATTATTGGATATCTCTGTAATTTTGCTCCTCCTGAATTAATAAGCGCGGCAGGAATGATTCCTTATCGGATTACGGGAAAACGAGGGGAGATTATAGAGGCGGATGATTGTGTTGAGCCCCTTGGGTGTCCATACATTCGTAACTGCTTCGAGCAAGATTTGAAGGGAGAAATGGATTTTTTAGATGGAAGAGTGATATCACACAGTTGCGACGCAGCACAAAGAATATATGGCATATGGAACACTTATAAAAAGAAGCAATATAGCTATTTGTTTAATGCCCCACATGGAACGTCCGAGTGGTCTAGGAAATTCTTTAAAAGAGAGTTGTTATTTTTCAAAGAGAGCTTGGAACGGTTTGTTGGTCATAAAATCAGCGAGGCTGACATAATTGATACGATAGAGCTATATAACCAAAATCGCCAGCTAATCAAATATCTTTATTCCCTGCGTAAGGAAGATCCGCCAAGAGTAACAGGAAGCGAAATACTGAAGATCTTATTGACAGGATGTTCAATTCCTCCGGAAAACTTTAATGTTTTTTTGAAAAAAGTTATGAGTGAGATTGCTGAGAGAAAGCAATCTCAAGAAAAATCTCCAAGGCTTATGTTTTGGGGTTGCATAATAGATGATACGAATCTGTTCGAGATGATCGAAGATATGGGTGCACATATTGTAATCGATGATACGTGTATTGGGAGCAAAACTTGTCTATTTAACATTGACACATCAGGTGGGGTTTGGGAGGGGCTTACAAAGGCTTATTTTGATGCATTTATGTGTCCCAGAACTGATAGAGGTCCCGGCTTAAACAGATTTAATTACGTATTGGACTTAATACGAGAGTACAACGCGAATGGAGTTATTGGATATATGTTGAATTTCTGTGACCCACACAAAATGGATTACCCTGATTTACGAGATTATCTTGATGAGCGGGGGATTCCCATGCTTCTCATTCATGACAACTATAGTTTGGGCAATATAGAGGGTGTTAGAACACGGATTGAAGGTTTTATTGAGATGCTGAGCCATGCATAAGTGCGAGAGGGGATAATCGAAAAAATGGCTGACATCTATGGAGGATTAGACATAGGATCAGTTTCAACGAAGTTAGTGCTCTTAAAGGATGATGAGATATATGGACATTATGTGATTCCAACAGGTGGTAATTCGAGGAGATCTGGTAACGAAATTTTGAAATTAGGCGCCGCTGATAAGGGCTTACTCGAGAAGGATATACGGGTTATAGTTTCTACTGGCTATGGAAGGTACAATGTTGATGTGGGAAAGCAAATATCCGAGATAACCTGTCAGGCTAGAGGGGTAGCTTGGCTAATTCCAGATGTTAGGGTAATCATCGATATAGGAGGGCAGGATTTCAAAGTCATACAGCTGGATAAAAAAGGACATGTCAAGAATTTTGCCATGAATGATAAATGCGCAGCGGGTACTGGAAGGTATCTTGAGTTAATGGCTGGTGTTTTCTCGGTAGACGTAAAAACATTTGGCACGATGGGGGGTGATGAAGATCGCGCAGTCGAGATTAGCAGTGTATGCACGGTCTTTGCGGAGAGTGAAGTTGTGAGCCACATTGCGAAAGGAACTGACGAAAAAGAAATTATAGCCGGTGTTTTTGGGGCTGTATCACAGAGGGTATTTTCCTTGGCGAAAAGATACATCGGAGGTGATAAGTGGTTTGCTCTGACAGGCGGGGTAGCCAAGAATCCTGGGGTTTTGAGGGCATTGGAAAAAATATCGGGATGTTCGATTAAAGTGCCTGAAGAGCCCCAAATAACCGCTGCGATAGGTGCGGCTATTTTAGCAAAAGGTATAATAGACCCCCAACATCGACACCTTGAAGGCGACACATCATATCCAACCAATTGATTGAAAACAGGAATGTTCAATTTTGGGCGGCTCGTTTGTAGTGTATTATATGTATGATATATCTCTTGACAGGCGTGGGATGTTTGTGTCCGGGGTAGGCTATGTTTGTTCGCCTTCACCGCCAACGGCACGGAGGCAGGGAGCGGGGTGCCGGCGAGACTGAAGTGGAATCGGTCATCAGCGATCCGGACTTCTCTTGCCGGGCGTCAAGGGTCGCATAAATACGTCCCGATGGTTAAACGGGCGATATCTGAGGGTGACGTTTTAAAGAAGAAACGGATGCGATTCTGGTGATCACGGTGACCGTCCGGGAAAGGCCATTTGCTGGAGAAAACCGCCATGAAGATTGAATATAGCAAGAATATCGACGCGCTGTACATCCGCTTGCGGGATGCCGGGATTGCCGACTCGATCGATATTGAGGAGGGGGTTACAGCCGATCTGGACGAGCAGGGCCACATCGTCGGTCTGGAGATTCTGGACGCCAGCGAAAAACTCAATGTCTCTGAACTCGCCAATATCACTATCGAAAACATTCCGATGTATCGACACGGGGACAGATTTTAAATCTGTCCCCGTGGACACGCTGACCCGTCCTTGCCGGGAAATAAAAACCCCGTTCTCCTATCGGAGATGCGGGGTTTTTTTCTGCCATATCGGCGCCGTTTTCCGGGCTTCGTTCAGCAGTGAATCCACTGGCACCACCTTGTTGACAAGACCGATCCGGTATGCTTCCACGGCATCGATGGAATCGCCGCCGAAAAGAAGTTCCTTGGCTCTTCCCAGACCGACGAGCCTTGGAAGCCGCTGGGTGCCTCCGCCTCCAGGGATCACGCCGATTTTGATTTCAGGCAAGCCGAATACGGCGCTTTCCGAAGCTATACGGATATCGCAGACCAGGGCCAACTCGCATCCGCCGCCAAGGGCAAAACCGCTGTTACCAAATTTGCCATTCACCCATTCTAAATACTATATCTAATGTTATCAATTAGTTATGGATGCAATGGCCAGTTTTAGGTACTATTCCCCTGATGATGTCAAGATTTAAATCGCTTTAGGGTTTATTCCCCGTCGCTTGCGACGAAGAAGAAAGTGCTGTTGGTCCATCAAGATACCCCGCTGCTTGCTGCGGGGTATCTTATTTGAACGGGCGCCGATCCGAAAATGCGGTCCTTCGGGCAAGATAAGGGCGGCTTTCCGCAGGTATGCGGGTTTCGCTTTTCAGAAGTCGAAAAGCTTCAGGAGGTAAAAAATGGCTCTCACCCCAACCCGGTGGCGCAAAAAGAATTGACAGCGCAGGCATCCTATTCCATAGTGCGGAAAAAAGGGGAACGCTCCCCCCGACCCGGGCAAGGGATCCCGATTTCTGTAAAAGGTTAAAGGAACGAGGCGCTCCGATGATTATCCAAGAACCCGGTTTCATCACCCCACAGGTCCTGTTCCTGGGATCGCGAAACATCTGCATGTACCTTGTGATGGGAGAACAACATGCAATGGTAGGCGGTGGAGTGGCATGGGAGGTTTCCCGGCTTGAATCCCAGCTGGACCACTATCGGGTGGACCGCGAGAAGATCCGCTACCTTGTGGTGTCCCATGCCCATTATGACCACTGCGGCGCGGTCCCCTATATCATGAAAAAATACCCGCATATTCAGATCGTGGCATCGGCCTGTGCGGCCCACATCATGAATAAGCCCCAGGCGATCGAAATGATGCGGTCGGTAAACCGGCAGACCCTGAATGCGCTAAAACGCCCCCACCGCGTCGACGACATCCCTCTTGACTTTCAGCAGATTCCTGTGGCGCATCCGGTGGGCGACGGGGATCATCTGGACCTGGGGGGTTTGACACTGCGATTTTTTCAAACGCCGGGTCATTCCCGATGTTCCCTCACCGCCTACATTCCTGAACTGGGGATGTTTTTTCCGGCAGATTCCGTCCCCTTTCCGGATGAAGAAAGACAGGATCTCACCGTGTCGGCAAACCACGACTACGACGATTATCTTACCAGCCTGGAAAAGCTTGAGCCGCTTGCCATACGGATGGTGGCCTACGAGCACGGCGGCGTGCTGACGGGAAAGGACGCCGGGTCGATCATCCCCAGGAGCCTGGAAGCCACCCGGAAGCAGAGGGAGCGTATACGGAACCGTTACGAAGAGTTGCAGGATCTGGGACTTCTGGTAGAGGAAATTGCCGGAAAGTATCACGCTTTGCCTTTATTCCAACTGGTTCCCTTCGACACCCTGCGCGCTATCATCGGCAGGATGGTTCGAAGCGCTCTGGGTCTCCTGTAGCCCTTCGATCTCCGAAGAGCCGATCATCTTAAAAGCGATGCCTACTCCGATAAATGTAAATGCGGCGCCCACCGCGATGGCGGTATTCCAGTCGTTCAGGAAAGAGACCATCCATCCGGTCAATAAAGGGGCGACAACCCCTGCTATATTTCCGGAGGTATTCATGATGGAAGAGAGAATCACCGCATGCCGGGGAGCTATGTCTACGCAAAGCATCCAGTAGATCGGAGTGGAAAGGGCCATTGATGCGGAAGACAGGGTGAGAAGGCATACGGCCGCATAAGGATTTTCTACCCAGATCATGCCGAGCAAAAAAACACCGGATCCTCCCATGCCCAGGTAAAGGATTCCTTTCCTGCTAAACTCCTGGGTTCTGCCGCGCTTGACAAAGGAATCGGAGAGCCACCCGGACAAGTTCATGAAAATGGAAGAGGCAAGCGCCGGAAGGGCCGCGCCGATACCCATTCCGGTAAGAGAAAACCCATGGACCTGCATCAAATACGTGGGCAGCCATGCCATGAAGAGGTAACCGGCATAGCCGTGACAAAAGTAGGAAAGGGAAAGCCCCAGGGCCGAAGGGTGAGCCAGCAACGCCTTCCATGGGATCGGTTTCCGCGCGTACCCGGAGGTTTCCCTTTCGCTCAGGGAAAACACCCTGACCGCGGGAAGCCAGAAAAGCGTCCAGACCAGCCCGGCTGCGCCGGAGACATAGAACACTGCGGGCCATCCCCACATCCGGATAATCCAGGAACCCGCAGGAAAGCCGATCACCGAGGCCAGCATGATCCCCGACAGGGTAAAACCCTGGACCTTGGCACGGTCCGAGACACCCACGTGGCGGGCGATCCAATGATTGATGGCAGGAAAATTGAACCCCTGTCCCATTCCGACCAGAAACCGGCACAGGGAAATCGATCCGATGCGGGGGAAAAAAGGAGTGATGCAGGTAAACAGGGATCCCCATACCATCCCGGCGGCCATGCTCCTGTACGCCCCAAGCCGGTCCACCGCCACTCCACAGGGGATCATGAAGAGAACATAACCGGCGAAAAAGGCCGAAAAGATGACCCCCATCTCAGCTTTGCTCCAGCCGAAGGCTTCCATCATGAAAGGCGCTGCGATGGAAATGTTGATCCGGTCCAGAAAACAGAGGATGTTAGAAAGGAAGCACAGAAAAACCATCGTCCAGAGCTTGGACTTTCCGTGGTTCAAAACATTCACCAAGGGCTTGATAAGGTTGACCTAAGAGAGCCGGGAAAACAGGGTTACCGGGGGAAGAGCGTGTCTTTCAACGGCGCCCTTCCGCCGGTATGAGAGGCTCGATCCCCGGGGACCAGCCGGTTTATATGTTCCGCTCCTGTCCCTTCCAGTGAGGTTCCCGTAAAATCCGTTTGAGAACCTTGCCGGTTGCGGTGCGCGGGAAATCCTCGACGATTTCTACGGACCGTGGACGCTTGTACCCGGCCAGGTTCATTTTGCAGTAATCGAGGATTTCCTGTTCGCAGACGTGTTGCCCCTCCACGATGGTCACCACGGCCTTGATCTCTTCTCCCCACTCCGGATGGGGAATGCCGAAAACCGCCACTTCGGAAATCTGCGTCAGCTTCGAGATGCACTCTTCGATTTCCGCAGGATAGACATTTTCACCGCCGCAGATGATCATGTCGTGCTTGCGGTCACTCAAGTAGTAGTACCCTTCTTCGTCGAAGAAGGCCACATCTCCTGCGGTCACCCATTCGCCGTCGATGGCCTGCCGGGTTTTTTCCGGATCCTTATAGTAGCCGCAGAAGGCGGAGCGCGCCTTTGCCCAGAGCACCCCGGGCTTGTGCGGTTGAGTGATCGGGTTGCCCTCTTCGTCCACAAGTTTGATTTCGATGCCCGGGTTCGGCTGCCCGATGCTGCGCACTTTTCGTATCTGGTCCCTGTGCCGCAGGGTGGTCAGGGCGCCGGTTTCCGTAGAGCCGTACCCCTCGCTGAACCGGGCTTTTTTGAAGAACTTGATGGCTTCTTCTTTGGTTCTGGTCATCAGCGGAGCCGATGAACTGCCCAGAGAAGTGAGGGAATCGAGCTTGTACTTGGATTTGACTTCATCGGGAAGTTCCAGTATCCGTGTGATCATAGTGGGAACCATGGAACTGGTGGTCACCTTTTCATCCTGGATGAGCGACAAAATCTTCTCGGGGTCGAATTTGCCCGAGGGAAAGATGATATTGGTCCCTCCCACCCAGAAGGTGATCAGGGTGGACCAGACGCTGTTGGAGTGGCATATGGGGATAACGGCCAGCATCACCCGCTGGGACATATCGATATCGGGTCGATTGGCCGTGCGGACATAGACATTTTTGACGATGTCCTGGGTTCCGCGGACCGAATTCATGGCGCCTTTGGGAAAACCCGTGGTTCCGGAAGTGTATCCGAAGTAGAAAATATCCTCTTCCTTTTGATCCACATCGGTGGGTTCATATCCTGGTTTTCCGGCAATGAAGTCCTCGTAATTTATAAAGCCTGCAGGCGTCTGGTCCCTGGGGCCGATGACGATGATATTTTCTTTTTTGACGTTCGGAAGATGGTCCGGATTGATATTTCCAAGAAGTTCCACACCCACGAAGAGACCGACCGAATCCGAATTGTTGATCACATACTCCATTTCCGAAGGAACGAGCCGGAAATTTATGGGAACCGAAATGACATTGGCGCGGGCCAGTCCGTGATAAATTTCCAGAAACTCGATGTTGTTGTACATGATGATCGATATTTTTTCCTGCCGCTTGAACCCTTTTTGCAGGACCGCGTGGGCCAGTTGATTGGCCCTGGTGTTGAGTTCTTTGTAGGTGACCCGTTTGTCCTCGAAAACAGCGCACACCTTATCCGGGTATCTCCAGGAACTGATTCTCAAGCCGTCGGCTAAATTCATACGAACCCCCCCTTTGCTTCCATAAAACAAACCTGTCCCGGGTGCATAAAAAAACGCCGATATAACCCGCTGCCGGCGGAAGGGTCATGGCCGCAGCCCCAAACAGGTTATGATCGGCGTTTGGATGCAGCTACTTTCTTTCCAGGGTGATGGCAAAACCCATTCCACCGCCGATACACAGGGTTGCAAGCCCCTTCCTGTAGTTCTTGCGATTCATTTCCATGGCCAGAGCATAGGTGATCCGGGCGCCGGTGCAGCCGATGGGATGGCCGATGGAAATCCCGCCGCCGTTGACGTTCACCTTGTTCCAGTCCATTTTAAGCTCCCGCATGCTAGCCAGGGCCTGTGCGGCAAAAGCCTCGTTCAATTCGGTGCATTCGATCTCGTCCATGGTCCAGCCGGCTTTTTTGAGGGCAAGGCGCGTGGCGGGAATCACCGCGCATCCCATATAGGCCGGATCGACGGCGCCGGCCGAAAAGGACTTGATATAAGCCAGCGGCTTGAGGCCATAGGCATCCGCTTTTTCTTTGGACATCAACAGAAGCGCCGCCCCTGCGTCATTGATCCCCGAAGCATTGCCGGCGGTCACCGTTCCATCCTTCTTGAAAAAGGGTTTGAGACTCGCCAGCTTCTCTATGGTCGTGTCCATAGGCTTTTCATCCACCTCGAATACGATGTCCCCTTTTTTAGAGGGAATGATAACCGGTACAATTTCAGTCTTGAGAATGCCGCTGGCGATGGCGGCTCTTGCCCTCTGGTGGCTCTCAAGGCTGAGCCTGTCCTGGTCCTCGCGGCTGATGCCGTATTTCTCCACGATATTTTCCGCCGTCACCCCCATATGATAGTCGCCATAAAGATCCCAGAGGCCGTCGTGAACCATCAGGTCGACAGCTTCCGCATTGAACATCCTTGCGCCTTCGCGCAATTTGGGCAAGGCGTAAGGGACCAGGCTCATGTTCTCCATGCCGCCGGCGATCACCACATCGGCATCCCCCGTTTGGATGGATTGGGCGGCCAAAGCGATGGACTTCATTCCCGAAGCGCAGACTTTGTTTACGGTGAAAGCCGGCGTCTCCTTGGGCATACCGGCATAGATGGTTGCCTGGCGGGCAGGGTTCTGTCCCTGACCGGCCTGGAGCACGTTGCCCATGATCACTTCGTCGATTTCGATTTCCCGGGCGGATTCATCCCACTTCCAGTATTTTTTCTCCAGATCGATCAGTTCTGTCCCTTTGAGTTTCGTCGGTGCGCATTCAGACATGCCGGAGGTGGCCTTGGGCTTCAGGCCGGCCCGTTTCATACATTCCCGTATGCAGAGCGCGCCTAACTGGGCCGCAGGAATATCCTTTAAAGTTCCCAGAAAATTACCCACCGCCGTCCTTGCACCGTTGACAATAACCACTTCTCTCATGCTATTCCTCCTTGTCTTTGCATTTGTCCCAGACGAATGTCCGGCCTTCGAGTTCCCTTTGGATGAGATCTTTTACCCCTGACAATGCCAGGAGTTTATACTTTAAGTTATATTTGGCGCCGAGCGAATGTCAAGAGAAAAATCCTGACACAACTCGTTCATCGATTTCTTCGACTCTCGCCATGATTTTCCACAAACGCCGGTCTGTGCTACCGCAACTGGCTCTTGTCCTTGGGATAGCAGAAATAGCCGTCCTGCCACGGAGGAACGAACATGTAACCCTGCTTGCCGTCGTTCCACTCCACGATGCCATGGGTGCACGGACCGTTCTTGCTGGTGAAGGGACGGAGTTTCCTGCGCAGGACCTGCTCCAAGACGCGGCCTAAGGCCAGCATCCTCATGATATCGATTCCCGTCTCGATGCCGAGTTCATCGAGCATGACCAGCATGTCTTCCGAAGAGCAGTTGCCGACATCGACGCCGTCGAGGTAGTTTGGGCCCGTGCCCTTCCCCGCAAAGTTGTCCACGATGAATGCCGGCTGGCCGCCCAGGGCCCCCAAGGATGCCTCGACGAGCCTTGCTCCGCCCATGACGCTGGCGAAGGTATTGGCCAGACCCATGCCCCGGGTATCATGGAAGTGGGCGATGCGATACGTGGCTTCGTTGTCGTACTTGCCGAACTCATCCACGAGGCGTGCCATGTACTCGTAACTCCGGACCGGATTGCTCTCGCCCGTGGTGTCGCAGGGGGTGAAATCGCGGATGCCGTTATCGAGTCCCCATTTGATGAGATCGATTGTGTTTTGCACGGGGACGGGACCGTCGCAGGGCGACCCGTACACGCAGGCAATGGCCATATCGAGCTTAAGGCCGCTGCCCTTGAAAATATTGAACATTTCCTTTATTTCCGGTTTGTATTCATCCCTCGTCCGGCCGGAGTTGCGCTTCCCGTGGAGGTCCGCTGCGGAGATGGTGAAGGCCATGGAGTCGACGGGATGTCCCTTCTCCAGGGCGGCCACGGCTCGTTTGGCGGCGGCCGGCGTCATCCCGTACGTCTTATAATGAATCCCCTCCACGCGCTTCAATCCTGCAAGGACTTCCTCGGCATCCTTCGACTGGACAAGGAACCTGGGATGGGAGAAGTTTGTCGTTTCCACATGCTTGTATCCGCAGGCGATGAATTCATTGATGAACCATACTTTCGTTTCGACGGGCAGATAGGTATCGATGGCTTGGATTCCGTCCCGGGCAAAGAGCTCCATTACATCGATTTTCTTCGGCATCGATCCCTTGATGTCCAGTTTCATACAAGCACCTCCTTTAGTATAACGATTATTGGTTTTTAATGCACTCAAATCGCCCCTATGTCAAGTATTTTTAACGAGTGTTTAGAAGATGTCCGCCGGAAGAGAACCGTTCAAAAAGGGATTGAATACCCGTTCGTGGCCGATGGTTGAGGCAGGGGACGTCCCGTAGTTGTGCCCGGGGAAAATCTCGGTTTTCTCGGGAAGCACGAGAAGCTTCGTTTTAATGGAATGAAAAAGCTGGGACCAGGAAGCCTTTGGTCCGTCCGTTCGACCCACGGACCCGACAAACAGGGTGTCTCCGGTCAGGCATACGCCATGATCAAGGTTGTAAAGACAGATACCCCCGGGGGTATGCCCCGGAGTGTGGATCACCTTCCATTCGTACCTTCCCACGCGGAAAATATCCCCGTCCGCCAACACCTCGTCTGCGGGAGGAGATTTCCGGGCCTGAAACATTTCCAGCCAGAAGTCTCCGATCTTTGTGAGATAGGGGGCTTCGGCTTCATGGAGGATGATCTTTGCTCCTGTCTTTTCTTTCATTTCCGCGTTTCCCATGACATGGTCCACATGCCCGTGGGTGTTCAAGATATAGCGGATCTTAAGACGGTTTTTTTCGGCCACGGCGATGAGTTGATCCACACCGTCGGCCGGGTCGACCACAGCCGCCTCACCGGCTTCCGGATCACCGATCAAATAAGCGAAAACTGCGTAATTGCCCACTTCCATCTGATGGAAAACTATCATTCGACTCCACCTTGGTTTTTTAAAAGACGATCAGGGCGTCGGCGACGATGGGCTTCGAGCCCGCGATGATCAAGGGGTTGAGGTCAATCTCGGCGATATCGGAGTGGATGAGGGCGATCGCGCCCACAGCCTGAAGGATGCCGGCCAGGGCCGTGCAATCCACAGCGGGGAGGTCGCGGAACTCGCCTAAGAGTTCTTTCGCCCGGATATCGAAGAGCATCTCCTCCGCCTCCGTCCGGCTGAGCGGCGCCGAACGAAATGACGTATCCTTGAGCGCCTCCGTGAAGACGCCGCCGAGGCCGAACAGGACGCAGGGGCCGAAACCGGGGAAACGGGTCATCCCGGCGACGAATTCGCGGCTGCCCGAGATCATCTGCTGGACGAGGATCGGGATCTCCTGCCCGGCCACTTCCCGGATCGCTTGGAATGCCGTCCGGAGGGCCGCTTCTGTCCGGATATTCAGGGCGATGAGCCCCTTGCCGCTTTTGTGCATGATCTCCCATGCGCAGGACTTGACGGCGACGGGAAAGCCGATTCTGCGTGCATTTTTCACGGCCTCGTCCTCGGTTGTTGCGATCTCCTCGCGGGTTACGGGAACGCCGTAGGCGGCCAGGACCTGTTTCGCCTGACGCTCGTCGAGGGCCTTCTGCCCGGCGGCGAGCGCTGTCCGGATGATCCGTGCGGCTTCGGGATTCTCCGCTGGGAGGACCGGTTTCACAATCGGTTTCCGCTCGCGGATCTCCTTGTGCCGCAGGAGCGTTACCATCCCCCACGCCGCCTTTTCCGGCGAGTCGAAGACGGGGACCTCGTGGTCCATATAGAGAGAAGTGCTGTTGTCCTCGCGGCCGAAGAAGGAGGAGACGATCAGAGGAAGGTTATATTTCCGGGGCAGCGTTACGGCGTCGGACATGTCAATCGCCGCCTGTTCGAGAAATGTTTCCAGGGGAATATTGCCCATCAGTTCGCTGACGTGGGAATGGAACATCTTCATAAGGCCGGAATTCATCGCGCCGTGGAGGACGAGGCCGTCCACTTCGCCGCTTTCCATGATGAGCTGGGGGATGGTTGTCACCAGGACCCGCATGTCCAGGTGGAAGGTGAGGTCCACCGGGTTGGCGCTGGCGGCATGAGGCATGATCAGCGGCCGGATTCCGGCCTGCAGGGCGTCGGAGAACCGAGGGACAGTCATTCCGCCCTGATCAGCGTTATGGGAGATGGCCGTTCCCGGTCCCCCGGAGTTGGTGACGACGGCAAGCCTGTTGCCGCGCAGGGGCGGCTGCGTGGCGTGGACCCACCCGTGGGAGTAGAGCTCTTCGATGGAGCGGCAGCGGATGATCCCGGCCTGGCGAAAGATGCCGTCGTAGAGAAAATCGGGACCGGCCAGGGCGCCGGTGTGGCTCAAGCCCGCCCGGGCGCCGGCGACCGATCCGCCGACGTACTGGGCGAGGACCGGTTTGCGGGGCGTGATCCGCTGGGCGGTCTCGATGAACCGCCGGCCGTCGCGGATTCCCTCGATGTAGAGAATGATCGCCTTCGTCTGTTCGTCCTCGCCCAGGTATTCCAGGACGTCGGTGATATCGATGTCGGCCTCGTTTCCGCAACTGACCGCCTTGCTGAAGCGGATCCCCCGTTCCCGGAGATAGGATAGCGTCTGGGTCACGTAGGTGCCGCTCTGGGATGCCATGCCGAGCCGGCCCGGCCTTTTCTCAAGTTCTGAGATGGTGACGTTCAGGGAAATCGCGGTGTTCAGTATCCCGATGCAGTTGGGGCCTAAGAAACGAATACCGTAGGTTTTGGCGATCTCGCGGAGCCGTTCCTCCAGTTTCCGTCCCTCCTCCCCGGTCTCCCTAAAACCGGCGCTGACGACGATCGCCCGCTTTGTTCCGATTCTGGCGAAATCTTCGAGGAGAGGGGCGACCTGGGATGTCGGAACGACCAGCATGGCCAGGTCCGGGACCTCGGGGAGATCCAGGGGCGAGGCATAGGCCTTGTGCCCCAGGACGGTCTTTTCCTTGGGGTGGATGGGGTAGAATTTCCCCTGCCATCCGTCCTTGAGGAGGGAGAGGGCCTGCAGGGTGCCCATTTTCGCCGGGTTGTTGCCCGCGCCGGCGACGGCGATGGAGCGTGGATGCAAGAGCAGATGCAGCGGATTTTCCGGCATAAGTGTTCTCCCTGTTGGCAAATCATCATGAACGTAAGTTGAAGCAGCGGCACTATAGGGAATCCGCTGCGCCCTGTCAAGAAGAAGCGAGGACTCCTAAAATTATGCGCTTTACAAAAGGTCGCTTTGTCGATTAAATAGAAATACGGTGAACTTGTTGATTCGCTGGCCGGCAGTGCAAATTTCCGGAAAGGGACGGACGAAAGGAGCAGGCGACCATGGCAGGAGAATCGGTTTCCAATTCACCCTACGATGTCGTGATCATAGGCGGGGGCCCGGCGGGGCTGACCGCGGGGATGTACGCCGCCCGGGCGAACCTCCGGACGCTCGCGATTGCGGGCGACTCGACGGTGAGCCAGGTGACCGTCACCGACCTCATCGAGAACTACCCGGGGATTTCGGAGGGGATCAACGGCTTCGACCTTGCCGAACGCTTTAAGGCGCAGGCCGTCCAGTTCGGTCTGGAGACAGCCTCCGGCGATGTGACGGAGGTGACGGGGAAGCGGTGGGGCGACAAGGACGGCTGGGAGATCGCCGCCGGCGAGATGCGCTTCGGGGCGCTCGCCGTGATTATCGCCACAGGGGCTAACTGGCGGCGTCTCGGCGTGCCGGGCGAGGAGCGGTTCATCGGCAAGGGCGTCTCATTCTGCGCCACCTGCGACGGCCCCTTCTATAAAAACCGGGAGGTCGCGGTCGTCGGCGGGGGAGACACGGCCATCCAGGAGGCGCTCTACCTCACCCGCTTCGCGAAGAAGGTGACGGTCATCCACCGGCGTGACCGCCTCCGCGCCACGGCGATCCTCCGGAAGCGGGCCTTCGCCAGCGAGAAGATCGCCTTCGCCTGGGACTCCGTCGTCGAGTCGATCGACGGCCTCGACCTGGTCCAGGAGGTCCGGCTGAAGGACATCAAGACGGGGGCCCTCAGCAAACTTTCCGTGAACGGGATCTTCGTCTTCGTAGGCCTCACTCCGAATACGGCCCCCTTCCGGGAACTGGTCCGTGTAGATGCGGGCGGCTACATCACAACGGACGCGCACATGCAGACGTCGGTTCCGGGGATCTTCGCCTGCGGGGACTGCATCGCCAAGCGCCTCCGCCAGGTTGTCACGGCCTGCGGAGACGGGGCGACGGCGGCCTTTTCCGCCCAGCTCTACGTCGAAGAACTGAAAGGAGAAGCCTACTGATGCAGGATTTTATCGCGGCCTGGCGGCACATCCCGGCAAGCCTGAGCCCGAACCTCTTCCAGATCGGCGCATTTCAGCTCCGCTACTACAGCCTGATGTACCTGGCGGGCTTCTTGTGCACCTATGTCCTCGTCATGCGCCGGATCAGGCGCGAGGGCTACCCATACACGGCGGAGCAGATCCAGGACTACTTCGTTTGGGCGATCCTCGGGGTGATACTGGGCGGCCGCCTGGGATATGTATTTTTCTACAACCCGGGCTACTACCTCCGGCACCCGCTGGAGATCCTCCTTCCCTTCGAGTTTACCGGAGGTTTTCACTTCATCGGGATAAGCGGGATGTCCTACCACGGCGGCGCCATCGCCATCCTAACTGCATCCATTGTCTTCTGCCGCAAACGGAAGATCAATTTCTGGCGCTTCGCCGACCTCTTCTGCCCGGCCATCCCGCTCGGCTACACCTTCGGCCGGATCGGCAACTTCATCAACGGCGAACTCTACGGCCGGGCGACAGACGTTCCCTGGGGAATGGTCTTCCCCCTCGACCCGCTGCACCTGCTCCGCCATCCCTCACAGCTCTACGAGGCATTCTTCGAAGGTATCGTCCTGTTCGCCGTCCTCTGGCTGATCCGTCGGAAGAGCCCCTTCGACGGCGCCCTGTTCGCCTTTTACCTTATCGGCTACGGCGTCATCCGTTTCTTCATCGAGTTTTTCCGGGAGCCGGACACGCAGTTGGGCTTCGTCCTTGGCCCCTTCAGCATGGGCCAGCTCCTCTGTTTCCTGATGATCGCTGCCGGCGGTTCGCTCTACGCCCTCCGCCGGAAATAGGTAAAAGGGAGAAAGGAGTGCACTATGGGAAAACGGGTCGTGATTATCGGAGCCGGGGCGGGCGGCGCTTCCGTCGCGGCCGAGGCCGGACGGAGAGACCCGTCGCTCGCGATCGCCATGATTGAGCAGCGCGGGCAGGTCTCCGTGGCCGCCTGACCGATGCCCTATTACATCGGGGATGTAATCAAGGAAGAAAAGAAGCTGATCGCCCGGACGCCGGAAAGGTTCCGGGAAACGGGGGTCGATGTCCGGATCGATACCCGGGTGGAGGAGGTCGATGAGAAGGCCGGGCAGGTCCGCCTGTCGGACGGCGGGGTACTGCCTTACGACGTTGTCGTCCTGGGAACGGGAACGACGCCGCTTATGCCCGGAATACCGGGTGAGGACAGGGAAGGTGTTTTCACGCTGAAGAAGTTCACCGATGCCCTCCGGATCAAGGCCTGGCTTAGGGAGGTTCCCTGCCGGAAGGCGATCATCGTCGGGGCCGGTTTCATCGGGATGGAGATGAGCGAGGCGTTCAGGAATCTCGGGATCGAGACCAGCGTTTACCACCGCGGGACGCTTCCCGTGAACCGCTGGGACCCCGAATTCTCTCAGGTCGTTCTGGACGAGCTCAGGCGCCATGAAGTGGGCTTCGTCACGGAGACGGAAACGAAGGCCGTGGAGGCGGGGAAGGACCATAGGCTCCGCCTGGTGACGAACCACGGCGAGGAGGAGGCGGACATCATTCTGTTGGCCGTCGGGATCAGGCCGGAAGTGACGCTGGCCCGGCAGATGGGGCTCCCGCTCGGGAAGACAGGCGCGATCCAGGTCAATTTCTCCCAGCAGACCCCCCGGGGAGGG
>Ga0209212_1003876_pt1 | contig 19151 bp, 22 predicted proteins | sample RifGroC2_FD_183996 | JGI IMG/M metagenome (GOLD analysis project Ga0209212, IMG submission 183996) | Groundwater microbial communities from Rifle, Colorado, USA - Groundwater C2 (SPAdes) (version 2) | ecosystem: Environmental > Aquatic > Deep subsurface > Groundwater | place: Rifle, Colorado... | reverse complement strand
CCCCGCATCATGTAGCCGTCGCGGTGGCCGTCTCCGCGCATCATGTGGCCGTCGTGGTAGCCGTCGCCGTGCATGTGGTACGGGCCCATGTCGTCCTCGCCGGGGGAGGCGATGGCCAGGGTCGGCAGGGCGGTGGCGAGGAGCAGGGCGGTGAGAGTCTTGCGCATGGTCTGTTTCCTTCTCGATGACGGCGTGGTCGCCGGATGAGCTCAGTCTAGGACGCGCAAGGTCAACCGTGGTCAGGTCAGGGTAAAGACTGGGTAAAGGCCGCTCAGGGGGCGTAGTAGTAGCCACGTCCACGGCTGGCCAGGATGCGCGGACGGCCGTCGTCGTGCGGGCCGAGCTTCTTGCGCAGGTTGCTGATGTGCATGTCCAGGCTGCGGTCGTAGAGGGTCAGCTTGCGGCCGAGGGCGAGCTGGGCGAGCGCCTGCTTGTCCAGCGGTTCGCCGGGCTGCTTGAGCAGGGCCTCGAGGATGCGGCTTTCCGAGACGGTCAGGGTGATTTCCTGCTCGCCGAGCATGGCCACGCCGCGATTGGGGCTGTAGCCCAGGTCGCCCAGCTCCAGGCGGCTGCCGGTGCTGGCCGGGCTGCCGCCGCCGTGCTGCGCCCGGCGCAGCACGGCGCGCAGGCGGGCGGTCAGCTCGCGCGGGTCGCAGGGCTTGGCCAGGTAGTCGTCGGCGCCCAGCTCCAGGCCGAGGATGCGGTCCAGCGGTTCGCCGCGCGCCGAGAGCATCAGTACCGGCAGTTCCGGATATTCGCCGCGCAACTGCTTGAGCAGCTCCAGGCCGCTGCCGTCGGGCAGCATGACGTCGAGCACCACGGCATCCGGCGTGCGCTCGGCGAGGGCGGTGCGGGCGCGGATGCCGTCGTGGCAGGCGCGCACCTGGAAACCGTCCTGGCCGAGCCAGGCGGCCAGCAGGTCGGTCAGTTCGCGGTCGTCGTCGATCAGCAGCAGGTCGTTCATGGGGCGCTCGGCAGGCGCGCCGGGCAAGGGCGCGCCCGGTGGCTCAGGGCAGGGTCTGGCGGAACGGCTTGACCACCACCTCGGCGTAGACCCCGGCGGCGCAGAAGGGGTCGGCGTCGGCCCAGGCGCGGGCGGCTTCGAGGGAGTCGAACTCGGCGACGATCAGGCTGCCGGTGAAGCCGGCCGGGCCCGGATCGTTGCTGTCGATGGCCGGGTGCGGGCCGGCGAGGACCAGGCGGCCGGCGTCTTGCAGCGCGTTGAGGCGTTCGAGGTGGGCCGGGCGGTTGGCCAGGCGGGCTTCGAGGGAGTTGGCAGCGTCGCTGGCGATGATGGCGTAGAGCATGTCAGTCCTTGGGGGCGGTTTTTTCGGGGGCGGCATCCTGCATGTGGCGGGCGAGGAACAGGCCCTGGCCGAGCAGGAACAGCAGGGTCAGGCCGAGGCTGCCGAAGACTTTGAAGTCGACCCAGTATTCGTGGAAGGTGAAGGCCACGTAGAGGTTGGCCAGGCCGCAGAAGATGAAGAACACCACCCAGGCCAGGTTCAGTCGGGTCCACAGCGGCTGCGGCAGCGTTACGGCGTGGCCCATGATGCGTTGGATCAGGGGCTTGTCGCCGATGAAGTGGCTGGCGGCGAAGCCGAGGGCGAACAGCCAGTTGACCGCCGGCGCCTTCCACTTGAGGAAGGTCTCGCTGTGGAAGGTCAGGGTCATGCTGCCGAACACCAGGCAGGCGAGCAGGGTGATCCACTGGCCCTTCTCCAGGCGGCGCTGGGTGGCGAAGATCAGGCCGTAGACCACCAGCGAGGCGCCGATCAGCACGGCGGTGGCGCTGAACACGCCGCCCAGGGTCAGCTCGTGGCCGGCAAGTTCGATCGCCCGTGGCTCCATCTTGTAGACGATGAAGAACAGGATCAGCGGGATGAAGTCGATGAATTGTTTCACGGCGCGCGCCACAGGCAGGATGAGGGGGCATAATAACAGACCACAAAAGACGGAAAACTACCGCCCATGTACGTAGACCTGCATTGCCACACTACCGCTTCCGACGGCATGTTGACGCCTGCCGATCTGGTGGCGCGGGCGCATGAGCGGGGCGTGGGCGTGCTGGCCGTGACCGATCACGACACCCTCGACGGCCTGCCCGAGGCGCGGGGCGCGGCCGAGCGGCTGGGCATCGAGCTGATCGACGGTATCGAGCTGTCCTGCACCTGGAACGGCGCGACCATCCATGTGCTCGGCTATGCTTTCGCGCCCGAGGCCCCGGCCCTGCAGCGGGCCATTGCCGCACTGCACGAGGGGCGCTGGGCGCGCTCCGAGGAAATCGACCGGCGCCTGGCGGCCAAGGGCATGTCCGGCTGCCTGGAGGGCGCGCGCGCGGTGCAGCAGGAGCGTGGCGACAGCGGCAATGCGCCGTCGCGGCCGCACTTCGCCGAGTTCATGGTGCGCGCCGGCTTCGTCAAGGATCACGCCCAGGCCTTCCAGCGCTGGCTGGGTGCCGGCAAGCTGGGTGACGTCAAGCAGCACTGGCCGACCCTGGAGAGTACCCTCGAGACCCTGCGCGATTCCGGAGCCTGGATCAGTCTGGCGCATCCCTGCCATTACGACTTTACTCGAACCAAGCGGCGCAGGCTGGTGGCCGACTTCGTCGCCGGCGGCGGGCATGCGCTGGAAGTGTCCAACGGCCCGCAGGTGGACAGCCAGGTTGGCATGCTGGCCAATCTCGCCCGTGAGTTCAGTCTGCGGGCCAGTGCCGGCAGCGATTTTCACGGGCCGCGCCAGTGGTCCGAACTGGGCAGCTATCGCGGCTTGCCCGACGATGTGGCCCTGCTCTGGCCGCAGCTGACGCGGCAGGCACACCCGATTGCATAAGGAACAGCGATGAGCCAGTTTTTCCAGATTCATGCGGAAAACCCGCAGGCACGGCTGATCAAGCAGGCCGTGGATATCATCCGCGAGGGCGGCGTGGCGGTGTATCCGACCGACTCCTCCTATGCTCTCGGCTGCCAGATCGGCAACAAGAGCGCGATCGACCGCATCCGCCTCCTGCGCCGGCTGGACGACAAGCACAACTTCACCCTGCTGTGCCGCGACTTGTCGCAGCTCGGCGAGTACGCCAAGGTCGACACCAGCGCCTTCCGCCTGCTCAAGGCGCACACTCCGGGGCCCTACACCTTCATCCTCGACGCCACCCGCGAAGTGCCGCGCATGCTGCTGCATCCCAAGCGCCGCACCATCGGCCTGCGAGTGCCGGGCAATCCCATCACCCATGCGCTGCTGACCGAGCTGGGCGAGCCGCTGATGAGCGTGAGCCTGATCATGCCGGGCGATGCGCAGCCGCTGAGCGACCCCTACGAGATCCGCGACCGCCTGGACAAGCTGGTCGACCTGATCGTCGACGGTGGCTACGGCAGCCTCGAGGCCTCCACCGTGATCAGCCTGCTCGGCGGCGAGCCGGAAGTGCTGCGCGAAGGCTGCGGCGATCCCGAGCCCTTCAGGGAACTGGCCTGATGCGAATGGGCTGCGGCGAGAGCCTGCGGTGAGCGAGCCGCAGCCGAGCGGTGCGCTGCCCGACGCCGTCCCCGAACAGTTGCCGCTGGCGCTGGTCTATGGCGCGGCCGTCACCGAGCTGCCGCAGGATCTGTACATCCCGCCCGACGCGCTGGAGGTGTTCCTCGAAGCCTTCGAGGGCCCGCTCGATCTGCTGCTGTACCTGATCCGCAAGCAGAACATCGACATCCTCGACATCCCGGTGGCCGAGATCACCCGCCAGTACATGGGCTACGTCGAGCTGATGAAGACCGTGCGCCTGGAGCTGGCCGCCGAATACCTGGTGATGGCGGCGATGCTCGCCGAGATCAAGTCGCGCATGCTGCTGCCGCGCTCCAGCGAGGTCGAGGACGACGAGGATGATCCGCGCGCCGAGCTGATCCGGCGCCTGCAGGAGTACGAGCGCTTCAAGCAGGCCGCCGAGGAGCTGGATGCCCTGCCGCGGGTCGGCCGCGACCTGCAGGTGGCGTTGCTGCCGGCGCCGGATGCGCGGGCGCGGGCGCTGCTGCCGGAGGTCGGTTTGGACGAGGTGCTGCTGGCGATGGCCGAGGTGATGCGGCGTGCCGAGTTGTTCGAGAGCCACCAGGTCAGCCGCGAGCTGCTGTCCACCCGCGAGCGCATGAGCGACGTGCTGGCGCGCCTGCAGGACGGCGGTTTCGTCGCCTTCGTCGAGCTGTTCAGTGTCGAGGAGGGCAAGCTGGGGGTGGTGGTGACCTTCATGGCCATCCTCGAGCTGGTCAAGGAATCGCTGATCGAGCTGGTGCAGAACGAGCCGTTCACCCCGATCCACGTGCGTCTGCGCGGCCAGCTCGTCGAAGAGAGTCTGTTTGTGGAGAGCGTTGCCGAATGAATCTTGCCGATCCGCGCCAGCTGGCGACGGTGCTCGAAGCCATCCTGCTGGCGGCCGGCAAGCCGCTGTCGCTGGAGCGCCTGGCCGAGCTGTTCGACGAGCCCGAGCGGCCTTCGCCCAAGCTGCTGCGCGAGGCCCTTGGTCTGCTCGGCGGCTCCTGTCTGGGGCGCGGTTTCGAGCTGAGCGAGGTGGCCTCCGGCTACCGTCTGCAGGTGCGCGAACGTTTCTCGCCCTGGGTCGGCCGGCTGTGGGAGGAGCGCCCGCAGCGCTATTCGCGAGCGCTGCTGGAAACCCTGGCGCTGATCGCCTATCGCCAGCCGATCACCCGCGGCGAGATCGAGGAGGTGCGTGGCGTGGCGGTCAACAGCAACATCGTCAAGACCCTGCTCGAGCGCGACTGGGTCCGCGTGGTCGGCTACCGCGAAGTGCCCGGTCGGCCGGCGATGTTCGCTACCACTCGCGGCTTCCTCGACCACTTCAACCTGAAGAGCCTCGACGAACTGCCGCCGCTGGCGGCGCTGCGCGAGCTGGAGCCGCAACTGCCGGTCGACGATCTCGATCCCGAGGTGCCGGCCGGGCTGCAGGCGCGCGCCGATCTGGCTCTGGTCGAGGATGGCGAGGATGCTCCGGACGAGCCGCGCAGCGAAACCAACTTCCGCAGCCTGCTGGCCGAGCTGGATGCCATGGAGCAGGGGCTGAAGAGCGATTTCGACGACCTGCCTCTGGCGTTGGACGCGCTGGAGGAGGGCTTTGCGGAGTCCGAGGACGACGACTGCTGCCATTCGACGGAAAGCTCCTAGTCTCCCGGGAGCGCGGAGCGGCAGGGCCGGCCTGCCCTGGGGCTTTGCGAGCACACGGCGAGGCACTCCTTAGCCGATGCGCTGCGTCGCTTGCCGGGTGCGCCCGGCCGGCCACCGGCGTATGATGCGTCCCCGCTCTTTCGTAGAGTCAGTTCACAGAATCCGGTTACACCGGGAGGTGCCCAGAATGAACGAAGAATACAGTTCCGCCGAGTCCGCCGAAGAATACCGCCCCGCCGGCGAAAAGCTGCAGAAGGTGCTGGCGCGCATGGGCGTCGGTTCGCGCCGTGACGTCGAGGAGTGGATCACCCAGGGCCGCATCAAGGTCAACGGTGCCCAGGCCACCCTCGGCCAGCGTATCGGTTACAACGACGCCATCGCCCTCGATGGCCGCCTGCTGCGCCGCGAGGAAGACGAAGTGGTGCGCCGCGTGCTGATCTACAACAAGCCGGAAGGCGAGGTCTGCACCCGCTCCGATCCCGAGGGCCGGCCGACCGTGTTCGACCGCCTGCCGCGGCCGAAGAGCGGCCGCTGGATCAATATCGGTCGCCTCGACATCAACACCACCGGTCTGCTGCTGTTCACCACCGACGGCGAGCTGGCCAACCGCCTGATGCACCCGTCCTACGAGATGGATCGCGAGTACGCGGTGCGCGTACGCGGCGAAGTCACCGACGAGATGCTCGAGAACCTGAAGAACGGCGTGGTGCTCGAGGATGGCCCGGCGCGCTTCACCGACGTCAAGGAAGCCCCCCAGGGCGACGGTTTCAACCGCTGGTTCCATTGCGTGGTGATGGAAGGGCGCAACCGCGAGGTGCGGCGCCTGTGGGAGTCCCAGGGCCTGGTGGTCAGCCGCCTGAAGCGCGTGCGCTTCGGCCCGGTATTCCTCACCGCCGATATGTCGGTGGGCCGCTGGCGCGAGATGGAGCAGGGCGAGGTGGATATCCTCGCCGGCGAAGTCGGCCTCCGGCCGATGGCCCTGCCGGGCATGAAGGGCAAGGCCCGCGAGAAGCTCGACCGTCAGCAGCGCAAGTCGGCCAAGCCGGTTGCCGAGCGCAGCCGCTCGGTGCGTGGCGAAGGCCGCGGTCGCGAGCAGGGCTCGCAGCTGGCCGAGCGCCCGGCCGACGTCAAGCGCGGCCAGCGTCCGACCAAGGGTCGCGACGAGCGCAGCCAGCCGAACCTGAGCGAGCGGCCTTCGCGCAAGCCGGCCGCGTCGCAACCGGCCAAACGCCGTCCGCAGTCGGCGGGCGAGGGCCAGCGTCCGGGCTTTCGTCGCAAGTAAGCGCGGCTGAACGGAAAAAAGGCGACCTGCGGGTCGCCTTTTTTCTGCCTGCGTCTTTTCGGGCTCAGCTGGCCAGCTTCAGGCCGATCAGCCCGACCGCGATCAGCAGGACGCTGAGCAGGCGAAGTGGCGCCAGCGATTCGCCGAACAGCAGGATGCCGGCGAGCACCGTGCCGATCGCGCCGATGCCGGTCCAGATCGCGTAGGCGGTGCCCAGCGGCAGGCTCTTCATCGCCACGCTGAGCAGGGCGATGCTGGCGAGCATGGCGGCGACGGTGAGGGTGGTGGGCAGCGGGCGGCTCAAGCCGTCGGTGTATTTCAGGCCAACGGCCCAGCCGACCTCGAGCAGGCCGGCGAGCAGCAGGATGAGCCAGTGCATGGGAGTGCTTCCTCCGATGGTGATGGAGGGGCCGTCCCCGGATGCTCACTCGGCGAGTGCTGAGGTCGTCCTCAGGTGCGCCCATTATGGCTGTGCCGCGGAGTGGGGCAAGCGATGGTCGTCGCCTGCCCCGCTGCGATGCTCAGATCCCCTGCGGGATTTCCTCGCCGCCGAGGGCTTCGATCAGTTGCGGCAGGAACTCGGTGAACGTCAGCATCATCAGGGTGAAGCTGGCGTCCTGCTGGGCCAGGGCGTCGTCGCCGCCGTCCTGCTCGGCCTGATCCTGCAGCAGGTCTTCGAAGCGCAGGCGCTTGAGCGCCAGCTTGTCGTCGATCAGCAGGGACAGCTTGTCCGACCACGCCAGGCTCAGCTTGGTCACCAGTTTGCCGGCGGTCAGGTGGTTCTGCACCTCGTCGCTGCCCAGATCCTGACGCTTGCAGCGCACGATGCCGCCGTCCTCATGGGTGTCGCGCAGTTCGCATTCGTCCAGCAGTTGCAGGCCGTTGCTGGCGTGCTGGTTCTTCATCCAGTCGGTAAAGGTGGCGGTGGGCGCGACCTTCACCGACAGCGGACGCACTGGCAGCGACCCCAACGCTTCGCGCAGGGTGGAGAGCAGGTCCTCGGCTTTCTTCGGGCTGGAAGCGTCGACCAGGATCAACCCCTGCTGCGGGGCGATCGCGGCGAAGGTGCTCTGCCGGCGGATGAAGGCGCGCGGCAGGAAGCTCTGCACGATCTCGTCCTTGAGCTGGTCCTTTTCCTTCTTGTAGACCTTGCGCATCTGCTGCGCCTCGATCTCGTCCACTTTCTCCTTCAGCGCGTCGCGCACCACGCTGCCGGGCAGGATGCGTTCCTCCTTGCGCGCCGCGATGAGGAAGAAGCCCTGGCTGGCGTGGACCAGCGGTGCATCGGCACCCTTGCCGAGCGGCGCGACGAAGCCGTAGGTGGCCAGCTCCTGGCTGGCACAGGGGCGGGCCGGTTTGCCAGCGAGCGCCGCCTCGAGTTGTTCGGCGTCCAGTTGCAGATCCTGGGTGAGACGGTAGACAAGCAGGTTGCGGAACCACATGGCGGCGAAGTACTCCTCGAACAAAGAAGCCATTATTCCTGCTGGCGCATCGGCAAGCCACCGCCGATTTCGCCAAGTGATTGGCTGCTTTGAACTTTTTTCAAAAAAGACTTGCCAGCCTTAAATGGCAACCCTAGAATGCGCACCACTTCGAGAGCAAACGCAAACAAGCGAATGCAACTGAATGGGTGATTAGCTCAGCTGGGAGAGCATCTGCCTTACAAGCAGAGGGTCGGCGGTTCGATCCCGTCATCACCCACCACTCTCGAGGTTACGCGCAGCGGTAGTTCAGTCGGTTAGAATACCGGCCTGTCACGCCGGGGGTCGCGGGTTCGAGTCCCGTCCGCTGCGCCATTTTCCTCCCCAAAGTGACAAATCAAGCCAATATCTCCCCAAAAGTTCAACGCGAAACATCGCGATTTGAACTTTTCGTCGTTTCCGTATTCCAACTTTTCCAGCCATGGCAGCGGCGACGCCGGCCTGCTAAGCTCGCGCTTTTCCGAGTATGCCGCTGTGGCACCCATCATTAAGGAATACGCATGAAACATCATCGGTTGGCCGCTGCGGTGGCTCTGGTCGGTCTGGTCCTCGCTGGCTGCGACAAGCAGGCGGCCGAGAAGGAGCAGGAGCTCAAGACCCCGGCACAGAAGGCCTCCTACGGTATCGGGCTGAACATGGGGCGCAGTCTGTCCCAAGAAGGCATGGACGATCTCGATTCCAAGGCCGTCGCGCTCGGCATCGAAGATGCCATGGCGAAGAAGGAACAGCGTCTGACCGACGAGCAGCTGATGGAGGCCTTCGGCTTCCTGCAGAAGCGTGCCGAAGAGCGCATGGCCGCCATCGGCGATGAAAACGCCAAGGCCGGCAAGAAATTCCTCGAGGACAACGGCAAGCGCGAAGGCGTGGTTACCACCGCTTCCGGTCTGCAGTACGAAGTGCTGAAGAAGGCCGATGGCGCGCAGCCCAAGGCCGACGACGTGGTCAGTGTGCACTACGAGGGCAAGCTGATCGACGGCAGCGTGTTCGACAGCTCGGTCCAGCGCGGCGCCCCCATCGACCTGCCGGTCGGCGGCGTGATTCCGGGTTGGGTCGAAGCTCTGCAGCTGATGCATGTCGGCGAGAAGTACAAGCTGTACATCCCCAGTGAGCTGGCCTACGGCGCGCAAAGCCCGAGCCCGATGATCCCGGCCAACTCCGTGCTGGTGTTCGAGCTCGAACTGCTGGGTATCCAGAAGAAGGCCGAATAAGGTTCCAGTCGGTTTCCCCACAAACGCCCCGCTCATGCGGGGCGTTTGTGTTTCCGGGGCTTCGGACCGTGCGGGGCGCTGCTGGAAGGGGTAACGCCGCTGTTATGCACACGTGGATACGCCTCGAATTGCGCTGTCAAGAGCTGGCGTGCGTGTCCCGTGAAGAATATTAAGTTTATGATTTGTAAAGGCTTTTTTGGTTGAGCAAAAAATACCCGATCTGTCTGGAGGCCGCAGCCCATGGGCGTTCGGCCGACTCTTCCAGATATTGCCCACAAGGTTATCCACAGGTTTTGTGGGTAACGCCCTCAAGCCCAGTAACCATGCACCTTGAGGGGGTGTGGGGTTAGGTTACAGGCGAATGCCGGGGGCGCTGCGACATAAAGTCCCTCGGCGAAACCAGTGCTGAAGACCATCCACCATCCAGGATTGCCGCGCCGCCGTGGCGGTCGCTGCAGGCCTGTTAAACTGAATAAAAAAGGAGTGATGACCGCATGGGCGTACAAGTGATAGCGCGCGACGGCGAGCCGGAATATGCCGTGTTGCCTTGGGACGAGTATCAGGAATTGCTGGTGGCGGCCGGTCGCCAGCCGGCGCGGCGTGCAGAGCAGCCGCTGGCGCAGGAGCAGGCGGGGTTCGATCTCGCCAATCTGCGTCAGCTGCGCGAGGCGCGCAATCTCGGTCTGGAGCAGTTGGCGCGCGCCATAGGCATCAGCCCGCATTATCTGAACCTGATCGAGAGCGGCGAGCGCGAGCCGGATCAGGCTATCCAGCGGGCTCTGGCGCGCGCGCTTGCCGTGGCAGCGGAAGGACAGCAGGGGTGATCCTGCGCATCAGTCGGCAGCACTGGCAGGGCTTGCTGGATGCCCTGGAGGAGGCTCATCGCCAGCGGCACCTGCTGACCTATCGTTCGCTGATCGAGCGCCTGCAGCTGCCGGCGCCGGCGATGAGCACCTTGACCGCTGCGCTCGAGCACCTGGCCGCACTGGATGCTCAGGCCAAGCGACCGCTGCGCAGTGCGCTGGTGATCAGTCAGGGGGTCAGTCGCCTGCCGCGGCCGGGCTTCTTCGAGTGCGCCGGCCGTCTCGGGCGCTTCAACGGGGCACCGGATGGTATTGCCGCGGCCTCCTGGCATGCGGCGGAGGTGGTGCGGGTGTTCGAGTTCGAGTTCGCGAGGGGCGACGAATGATGCATGTGTTCTGGCGCGTGCGGGCCTGGCTGGGCTACCGGCTGGCCCGCGCGCTGTTCCACTGGGACTGGCTGCTCAAGCAGCCGCATGCCTGGCGCTGGATGGCTGGCCAGTATGCGCGGATGGCCAATCTGGGCGATGCGCGGGCTCAGGATTTCTATGGCCATCTGCTGCTGTTTCGCGGTGAGGGCTTGGGCGCGAGCGAGGAGGGACTGCGTCTGCTGCGTCTGGCGGCGGCGCAGGGGCAGCCCAAGGCGGCGTTCCAGCTTGGCGTGCAGGCCCTGAAGGGCAGCGCGCGGCAGGCGCCGGATGCAGATGCGGCGCGGCGTTACTGGCAGCAGGCGGCGGACGCCGGCCATGCCCTGGCGGCGTACAAGCTGGCGGAGTTGCTGCGCGAGGGCGCGCCGGGCGTGCCCGCCGATGCGTTGGCGGCCGAGCGTCTGGCGGCGCGGGCCCGCGAGTTGGGCTTGTGATATGCCTCAGCGGCCGATCTTGAGATCGATCGGCCGTTCGCTGGCAGGCTTTTCCTGCGGACGGCCGAGCAGGTAGCCCTGCACCAGGTCCACCCCCATCCCGGCCAGTACCTGCAACTCTTCGACCAGTTCCACGCCCTCGGCAATCACCCGGGCGCGGGCGGTTTGCGCCATGCGCAGGATGGAGCCAACGAACTCGCGCTTGAGCGGGTCGAGGTGGATGCCGTCGATGAAATGGCGGTCGATCTTGACGATGTCCGGCCGCAGCTCCGACCACAGTCGCAAGCTGGAGTAGCCGGCGCCCAGATCGTCCAGAGCGATGGAGAAGCCCATGGCCCGGTAGTGGCGCAGGGCGCGGTGGAGCAGGTCGAAGTCCTCGATCGGCGTCTGCTCGGTCAACTCGATCACCACGCGCGCCGGCTCGATACCGCAGTCCTGCAGCATCTGTAGGGTGCGACCGGACTGGTGCTCCGGCTCGACCAGCAGCTCCGGGCAGACATTGAGGTAGAGCGTGCCACTGAAGGGGTGGCGGCTGAACTGGCTGCAGGCACGGGCGCGGGCGGCCATTTCCAGCTCGTTCAGGCGCCCGGCATTGCGTGCCACGGAAAACAGCGTCAACGGAGCATGCAGCGGACTGTTCGAGGGGCCGCGGGTAAGGGCTTCGTAACCGTGGATGCGCCGACAGGCGAGCGAGATGATGGGTTGGAACAGGGTGTTGAGCTGATTCTGGGCGAGGATCAGCTCCAAGGCGCTCAACTGCTCGGTGGTGGTCATGCAGAGCTCGATAGTCGATGAAAAAGCGCCCCAAACGGGGCGCTATGATTTCACGACTAAAATGTGACGGTCTGATGACGGCCGGCCGATTCGGCGCCTCTCTGGCGCCGTTTTCAGTGGCGGGCGATGGCCGAATTGAGGTTGAGGTAGTCCAGCAGGATGCGCCCCGACTCGGCGAGGAAGGCATCCTTCTCCGGCGGCAGCTCGTCTTTCTCGGCGTCGGCCAGCGCCTCTTCCTCGTCCTTGAGCTCCTTCAGCGGCGCCTCGCCCTTGGCGCTGCGCCGGGAGTTTTCCAGCGCCAGCTGGCGTGCCTCGATATCGCTGTGCTGGGTACGGCGCTTGGCCTCGTTGAGGCTGACTTCGGTGTCCTGCATCAGTTGCTGGCTCAGCTCCAGGCTTTTGCGGGTGAACTCGAAGTCCGGGTCCTTGGCGGTACGCGCCTCGTGGCGCGCCTTGAGGTCGGCGAGCAGCGGGCGGAACGGATCGCTGGCCGGCTGGATCGCCGGAGCAATGCGGTCCCACGGCATGGCGGCCGGCAGGGCGCTTTCGCCGATTTCCTGGGTGTCGACCACCGCCGGGTAGGGGATGTCCGGCAGTACGCCCTGGTGCTGGGTGCTCTGCCCGGAGACCCGGTAGAACTTGGCCAGGGTCAGTTTCAGCTCGCCATGGTTGAGCGGCTGGATGGTCTGTACGGTGCCCTTGCCGAAGGTCTGGCCGCCGAGAATCAGTGCCCGGTGGTAGTCCTGCATGGCGCCGGCGAAGATCTCCGAGGCCGACGCCGACAGGCGGTTGACCAGTACGGCCATCGGCCCCTTGTAGTAGGTCCCGCTGTCCTCGTCGGCCAGCACGTCGACGCGGCCGTCGCTGTTGCGCACCAGCACGGTCGGCCCCTTGTCGATGAACAGGCCGGTCAGCTCGGTGGCTTCCTGCAGCGAGCCGCCGCCGTTGTTGCGCAGGTCGATGACCACGCCGTCGACCTTCTCCTTCTGCAGTTCGCTGAGCAGCTTGCGCACGTCGCGGGTGGTGCTCTTGTATTCCGGATCGCCGCTGCGATAGGCCTTGAAGTCCAGGTAGAAGGCCGGGATCTCGATCACGCCGAGCTTGTAGCTGCGGCCTTCGTGGTCGAGCTTGAGCACCGACTTCTTCGCCGCCTGCTCTTCCAGCTTGACCGCCTCGCGGGTGATCGACACCACCTTGCTGCTCTGGTCGTTCGGCGCGTTGCTCGCCGGGATCACCTCCAGGCGCACCACCGAACCCTTCGGTCCGCGGATCAGCTTGACCACCTCGTCGAGGCGCCAGCCGATCACGTCGACCATCTCCTTGTTGCCCTGGGCGACGCCGACGATGCGGTCGGCCGGCTTGAGCTGCTTGCTCTTCTCCGCCGGGCCGGCGGGGACCAGACGCACGATCTTGACGTGCTCGTTGTCGCTTTGCAGGACCGCGCCGATGCCTTCCAGCGACAGGCTCATGTTGATGTCGAAGTTTTCCGCGTTTTCCGGCGACAGGTAGTTGGTGTGCGGATCGTAGGTCTGGGTGAAGGCGTTGACGTAGGCCTGGAAAATGTCTTCGCTGCGGGTCTGCGACAGGCGCGAAAGCTGGTTGGTATAGCGCTTGGTCAGCAGCTCCTCGATCGCCTTGGGCTCCTTGCCGGCGATCTTCAGGCGCAGCACCTCGTCCTTGACCCGCTTGCGCCACAGCTCGTCGAGCGCCTTGCTGTCGGCGGCCCAGGGCGCTTTCTCGCGGTCGGTCTGCAGGCTTTCGTTGCGGTCGAAGTCGAACTGCTCGACACCCTTGCCGAGCAGGGCGAGGGCGAACTGCAGGCGTTCCTGCATGCGCTCGAGCTGACGCTTGTAGATGACGAAGCCGGGTTGCAGCTCGCCGCTTTTCAGATAGTCGTCGAAGCGGTAGCGCCAGGGTTCGAAGGCGGCGATGTCGCCGGCAGTGAAGTAGCTGCGCGCCGGGTCGAGGCTTTTGATGTAGTCGTCGAAGATTTGCGACGAACGCGCGTCGTCCAGCGGCGGCTTGTTGTAGTGGTGGCGCTTGAGCAGCTCGACCACGTTGAGGCTGGCAATGATCTGCTCACGGTCGGGCTGCAGGTCGTCCCAGGGATTGGGATGTACGGTAGCAGCCACGAGCGGCAGGGCGGTGGTGGCCAGAGCGAGAGCCAGGGCGGAGCAGGACAGGGAGCGTTTCATCGAATTTTCGCGTCGCAGAGAATCACGCCAGTTAGGCAGCGGAAAAGGCACCTAGTTCCATGGTGCCACTATGAGGGCGTCGGAGGCAGGGAGGCTGACGGGAGGCCAGTTTCCGGGTAACAATCCGGCGGCAGACTCCGGCGCGTCCCAATGGCGTCGGGCTTTCAACAATATGGAGGTAGTGTGAACGCATTGCAAGGTATCGACGGACAGCTGGAATGGGGCGTGCAGCCGCGCCCGGAGTGCGATGTCGGCCAGATCCGCATCCGCGTGGCGGCGGCCGGCCTCAATCGCGCCGATCTGCTGCAGCGCAACGGCCTGTATCCGCCGCCGCCAGGGGTGACGCCGGTGCTCGGCCTGGAGTGCGCCGGGGTGGTCAGCGAGGTGGGCGCCGGCAGCCGCTGGCGGGTGGGCGACCGCGTCTGCGCCCTGTTGGCCGGCGGCGGGATGGCCGAGGAGGTGGTGGTGGACGCCCGCCATGCCCTGCCGGTGCCCGAAGGCCTGAGCCTTGAGGAGGCCGCCGTGCTGCCGGAAGTCTACGCCACGGCCTGGCTCAACCTGTTCCAGCTGGCGCGCCTGCAGCCGGGCGAGAAGGTGCTGCTGCACGCCGGGGCCAGCGGCGTCGGTTCGGCCGGCATCCAGCTGTGCAAGGCGTTCGGCAATCCGTGCTGGGTCAGCGTCGGCTCCGGCGAGCGGCTGGCGTACTGCGAGGCGCTGGGGGCCCAGGGCGGGGTGATTCGCGGCGAGGGTCTCGAGGGGCTGCGCGATTTCGCGCCGTTCGACGCGATCCTCGATCCGGTGGGCGCCAGCTACGCCGAGCTCAACCTCAAGCTGCTCGCCCAGGAAGGGCGCTGGGTGATCATCGGCCTGATGGGCGGGCGCAAGGCCCAGCTGGATCTGGCCCTGCTGCTGGGCAAGCGTATCCAGATGATCGGCTCGACCCTGCGCAGCCGCGATGCCGAGTCCAAGGCGCAGTTGATCGCCGAGCTGGAACAGCAGGTCTGGCCGCTGTTCGCCGAGGGGCGGTTGAAGCCGCAACTGGAGCGCAGCTACCCGATCGGCGACGCCGAGGCCGCCTTCGCCGCCTTGGCCAGCAACGAGGTGCAGGGCAAGCTGGCGCTGGTGGTGGATGCCTCGCTGAGCTGAGTGGCCCGCGCATGGCCAAGGGCGCGTGTCTGTCCCCTGGCCGCTGCGATGGGCTTAGGACCAGTGCAGGATATCCCAGCCGTGCCGTTCGGCATGTTCGCGCAGCGCCGGATCCGGGTTGACCGCATGGGGATGCTCGACGTGGCAGAGCAGCGGCAGGTCGTTGCGCGAGTCGGAATAGAAGTGCGCGCCGGCCAGCGCCTCGTCCTGCTCCTCCAGCCACTGTGTCAGGCGCTGGATCTTGCCTTCGCGGGCGGTGGGGATGCCGCTGAGCCGCCCGCTGTAGTGGCCGTGCTGCAGTTCCAGGTCGGTGGCCAGCACTTCGCCGATGCCCAGGCGCCGGGCAATGGCCTCGACCAGGAAGGTCGGCGAGGCGGAGATGACCAGGATGCGGTCGCCGGCGGCGCGATGCCCGGCGATTGCGCGCATGGCGTCGGAATGGATCAGCGGCTCGATGACCTCCTCGACGAAGGGGGCGGCGATGTAGTCGACCTCTGCCGGAGTGCGCCCGACCAGCGGTTGCAGGCTGAAAGCGAAGTACTCCTCCAGGCTGACCTGCAGCGCGGCATAGCGAGCCACCAGCGCCTGCTCGCGGGGAATGAAGGACTCGCGGTCGAGCCAGCCGAGGCCGGCCAGGTGCGCCGTCCACAGGCTGGGGCTGTTGCCGCCGATCAGGGTGTCGTCGAGGTCGAAGATCGCCAGGGCCACTGCACGCGCTCCGTTCAGACCAGTTCGGCGCTCTGGTAGAAGGCGCCGAGCACCCTCACCAGATGGGTCAGGTCATGGCTGCCGGCCAGCTCGCGGATCGAGTGCATGGCGAAGGTCGGCAGGCCGATGTCGACGGTGCGCACGCCGAGTTTGCTGGCGGTGATCGGGCCGATGGTCGAGCCGCAGCCGAGGTCGCTGCGGGTGACGAAGCACTGCACCGGCACCGCGTGCTCCTGGCACAGCTGGCGGAAGAAGCCGGTGGTTTCGCTATTGCTGGCGTAGCGCTGGTTGTTGTTGACCTTGATCACCGGGCCGCCGTTGAGGCTCGGACCGTGGTTGCCGTCGTGCTTGTCGGCATAGTTCGGATGCACGCCATGGGCGTTGTCGGCGGAGACCAGCAGCGAGCGCTGGATGCAGCGGACGAAGGTCTCCTCGTCGCCGAGCAGGCGGCGCAGTACCTGCTCCAGCAGCGGGCCGTCGGCGCCGCAGGCCGAGCAGGAGCCGATTTCCTCGTGGTCGGTGCACACCAGCACGCAGTTTTCCTCGGCGCCGGCGGCCAGCAGCGCCTCCAGACCGGCGTAGCAGGACAGCAGGTTGTCCAGCCGCGCGCCGGCGATGAACTCCTGCTCCAGGCCGATCACTGCCGCGCTCTGGGTGTCATAGAAGCTCAGCTCGAAGTCGAGCACCGCGTCCGCCTGGATGCCGTGCTCATGCTCCAGCTGCTTGGCGAGCAGGGTGCGGAAGTCGCGCTGCTCGCCCGTCGCCAGCTGGGCGAGGATCGGCGGCAGCTCGGTCTGCTTGTTGATTTCCCAGCCCTGGTTGGCCTCGCGGTTGAGGTGGATGGCCAGGCTGGGGATCACCGCGATCGGGGTCTTGAAGTCGATCAGGCGGCTTTGCAGCTTGCCGTCACGCTTGAAGGTGACCCGCCCGGCCAGCGACAGGTCGCGGTCGAACCAGGGCGCCAGCAGGGCGCCGCCGTAGACCTCGACGCCCAGCTGCCAGTAGCCCTGGCGCGCCAGTTCCGGCTGCGGCTTGACCCGCAGGCAGGGGCTGTCGGTGTGCGCGCCGACCAGGCGCAGGCCGCCGTCGAGCGGGGCGCGGCGGCCGAGCTGGATGGCGATCAGCGAGGAGTCGTTGCGGGTGACGTAGTAGCGTCCGCCGGCTTGCGCCTGCCACGGCTCGCGCTCGTCGAGACGCTGGTAGCCGGCGGCCTCGAGGCGGCGCGCCAGGCTGGCGGTGGCATGGAAGGGCGAGGGCGAGGCCTTGAGGAAGTCGATCAGGCCTTGGTTGAGTTCTTCGCGCATGACAGCTCCGGCGGCGGTGATCCGCGGAGTTTACCGGAATGCGCGCGGCTTGTCGGAGCGGGCTCAGAACGGTGCCGGGCTCTCGAAGCGCAGCCGCTCGCCGCTCTGCGGGTGGGTCAGGCACAGCAGGCTGGCGTGCAGGCACAGCCGCTCATGGGCGGCCAGCGCCTGCTCGTGGGCGTACAGGCGGTCGCCGAGCAGCGGGTGGCCGATGGCCAGCATGTGCACGCGCAACTGATGGGAACGGCCGGTGATCGGCGTCAGCTCGACCCGGCACCAGTCGCCGCAGCGCTCGACGATGCGCCAGAAGGTCAGCGCATGCTTGCCCAGCTCGTGGTCGACGATATGCCGCGGCTTGTTCGGCGGGTCGTAGCGCAGCGGCAGCTCGATGCGCCCGCTGTCGGTCTGCGGCTGGCCCCAGCACAGCGCGGTGTAGGCCTTTTCCGTCTCGCGGTCGTGGAACTGCCGCGACAGTTCGCGGTGGCTGTCGGCATCGCGGGCCAGCACGATCAGGCCGGAGGTTTCCCAGTCCAGGCGGTGGACGATGCGTGCCTCCGGGTAGCCGTTGTCCTGCAGGCGGGTCACCAGGCAGTCGCGGTTGTCTTCGGCGCGGCCCGGTACCGAGAGCAGCAGGGTCGGCTTGTTGATCACCAGCAGGGCGGCGTCCTGGTGGACGATTTCGATGTTCGACAGCGGCATGGCAGTTCCACAAATGACAGCGGCGGCCCGCAGGCCGCCGCATGGCACACCTTGGCCCGATCAGCGCTCGGGCAGGGTGATGTTGAGTTCCAGGATCGAACAGGTGCCCTGATTCTCCAGGGCGACCTGAACCTGGTCCTGGTCGATATGCACGTACTTGCGGATCACCGCGATCAACTCTTCCTGCAGGGCCGGCAGATAGTCGGGCTGGCCGCGGCTCCCGCGTTCGTGGGCGACGATGATCTGCAGGCGTTCCTTGGCAATCGAGGCAGAGCTGGTCTTCTTGCGCGAGAGGAGGAAGTCGAAGAGGCTCATTCACGACCTCCGAACAGGCGTTGCAGAATTCCCTTCTTCTGCACTTCGAGGAAGCGATGCGGCACGTCCTTGCCCAGCAGGCGGTCGACCGCGTCGCCGTAGGCCTGGCCGGCATCGCTCTGCTCGTCGAGGATCACCGGCACGCCCTGGTTGGAGGCCTTGAGCACCGCCTGGGATTCGGGGATCACGCCGATCAGGCCGATGGAGAGGATCTCCTCGACGTCGTCGACGCTGAGCATTTCGCCGCGGGCCACGCGCTCGGGGTTGTAGCGGGTCAGCAGCAGGTGTTCCTTGATCGGCTCCTCGCCCTTCTCCGCGCGCTGCGACTTGCTGGCGAGCAGGCCGAGGATGCGGTCGGAGTCGCGCACCGAGGAGACTTCCGGGTTGGTCACGACGATGGCGATGTCGGCGAAGTACATCGCCAGATGGGCGCCCGTCTCGATGCCGGCCGGGGAGTCGCAGAGGATGTATTCGAAGTCCTTCTTCAGCTCCTCCATGACCCGCTCGACGCCTTCCTTAGTCAGGGCGTCCTTGTCGCGGGTCTGGCTGGCGGCCAGCACGTAGAGGTTGTCGAGGCGCTTGTCCTTGATCAGGGCCTGGCTGAGGGTCGCTTCGTTGTGGATGACGTTGACGAAGTCGTACACCACGCGGCGTTCGCAGCCCATGATCAGGTCGAGGTTACGCAGACCGACGTCGAAATCGACGATCACGGTCTTGTGCCCACGCAGGGCGAGGCCGGTGCCGATGGCAGCGCTGGAAGTGGTTTTGCCCACGCCACCCTTGCCGGAAGTGACAACAATGATTTTGGCCAAGGTGTTTACCCCAGATGAAGAAGTTCAGGTCCCTGAATTTGCCGGGAGTATCCGTTAAAGGCGGGTGATGTTCAACACATCGCCCGACAGGCTGACATGTACCGGTTTGCCCCATTGCGGGCTGCGTCGCAGGTCCTCGGCAACCTTGTAGCAACCGGCGATCGACAGCAGTTCGGCGGTCAGTTGCTGGCAGAAGATGCGCGCCTCGGTATTGCCGTGGATGCCGGCCAGGACCCGCCCGCGCAGCGGGCCGTAAACATGGATGTTGCCGTCGGCGAGCAGCTCGGCCCCCGGACTGACCGCCGACAGCACCACCAGGTCGCCGCCGGGGGCGTAGATCTGCTGTCCGCCGCGGACCGGACGGGTGATGACGAGGGTCGGTTTCGCTTCCGCTTCGGCCGGCTT
>Ga0209212_1003873_pt1 | contig 19162 bp, 15 predicted proteins | sample RifGroC2_FD_183996 | JGI IMG/M metagenome (GOLD analysis project Ga0209212, IMG submission 183996) | Groundwater microbial communities from Rifle, Colorado, USA - Groundwater C2 (SPAdes) (version 2) | ecosystem: Environmental > Aquatic > Deep subsurface > Groundwater | place: Rifle, Colorado... | reverse complement strand
CGAGGGATGAAGCTGGTGGTGGTCGATCCGATTGGAGGGAATGCAGCGAGCAAGGCTGATGAGTGGGTGCCGATACGGCCTGGTACGGACACTGCGTTTGCCCTAAGCCTGCTCCATGTGCTGTTGAATGAGTTGGGGATTTACGATGCAAAGTTTTTGCAGCACAGGACCAACGCTCCTTACCTGGTAGGTTCTGATGGGCGTTATGTTCGAGATCCCAAATCCGGCAAGCCCATGATTTACGATGCGGCGGACCAGAAGAATAAGACTTACGATGATCCGACGTTGACTGATCCGGTGATTACCGGGAGAGGTGAAGGAGGACGACCGGCCTTTGAGCTTATGCGGGAGCATGTAGCGAAGTATCCGCCGGAGAAGGTGGAGGAAATCACTACGATTCCGGCCGAGACTTTAAGGCGTCTGGCAAAGGAGTTTGGTGCAGCCGCTCGTGTGGGATCGAGCATAACGATCGATGGGGTGGAGTTGCCCTACCGGCCGGTCTGTGTGGATTGGGCCAAAGGGCCGCAGGGTCACAAGCACGGCTTCCATCAGTCTTGGCCCCTGAAGCTCCTCAACATCGTGATGGGAGCCGTCAACGTTCCCGGAGGGATGTTAAGCACTGCGGCTGCCGGCAAGAGACCGCACCAGTGGTGGCCCGAGGGAGGCGCCGATGGCTTATTAGAGAAAGGGGGTCACATATTGCCCCTCCCCCATCCCAAAGCCTTCCCTGGCCGTACGCCGACTAAGCCCGTCCGAATGGACCTGTTTGAACTCTTTCCCGTGGCTTCCCACTCCCATACCCTTCTGCCCATCATAGTTCAGAACCCGGAGCGCTATGGCCTGTCTTATCAAATCGAAGTCATGCTCCACACCCCCACTAATTCTCTTCTCGGTTCCTTCGGTGATCCCAAGATGGTGGAGAGCTTCTTCCAGTCCATACCTTTCATCGGGGGCTTCGCGGTGGAGATCAACGAGACGAACCACTTTGACGACATCGTTCTTCCCTTTCCCAGCTATCTGGAACGATACGACTTCATTGGAGCGGACTATCTCATCCCTCCGTGTGGAAAAGAGGATTGGTTCTGGCAAGTGAGACAACCGGTAGTGGAGCCGCCGCAGGGGATGAGGCCACCCCACGAGGTCATCATGGAAATTGCCGATAGGTTAGGTATCCTTGGCGATCTTTACCGGCTGCTTAACCATACCTTCCGCCTTAAGGAGCCCCATGCCCTGGAGCCTGGTCTCCGCTACCCTGTCACCGAGGTCATAGACAGGATGGCCCGTTCCTGGTTTGGGGAGGAGCAGGGGCTTGAGTGGTTCCGGCAGCATGGGGTAATCCGCATCCCAAGGGATGTGGATGAGGCCTACATAGGGCCCTTTATCGATGCCAGGCTGCCCATCTACCTGGAGCACTTTTTGGATCGAGGCGAGGAGTTGAAAAAGATAGTCACTCAAATGGGGGTTGAATGGGACTTTTCTGATTACCAGCCACTCTCTGATTGGATGCCCTGTCCATCGTACGAAGCCGTACAGAATGGGCAATACGACTTTATCGCGGTCCATTACAAACTCCCCTTTGTCTATGGCGGCTTTGGCAACGAGAATCCCTGGATCAACGAGATCTGCGAGCAAACTAAGACTTACAGCATTCTTGTTAATGAAGAGGCGGCTAAGGCCAAGGGGATTCGAGACGGGGAAGAAGTGTGGTTGGAATCGCCGGTGTGTAAGGTCAAAGTTAGAGCTAAGCTAACTCAGTGCATCCATCCACAGGTGGTGGGGGTAGGAGGGCACTTTGGTCACTGGTCAGCGGGGATGCCAATTGCCCGGGGAAAAGGGATAAGTTTCAACTCGCTTCTGCCTACCGATCTGGAGCACATCGACAAGATCTCCACTGCCCTGGACCATTGTGTCCAGGTGAGGCTCTATAAGTAAGGGGAGCCACAGTGCGGGGTAGTGTTTCTCAAGTACTTGACGGCTCTCGTTATTTGCATGATAAAGTGCGTGCAAAGATGGAGAGAGGAGGAAATTATGTTAGAGCGGATTGTCGGCGGTAGCATCGTTATCTCACTCTTGTGGGCCTTTGCCCTGGCTTCTTCGGCGGAGGGAGCGGAGGCGAAGAAACTGACGCTCGGAATACTTACGAGCGGCTCGCAGGATCTCATCCATAACGTCATGGAGCGTCAGAAATTTTTGCTCAAACATAATGTCCCCTACGAGAGAATCAAGATCCTCAATCCGGCTCCACTGCACCTCTTTATTGCGGAAAAAAAGGTTGACATCGGTTTTGGCGGGATCACCGCGATGGCCAGGGCGCGGGCCGAAGGCAAGGACATGGTAATCTTTTACGGCGTCTTTGCCCCTGTCAATGCGGTGCTGGTGAAGAAAGAATCTCCGATCCAGTCGTTTGCCGCCCTCAAGGGCAAGAGAATCGGCAACTTCGGGGGTCCCGGATCCGCCACCACGAGCATGCTCATGGCAATCGCAAAAAAGTGGCATGGCATGAATCTCCAAAGGGAGACGGAGCTGATCACCGCGCCGGGACCGGCCCTGGTAGGTCTTTTGGACAGGGACCAGCTTGCCGCGGCGCTGGTTGGAAATCAGGAATCCGTGACGCTTCCCCTGACGGGTAAATACCGCGTCCTGCTGGACCTGAGCGGGGAATGGGAAAAAAGGGCCGGCAGGGCTCCCGCTACTGTGACGCTGACCACCAACGAAGAGTTTGCCAAGGCCAATCCGGACCTTCTCAGGAGATACCTTAGGGCCTTCGTGGAAACGGTGCAGTATATCCGCACGCACTCCGAGGTGTGGAAGAGCTATGGGGAGACTATAGGCGTGACCGGCAAGGAAGAGATTGCCGCGTTACAGAAGACGTGGGGGCCGAGGATTCTGGAGAAGTGGGACCGGCAGCAGATGGAGGTTCAGCGGGATTTCCTGGAAGCGGTAAAGGAAATTTTAGGACCCAAGGTGCTTAAGACGGTTCCAGAGGGTTTAATGACCGATGCATATAACCCTTAAGATTTATTCCGTTTTGGTTCTCCTGATTGCCTGGGTCGTTCTTTCTTTTGTTTTTTCTCCGCAAATCCTGCCCGGGCCGATTCCGGTCTTTCAGGCGATCGGGGAGAATCTCACCTCCGGCGATGGTTTTTTTCATCTCTACAAGACCATCTTCCGGGTCCTGCTGGGTCTTGCCATCGCCATGATCATCGGCAGCGCCTTCGGCATCGTGATGGGCATCTCACCCAAAGGGGAAAAGTTCCTGGAGAGCTGGGTCATGGTCGGACTCACCATACCGGCAGTGGTGTACGCCATCATCACGCTGTTGTGGTTTGGGCTCAACGATTTCGCCGCGATCATTGCCATTGGCATCACGGCTTTTCCGGCAGTGGCTATCAATATGTGGCAAGGGGTTAAGGACATCGATATGCAACTCGTCACCATGGCTCAGGCCTTTCAAGTGCCTCGCCGCGATCTCATCCTCAAGGTGGTGCTGCCGCAGACGGTGCCCTATATCCTTGCGGCCACGCGCTATGCGCTCGGCATCTCCTGGAAAATAGCCACCACCGTGGAGCTGATCGGCATGAGCAGCGGGGTGGGATATATGCTGAATTACTGGTTTGGCCTTTTCTCCATGACTCAGGTGCTCGCCTGGGCGCTTAGCTTCACCATTGTGCTTTTGGCGATCGAGTTTCTTTTGATCAACCCCTTTGAAAAACGGGTTACGGCCTGGCGGGCGGTCGTGCAAGTATGAGATCTTAGCTGTTAGCATTCAGTTATCAGCTTTCGGCCGGATCTCTTGCTGACTGCTGATTTGCTGAACGCTGAAGGCTTATCGTTATGAAAAAGATCATTGTCAGAGATCTCACGAAGCACTTCATCCGTTCGGACGGCAGCCGGCTCGATGTCATTGGCGGGCTCAGCTTCGCAGTGGAGGAAGGCGAGTTCGTTTCGATTCTCGGGCCATCGGGCTGCGGCAAATCCACGCTGCTCAACATTCTCGCCGGCATCGACCATCTCAGCGGCGGGGAGATTCTGGTCGGCGAGCGGCCGCTTCTGGGGGGCGAGAATGGCGTCAAGCTGGGGTTTGTGTTTCAACAGCCGCGGCTGCTGAACTGGCGCTCCATCCGCGAGAATGTCAGGTTTCCCTTGGAACACGGCTCCCTGTCGAGAGACGAGCAGTGGCGCTTAGCGCAACGTTATCTCGAACTGGTGAAGCTCAAGGGGTTTGAGGACTACTTTCCCCAGCAGCTGTCAGGCGGGATGCAGCAGAGGGTGGCGATTGCTCGAGCCCTGGCCATTGAACCGGAGGTTCTGCTGATGGATGAGCCTTTCAGTAGCTTGGATGAACTCAATGCCCGGAAGATGAGGGCCGAACTGATCCGCATCTGGCGCGAAACGGGCAAGACCATTATCTTCGTCACTCATGATATTTTTGAGGCGGTTTATCTATCCAACCGGTTGCTTGTGGTCACGGAGCGGCCTGCGTGCGTCTATGAGAGTCTTACCATCGACGTTGACTATCCGCGCAACTACGATGACGACCGGCTTTTTGAGATGGCAAAAAAGGTCGGCCGCTTTTTCGTGAAAATGGAGGAGGGTCATGGCGCATAACCAATCTCAAATTCCTGCTCCCGTTCAGGCAAAGCTGCGCTTTCTCCAGGAGGCGATGAAGCGGGACGGCCTTTCGGCCCTGCTTTTTTACTCCACCGGACAGCTCAGCATGCTTGAAGTCAATCCGGTGCTTTGGCTGTCGGGTGTGCTGCCGATGGGTCCGAATGCGGGGGTTTTGCTCACGGATTCCTGCGATGCTACGATGCTCATCAGCCTTCCCTGGGATCAAGGGAGAGTGCGGAGGCAGACCTGGATTCACGAGGTCAGGGTCGCGGAGCGCTTTGCGGATGCGGTCCAGGATCTGGTCCAGCAGAAGAGCGTGCAAGGAAAAGTCGGCATTGTGGGATGGGCCTTTATGCCGGCCGCGCTCTACCAGTCTCTGCAACGAGTGTTGGATGGAAGAGTCGAGGTAGCGGATCCCATCCTCAACACCCTCGCCCGCTTTCCCGGCCAGGAATCCCTTCCCGCGCTACAGCGCGCCGCAGAACTTGCCGACAGCGGTTTTTCCGCCATCTTGCAAAAGGCGAAAATAGGCATGCCGGAATACGAGCTGGCAGCGGAGGTTGAGTATGCCATGCGTTCCCAGGGTGCGGAGGATAACTTTGGCATGGTTACCGCCTCCGATCATAGTCACTGCACCCATCCCCCTGCGGATCGCAGGATCCAGCCCGGAGACATCATTATTGCGGAGATCACGCCGGCCATTGAAGGTCATTTCGTCCAGCTTTGCCGGACTGCGGTTATGGGGCCCGCCTCGCCTCTGTTGCGCGAGAAGTTTACCATCCTCGAGGAAGCCATGGAAAAGAGCCTGGCGCAGGTTCGTGTCGGCAAAAAAGCCGGCGCGATCTCCCGAGTCATGAATGAGGTCTTTACTGCGCATGGCTACGAGAAGTACTGCCGCCCGCCCTACATGCGGGTGAGGGGTCACGGATTGGGCTTTTTGTCCCTCCCATTTTCTGAGATCGTCGATGAGAATGAAGCCGTGATTGAAGAGGGGATGTGTTTTGTCGTCCATCCCAACCAGTATCTCCCTGAGACCGGTTATCTCATGCTGGGAGACACGGTTTTGGTCGAAGCGAACGGCCCTCGGCGCCTCACGCGGACGCCCTTGAAACTCTTTACTATCGAGGATTGAATCATGGAAACGCTCCATACGGTGCTAAATCGGGGTTGCAGCATCTGGGATCGGGAACGCGTCTCTGAGGATGAGTTCCGCGGCCGTCTCGGCCATGTCAGGCGCGGGATGAAGGAGCGGGATGTCGATCTATTGCTGGTTTACGGCGACTCCCGGCGCTTCGGCCAGCTGGCATTTGTCTCGCATTTTATGCCCAAGAATCGCGGCGCCCTGGCCGTGATTCCCCGGCAAGGCGAGCCCGCGCTGGTGGTCCAGGAACCGAGCCGTAACAATCCGTTTTCTAAGACACTCACATGGATTAACGAGGTGCGCTCCGTAGGGCAGTTCGCGCAGGGTCTGGGCGACGCCCTCAAGGCCCGTGAGCTTAAGCCTAAGCGGGTCGGGCTTGTGTCCGTGCAGGAGCAGCTCAACATCCGGGAATGGAACGGTCTGGCCAAGCTGCTCGACAGCGCGGAGCTGTGCGATTTGAGTGATTTTTTGGCTTCGCTTCGTCTCGTGAAGTCGCCCGCCGAGCAAAACTTATTGAAGGAAACCAACCGGATCCTGGAGCAGGCCCTCGCTCGGTTTGAAAAAGAGGCTCGGGTAGGGCAGAAAGAATACGAGGTGATGGCGCTGGTGGAGCGCGAGGCGCGGCGTCAGGGGGTTGAGGATTTTAGGTTTTTGATCGCTCGCTCCTCCGAGCCGGAGGTAGGTCTGCGCCCCGCAGCTCCTTTTCCCATTCGCAAAGGGGAAGCGCTTCTCGTCGCGGTGGCGGCGTCGTATCAGCGCTACTGGGCTGAATTGGGCCGAACCTTTTGTCTTGGAAGCCCGTCCCAGGAGTTGGTGCGAAGCCATAACTTGGCTAAGAGTCTGTTCCGGAAGCTGGTGGATAGTATCAAGGTTGGCAGCTCTGACACGGGAAAGTGGCTTTTGGAGATCCCTTCCCCGGCCGTAAAGATGTGCCTGGAGACTTACGGCCTGGGAAACGGGGTGGGGCTGGAGCTCGACGAGGCGCCGTTCTTGGGCCGAGAGGGAGCAGGCAAAATTCAACCCGGCATGGTCCTGACGCTGCGCGTCTGTTTGGCCGGGAAAGAGTGCGGCAGCGCTCTGATCTCCCAGCCTTTCCTGGTTCAGCACGATGGCCTGCAGCCGCTCGCAACGCCGGTTGAGGAATTGGTTTTGGTTGAGAGTTAGAGGGAGGATGACCGCCTTGAGCAGAAAAGCCCTGGAAGAGCATCAGGTTAAGAGATTGCGGGAGATGCTCCAGCAGGTTCTTGAGACCAATGAATTCTACCGCAAGAAACTATTAAAGAATGGCGCTTTGAAGATTAACTCTCTAGAACAGCTGAAAGAGTTGCCTTTCACCACCAAGAGCGAGCTGGTTCAAGACCAACTGGATCACCCCCCTTTCGGCACTGACTTGACTTATCCTTTAGAGAGATACATTCGGGTTCACCAAACCTCCGGCACAACGGGAAAGCCGCTGTATTGGTTCGATACGGAGGCGGACTGGCAGTGGTGGGCCGAGTGCTGGAAAGTAATCTTTGAAGCGGCCGGGGTTCGTCCGGAAGATCGAATCTATTTCGCTTTTTCCTTTGGGCCCTTCATTGGTTTTTGGAGCGGTTGGGAAGGGGCGCGTAAGCTCGGCGCCCTGGCGATCTCGGGCGGGGGTCAATCCACTTCTCAGCGGCTCAAGGCCATTATCGATTACCGGGCGACCGTGGTTGTGTGCACGCCTACCTATGCGGTCCACATGGCCTCTGAGGCGAGAAAAGCCGGCATCGATCTGGCAGGCGACTCGGCGGTGAGAATTACCATCCATGCGGGAGAGCCCGGGGCGAGCATTCCCAGTACGAAAAAGCTGATCGAAGAGGCATGGGGGGCCAAGTGCTATGACCACCCGGGTGCGACCGAGGTGGGCGCCTATGGCTTTGAGTGCGAGCCTCAGCCGGGAGGAGTCCATGTCAATGAGAACGAGTTTATTGCCGAGGTGATTCATCCTGAAACCGGCGCAGCAGTGAAGGAAGGGGAAAGGGGCGAACTGGTTATCACCAACCTGGGAAGGATTGGCAGCCCGTTGATCCGCTACCGGACCGGCGACTTGGTTCAACCTAGTTATCGCTCCTGTGTATGTGGCCGATCTTTTATGCTATTTGAGGGGGGGGTCTTAGGCCGAATAGATGATATGATCATTGTGCGCGGGGTGAATGTCTTCCCCAGCGCCATCGAAAGTGTCATGAGGGAGTTTGCCGAGGTTGAGGAATTCCGTGTAGAGGTTTCTCAGCGTGGGGCCCTTTCAGAGTTAAAGCTGATATTGGAGCCCAGGGCGGATTATGGCTCCTCTAAGGGCCTGGAGGAGAAGGTCATGGGCCGGTTCCGACAATCTATCGGGCTGCGGCCGCAAGTGGAGATGGTTGCGCCGGGAAGCTTGCCTCGTTTTGAGCTTAAGGCTAAAAGGTTCTTTAAGTTATAGGACAGAGATGATGAGAAAGAGCAGAAAAGAGTCAGCGGCAAAGCTGAATCAGAACGGATTGACTAAACGGCACCTCCGCTTCAGGGTCAACGGGGAGGTCAAAGAAGTCGCAACCGAAACCAACAAGACCTTATTGGAGGTGCTGCGCGAAGATCTTGGGCTGACCGGCACCAAACACGGTTGCGAGCTGGGCGAGTGCGGCACCTGTACGGTCCTGATAGACGACGAACCGGTCCTTTCCTGTTTAGTGCTGGGCGTGGAGTCGGAAGACGCGGACATCGTCACGGTTGAGGGGCTCATGAGAGACGGTCGGCCCCACCCGCTCCAACGTGCCTTCGCGGATCTCGGCGCGACCCAATGCGGCTATTGCATACCTGGCATCTTGCTTACCTCCAGGGCGCTTCTGGATAAGAACCCGCATCCCACCCGGGAGCAAATTCGTGAGGCGCTGGCGGGCAACCTCTGCCGCTGCACGGGCTATACAAAGATCCTCGATGCGGTGGAGCTTGTGGTCAAGGGGGAGGTGGCTTGATGCGAGAAAAGAAATTTTCCGTCATTGGTAAGCCTCTCCGGAAGGTGGACGCCCTGGCGAAAACCACGGGCGATACCCGTTATGCCGACGATCTCGAGCTTTCCCGCATGCTCTATGGGAAGCTCCTCCGTAGCCCGCTGCCGCATGCGCGTATCCGCGGGATCAAGACTGACCGAGCCGCCAAGCTTAAAGGCGTCTATGCGGTGATTACGGGCACGGATCTCCCTGAGAGGTTTGGCATCATGCCGTCGACCCAGGATGAAGAGGCGCTGGCCGGTGAGAAAGTCCGGCATGTGGGTGATCCGGTGGCAGCAGTGGCAGCTTCCAGTGAGGCGGTGGCGGAGGAGTCCCTGAAGCTCATCGAGGTGGATTATGAGCCGCTAAAACCGATCCTTTCCATTGAGGAGGCGCTTGCTTGCACCGAAGAGAGCGAGCGAATTCATGCGTGGAATCGCCGGGCGAATATCCAGAAGGCCGTCTCTTTTGAGTTCGGCGACGTAGTTCAAGGTTTTGAACAGGCCGATCAGATCTTTGAAGATACCTTTTTCTTTCAGGGCAACGCGCACCTGCCGATGGAGCAGCACTGCGCTTTGGCCCAATATGGTCCAGAGGATAAACTCACCATCTGGTCTTCCACCCAGACGCCCCATTATCTGCACCGGGCTCTCTCCAAGGTTCTCAAGTTGCCCATGAGCCGTATCCGGGTGATTGCGGCGCCGGTTGGCGGCGGCTTTGGCGGCAAGAGCGATCCCTTCTCGCACGAGATGTGCGCGTCCAAGCTCGCGATGATAACCGGAAGGCCGGTGAAGTTCACTCTCACCAGGGAAGAAACCTTCTACGTGCACCGGGGTAGACATCCGGTCAAGATGTGGATCAGGACCGGGGTCAAGAACGACGGCGCGCTCCAGGCCATGCACTTTAGATCTTTTTTGGATGGCGGCGGCTACAGCAGCTACGGGCTGGCGACCGTCTATTACACGGGCGCGCTCCAGACGGTTAGCTACAAACTTCCCGCCTATAAGTTTGAAGGAGTCAGGGTTTTTACCAACAAGCCTCCTTGTGGCCCAAAGCGGGGGCATGGCACACCCCAGCCGCGCTTCGCCCTGGAGGTTCATCTCGACAAGATCGCCGACAAGCTGGGCATCGATCCCATCGAGCTCAGGCTCAAGCAGTTGGTCGAACCTGACTCGATTACGGTGAATGGCTTAAGGGTCAGCACGACCGGGCTTAGGGAATGCATCGAAAAAGCCGCAGCCAGAGCGGAATGGAAGAAGAAGTTCCGCCAGCTTCCCTATGGCCGCGGCATCGGCTTCGCTGCCAGCGCCTACATCAGCGGGGCGGGACTGCCTATTTACTGGAATGGAATGCCGCACTCGGGAGTGCAGATTCGGCTGGATCGGGGCGGAGGAATCACGGTCTTTTGCGGCTCCACAGACATCGGACAGGGCTCCGATTCCATCCTGGCCTATGTAGTGGCGGAGGAATTCGGCGTGGACCCGGCCGACATCCGCGTAGTGACGGCGGATACGGATCTTACCCCGGTCGATTTGGGCAGCTACTCAAGCCGGGTCACCGTCATGACAGGTAATGCGGCCATCCAGGCATGCCGCAAGCTGAAAGAGATGCTGGTCCAAGTTGCCGGCGAGGCTCTCGAAGTGCCTGTGGACGACCTGGAGATGGCCGAAGGAAAGGTCCGCAGTCAGAGCTATCCAAAACGGGCGATAAGCTTCGCCGAGTGCGTCGAGAAGGCGGAGACGAAGTTCGGGACGCTGGGCGCCACGGGAAGCTACAGCCCGCCAAAATACCCGGCGAATTACAAGGGTTCCGGCGTCGGTCTTACGCCAGCGTACAGTTACTCGGCATCCATTGTGGAGCTTTCCTGCGATCCCGAGACAGCCGAGATCAAGGTCGAAAAAGTCTGGATTGCCCATGACTGTGGAAGGGCCTTTAATCCTTTGCTGGTAGAGGGGCAGTCGGAGGGAAGCGTGTACATGGCATTGGGCGAGGCCTTGATGGAGGAGCAGGTCTTTAGAAAAAACGGACTGCACAAATTTCCCTCGATCCTTGACTACAAGAGCCCCACGACCCTTGAGACACCGCAGATCGAGACGATCCTGATCGAGACCAATGATCCGGAAGGTCCCTATGGCGCGAAGGAGGCCGGCCAGGGTTTTCTTCTGCCGGTGATCCCGGCCGTAGCCAACGCGCTGTTTGACGCGATCGGCGTGAGAATTGATGAGCTGCCCATTACTCCGGACAAAGTTTTGCGCGCCCTTGAAGGGCGACTTAAGCCGGTATCCGTTCCCTCGTTTGATTTTCCTCCACCCATCAAGTGGCGGCCGGGAGAAGGGGTGGAAGTTCCACAGAAGAGTTAGCGGCAATGCTTCGACTACCGGATTTTACTTATATAAGGCCAAAGTCGCTCAAAGAGGCCGGACGTCTGCTTGCGGAGCTGGGGCCTGAAGCCATGGCTGTGGCGGGCGGGACCGATCTTTACCCCAAGATGAAGCGCGGTCAATTTACGCCGCGCTATTTGGTCTCCCTAAGGTTTCTCCCGGAACTCAGAGGCATCCGTCCGGGATCTAAGGAGGGGATGTGGATAGGAGCGGGGGAAACTTTAACCACGGTTGCTAAAAACCCTGCGGTCAATAAGCGCTTCCCCGCTTTGGCCCACGCCGCCGGTTCTGTCTCAACCCCCGCGCTCCGCAACATGGGGACCATAGGTGGCAACGTCTTTGTCGATACCAGGTGCAATTACTACGACCAGACGTTTTTCTGGCGCCAGGCCGCGGGCTTTTGCATGAAGAAGGACGGCGATATCTGCCTGGTCGCGCCCAAGAGCAAATCATGCCTGGCGGTCTCTTCGTCGGACACGGCGCCTGTCTTATGCAGCCTCGGCGCCGTCGCGCTCCTAGCCGGCCCTGATGGTCTTCGCCAGCTCCCCTTCGAGCAGATTTATCGGGACGATGGGATGCATTTTGTCACCAAGAGAGATGATGAGCTGCTGCGGGCTATTCTGATCCCCCGTGCCGCCTTTGGTCAACGCAATGTTTATCTCAAGCTCCGCCGCCGGGGATCCTTCGATTTTCCCGTGCTTGGCGTTGCCGCCGCTATGGCGCTAGACCGCGAAGGCATCTGCCGCTCCGCCCGGGTGGTTCTTACGGCTGTCGCATCGGCTCCAGTGGTCGTGGAGGAAGCTTCGCGTTTCCTCGAAGGCAAGAAGGTCTCGCGGGAAATGATCGAAGCTGTCGCCGAAGCTGCGGCCAAGGTTTCCCATCCGGTGGACAATGTTGATCTGGACTACTGGTACCGCAAGCGTATGACCAGGGTTTACGTAAAAAGGGCTCTGGCTGAGTTAACAGGACTAAAACTAGAGACTGAAAAAGTGCCACAGGAACCAGTAAAAGATGAGAAAGGACCTTAGCGGCTTTCTCGAAGAGCTGCAGGAGCGGCTTCCCGATGATCTGGTTCGTGTCGAGCGGGCGATATCCCCGGCCCATTTCGAGGTCACCGCTATCCTTCAACACCTGGAAAATGACCAGAAGTTTCCCGCGCTGCTTTTCGAAAAGCCGCTGGACGTTTCTGGAAAACCCTCTTCCTTTCCGCTTTTAAGCAACGTTTTTGCTACGCGGCGCCGCTGCGCCCTGGGCTTGGGATTGGCTCCAGAATATGAGGGGCTGGGATTGAGCCTGGAATATGCGCGCCGGGAGGCGATACTGCTTCCGCCCGTGATTATTCCTAAGCAAGAAGCCCCGGTCAAAGAAACGGTGCAGCGCGGCGAGGAGGTCGATCTTTACGAGTTTCCGATCGTGCGCCACCACGCGATGGACCCAGCCCCCTATATAGACATGACTCCGGTAATGAAGGACCCTGACGGAGATTTTTACAACGTCGCTTTTCTGCGCACCATGCTTAAAGGGCCAAGAAGGCTGGGCATCCATATGTCTCCCAGACATAACTGGCAGATCCACCGGAAGAATGAAGAAAAAAAACGGCCCACGCCGGTTGCCATAGTGATAAGCCATCATCCTTCGTTCTATCTGGGGGCTTTGAATGTCTCCCCCTTCGGAGTTGACGATTACGCCCGCATAGGAGCCATTATGGGAGAACCGCTCCGGCTCACGGCCTCCGAGACCTTGGGCAAGGATTTTATGGTGCCAGCGGACGCCGAGATCGTGATCGAAGGTCATGTGCTGCCGAACCTCAAGGAGGCCGAGGGCCCCTTTGGCGAATTCACGGGCTATTACGGACCTCAGAGGCTTCGCTGGGTCATCGAGGTGACCGCGGTCACGCACCGCAGGCATGCCGTCTTTCAGCACATTTTCACGGGCCATCGCGATACCTGGGTCCTGGGGGGAATTCCCAAGGAGGGGAGCCTCTTCAATCTCATTCGCGGAGTCGTGCCCACCACTAAGGCGGTCCATTTCCCCATCTCGGGTGGTTGTCGATTTAACTGCTACATCTCTATCGACAAGAAGGTGGACGGCGAGAGCAAGCAAGCCGCCTTGACGGCCCTGGGGGCGTGCGACTTCGTCAAACACGTTGTTGTGGTGGACGCCGACATCAACATCTATAATGAAGAAGAGGTTATGTGGGCTGTGGCGACGCGGGTGCAGGCGGACCAGGATGTGGACATCATCAGGAACGTCAAGGGAAACACCCTCGATCCGTCCCAGACCGACGACATCATGACCGCGAAGATGATCATTGACGCAACCCGGCCGGTGCAGCGACCCTTTGCCGCGCGGGTGGAGGTGCCGGAGGAGGCTTTGTCCCGGGTCAGATTGGAAGATTTTATCTCCCGCGCTGATCTTGAGCGGTTGCCCAAGGCGTAAGACAGAGAGCGAGTATCATAATGGCGAGGATTTTCTGGGCTACTTGTCCCAAATGCGGGGGAGAATTTTACTGCCATTGGCAGGAGTTCAGGCATAAGAAGATACAGCTTCTCTGCCCCTTTTGCGGCCATCGTTTTTTGGACGAAGAGAGTCCGAAGATTATAGAGTAGGAGGTAGCCAATCTTTTTATGTCTCAAGACCTGCGCAGCTTCATTGAAAAAGTCCGGCAGGAATCTCCTGAGGAGGTCTTAACCATCAGCAAAGAGGTGGATCCTCGCTTCGAGATCACGGCTCTGGTGGTTAAGCTGGAGCAGGAGAGGCGGTTTCCTATCATGGTCTTTGAGAACGTTAAGGGCACCAAATTCCCTGTCGTGACAAATGTGCACGCCTCGCGCCGGCGCCTGGCCTCGGCCATCGGCAGTGACCCACGGGGCGCCGTGGCGAATTATCTGCGGCGCATTGAGCGCCCCATTCAACCCAAAGAAGTTGATACGGGGCCTGTCAAAGAGGTCATTTTGAAGGGAGACCAAGTGGACCTGCGTGCCATCCCTCAAATCGTCCATCATCAAGATGATGCCGGCCCTTATATGACGGCTGGCATCACCCTGGCCAAAGATTCCCTGAGCGGCCGCCTGAACTGCAGCTTCAACCGCCTCATGTTTATCGACAAGAATCACACCTCCATCCACCTGACGCTGGCCAAGCATCTCTGGGAATTCTACACCAATGCCGAAAAGTTGAAGCAGCCCCTCAAGCTTGCCGTCATCTTGGGGGCGCACCCCGCCTGGAGTCTGGGAGCGCTGAATATCGGCTCGATCGACGAGGAAGAGTTTTACCTGATGGGTGCTCTGGCGGGCGAAGCGATGGAAGTGGTGCCCGCGGAGACCATGGACCTGAAGCTTCCGGCCCGAGCGGAGATGATTCTGGAAGGAGAGATCCCCCCGTTTGAGAGAGTGGACGAGGGGCCGTTCGGGGAGTTTACCGGCTATTCTCTGGGCAGCCGCAAGAGGGAGCTCTTTCACGTCAAGGCCGTTACGCACCGCAAGGACGCCTTTTTGCACGACATTTCCGTTGGGCACCTGGACCACCTGCTACTGTCCACCATTCCCATGGAAGCCAATCTCTTCCGATCCGTGAGGGCCATGGTCCCCTCCGTGAAGGCGGTGCGGATTCCGGCGCCGTTTACAGTTTATGTCTCCATTGAGAAAAAAACCGAGGGGCAGGGAAAAAACGCCATCCTGGCGGTCCTCGGGTCTGATATGTACATAAAGCACGTGATCGTAGTGGACCACGATATCGATATCTTCAACGACCAGCGGGTACAGTGGGCGGTGGGCACGCGCTGCCAGGCAGACCGGGACGTAACCATCATCAGCAATGTCGGGGGCTCGGATCTCGATCCTTCCGACTTGAAGGACGGAGTGACGGCCAAGATGGGGATTGACGCCACAGCGAAGCCTCGTTTGGACACTTTCACTCCGAGGCACAGGGTTGCCAAGGACGTTTTCGAACGCCTGGAGCTGAAAGACTTCGTTCCCGCTTCCTGGCTGACGCAAAAGGATCGGAAGCGTTAACGCTTTTCCATGGTCGTTGGGCCGGCGCAAGCGCTGCTGAATAAACTTTCTTCTGATTTTCGTCAAGGTGGAAAAAAATCCTTGGATCTCAAGCCCTTGTTTCATCCCCGCTCGGTGGCTTTGATCGGCGCCTCTACAGAGCAAACCAAGCTCAGCGGCAGACCCTTTCGCTTCTTCCGGGAGTTCGGCTACGCGGGCAACATCTACCCCGTCAATCCGAAATACCAGGAGATTACAGGGGTGCCCTGTTTCGCGAAGCTATCCGATATACCGGGTGAAGTGGATTTGGCGGTGATCACTTTGCCCGCTTCTGCCGTTCCCGAAGCCCTGGCGGAGTGTGGGGCCAAAGGAGTGAAGGCGGCGGCTATCATCAGCTCCGGATTTGCCGAAGTAGGTGGTGAAGGAGTTCGCCTGCAGGAGGAGTTAAAGCGGATTGCATCCGAGTATGGGATCGCCGTCTGTGGACCCAATTGCTCCGGATTCGTCTACTTTCCAGAGAGAGTGACAGCCTCTTTTAGCGTGGGGCTCGACGGTGGATTTCCCGAGACGGGTCCGGCGGCCTTCGTGAGCCAGAGCGGGGCCCTGAGTTCCTATATTCTGGGGGCGGCGCGGGAGCGGGGCCTGGGGTTTCGTTACTGGATCACCACCGGCAACGAGTGCGTGCTGAGTTTTACTGATTACCTGCAATACCTCTTGGAGGACCCGGAGGTCCGCCTTGTTCTGGGGTACCTGGAGGATGCCCGCGACGGGCAGGCTTTCCAGGCTGCCGCGCGCAGGGCTTTGATTCTGGACAAGCCGCTCATCATCATGAAAGCGGGCCGCTCCGAGGCGGGCGCCAAGGCCAGCGTTTCTCATACGGGATCGCTGGCGGGTGCGGATGAGGTCTATCAGGCTGTTTTCTCCCAGAACGGGGTGCTGCGTGCCGAAAGCCTGGATGAACTCTTCGACCTCGCCATCCTCGCTCAGGCTCCCCGGAGGCCTCGCGGTAAGCGTGTGCAAGTGGTCTCGATCTCGGGAGCCGCGGGGATCCTGATGGCGGATGTCGGAAGCGAATTGGGCCTGGAGTTCTCGGACCTCTCCCCGACTACAAAGGAAGAATTAAGAAAGATCATGCCCCCGTTTGCGTCCCTCACCAACCCGATGGACGTCACGGCAGAGGCCGTCGCCAGGCCGGCTCTTCTGAGCCAGGCCGCTGAAGTGATTCTTAAAGATCCGAACGTGGACAATGTCGTGATGTTCTTCGGCATCGTGCCGGGGGCGCACGAGAAACTCGCCACCGCCATAGCCCAAGTGGCCCAGGGCACGGACAAACTCGTCGTGATGAACTGGTTTCCTCTACCCCGTACGGAAATATGGATGAGCCTGGCGCGAGCCGGTGTCCCGGTCTTCCCAGAGCCGGCGCGGGGAATTCGGGCGCTGGCCAAGATGGCTCAGTATGTAGCGACTCGGGAGAGGGCTCTTTCCCGGCAGCCCGGCCAGACCATAAAAGGGCCCGATCTTGGGTCTGAGGTCGAGAAGATCCTGGCTCTGGCAAGGAATCAGGGACGCAACGCCTTGAGCGAGGTGGAGGCAAAGCGCCTGTTGAAGGCTTGGGGACTTGCGGTGCCCCGCGGGGGTCTGGCCCGCAACGCTGCTGAAGCACGATCATTAGCCGGCGGCATTGGCGGCCCTGTTGCCATGAAGGCCTCCTCCCCGGACCTGCTCCACAAGACGGAGGCCGGGGTGATCCGGTTGCACCTTAACAGCCCGGAGGAAGTGGAGAGGTCTTTTGAGGAGATTGTGGAGCAGGCCAAGAAGTGGAATTCAGAGACGCGGTTGGATGGCGTCCTGGTGGAGGAGATGATTGGCGGCGAGACGAGGGAAGTCATCGTGGGGGTGCGGCAGGACCTGCGTTTTGGGCCTGTTGTGACTTTCGGCCTCGGGGGAATTTTCGTAGAGGCGATCAGAGACTTTGCGGTCTGGCCGGCGCCGCTGACGCTGGACGAGGCCCGGGAGATGATCCGGAGAATTCGCGGGTACCGCATCCTGACCGCTTTTCGGGGCCGCCCGGCTGCCGACCTGGAGGCGCTGGCACAAGTTCTGTGCCGGGTTGGGCAACTCGCCTGCCAGTGGCAGGAACGAATAGCTGAATTGGAAATCAATCCTCTCTTCGTGTTGCCGGCGGGCTCGGGCGTGATCGTGGGCGACGCTCTGGTTGCCTTGCAGTAGGCTTTTTTTACGCGACGGACTGAAACGTAGAGCGAAGACCTCGAAAAATCTCCTTGGTTTCAGTCAAAGTTGGGAGTAAAATTCGCCAACTCATGTCGGTTTTCTTCCTATTGGCACTCATATGGGTTGTTGAGCCGCTGCTCCTCGGGGCCTTTGCGGGATGGCTTTCTCTAAGGGCAGAAGGGTCGGTTCACTATTGGGTTGAGCATCCGTGGCGGGTGTTTTGGCTGACTTTTCCACTGGTCCTTATCGGCTGGGTATTGGGAATTTTCGGTTTTGAGGCGGTGGGCCACAGTCTGATCGGTATTTCAGGCGCCCTGTCCCTACTCAGCGCAATTCAAGGGATACGCTCCGTCTGGCACAGGTCTCATCAGAGAGCGATTCTGATTGTGAGCGTGGTATGGGGGCTATCGATTATCAAGGGTGTGATTGAGGCGTCAAACCAACCAGATTACTTACCGGCTCAGGTCATTAATCTTTTGGGAGGCCTGCTGAGCGGCCCCATATGGATACTGGCGGCTCTGGTGGCCGAATATGCGAGTAGCCGGCTTTCGGGTAGAGAAGAGTGCTCGCCAAGCAGGTGATCCCCGGCTTGGCTCCCTATTGCAGAACAACAAGCCGCTCAGCCATTGGATACCTATTTGCTTATCTAATAATTCAAAATTTAAAACTCAAAACTGATCTTAGAGAGCGCTGGCGGGTTTAACGACCGAGTTCGGGCTATGCTGAGGCTCTCTTCTCCTAAAAGCGAATCAGAGGAAAGGAAATTCTTGCCTTGACGCGCGGCGCCCTTTTAGCCAGTTGGCGCATCTGTTTAGCCACGTGTGCCTGATAATACCGCTCCCCACACTTCTCACAAACATAGGCTGGGACCTTTTCTATTACGACAAGGCCCTTTCCGGCACGATAATACTCCCGCACCTCTTGGGCTTTGAGCCTGCCCTCTAAGCAAAAATCGCAACGATCTCCTTCCATAGGTCCTGTTGTCGAAAACAACCTCAGGGGAACTCTACGACCGGAACCCGGATGACGGGTGCCTTCGACCATTTTCTTGGACTCTCTAGAATCTCCGCAAGGCGTTTTCCAACTTCTGATCGTACTACTTTTGCACCGCAGCGCGGACAGACGCCGGCAGGAACATTGTCGATGACGACTAACTTCCCGCGAATCCAAAAGTCCTGCTTGATCTGCTTCCCTACAAGCTTTGCATCGCAGATTTCACATTCTCCGTAATTGTACTTCATAGCTCTGTTCCTCATTGCCAACTATTCAATCTGCATACGTCGTAATCAAAAGCAGCTTACCCGTGCTTTTGAACCTACAAATCACCGCAACCTCTCGGCCATCAATCGCCGCGCCTATAACTTCATACCTTGTTCCGCGAGGGTCTCGCTTGTATTTTCGACGGATTCTACCATTCGCAATAGTCGTTTCAACATCGGCAAAAATCAAGTTATCCTCGGCCATTTCTTCAAAGAAATGCGGGATTGTAAACTCATAATCACCGCCCCTAATTTTCTTTCGGATCCGCTCAATGACCGACAAGTAGCCCTCTCAGCACCGCAACCGCATCCTTTAACCGATGCGTCTTTTTCGTATAATCTTACCATCAAGAAGCAGATATTAACAGACAAAAAGGCCCGGGGGCACTGGACCCACGGGCTGAAACTAACAACTCAAAATTCAAAACTAAGAACTGAATTTGTAGGCGCTGGATGGTAAATTCGATGTTAACCCCGCCTCTTGAGGCGGGGAACCTTTAAGGTGGGGTTGTGGGGTAGGGGTTTGAAGGTATGGTAATGTTTGTTGGAAGAGCTG
>Ga0209212_1003870_pt1 | contig 19171 bp, 20 predicted proteins | sample RifGroC2_FD_183996 | JGI IMG/M metagenome (GOLD analysis project Ga0209212, IMG submission 183996) | Groundwater microbial communities from Rifle, Colorado, USA - Groundwater C2 (SPAdes) (version 2) | ecosystem: Environmental > Aquatic > Deep subsurface > Groundwater | place: Rifle, Colorado... | reverse complement strand
GACATAAAGACGTATTTCAGGGTGTTGGCAAAGGTCGTTCTGCCTTCCTGCACGCCTTGCACGAGCACTGCCAGATCCTTTTCCAGGAGCACGATATCCGCCGCTTCTTTGGCCACATCCACCGCCGTGTCTGCGGAAATGCCGACGTTTGCCCCATCCAGGGTGGAGGCGTCATTGATGCCGTCACCCAGGTAACCCACGACATGCCCCGCTTTGCGCAAGGCCAGGATAATGCGTTCTTTCTGGTTAGACTCCACTTCCGAGAAGATGTCCGTCTCCGCTACCTTCCGCAAGAGAGCGCTATCGCTTATTTCCCGCAGTTCGCCGCCCGTAAGGATTCTCGCCTCCGGCATGCCTACATCCCGGCTCACCTTGGCGGCCACGAGACGATTGTCGCCCGTAATAATTTTCAGCGCCACACCCAGCTTTTTGAGGCGGTCAATCGTTTCGGCAATGTCTTTTTTCGGCGGATCGAAGAAAAGCACAAAGCCGAGGAAGGTCATGTCCTGCTCCTCACCTTTGCCGATGACGGATGCCGTTCCCATTTCCCGGTAAGCCAGACCAATCAGCCGCAAACCCTGAGCGCTGAGCGTCTCGTATTGATGAAGGATCTGCGGGGTAACCGCAGCAATATCTACCGTATGCCTGGCGGGGGTTTCCGCCAGAGAACAATCCGCCAGCACCTGGGGCAGGGTCCCTTTGGTGATCATGACATGGGCGCCGTCATGCCTCACCAGGATGCTCAAACGCTTGCGGATAAAATCATAGGGGACCTCATCCGCCTTTTCGTATCCGGAGACATCCGGTTGCTTATGGGACCGAATCGCTTCATCGATGGGATTTGCAAAGCCCTTTTCAAATAAGGCATTCAAATAGGCGTGCAGGAAGACCCGGTCGCTGGCATGGCCGTCAAGATCCAAAGCCGAATGCAGACGCACTGATCCTTCCGTCAGGGTTCCTGTCTTATCGGAACAGAGGACATCCATGCTCCCGAAGTTTTCTATGGACGCCAGCCGCTTGACAATGACCTTATTCTGGGCCATTTTTTTGGCGCCGTGGGCCAGGTTGATGCTGATAATGGCCGGCAGCAGTTGCGGCGTCAGCCCGACCGCCAGCGCCAGGGAAAAAAGGAAGGCTTCAAGAACGGGCCGGTGGAAGTAGACATTCACGGCAAAAATAACGATCACCAGCGATAGGGTCACTTCGAGCAGGAAAAAGCCGAATCGGCGGATGCCATGTTCAAATTCCGTTTCCTGGGGTTTCAGTTTCAGCCGTTCCGAGATTTTCCCGAATTTCGCCTGCTTGCCCGTGTAAACAGCCACGGCACGGGCGGTGCCGCTGATGACATGGGTCCCCATGAAGAGGCTGTTGGTGCGCCCGGCGAGCGGCGTTTCCGACGGCAAGAGAGCAGCTTCCTTCTCGACGGGGTAGGTTTCACCCGTCATGGTCGCCTCATCAACAAAGAGGTCCCGTGATTCCAGAATCAGGCAATCGGCGGGCGATACATTCCAGAAGGCTGGTGTCTGTTGAATCATAGGGTCACTTACTTATGGGTGAGATGGAGTCATACATTTTACAATAAACATCTCCGCTGTATTCTATTCTTAACGGTCGGGCCATACTTATTTATAGCACAGGTTGCTTCTCTATCCAAGACCCAAGACCTGAGCCCATTTTTCCTGTTCCTTGAGGATGTGATCCCTGGCAGCCATGATCATTCCTCTCAAACCAAGAAAGATGATTCTTGAGTTTATTCTGGGAATGAAGAAAAGGTTGATGTTCGTGAACTTATTGTGCAGTCATTTGACAAGGTGATGGTTGATAAAGTTGCCGTTGCATAGCCAACAGAATACCAATAAATTTAACCAGGTTACTTTTCTTAATTACTTTAACTTTCATTTTATATCAAACCCAGCCAAAGCGGATCAAAGTTTTGTTGGCCCGGACGGCGAAAAGGGCTGCCAGGGCGACTAACCCGATTGTCAACCCGGGCTGAAAGCGCGCATATACCTGCATACCGAGGATGATCGAAGTGAGCACAAGGAACAGGCAGAAGGTGGCCATTTTCTTCCGCTGGATCCGGTACGGCTTGAGACTGGCCCCGAAACCTTCCGGAATGGGGGAAGCGGGGCCGATTCCGCCGAGAAGGGACTCGATGGCGGGCTGTATCCTGAGATGCACGATGGACAGCAGCCCCATCAGCAGGGCCATCAGCAAGGTTTTCGCCGCGATAACCCAATTCGTCCACAGCGCCTGGATCCCCAAGGGTCCCAAGGCCAACATCAATAAGCCGGAAACCAGTACCGTGAGTTGGAACACGTAGCAGCGCGCGGCCCCGTGCCGGATGATGTTTTCCATGAACCGATCCGTGGCGTAATTGAAGGCCGCACCCATCAGCGCCCTTTCGTTGACCACAATCAGATTGAACAGGGGCACGGACATCATCACGAACCCCAGCACGTGGACGACCTTCAATACTGGGTAAAGCGTTTCCATGGCTTTTTCCTCCTGTTTACGGACGTATTTTAGGTTTTTAGGCAGCCCGGATTTTTTCCCGGCACTTGGAAGAGTACGGGTTTTGTTACGCTTCCGTCAGATTGGAAGGCTACAAACTGTATAAATGTCAGGTGCTTTCCGGAATTTGATGGAATTATTTCGGATGATGCCTTCCATGTTCCGATTCCTCGAACTTCCCGATTTTCGGCTTGGGACCGGCCTAGGCCGTATCCAATCCTATCATGCTTCCACCCATCATGCCGCCCTTCATCATTCCGCCACCCATGCCCGGCATTTTGGATTGAATTGATAAGGCATTGCTTTTTCACAATGGAAGTATATGATGACTGATCTTGTGTGTCAATTGAATTTTGACCACAAAATATGGGGTGCGGTATCGGTGATGATGGAAGGTGTCAATCGTGGACACGAATGAATAACATCATGCCGCCATGCTTTGGTGTTGTCCCCTGTGGTTCCATCCAGGAACCTAAAGCTCACACATTCAGGTATTGACGGCTTCAAGAACGGGCTTGCCGTCTTGGTTGTACGTGGTAAATTTGTACGTCGACAGGGTGCGGGTGTTGCTTTTGACATGTTTGTTTTCGATGAATTCCACTTCAACACAAAGGGCATCACCGATGTGCACTGGCGCGAGATAGCGAAGCTTGTCAGCCATCATGAAGGCGACGACATCATCGAGAAATCCTGACTGCTCCAAAAGGCCAATACTGTATGAAAGGGTAAGCACCCCCGGTGCCAACCTTTTACCCCATCCTCGCGCTGCCGCAACCTTATCATCTAAAAAAATGGGATGGAGGTTTCCGGTTATTTCACAAAATTTCTCTTGATCCTCCCGGGTTATGACTTTTGTTTCCGTCCTGAATGTATCACCGGGTTTTGCGTGCTGAGCCTTGGGAATGACCACGTCCATGATAATATCCTCCTTTTGATAATTCGTCGCAGCTTTAAGATTTTACATAACGGGGATGAAATCTTTTGGGCGCGTTTCAATCAAACTAATTGCCTCGCAGTCGCACACAACCTGACATAATCCGCACCCCATACATTTTCCCTCGTCAATGCTGACAACTTCAAAGTCATCGGTGGGTTGACAGGAGATTGCCGAAAAGAAACACCTCTCTATGCAATCGCCGCAGGAGCTACATCTCGCATCATCAATAACGGCTCTGAAACGACTGGGGTCTGTCAACTTTCGTCCATATTTAATCATCACCGGCATTGTAATACAACAACAAGCGCAACAGTTACATATTAAGTTCATATTATCAGATTTATTCATAGTGACGTGTATAAGCCCTTTTTCCTCCGCTTCATCAATAAGTTTAAGGGCTTCGGCTTTGGAGATTTCGCGCCCTGTGCCTCTTTCCAAGGAATAATCGGCGGCGCGCCCTATTTGAAGACAGTTTTCCAATGGATTGTCGCATTTGTGGGCGATGAGTCTGCAAGTGCATTTTGTAACCGCGATTCGGTTGGTTGCGTTTATTATCTCGACGCAGTTTTCATAAGCCAATACTTGGGATGATGCGGAGACCGCTTGATTTACGGGGATGATTCGACTAAGCGGTTTTGTGGTGATTTTTTCCACTAATCCTGAATACTCGGGCCACTCCTCCTCCATAAATCGTTGCCATAAATCGAAGTATGATCGCTGTGCGCCGGACCAAAGGATTGTGGCGTCGTGGAATTGCACGAGGTCGCGGCATAAGCGATATTTCACGCCCTCCGGCTTTTTTGACTTGAATGCCAGACCCTTGATAAAGAATTGATCTAACAACTTATCAGCCTCCGGCTCGATAATTGAGAAACGCTGAGCAATCTCCGCGGGAGTGGCGGGTAGCGCGAGCAAAAACTCCGCTTCCTTTTCGCTTATCAACATCCTAAAAAGTTGCGGAATAATTTTTGAATTAGGCGCCATAATTTTTTCTGATAGCTCTTGATATAAATTTTTTTCTTCCATAGCGTTACCCTAATTATCTGCGATTATTATTGAATTGATAAGAACTTTCCTTTTCGCGGTGGGAGTATATGAAGAATGATCTTGTGTGTCAAGAGGAGTTTGACTGGCACAGGAGACCTTATTGAGATCCATTAAGGCTTAAACATCTCTCAAACAGTCTATATACACTACATTTGGGGGGGGCTTATTGGCTTTGGTTTTTCCTAAGCCGCCCCCCCGCGAGAATTTATTCTTGGTTCTGCTCTCTCAAAGACTTACTTGGATTTCAAAATCGTTTAGATGGGATATTTTCTTTGAAAAGATCTATAGAATAATTCATGCGGGTTTGTCAAGGAAAATTAACGCCCATTATCCTTATCGGCAGAAGACGGGAAAATTTTAAGTGCGCTATGCGAACGTTCTAAGCTAAGCACAGGCATCTGCTTGTCAAGCAAATTACGATAGCTTACTCTTGATTTTTCCCTTTGCACCACTTAAGCGCGGCAATACCGACACTTGCAGTAGTGACAGGCTATCGCACGTTCACCGACGACTATCCTTTTGAACAAATCAGGAGTGAAAAATAGAGTCGCCCTTTCTCCCTCTGATGCGTTTCAGATTCACTCAGGATCGAAGATCTAGCCGTATCCCTGCTCTTACCATGTCTCTATGTGTTCGTTGATTCTGGCCCTTCACGATCCATCATTGTATTTTGCTGCTCCCGGCATGATAGCGTCGGGATTCTGTCAAAGGCGGGGCGTATCCATTCAGATGGTTTGCTCCTGCCACCCGGCGCATCATTCAGCATCGTAATCCTCGTCGATGGTGCTTTCTACTTGGCCCCAAGAAAAAGCATGCTTATCCCAGCCCCCCGGTAGAACCCGGAAAACGCATCAGGGGGGCGTATGGGTCCCCTTTATGGGTACCTTATCTACAACCGTCACCCTGTCAGAAAATCTCCCCACCCCCCCCCGTTATCCAAAAATCGGTTCCTGCACACAAATTCGATGACCGGAAAATTTTAGAAAATTGGGGAATGCCCTTCCTTTTTAGGCGACTTTTGTTTATAATCATTCGTAATATTCAGCTTTTTGGAAAGGGATTTTTCTGATGGGTGGGGCAATCCAAGTCGCAAGTATGCTTAAAACTGACTATGTCTGGGGTATTTTAGGCCATGATATTTACAATTCCCCAGGATGGATTTCAGTCTCAAATGCAACGGAAGAAGAGCTGACATCAATGAGAGAATATATCGAAGCACTATACGAGGACGAGCCATCGTCTTTGCCTGACGGTGACGTCGGCGGACGGATGATGATCAGATATTTGAATGGTCGCATTCCAAAGAATAGGGATAATGTAAAGTCACTACTCATTCGGACAGTATGCGTTTATCCGAGAGCAGTCAATCTTGAATGGGAAGATGAGGCCTCCCAAAAGCATAAATGTGTCATATCTGAGAAGGAAATGGTGCTCTTTTCAGATTATATCAAGCAGCAGATGGACAAATGGCGGTGCCTGTTATTCGAAATCAGCGGCGGGAAATTCTCATTGGATTATTCGATACAATGCTCTGACAAGGAAATGAATAGCCTAAGACGTGATAAAGGATGCTATAGGCTTCGTCACGAGAATGCAAAGGAGCTGATTTGTACGCAAAAAAACATTATGCTCTACATATTTTGGTTACCTCGATGGAAAGATAGCCCACCTTCGGGGTGCATCGGCCATTTCTTGAGACCCTACCGCAATTTCAGAGCTCCCTATATCACCCTTTATACGACTGAGAAGCGCTTGAAAAGAGGATTTGTGTATCTGGATGGGGGCCTTCCTCACGAATTCTGGCAATATCTTCTTTATATTGCAGATAAGAACGGATTCAAAGGTTTCATGGCAAGAGGTCATAAACCCGCAGATTGGGCGAAGCTAAAACAGGAGATTGCATCGCAGGGACTTCCGGTGCCCCAAAAAGCGCACGAAGAACAATACGCAAATCTGATCACATGGAGGTTTATTAAAGCCCTGAAGCAAAAATACGATCCGACACAGCAGAATAAAACATTTTTTGAGCCCGTGGCGCCGGTTCAACCATATTTTCAAATCGGCGATTGAAAATATGCTCTACACCGTCAGAATCGCCGCGTGACTTTTTACGAGGTCGTCATAATTGAATCAAGGATTTTTCACTCATGAAAGGATGACCGTACATTCAAGAAAGGAGAAAACAATATGGCAGCGGATGATTGTGTAAGGGGACTCATCATAGGCGGCTTGATCGGCGCGGCGTTGGGCGTTCTCTATGCTCCCAAAAGCGGCAAAGAGACGAGGGAGGAGATTAGCCATTCTGCTGAGGAATTATTAAAGAAAACAAAGGCGCAATATGAGGAGGTCTGCAAAAAAATCGAGAAACTGGCAGACTAGGAGAAGGATTTGCTTATTGGGAAGAAAGAGAAGATAAAGAAGGCCCTTGAGGCAGGTGCGGAAGCCTTAAAATGAGAGAAGAGAGCTGCTCTTCAGGCATAGAGGACAAAACAGGGATCGTCAACGTACCGCATCTGGGAGATGAGGTGTGTTTGAGAAAGGATATTCACCATGGCACTATCAGGTAAATATGGCAAACTGGACATTCCCAAGATCGCTGCCGAGGAACCGGTGTTCATTCTACGGGCCCAGGATATCCTGGCTGCCACGGTCATCCGGATGTACCAATTGCTCGTGGAATCCCATGGACGACCCATGGCCGGGGAATTGGACAAGGAAATAGAGGTCTTCCAGAAATGGTCGGGTCGAAGGAAGATGCCAGACTAAATTGCATGGCGACCATGCCATCCCATATGGGATCTGATGATGATGTATCATGAGCCGCCTTTTCAGAATCGGGTCGATGCCGGCAGGATCCTTGCCGACGGTCTGAAACAGTATCGAGGCAGCGACTCCCTTGTATTCGCCGTACCCCGTGGCGGCATACCCGTGGCAGTTGAGGTGGCGAAGAAACTGGGGAGCAACCTTGATATCATCGTCCCGCGCAAGATACCGATTCCCGATAACCCGGAGGCAGGCTATGGCGCGGTTACGGAAGATGGTGTCATCGTTCTTAATGAACCCCTGGTCAGGCAACTCGGGTTCACCAGGCAGCAGATAGAGCGCCATGCCGAAGAGGTCAGGGCCGAGATACGGCGACGGCAAGCGGTATACCGGACGATATTGATGGCCTCCTCCGTTGGGGGGAAAACGGCCATCATCGTGGATGACGGACTTGCTTCCGGCTATACGATGATGGCCGCCATCAGATCGATACGGCAGCAGGGCGCAGCAAAGGTTGTCGCTGCGGCGCCGGTCGCCTCCTCTCGTGCCTGGGAGCTTATCAAATCGTCCGCTGATGACGTGGTGTTTGCCGTCATTTCCCATTATTACCCGTTTGCCGTTGCCAGCTTCTATCGGCATTGGCATGATCTGACGGATGAAGAAGTGATCGGGGATCTGGAAGGATTTATGAAAGATTACCGGGGGCATGCTAATGATTAAAGAGGCCCTGTTCTGGGAAAAGCTGGATGGCAAAAGAGGGCAGTGTCATCTGTGCGCTCATGAATGCAGGATTCCCGAATCATCATTCGGGATCTGCGGCGTCAGGCAGAATGTCCAGGGCGTCCTCTATACGATGATATATGCGCAGGTGATCGCCGCCAACATCGACTCGATCGAGAAGAAACCCCTCTATCATTTCCTGCCGGGCTCCCGTTCTTACTCCCTAGCCACGATCGGCTGCAATTTCAAATGCGGCTTTTGTCAAAACTGGCAGATTTCTCAGGCCTCGATCAAAGAAGATAGCGATATCATCATGGGGCATCAGGTGATGCCTGAGCAGGTGGTGGAGGATGCGAAGAAAAACTCCTGTTTGAGTATTTCCTATACGTATACCGAACCCACCATATTTTTCGAGTATGCCTATGATACGGCCCGGTTAGCCCGGAAAGCAGGCCTGTACAATGTCTTTGTAACCAATGGTTATATGACCAGACAGGCCCTCGATACGATTAAGCCTTACCTGGACGCCGCCAACGTGGATCTGAAGAGTTTCCGTGACGAGTCTTATAAAAGAACCTGCAAAGCCCGTCTGCAGCCGGTTCTGGATACCATCGCCGCCATGAAGGAACTGGGCATCTGGCTGGAGGTGACGACCCTGGTTGTTCCGGGGGAGAATGATTCGGATGAAGAATTGGGGGGAATTGCCGAATTTCTGGCCCGGATAGATAACAATATCCCCTGGCATATCAGCCGATTTCACCCGGATTATGAATTTCATGATCGTATGGCGACCCCCATGGAAACGATGAAGAGAGCAGGGGAAATAGGCCGAAGAGCGGGACTGCGTTACATCTACCTGGGCAATGTCCCGGAGGGAACGAACACGAACTGCTATCAGTGCCATGAATTAATCGTTGATAGAAAATACATGGGTCTGAATAAACTCACCTTGGAAAACGGTCGGTGTCCTGTATGTGGCGCCAAGATCAATGGGGTTTGGTCGTAGTTTGACCGATTTTCTTATCCGTTCCTTAGAGGAAGGAAAACTCTTACCAGTCAGTCTCATTACGGAGGTGTAAGGATGGACAGACGGACATTTCTCAAAAGCGCGATAGTTGTTTCCGTGGCTGCAGGTATCGCCGATACGGCTGCAGCGGCTGAACGCTCCTTTCCTACGAAGGTGGACCAATCGCTTTTCGAGGGGGTCAACCGGGTCAAGGACCCGGCACAAAAGACCCCGCTTGAAAGAAGTCATGCACCGGTGCTCACGGCTCCAACACGGGTAACAGCCGGTGAGCCGTTCGTCGTGGAAGTGGCGGTCGGAGAAGTGCTTCACCCGATGGGGCCTACCCACTGGATCGAATATATCGAGCTCGGCATCGGCAATGAACCGGCCGGAAAGATCGATTTTCAGTCAAAGGGGTATCTGAAGCCCAAGGCTGTATTCACGGCGGTGCTCTCCAGCGATGCTGCTTCTGCCGGGAAAGTGACCCTGCTGGCGAGACAGAGGTGCAACCTCCACGGTTTATGGGAAGGGAGCCTCGACATTGCACTGACCTGAGTTTCGGATGTTTTTCTGCCGTGTATCATTACAGCCCGTACCTGATGTAGCTGCAGGGTGTTTTCTCGTTACGGGTGCTTAACGGGAACGAACGGAAAAATTGAATTAACTGGTGGAGGCGGCGGGAGTCGAACCCGCGTGTCACGATTTAACTATCCGGTATTATTTAGATAACAATGACAATGACTGGAAACTGACAAAATCTGATCGTTGTCATCAGGTCTCTATAGAATAACATGCGACAATTGAGCTTGACTTCGGATGTGGATATGTGTTAGGGTGTAATACACGTAACGCAGGCATTTTATTTTGAGGTTGAACGAATGTCTAAAATATTAAACGTCCGGCTTACGGATGACATATCATCCCGTCTCGATTTTCTTGCCGACAAGACGAAACGTCCCAAGAGCTTCTATATAAGGGAGATCCTTATCCGGCACCTGCCGGAGTATGAGGACGCCTATCTTGCCCTTGATCGTCTCAACGACAGGAACGCTAAATATTACTCGACAGAGGACGTGGAGAAGATCCTTGAATTATAATATTCAATGGCATGAAGAAGCAATAAAGGATCTCAAGAATATTGACCGGCAAACGCAAAAGAAGATCATAGCCAGGGTAAAAGATTATCTATCGAAAGATCCTCTCAGCCTGGGTAAGCCTCTCCAGGGAATTTTTAAGGGCCTTTATCGTTACCGCTATGGATCTTACCGCATCATTTACGCCGTAGACAGAAGGTCAGTGGTGATTCTGATTTTAAGAATAGCTGATAGAAAAGACGTTTATAAAGACCCAATTAAAAAAAATTAGATAGCGATAATGTGGGTTCGATTCCCATGCACTTCCGCCATTTATCTAATATTATCATTAAGATATATTTCATATAAGCAAGCACACAGTAAGAACATGATCTTTGTCTGGCTGATTCACTGGTTATGAGTCGTGAACGGCAAATTCATTAAAGGGGGTATACCGTGGAAAAGGAAGATCTCCCAAAAGTAGTTTTGTTATTAGCGTGTATATTTCTTGTAATAACAGTCATTTTATATGAAATTTTTCCAGCTTCAATAGTGGCAAGTTTTGCAAGTTTTTTATCAGCGACCGGAACACTGGGCATTCTAATTCTGACGGCGTTCTATGTCGTTTTTACAAATCGTCAAATTACTGAGCTGAAGAAACAACGTGAGCTAAACCTTCAGCCATTACCTAACATACGTATCACAGAAGCGGCAATTAGTAGACCTAGACTTACAGCTTCACCCTCGGACGGTTCAGTTGGCACTGCGATAAATATTTATTTCAAATGTGCAATTGAAAATGTCGGGAATGCTGCAGCTGTCATGGTTGACACAATATTTCAATTCACGGGAACAGCATTGGATCGGCATTATGACGAATTCTGGGCAAGACGTTTTCATGTAATAAAAGAAAGTGAAAAATTTTATTTTATCGAAGATTTAATGGAAAAATCTCCTGAGCTTCTTAATGCGATAAACAAATCGCTATTTGCTGAAGGATGTCCCCGAAAAGGCTTTTTTAGTATAATGGTCCATATTAAAATACTATATCGAAATATATTGGGAACGCCGTTCCTGCTTACTCTGGATAACGTAGTAAGAGTAGATCAAAAATATAAAAAGACACTTGCGTCATGGATCGGCATAATGGAAACATTTGAGTCGGAATTTGCTACAAAGCTTTCAACCTACAAGGCGGTATTTCAAAGAAGCCCAGAAGATGCAGATGAATTATATGAAGAACTTAAAGCCATTCTTAGAGGAAAATTTACAGAGGATGTCATGCCCATAGAAGTTCTACCTTGGTCCGCCAGCTTTAATGTTAAACCCCTTGAAAGTAATGAGCTCGCTGAATTAGAAAAAAAGATTCACCATAGTCTGCCTGTAAATATCGGATCAGATAGAATTGTTATGCTCGATGAAACAAAAACCATTGTTGAGCACCTGAATCCGTGGCATTAAATGTGCTTATTGCTTCAAATGGTTAAAAATCGACCCCTAACTCCTGCGCCTTACGTCAAAGATGGCGTGGCCTGTCCGTTATCCAGCGGTCAACGAGGGATATGATGCTTCAAGTGATCAAAAACGCTGAGAAAAGGCATTTTTCAGATGCACCTGTCCCTCTTTCTGCAAAATGGACCATGATAAGCTCCGAAAATAACCCCGCGATCACCCTCCTACGTAATGGGGATCATAAACCCCCGATAAAGATTTTGCCATACATCGGACCAGGGATTGTAACGACCGAAGGACAAATACATCCGCCGGGCATGGAAGCTGATCCGGGAAGCCATATAGATCAGATCCTGCATCACCGTCCGCAAACGCCGTCGTTGCGCCTTCTTCCGATGGGACGCCCGGTTCTCCAGATTGCCGTTGTCTTCCCGGAGGCTCTCCTGCCCGCAAAGCCGCAACAGATTGTAGGACAGAAGCGCCAGGATCATGATGTCGGAATTGGTGGAAAAATGTTCGCTCGGCAGTCTTTCCATATCCATATCCGTCTTGATCTCCGAATGAAACTGCTCACAGGTCCCATGATCATGGTACAACAGGATCACCTGATAGGGATCGTCCTCCAGAGAAGTCCAGTAGGTATCCACTTCCACCTCAGGAACCAGCAGCCACTGGCCGTTCTTCATCGTCCGCTCCGTCACCTCGAAAACGATCCGCAAAGGTACGGCAAAACCGGCCACGGTGCGATGCGTTTCCCCGCGCCAGACGGACTTCCCTTCACGAGAGGCTGCTTTTTGGCTTTTTTCCTGCGCAATCTTCAGCCACTCCTGAACATTCTCCCGGCGAAGGTTCCGCTTGATCAGCCAGTCCGCGCCTTCCTCGATGCAGATCCCGATATTCTCCAAACTGTCGTTCCCCGAATCCAGGCGCACCAGAAGCCCCTTGTCTGTCATCATCTTCGCATACCGGATCGATTCCCTCAAAAACGCCGGCGCGTCCTTCTGAGAATGCTGCTTCCCCTCGCGGAACTCAACATTCACCAGGTACCCCTCGGAACCCAGATACGAAAAGATCGGGGCATAACCGTCAACACCCTTGTATGTTCTAGACACCCCTTCCTTTTTCGTCTTGGAATTGTCGAAAGGGCTGACGTCGATATCCACTGCCGCCAACTCGCCCTTGCGGGTGGCCACCGTTCCAATACCGGGCGCCGTCTTACGGATCAATCGCGCCGATTCTTCCTTGACGATCCGATCAAATGCCCCGTTCACCACATCCAGCCTCTGCCTGAGGGTCGGACTGGAAGGACATTGCTCAATCCCCAAACTGTAACGGAAAAAGGGAACGTCCCGAAACGCCTCAATCGCCTCGTAGTCCGGCTTTCCCATGCACAACAATCCGATCATCGATTTCACAATATCGCTATGGGGGATCTTGGGCTCCCGGCATCCGGGCAGCGTCACGGCGTTGATACGCGCCCCCAGGTCCATACGTTCCATCAGGGCGCCGATCAAGGCCAGTCCCGAATGGCTGGTCAAATGTTCGTCGCCCTCTTTGATGATAAATTCTACAGGTCGCATCTTCACCTCCCAGGTGTCATTTCTGGGACAGGTGAATACCATAATTGTTCTTTATTGTCAAGTATTTATATTAATTAAAGCGGCTTTCATGCCACTAATTTAGGTTTATGTTTATCTTTAGTGATTTATCAAGGCTTCTCGTGGCTGCACTTTACCCTTGACTTGAACGCTCAGTAATTATAAAAAAAAAGAGATATACCGGTCCATCGCCTGATGGGGTAAGCCCTCGACGGTTGAGCAGAGGGCAGGAATGAGTCACAGCGGTACGGGGGCTAAAGGAAGCTATAAAAGATGTTCATCATCATATCAGGGAGGTAAGGATAATGAGTATTGAGTTGAGAGCACCGATGCCGGGTAAGATTCTTCAGGTTCTGGTCAATGTGGGTGACAAGGTCAATGAAGACGACGAGGTCATCATGCTGGAGGCCATGAAGATGGAAAATCCGATTTACGCACCTGCCGGCGGGACCGTAAAGGAGATCAATGTCAAAGCCAATGACAGCGTCGAAACCGAACAGATCATGATGGTCATCGAGTAAAAAGTTCGCTTCAGGACATCTCAGGGATAGTCATAATGAAGAAGGCACAGAACCGGCCCGGCCTGTGCCTTCTTCATTATGTCGGAATCATATTTCGGTGCGGTTAGGGTGCTCAGGCTGCCTGTTCGACCTCGCTCAAGCACGCCTCGATGATATCCAGCGCCCGGTCCATCTCTTCGCGCGTGATCGTCAGGGCGGGCGTCAGCGTGAGGATGTTCCCCATCGTTTGCGTAGAGAGGGAGGATGAGAGGATGGATAAAAGTCAGATTTTGGAGAAATTGGCGGCGGTAGTCATTGATGGAACGGAGGACGAGGCTAAGGCGCTTGCCCAAGCTGTAGTGGCGAACCATATCGATCCCTTGGAAGCCATTGAGATGGGCTTGTCGAAAGGGATGACCATTATCGGTGGTAAATTTGAGTGTGGGGATGCCTATCTCCCGGAGCTACTTATGGCGGCAGCCAACTTCAATGCGGCCATGACCGTCCTGAAACCGGAAATTGATGCACAGAAGAGAAAGGTGGAGAAGCTCGGAAAGGTCCTGATCGGGACTGTCAAGGGCGACGTGCATACGATCGGCAAAGACATCGTGACCACCGTGCTTGATACCAGCGGTTTTGACGTGGTGGACATGGGTATGGACAATCGGTCTCTTAACATCATTCAGGAAGCAGAGAAACTTCAGGTGGACGTGATAGCCCTTTCCTCGGTCATGACAACCACAATGCCGGCCCAGAAGGAAGTCATCGATACACTAAAGGAGATGGGTATCCGTCAGAAATATTTCGTCATTGTCGGCGGCGGACCCGTCAATCAGGAGTGGGCAGATAAGATCGGCGCCGACGGATACGGCAAGTCTGCCATCGATGCCGTGACACTTGTGAAGAGCATGATGGCCAAGAAGAAGTAATTGGTTTTGACGCCTTTCGTCCATGCCGATACGGTCAGAAATGTTTCGACATGGACGAAAGGCATGCCGGTTCGTAAACTCGGGAATGAACGAAATAGAAGCGCTGCGCTGTCGAGCACGTGAAAATGCGGAGTTTCTCAATATGACCTATATCGAGTTCTTCGGAGGTGAAGAGCTCCTCGACGAGGGCATAAAACTCGGGGATATCCTTGCCCGGATACCTTCCCCGCCTTTTGGCCAGGGTTTCGCACAGCGCATGGTAAAGATTCTCCGCCATCGTCGTTCCCTCCTTTCCTGTTTCGTTGGACTCCACGGCAGGATCTTTTCAGCGGCGGGCCATTTCCGGTCCTACGATCACAGGTTTTTCAATCCGCGGTCATGGTGAAAACTATTTCATGCACCCGCAACCTTTTCGATGCGGCACATGAAACTCCGGTTGGAAGGTGTTCCGGTGACCGCATTTCTGGCATCGTCATCGGTCAGATTGTTGAGGTTCATATCGGGGTTCGAGCCGCCCCAGCACCAGGCAATTCTCACCGAGCCGGGGTGCACTACCTCGCTCATCCGAGCCCTGATGTGGATATGCCCGCGGGGGGTTTCGATCTTCAGCAGATCGCCGGCCGCGATCTCCATCTTGCGCGCATCCTCGGGATGGAAGTCTGCATACCCTTCGGGTTCGCGCTCTACGAGCGACGCGATGGTATGATATTGGGAATGGGTGAATTGACCGGTGCGCGCGCCGCTGATACCGATCATGGGGAATTCATGGCTGCGGTCGGCGAAGCTGATGGGGTTACCCTGCCACCCGTTGAGATAGGGTACGGCCTCATGACCCTGCTCCCGCAGCCACTCGGAGGCGAACTCGACCTTGCCGGAGGGGGTTGTAAACCCATCTGTCCGATACTTTCGGTACGCGGTCTTGGAGGCCTCGATCCCCGCCGGGTTCTCCCGCAGCCTCGCCACGGTGATGCCCGACGGCTCCAGTTGGTAGTCGATGGCCTCTTCCGCCGTCCGCCAGGGGAAGTCCCGTTCGAGCCCCAGCCGCCTTCCCAGTTCGAAGGTGATCTTCCAATCGGGCCAGCTCTCCCCCTGCCAGTCCAGCACCTGGTCCTGCAGGATGACCAGGTTGTTGCGCAGGGATGAGCGGTTCAATTGCGTCTTCTCGAAGCAGCTCGCGGCCGGCAGCACCACATGGGCGAATTCTGCGGTTCGCGTCATGAACGGGTCGAGCACCACCAGGAATTCGAGTTTTTCCAGGGCCGTTCTCACCCGATTGGAATCGGTCATGGTGACAGCGGGGTTCCCGGATTGTACGACGAGCATCCGGATGGCATAGGGGTCCTCGTCAAGAATGGCATCGATCGCGCAGGACTGGGCATTCAGCCCCCACGTGGGGTGGAAGCTGTTGAAGAGGGGGTAGTCGCGGGTGATCGGCGGCACATCTTGGGACAACCGCTCTCTGAGCTGGATGTTGCGCACGAGGACCGGCTGGGGGATGAGGTCTCCGCCCGGCTGGTCGACATTTCCGGTCAGCGCCCTCAGAATGCAGACCGCCCGGGTATCCTGAAAGGTGTTCAGCTGCATGTCGAGGCCATTGCCGTCGATGATGCAGGCGGGTTTGGTCGTGGCATACAGGCGGGCGGCCTCCCCGATGGCGGCGGGATCGAGCCAGATATCGGCCGCGATCTTCTGAGCCGTGAAGGGCTCGGCGGCTTTCCGGAGTTCGGCAAAGCCGACGGTCCATTCCCGAACGAAATCGGAGTTGTAAAGACCGGCCGCGATGATCTCGCGGATCATGCCCATGGCCAGGGGACCGTCGTGCCCCGGTTTGACCTGTAGCCAGATGTCGGCCATCAAAGCCAGTTTCGTCCGGATGGGATCGATGACGATCAGTTTGGCGCCCTGTTTTCTGGCGGAAAGGATGGCTTCGGCAGCCGCGGGGTTGGTGTCCGGATCGCTTTTCCCCCAAACCAGGATGCAGCGCGAGTCCTTTATCTGGGGCAGGGTCATGGCGCCGTAGGTATAAACGTGGGCTATATCGCGCGCCACATGGCAGACCGAGCCGTTGCCGACGGTGTTGGGCGAGCCGAACGCGTTCATCAGACGGTTGGCGTAATCCCACGGGGCGCCCCAGTCCGCGGCCATGCCCCGCAGCCAGCAGACCGACTGGGGACCGTATTGCTCCTTGAAGTACCGGAATTTCCCGGCGATGAGATCAAGGGCCTCATCCCACGAGGCTTCCCGGAACTTCCCCCGAGCGCCGCCTACCTCTCGTATGAGGGGTTTTTTCAGCCGGTCCGGGGAGTGGATGATCTCCCCCGCCGCCTGCAGCTTGACGCAGGGCCATCGGTGTTCGGGGGGCAACAGGGATCTTCGCTCGGCCGCGACCAGCCGGTTGTTTTCGACCTCGACCTCAACGGGGCAGCACGAGGAACATAGGCGACAAACCGTATATTTTTTCATCGAGGCTCCAATGGGAATAACTTCCGATCTGATACGGCGATTTCCGGATCTTACCGTTCGGCCTTGACGAAGCAGCTCCGGATCAGCTCAAAATGGTTCGCATGGGTCCGAATCTTCCACCAGACGTGCCCCTGCCGCGCGATGCGCCAGGCAGGCAGGAGCCGCCGGTCTTTGCCCTGCAGGAGGGCGATGATGTTGTCGATCCCCCGGCCGGCATAGGGTCCGGAGTCTTTACCCCCCAGCCAATCCTCTTCCCTGGCGACCTCGGTCGACCAGGAGAAGGGGTCGGAAAGAACAAACTGGACCTCCTTTTCCCGCGCCACGCGGTTCACCTCCTGAAGGTGTTTTAACGGAAGCTGAACCTTGTCCGCAATGTTGAGCGAAGCCAGGGCGGAGAAACTCTTGGATCGGAAGGGCAACGCCAGGGCGTCTCCGACGATGAACTCGACCTTGTCGATCTGCCAGGTCTCAGGGAGAACTATCGTTTCCTCCCGCGTGAGAAGGCCTTCCTGGCGGAGCGCCATCGGTTTTCGGCCCCGGACCATGAGCTCTCTCGCCGCCCGGATAAAGGCTACGGAATTATCGATCCCCACCACGAAATCGCGCTTACGGCTCATCTCAAAGGTGAAGCGCCCGACGGCCGAACCGATGTCCAGGGCCACCCCGGGACCGCCACTTACCAAGCCGGCCCACTCGGCATAGGCCGAAGATGCCTCCGGATCCCCCAGGATATCGCCGTAGTGGCTCCAGAGGTAGGACGACACCACCGGGGCGGTTTCATATTTCGAAGCGGCTTTAGCTTCCGTCTGCGGAGAAGGATCGAGAAAGGCGATCCCCTCCCGAATCGGGTGGGCGCCGCCGCACTTCGGACAGGTCAATACGCCCTCGGTAATGTCCTCTTGGTGCTGTTGCGTGATGACGGCCTTCAGCTCGATTTCATCCGGCAGGCAGACCGGACACACAAGCATTTCGAGAAGCGGTTTCTTCACGAAAACTCCTTGGACAGGCATTGGCCCAATCCGAAGAAAAATGGCGTGTTTTTTTATAAGACGTTACTTCCGAGCGAGCAAATTATAAGAAGAACGGACGTGTATGTCAATATCATAATCACCGTGGCATTATTATCGCTTGGAAATGATATCCCCGGAAAGCGCCCGGAGGGAGCATGTCGCTATCATACAGGGAAGAAACCTTCTACTCTCTGATTCTTCTCAATTCCATAATCAGGGGGTTCAGGGGGTCAGGGCAGGCCACATGGGCCGTATCCTTGTCTTCTTCCCAAGGTAGTTCCCCACCGAAACGGAGAACCCGCCAGTTCGGGAAAGCGGCATAAAATGCAGAGGGGCAAAGAGCCTTGCCGTTGCCTGAATATCCCAGGACAAAGTCTTTACTTAAATCAAATTCCTCCCCTGCCTTGTGCCCTGCCGCACAGGTCCCCTTTACAGACGTAATCTTTAAGACCACCTTCATTGGATCGGCCATGGCGTTCCTTTCTTTATTCAATTTTCTTTTGTCAAATGGATTGGTTCCTCTCGAATTTCGACTATTAACGATTGTAATCTTGCATACTTTTCAAAATCAGTCAATTATCGCTTTCAGGAGGAAGGACGCATCAACCGGAGGAACCATAATTATCTGCTCGTGGGGAAAAAATTCACCATGATCGGGGGCAAGCCGGTCGCCTCGGAGCCGAGGAAGATCACCCCCCTGATCAAGGTCCCCTTCGTGATCATTACCACGGCCGCCGCCGGGGCGATTTTAGTATGCTTCGCCGTGGTCTTCCTGGTCAGCCCGGGATTCCAACTGGCCGCCGTGACGATCTTTGACGCCGCCGTCTATGGAGAAATCGGCATCGCCTCGGCCACGACCGTGAAACTGGTTTTCATCGTCATGATCTGTATGATGATCCTGAATTACATTACTAAAAAGACCAGGTTGGGCAGAGGCATGATCAAGTCGGCAGCCATATGACAAAGAAGGGGGTCGCCTGAACAATATGGATATGAACGCAACTGAAAAACCGATGTTGATTCTCAAGGACATCCATAAGTTCTACGGAAAGAACGAGGTCATCAAGGGGGTATCGCCGGAGGTGAGAAGGGGGGAACTGGTGACCTTCGTCGGACCCAGCGGCTGCGGGAAGACGACCCTCCTGCGCCTGATCGGCGG